>Ga0070708_100001517_pt1 | contig 17726 bp, 18 predicted proteins | sample KBSK5503metaG_FD_65469 | JGI IMG/M metagenome (GOLD analysis project Ga0070708, IMG submission 65469) | Corn, switchgrass and miscanthus rhizosphere microbial communities from Kellogg Biological Station, Michigan, USA - KBS K5-50-3 metaG | ecosystem: Host-associated > Plants > Roots >... | reverse complement strand
GACCGCCCAGCGACCACGGCGCCGATCACCGCGGTCATGAGAGGGGATGGGTGTTCCGTCCCGCCGGGAAATGCCAGGCACGGCCGGGCCGGCTGCACGACGGACCGGTTCTGGTGCAGCTCCCCGAGCCCGGCGGTTCAGGCCGGCCGCGCGGAGGCCGCCCGGCAGACACCGCTCAGCGGTATATCGCGGTCGGGAAGCCCGAAGCTGGCGTGACCGGCGGGATTACCATCCGGAACGTAAGGAGCACGCCATGATCAAGTCTCCCGCGGCTGTCCCGCGCGGCCGGCGGCTGCGACTGCCGGCCGCGGACGCCGCCACGCCAGCCGCATCTCCGTCAGCATATGTTGACGAAACCTATGTATCAGCATATGCTGACGGCATGGAACCGGCTCTCCAGATCGCAGAAGGCGCCGCCAGCGACGACCCCGACGTCGGGCTGCGCGCGGTCGCCGCGCTTCGCGCGCTGGCCGAACGGCTGGAACTACTCCAGGTCCAGCGGGCACGAGAGCTCGGCTGGTCCTGGCAGGACATCGCCAGCCGTCTCGGCGTCACCAAGCAGACCGTCCACCGCAAGTACGGCCGCCGGACCGGGGGGCGGTAATGTTCGAGCGCTTCACCGACACCGCTCGCCACCTCGTCGTCCAGGCCCAGGAAGATGCCCGCCGGCTCGGGCATTACTACATCGGCTGCGAGCACCTGCTGCTGGCCGCAGCCGCGACCGACGAACCGGCCAGCACGGTCCTTCGCGACCACGGTGTCACGCCTGAATGCGTCGAGGCGGAAATACTGCGCGCCGTCGGGCGAGGTCAGGCGGCCGATCCGCTGGGTGGCCTCGACCGCCAGGCGCTGGCTTCCATCGGCATCGACCTCGACGTCGTCCGCGCCCGGATCGAAGCAGTCTTCGGCCCGGACGCCCTGACCCGGGACCTCCCCGCCGCCCGCCAGAGCAGGCGACCCGCCTGGGGGAAGGGCCCGCTGGCCGGGCTGACGCGCCGCCGGCGCCGCCGCCGGGCCCGTCGCAACGCCGCCCTGCCCGCGGGCCCGGGCGGCAACGCCCCGCTTCTGCCGGGCCCGGCTCCCCGCGGCCATATCCCGTTCACGCCGCGCGCAAAGAAGACCATGCAGCTCGCGCTGCGCGAGGCGCAGGCGCTGCACGACAACAACATCGGCGTCCAGCACCTCACCCTGGCCCTGCTCGCCCTGCAGGACGGCACGGTACCGGTGATCCTGTCCGCCCTCGGCACGCCGGCCACATCGCTGCGCGCCGCCATCCTCGCCCGCTACCGCAAGGCGAGCTGATCCGCGCCAACCCGGACGCCCTTGCCTGCGAGCCCTCAAGAGGGGACCTGATCGCCGTGGGCAACCATCGGCGCACCTTCAACATCACGAGCTGACCCTGCTCACCGTCGGCGCGGTCCGCCGTTAGCTCACCCCCTTGGCAGCGGTCAACGTCCCCGGTCGGGTTCTGCGCTGGTCACGCCGACGCACGCGGCGCCACGCACAAGCCCGCCGCTACCAAGGCCGCCTATGAGGCCACCCACCGCCGTAAGGGTGGACCGTCTGCCGCCAGCCCATTGTGCGCCGCGACGGCGACGCCGGACCCCCACGTTTTGGCGAGCTTCTACTCCGAGCTGCTCGGCTGGCCCATCGGGCACCACGAACCAGGAACAGCCGCCGTCGCAGAGGCGGTCGCCCTGGGAGCCGTGGCCACAACCCAACCCCAGGAGAACGTCCGAGTACTCCTCGATCCAGCCGGCCACCCCTTCTGCCCGTGTCACGACGAGGGCTAATCACGCGAGCGCCAATCGGCAGATCCGGTCGACCCCGGGGCGCATAGCGACCTGTTATGCAGGGCTCGGTTGCGAAAAGTCAACCGTGAACGAGCGTCCATATCGGATCAGGTGCGTCAAGCCTGCCGGTGGTTCGAGACAGAGCGTGATAGCGCGATGGAGCCGATCAGCGCTCCCTGTGACCATGGGCAGCTGAAAGCGTGTCTGCGCGGTAGCGGCGACGCCCATGCCGCCGGCTGGGAGGGCGAAGCTCAGGCTGGGCCGGGGCAGGCCGGGCAGGTTGCCGTTGACAGCTTCGCCCTTGGCTGCCGCACGGTGTTGACAGACTGAGCGCGTGCATGGTGATCTCGCCAGAGTTGGCGGATCGCGGCGAGTGGGTGAGGAGGAGCGATGGCGGCAGCCGGCACAGGCATCGCAGCGCATCCGCCCCGGCGCCCGACAGGTGGCGACCCGGCAGGCACGCTGAGCCCTGCGGTGGCCTATGGGCTGCTGGCCGCATGGGCGGCGCACGATCTTGAAGAGGTTCTCGCCTTCGGGCCCTTTGCTCAGCATGCCGTGCCGCGTCTGCGTGGGGCGGTTTCCCGCCGTTCCCGATCGTGCCTGGCGGGCCGTCGAATCGGTGGGGCGAACGGGAATTCGCGGTGGCGGCCGGGATCGTGGGCGTGGTTATGGCCGCGGCCGGGCAGGCGAGCGCTCCCGGTTCTTCCAGTTGATGCTCGCTGGTTTCGGACTGCACACCGCCGATCATCTTGCGTCCGCTGCTGACATCCGCGGTTATGCCCCCGGCGTGGTGACGGCACCGCTGGTCGCAGCGCCATTCTCGGTCTGGGCGATATACCGGCTCAAGGCGGCTGGCGTCTGGTGGCCCGTCTCAGCCAGCGACATCATTCCCGGGGCCGCTTTGGCGCTGGCGGTTCTGGGCGGTTCCCACGCACTCGCTCGCGTGTTGCCCGGCAGGATGACACGGACGCCGCTTCCGGCACACCGCCACGGACGAAGCCATGGCCCCCAGCTAGGCGGGCAGAATCGCCAGTTGTGTATGACCATGGCGGCTGAGCGTCCACGCTTCGCAGCCGCGCAGTTTGGCGGCTATTGTCCCGGCGAGATTCCGACGGCGGCCGTTCAGGACGGCCGCGCTGGCCATCACGACGGCGAGGAATGCCAGGCCTGGCGGTCGCAGCGCCTGCCGCTGCCGGCTACCACCCTTGCGGGCGGGAGGCCGCGCTTCCGCTACCCCGCGGACGCGGGCTCATCGCTGCGGCCCGCGGCAGCAGGCGGTGTGCGGATCGGGCCGGGCGGTGTCACGGACCGGGCCCGCCGCGGCCAGCCGTGCCCTCATGAGCACAGTCTGGCCCGCGGCGGGCCGGGGCGCTAGATCAGGCACGGCGCCGACCCGGACCGGTGTCGCATTGGCCGGGGTGGCGATGAGGCGGCGTCCGCGCAGGTAGGTGACGACCAGTCGGGTGAGCGCATCGGCCAGGGCCGTCACGACCAGCGCGGTCACCCAGGCGGGCGGGCCGGTGATGTGGTGCGCGACGCTGAACCGGGCGATCGCCGGGCCCGCGCCGTGCGCCGCGCGACGGCGAAGATCATCCGGGCCCCAGCCCCGGCGATCCACATGCCGGTCGCCAGGGCGCCTGCGCGGGCCAGCAGCCGGCGGCCGGGGTCGGGCCGCGGGCGGGTGGCCAGGCCGCCGGCCGGCCCATGGCGGTCTCGTTGGTGATTGCGCTGCCCGCCGCGTTGTCGGGCAGAGCCTTCACGATCGAGGCGCTGATACTTCACGCTGCCGCAACGGTCCCCGCCGCAGGCCGCCCTTGGGCATACCGCGTGCGCCGCTTTCGCTCCTTCCCCGGCGGCCCGACGACGGGTGACATTCACCACCGTTCAGGGAGGGGATTGTCATGGCGTGGCTGTGTAGATGTTCTGGTCCAGTCCGCCCTGCGACAGGCACGAGTCGCTGACCGCCGGGGACGAGTAGGACGCGGCGTTAATGTCGTTCGGCACGTAGGTGCACGGCTGGTAGACGTCGAAGCCGTCGTGGTCGTCGCTGGCACCGGTCTCGCGCGGGTCGGTGCCGGGCACCAGGTCCCGCGAGTCGGTCCACGCCGCCATAACCGTGCCGCCGGTCGCCGAGACGTAGATGTAGTCCCCCCAGAACCCGTCCCGCCGGGATCCGTGGGTCTCCCAGTTGAAGTTGCTGCCCTGCGTGGAGATACGGGTCTCGCTCCAACTCTTGCCGCCATCGGCAGACTTCGCCACCATGGTGTTGACGACATCGCCCGAGTTCGTTCCCTTGCCTGTGTCACCTGGCGGGAGGCTCGGCGAGTACGACGGATCGGCCCGGGAGTCGTAGAAGACCACGTTTAGCACCCCATTGGCAGAGGCGATGTCGGGCGTCCACTGGTGGCCGGCCGAGACGGTATCGAGCGTGGCCGCGGGGGCAGGCCAGGTCGTCCCGTCCGGTGAGTTGCGCACGAAGACCTTCGACTGTCCGCTGGCCAGTTCCGCGTTCCAGACCACGTGCACGCCGGTTGCGTCCGCGGCCACCGCCGGGGCGGTGGTGAACCGGGAGAAGGTGAGGCCGCTGGGGCAGGTAAACGGCCCGTCGCCGCAGTCGGTCGCGCCATTGCCGCTGAACTGGGTGGAGTCGAACAGCGTGATCGTCGCGACATGCGACGCCGGGCCGAAGGACGCCCCGCCGTCGGTGGATTTCGACAGCCACACGTCGCTGCTCGGGTTGGACGACGACGGGTAGGTCACGAACGCCAGGTACACCGTGCCGTCGGGTCCCACCGCCAGGGCGGCGAAGGACGCGGTGCCAAGCGCCACCGGCGTCACCCGGATCGGCCGGGAGAACGTCAGGCCGTGGTCGGTGGAGCGGGAGAACAGCACGGCGTTGTTTGGCGCGAAGCCGTCGTACTGTGACCAGGCCACGTAGACGTTGCCCGACGACGGCCCGGTGGTCTGGTCGACCGTCAGGTTGATCTTGTCCTGGAACAGCCCGGTGAGGAACTGCCCAGACGGCGTGCCGCGCTTGACCAGGACGGTCCGGTCGTAGGCGGCGCCGTCATCGTTGTAGCGGGCGACAAACACCCCGCCGTTGACCGGCTTGGAGCGGTTGAAGCAGATGAAGGCGTAGAACAGGCGCCCGCCGCGGTCGAATGCCTGCGACGGGTCGCCCGCCGCGCCGCAGGTCCCGTGCACCGGGGAGACCACGCCCGCCGCGGACGTGTCGGCCGGATAGCCGGGCACCAGGCTGTCCTGCCAGCTGGACCCGCCGTCAGCCGAGCGATAGTAGCCCGCCCACACGTCGCCGTTGACGATCTGGGCGCAGTAGTCGTTGGCGCCAGCGACAACAACCTGGCTGTTGTGCGGGTCAACCGCCACCGTCGGCTCGTTCTGCGAGCGCCTGCCGGTGCTGCACGCCGTGGTCGTGGCGTCAGCCGACCCGTCGTAGCGCAGATAGCTGGCAGCAGTGCCGTCGCGGGTGACCCTCACGTTGCCGCTGCTGGCGGATGCCGCACCGCTGACGGCGACCGCAAGCGCAACGGCCAGCGGAACAACAAGGAAGCGAAATCTCATCACGACCCCCATCCGGCCAGCGGCAGCATCTCCACCGCTGGGCAGACATGGTGCCCAGAGGCTCGCACATCCATCCAGCAGCGTCAACCCTGGGCGGAGGGGTAATCGGCACCCATCCGCGGCAATCCGCGGCGTGCATGAGCCGCCCCCAGCCTGTCTGCCAGCCTGCGTTCACGACCGTGCCGTGGCACCATAACGATCCATCGGGTCGAGTCGGCAGCTGGATTTCACCCAACGCCAACCCGCCCATAGGCGGTTCGCGTACACCATGGAGTCACGGTGTGTCACCGCCGCGGTCGCTGGCGTGAAGTGGGCTGTCTGCCTGGCGGCTGGGGGCCGCCAGGCAGAGCTTAATGTCAGCCGATGCCGGTTACCGGGGCGGCACCCGCGATAAATACGCTGCCGCTGGCCGCCGGAGAACTCGTGCGGGTAACGGTTGTAGTGTTCGGGGTTCAGGAGCTCGAGCAGGTCCTGCACGGACCCTTTTATCCCGTGTTCGGTCTTGACCCGCTGGAGGCGGAAGGGCGCGCCGACGGTATGCCGCGGGTTCAGCGACGAATACGGATCCTGATATATCATCTGAACGCCGCGTCGCAGCGGGCGCATCTGCCCGGCGCGCAGGTGTGTGATGTCGTGACCGTCGAAAACGATTCGCCGGCCGGTGGGCTCGAGCAGCCGGGTAAGCAGGCGGCCGGTGGTCGTCTTGCCGCAGCCCGACTCGCCGGCCAGGCCGAACGTCTCCCCCTGGGTGACGCTGAAGTCCAGGCCGTCCTCGCCTGGACCGCGCCGACCTGATGGCGGAAGGTGATGCCGCGGGTGACGGGGAAGTACTTGCGCAGGCCGGTGACGGCCAGCAGCGCATCTGCTGGCCTGCCCGCCGCCGTGGGGGTGGCCGGGGCGGTGGTGCCCTGGCGCAGCGGCGCGCTCATGTCATTCCCTCCCCAGCGCGCCTGAGGCGCCGAAGACGCCTGGGGCGCCTGGCCCGCGCCTTCCAGCTGTGGCCTGATCTCCTCCGCCCGTATCCGCCGGCGCTGGGCGGCCGGCAGGTGGCAGGCGCTGAGGTGGCCGGGAGAGGTCTCGGGCAGCAATGGGACCTCGGCCGCGCTCCGGCCGCCGGTGAGGTCCGCATAGCGGCAGCGGGGGTGGAACGAGCAGCCAGGCGGCACGTTGATGAGGCTGGGCGGCGTTTCCTTGATCGGGATCAGCCGATCCCCCCGTTCCCGGTCCAGGCGGGGCATGGACCCAAGCAGCCCCCAGGTGTAGGGATGCGCGGGGCGGGTGAAGATGTCCTCGGCAGTGCCGTACTCGACGGCCTTCCCCGCATGCATCACCAGGACGTCGTCGGCCAGTTCGGCGACCACGCCGAGGTCCTGCGCGATGATGATGACGGCGGCGGACCCGAGTTCGGCCGCCAGATCTGAGATCAGGTCGAGGATCTGCGCCTGGACCGTGACGTCGAGCGCGGTCGTCGGCTCGTCGGCGATGAGCAGCTTGAGATCACACGACAGCGCCATCGCGATCATCACGCGCTGCCTCATGCCACCGGAGAACTGGTGCGGATAGTCGTCGATACGGGTCGCCGCCTGCGGGATGCCGACCCGGTCCAGCATCTCGATCGCATGGGCGCGCGGCCTTCTTGCCGACGCGGTTGTGAATCCGGTATGCCTCGATGATCTGATCGCCCACCGAATAGTACGGGTGCAGTGAGGACAGCGGATCCTGGAAGATCATCGCCACCTTGTTGGCGTGCAGCTCGCGGATGCTATCCGGTGCCATCCGCGCCAGGTCCTCCCCGTCCAGCCAGATCTCGCCGGAAATCCGCGTGCGGGTGCCCTCGTGCAGGCCCAGGATGCCCAGGCTGGTGACGCTCTTCCCGGAGCCTGACTCGCCGGCGATGCCCGGGGTGTGACCGCTGCCCAGGCCGAACGATAGCCCGTCCACCGCCTTGACCAGCCCATCCTCGGTCGGGAAGTGGATGCGCAGATCCCTGACCTCGACCAGCTGGGTCATCAGGGCCTCACCCGCGGGTCGATGACGGCGTACAGGATGTCCACGATCAGGTTGGCGATGACCACGAAGAACGCCGTCAGCATGACCACCCCCAGAATCTCCGGGAGGTCGTTGTTCTGGATGGCGAGGATCGTGAACAGGCCGAGACCGTGCAGGGAGAAGGTGAACTCGGTGAGCACGGCGCCGCCCAGCAGCAGGCCAAGATCCATCCCGAAAATGGTGACGATCGGGGTGAGGGCGGCCCGCAGGCCGTGCTTGACGATGACCTTCCGCTCGGGCAGGCCCTTGGCCCGCGCCGTGCGGATGTAGTCCTCTCCCATGGTCTCCAACATGCCCGCCCTGGTCAGCCTCGCGTAAAGGGCCGCGTACAGGAACGCGAGGGTGGTCCACGGCAGCACCAGGTTGCGCGCCCACAGCAGCGGGTTCTCGGTGAACGGCACGAACTTCAGGTCCGGGAAGATCGGCCACCGGTAGCTGAACAGCTGGAGCGCGATCAGGCCGGTGAAGAAGATCGGCAGGGACACTCCGGCCAGGGCGACCCCCATCGCGGCGCGGTCGAAGACCGTGCCCCGCCTGAGCGCGGAAAGCACGCCGATCGCGGTGCCAGCCACCAGCCACAGCACCGCTGCGCCGAACGCCAGCGATGCGGTCACCGGGACGTTGCTCATCAGCATCGGCCACACCGGCTGCTGGTTGCGGAACGAGTAGCCGAAGCATGGCGGCGGGCAGTACGTCTTGTCTGGCCCGGCATCGTAGTGGGCTCCCATGACGATGCCCCGCACGAACCGGCCGTATTGCACGGTCAGCGGCTGGTCGAAGCCGAGCTTCCGCTCGATCGCGTGGACGGCAGCCGGAGACGGGTTGCGTCCCACATACTGCGAGGCCAGCTCGTAGGAATTTTGCCCGGCCAGCAGCGGGATGAGGAAGAAGATCGCGAATGTGATCAGGCTGACCACGAGCAGCAAAAAGACGGTGACGATCAGCCGCCGGACAATGAAAGCAATCACCGCGCGCGGCTCTGGTGCCCGTGGTGAACGCGGGCACCAGAGCTTTCACCTGCCTTCGTCAGGATCCCGTGGCCTTCTTCCCGAGGATTGAGTAGTTGTACATGGCGTAGTAGCTGTGCACGAACACGTTGGTCAGTCTCGGGCTGCGGTACAGCAGCGACTTCGCGTAGACGCCGGGCAGGATGACCGCTTGCGACATGACCTCGCGGTCGATCTGCGACCAGATCTGGTTCCTTGCCGAGATGTCCGTGGTCGCCATTGCCTTCGTGAACAGGTTGTTCACCACCGGGCTGTCGAGTTCACCGATGTTGGTGTTTCCCGCTGCCTGGATGGCGGGGCCAGCCGTCAGGTAGTAGAGCATGCCGTACCCGTCCGGCCAGTCGGGCGCCCAGCCGCCGATGGCGAGGCCAAGGTCATGCTGGTGCACGTAGTTCGGCACGCCAGCAAAGTTGGTGTAGTACTTGCCCGACGGGTACCCCTGGAGTGTGACCTTGATCCCGACCCGGGACAGGGCCTGCTGCTGCGCGGTTGCCGTGGCCTTCTCCTTGGGCCGGTCGGAGCGGAAAGCCATGTTGGTGCTGAACCCGTTCGACTGGCCGCATACCGTCAGTTCCTGCTTGGCCTTGGTCACGTCGCCGTGCGGCTTGGTGGTAGCCGAGTACAGGTCGAACTTCTGGAAGCCGACGAGATTAGGCGTCAGGACGGTGCTCGCAATGGCTCCGCCCGCGACCGGCCCGCCGTACGCGGTCTGGTATGCGACCTTGTCGGCCGCGTACTCGACGGCCCGCCGGCAGTGCACGTTGTCCAGCGGCTTCACTTTCGAGTTGATGTAGGTGAGCCACAGGAAGCCGCTGAATGCGTTGTCGGCGTTTTTCTTGAGCGACGGGCTGGACAGGATGTCCGCCCGTGCGGCCGCCTGCACCCCGGTCCCGGCCATATCGACGTCGGCGAAGTTGTGGATCAGGTTGTTGTCAATGGTGTCGGCGTTGACGTTGAGGTTGAACACGAACTTGTTCGCGAGCTGCTTCCTGTTCGGGTCGGTGGCCGCGCTCCAATTCGGGTTCTTCACCAGCGTGAACTGCTTGTCCAGCTGGTAACTCTGGAACTTGTACGGGCCGGTCGACATTGGGTGCAGCTGGTAGTTCGCGCCCCTGTCCTTATCCGGTGGCACCGGGATGGTCTGCGGCAGCGCCGCGACGTAGTCGAAGTCAGAGAAGGGCCTGGCGAGGTGGAAGACGATCGTGGTGGAGTTCGGCGTGGTGACCGATTTCAGGCCCAGCTTGTCCGGTGCCTTGTCTTTGTACGGGCCGGGGTACTTGGGATCGGTGAGTAGCAGCGAGAAGTACCCGGGGCCGTTGGGCAGCACGTCCTTGGCGTAGCTGCGCTCGACGGCGTACTTGACGTCCTGGCTGGTGACGGTCGAGCCATCCTCGTACTTGATGTTGGGCTTGAGGTGGTAGGTCCAGGTCAGCCCGTTGTTGCTGACCTGGCCCAGGCTGGTGGCCAGGTCCGGGACAATCTGGTTGCCGGCGTTGCCCGGCACGGACTTGTACGTCACCAGCGACCGGCCATAGAGCCGGAGCACGTTCCACATGTTCGCGTAGTAGGTATTGCCTGGGTCGGTGGAGTCCGGGACGCTGCTGTTGTTGAAGACGATGGTCCCGCCGGTGGCGTCAGATGGCCTGACCACAGCGTCGATCCCGGCGTTGTATCCCGCCGTGGTCGGTGCGGCCGCCTCGCCGCCACCACCGCATGCGCCGAGCCCGAGGGCCACTGCCGCCGCGCTCGCCGCAAGCCCGAATGTCTTGTGTCTTTTCATTTGGTGCTATCCCCCTGTTCACGTTCAAGCCTGGGGTAAGGACTTTTGACTCGCATGCTTACCGCGTCCGCGGATCCAGCGCGTCCCGTAGCCCGTCACCAAAGAGGTTGAAGGCCATCACGGTAATGAAAATGGCCAGCCCCGGGACCATCATGAACGCCGGATCGATCTGGAAATACTGATTGGTGACCGCGTCGGACAGCATTCCGCCCCAGGTCGGGGTCGGTGGGTAAAGCCCGACTCCGAGATAGGACAACGCTGCCTCGAACAGGATGTTGGTTGGCACGAGCAGGGTCGAGTACACGATGATCGGCGCCACCAGGTTCGGCAGGAGTTCGCGGAACAAAACGTATCCGGACCCAGCCCCGAGGCTGCGCGCAGCGTCGACGAACTCGCGTTCCCGCAGCGAAAGCGTCTGGCCGCGAATGATCCTGCCCATGTAGGGCCAGTTGAAGAAACCGATGATAAAGATCAGCAGGGCAATTCGCAGTGAGTTGCCGGACAAGCCAAACGCTTGCTCGGGTATAACGCCTACCAGCGCAAGCGCGAAGACCAGCAAAGGGAAAGCAAGGAAGACATCCATCGTCCGCGCGATAACCGCGTCGAGCCACCCGCCGAAGTAACCGGCTATGACCCCGAAGAACACACCGATCGCGACCGCAAGGAAGGTGGCAAGGAAGGCGATCAGCAGGGAGTACTGTGCGCCGTTCACGATCCGGCTGAGCACGTCGCGGCCGTTCACGGGTTCCACCCCGAGCGGATGCGCCGCGCTGATGCCGCCGAGCGGCCCGGTCGGGCGGCTGAACGTCGGGTCGATGAGTTCCTGGTGGAAGGCGTTGGGCGACTGGGTGAGGTGCGGCCCGATGACCGCTACCAGGACCAGGAACACCACAATTGCGCCGCCGGTCATCGCCACCTTGTCGCGCCGCAGCCGTTCCCAGGCGATCTGGCCGAGCGAACGTCCCTCTACCGGCCCCGCTCCGGCCAGCGCAGCCTCCGGCGCTGCCGAGACCTCGGCCGGTGAGACATCGAGCGGCGCGGCCATCGGTAACTCTTCAGGCGATCACAAGACACGAGCACCAGGCGTCCATGGCCCCTTGATATCCGGGGAGCGTGACACATGTGTGCAGCCGCGATGGAAACCGTGTGGAGGGGGATCTGCTTGCTACCGCGGGCAGCGCGCCCGGCCGGTCGTCCGGCGGCTGTGGGCGCGGGTGATCCTCGCGGAGATGGAGTTCGAGGAGCGCCCTATTGGTGAAGCGGAGCCCGCACAGCGGGCAGGTCGCGATAAGTGAGGCCGGCATATTGCCCTCCTTGGGTCGGTCGCTTCAGCAAGGCCACGGCGGATCTGGCTGGCCAGTCCATTCGGGCCGCTCGCACGCGGCCTCTTCTCCGATGAAAGCCAGCCCGTTGGAGAACAGATGCGTAACCTGTGGCGGGCGCATGGAGACAGCCTGGCCACGCCGCCAAGATCCCAGGCCCGCCGAGATCCGGGAGTGGCTTGTCCGAAGAGCCGGTGCCCGAGGTGTGAGCCGACCGCACTGGAGTCAGAGTGGTTCCCCGGTTGCCCTCCCGGGCCCTTCGCGCGGGCTGGTGGGGCGGCCAGGCGAGCGTCGGCCCGGAGGCGGGCGAAGATGGCTGCTCGGGTGCGTCAACCGGGCCGAAGGCTTGTAGCGGAGCGGGAAAGGCGGGTCGGACCGCATCCGGGGACCCGGCGGCGCGAGCGATGAGGCGGTTTGGGAGCAGGCCAACTCGGCGCGGCCCCGATGCGCCGGTCGGCCAGATCTGCGGTGAGGTTTCAGTTTGGGCGTCCTGCCTCGCCCGCCGGCGCGAGGGCCCCGGTCTGCTGCCCGCAGCAAGCACTTATGGCGGGCGGCGGTGCCGGCTGCGGGAGGCGGTCACCGGCAGGAGACTTGTCCCGTAATCCGGTCGTCTGCTCACGCGGGTGCGCTGTCGCCAGATACCTTCTGTCTTCTCCCGTCGGGTGTCGATTTGGCATGGGTTCGTTCGTGTAGGGGGTGAGGAGCTGGCACTAGGCCAGGCGCGAGAAAGAACGAGCTATGCGGAATCTGGCAGTTATCGAGCTCGTGACCCTGGACGGGGTGATGCAGAGCGTGGGGTCGCCCGACGAGGACCGAGAGGGCGGCTTCGACTACGGCGGCTGGTCCGCCCCCTGCGGCGACGAGGTGCTCGGCAAGGCAGCCGGAGAGGGCATGGCCACGACCACGGCCTACCTATTCGGCCGCAAGACCTACCAGCACATGGTGGCGCACTGGCCCGGCGAGCCGGACACCAACCCGATCGCGGCACACCTCAACGCCACCCCGAAGTACGTCGTGACCAGGACGCTGGCCAGCTTGGAGAGGGCCGGCTCCCACGTGCTCGGTGGCGATGTCGCCACTTCGGTCAACGACCTGAAACAACACGGGACGGCACCATCGCCGTGCTTGCTCGTGTCGTACTTTCTTCGCCGCCAGCCTGCGGTGCCAGGCCAGCAGCGTCGCTGGCGTCACGGGGAAGACCTCGGCCCAGCGCCTGCGCGGCACGAGCCGCGCCAGCGCGGCGAACCAGGCCCGGTCGCCCGGCTCATACCGCACCCGGCCCGCGTGCCGCCGCAGTACCGCATTCTCATGCCGGAGCACCAGCAGCTCAGCATCCTTCGCCAGGTCGCCGCGGAACATCAGGACGGCCAGGCTGAGCACCCAAGTAGACGATCTTGAGCAGCACCTGGCAAGCTAACCAGCATCACGTCTAGCCTGCTGGCGAAAGCGCAGGTCAGCCACTCAATCGAGTATTGGAGCGGTACAGGCAATCATGGCTATCACCGGAAACGAGGCTACGGTCTCCCCCCCGGGGGGAGAGTCAAGCGTCGCGTGCACCGAAGTAGGGGTCCAGGGCACGGAAGTCGGCGCGTCCGGCGAGCTGAGCGTCGAATTCAGATTGGTAGTCGTCGATGCGCTGCGGGAGCTGGCGCAGCTCGGTGATCCGGTCCTCAGTGCGGGCGCGAACCGCGCGCAGGGCCTCTGCCGGCCTCGGGCCGATCGGCTCCTTCGTCCGTTCCAAGTAGGTGGCCGTGAGGTCTCGGATCTCCGCCGACGTCAACCCGAGTCCCCGCAGGGTGCCGATCACGCCGACGCACCACAGGGCCTCTCGTCGAACAGCTGGTAGTTTCCGGCGCTGCGGCCCACCGTGTAGATCAGGCCGAGGTCCTCATACTCCCGCAGGGCCTTGACCGGCACCCCGGTCCGGCGGGACAGGGCGCCGATCGTCATTACCGCGTTTGGTCGGCTGCTCGATGTCACCGGCGATAGAAGCTTCCCAAGGCATACCCTGTTGGGGTCCGCCGCGACGTTTCCTCCGGCCGTTCGCGACGGCCCGGAACGTCATATGCAGCGCCAGCGCCAGATGAGCCAAGGCCGCGGTGATGCCCAGCGTCGGCCATGGATGCCTGCTGGCCACGGGGGTGGCCCGCCCCAGCAGTGCTAGCAGCGCGGTACTGGCTTGCTGTAGGTGGTGGTGCTGGGCGTGGCGACGTAGTAGTCGGTGACCCAGCGGCCGTCGGTGAGCTTGTCCCAGATGCTGGTGCTGCCCACGGCGGTGCCCGCCTTCTGGCAGGTGAGCCAGGCCAGCGAACCACCCGGCAGCGTTCCGGCGACCGGGTAGGAGGTCCCCGGGCCGGTGCGCTCGTTGACTCCGCCGGCGGCGGCAACCTGGTAGGGATAACTGCACCGGGGCAGCGGTGCGCTGTACCCGCTGCCGGACGGGGTGCTGACGTAGTAGTCGGTGACGTAGCTGCCATCGGTCAGCTTGTCCCATACGCTGGTGGTACCGACCGCCGAGCCCGGCGCCTGGCAGGCCACCGCCAGGGTGCTGCCGGGCTGGCGGGTCCCGACGACCGGGTAGGAGGTCGAGGGGCCCGAGCGCGCGTTCAGCGGCGTGCTGCTGGTCACCCGGTAGCGGTAGCCGACGGTGGCCACCGGTGCGTCGACGCGGTCGTTGTCGATGTTGATCGTCACCCCGCCGTAGGTTTCGTTGTGGCTGTTGCGGTACTGCTTGGCCCGCTGGTGTACCGCCCAGTCACTGTCCGGGACGCCCGCCCACCCGCTCAGCGACGGCACCGCGTCATAGCGGGCGATCCACAGCGCGTCCGGCCGTGCATAACTGGCCGAGGTGTAGGACTGGGCCAGGTTCCTGGCTCCCGAGCTCAGCTGGGCGTAGACCCCGGCGACGTACCCGAGCCGGTGCGTCTCCTTGGTCCAGCCCGACAGGTACGCCAGCACGGCAGCACGGCAGCTCGCGTTGGCTGCCGCGTATGGCTCCATGTCGTTGTACAGCGCGCTGCCGCTGGTCATGCCCAGTGCCTTAGCCTTCGCCACCGCGTCGCCCGCAGCCGCGCGTCCCTGGTTCGCCGCGACCGCTGGCGTGATCTTCTGGTCGGCGGGTTTCCCGCCACACGGCGCCTGGAGGCCCTTGTAGATCGGCAGCAGCCGCCAGTTCAGCCCGGACACGGCAGCAACCCAGGTCGCGGTCAGCTCCGGCTGCTTGCAGGTCCGGTTGACCCCGCCGACGTAAACGCCCAGGGCGCGGTACGGCGACGCCGCCCAGGCCTTGATCGCGGTTAGCGGTGGCGCGGTGCAGGTGTCGAACGCCAATCCGGCGTAGCGTGTAGCCGAGGCGCCGGCGGTGTAATTCACCGTGGTAGCCGGCTCGGCCAGCGCCGGCGCGGCCAGGCCTAGCAGCAGCGCGGCCGCACCGGCAGCCACAGCCAGGACATGGACGGGGCGCCACCAGCGGCGTGAAGGAAAATGACCGGAACCTCGGCTAACGCGCATGCCTGCCGCTCCTAATAAGTCTCGCCGGCTGCGCCGACGTACCCGGCGGACCGGACTACGGCCGTCAGCCCAGCAGGCCAGACCCGGGTGCAGGCCCGGTGCCGGCCGCGTGGATTTCAGGTGAAGGTCAGGGCAGCCGCGCAATCAGGCCGCCCGGCAGCTGGCACCGCACTGCCACGACCTGCCGGGGCTTGAACCGCCCGGTCCGTGTCAACGGCAACCGAACTCTGGAAGCGCCACAGCCGCCCGGCGGATCCTTCCGGCTGAGGCTGGCCGCCGGCATCTCCGGTGCCGGAGCTGCCCTGACCATCCCAGCGGTCGGGCAGGCGCTGACGGTCACTGCGGCATGTCGGCGGCAACTGAAATTTGACCAGCTTCCCCGAGAGCCTGGCTCTAGCCGAGTCAGGGAGGAAGCAGGTGCTGAGCGGGGAGGACTGGGCTGAGATCCGCCGGCTAAGACGGGCGGAGCAGATGCCGATCGCGCAGATCGCGCAGGTGATGGGGATCTCGCGGAACACGGTGAAGGCGGCGCTGGCCAGCGGCCGTGCCCCGGCGCTACTCTCCGCGACACCTGAAGCTGTCATGGTGACCTTGTGAAGGTCCATGCTGGCCAGCAATGACAGGCCCCCGGGCCCGGGGCCTGCCACCTTGCCGGATCATGGAACACCGGTGGCGTGAGGCAAGCGGCGGAAACGGAGGGCAGGCCGGCGAAGAGGCGGGTGGGCACAGCCGGGCCCGGCCCTGGTCACTGCCGCGGCGACAGCGACTCCGGGTCGACGAGCTTCCGGCCCCATGTTGTCGAGCGATCCGTTGAAGGCCCGGTTACTTCGCGGACCGTCAATGCCAGTCTTACCCTGCTGCTGAGGCGAGCTGGCGTTCTTCGCCTGACCGATCGCCAGTCATGCTGGCCCGCGTCTGCCTGCGAGACCGCGCCGGCCACCGGGGTCGCCTCGCGGTCATGGCGTGCGGAACCCGTGGCGGCCCGGGTCAGAGGCCGTACTCGCCGAACCAGCCGGCGAGCTTGCCGGCCCGGCTGACCGCGCGCAGCCTGCGCTCAGTCTGCTGCCGGGCCGCGGCAGGGGTGACGATGAGCAGCCGGTCACCGGCCTGCAGGACGGTGGTGGGCGCGGGCACGAAGCTGCGGCCGCCGCGGACGATGAGGGCCAGGTTCACCTGGGCCGGGAGCCGGAGTTCGAAGATCTCCACGCCGTGCAGCCTGGACCCGGCCGGGATCTGGGCCTGGAGCAGGTCGGCGCGGAGGTCTTCCAGAGGCGCGGCCTCCACGAGGATCTCGATGGGCTCAGCCGGCGCGATCACGCCGAGCCACCGGGCCGCCCAGGGCAGAGTAGGGCCCTGGGCCAGGGTGAACACGCCGGCCACGATGAAGACGAGGTCGAACAGGCGGCCCGAGCCGGGCAGGTGCGCGCTGACCGGGATGGTGGCCAGCACGATCGGCACCGCTCCGCGCAGCCCGGCCCAGGACAAGAAGGCCTGCTGCCGCCAGGGCAGCCGCAGCGGCAGCGTGGCGGCGAGCACCGCGGCGGGCCGGGCCAGGAACACCAGGACGAGCCCGATGACGATGGCGGGCAGGACCTGGGCGGGCAGCCGGGCCGGAGAGGCGAGCAGGCCGAGCATGACGAACAGCCCGATCTGGGCCAGCCAGCCGATTCCTTCCGCGAAGCCGCGGGTGGCCGGCCCGTGCGGCAGCATCGCGTTGCCGAGCACCACCGCTGACACGTAGACAGCCAGGAAGCCGCTCGCCCGGGCCTGGGATGCGGCCCCATAGCCGGCCACGATCAGCGCGAGCACCGCGATCGGGTACAGGCCTGAGGCGGGCAGCGCCATCCGGCGCAGCACCAGCACGCCGATCGCCCCGACCGCGAGCCCGATGGCGGCACCCCCGGCAAGCTGCCAGGTCACCTCGGCGGCGAGCAGGGCCGGATGAGCAGCGTGGGGTCCGCCCTGGCTGAGCAAGGTCACCGCGAGCACGGCCGGCGGGTCGTTGAGCCCGGACTCGCCTTCGAGCATCCCGGCCAGCTTCGGCGGCAGCGGGAGCTTGCGCAGCACCGAGAACACCGCCGCCGCATCGGTCGGGGCCAGGATCGCGCCCAGCAGCAGCGCATCGCGCCAGGTGAAACCCGGCAGCCAGCGGATCACCGCCGCCAGGGCCAGCACGCTGACCGCAACCCCGACGGTGGCCAGCAGTACCGCGGCCGGGCCCGCTGCCCGGGCATGCGCCCAGTTCGTGGTCAGGCCGCCCTCGGCCAGGATCAGCACCAGCGCGCCGAGGCCCAGGACCTCCGCCAGCCCGGCATCGTCAAACCGCACCCCCAGCCCGGACTCCCCCAGTGCCAGGCCAAGACCAAGGAACACCAGCAGCGCCGGGAGGCCGGCCGCATGCGCCAGCCGGGCCGCAATGACCGCGGCGATCACCACGCCCGCCCCGGCCAGCAGCACGAAGCCGAGGTGACCCGCGGTCACGGCCGTCTCCGCATCGCCTGCTCCAAGATCCGGTGCTGCCTAACGATCAGTCTGCCGGATCAGTGACCACCGGCGGAGCGCCCGCGGACCGGCAAGGCGCTGGAGCCGCCCGCCGATCACTCGGGGTGCCTTGCGGGCACCAGCCAGCGCAGCCGTTCGCGGCCGCCCAGCACGTCAAGGCTGCGTTCCACCTCGGGCCGTA
>Ga0070708_100001516_pt1 | contig 17740 bp, 14 predicted proteins | sample KBSK5503metaG_FD_65469 | JGI IMG/M metagenome (GOLD analysis project Ga0070708, IMG submission 65469) | Corn, switchgrass and miscanthus rhizosphere microbial communities from Kellogg Biological Station, Michigan, USA - KBS K5-50-3 metaG | ecosystem: Host-associated > Plants > Roots >... | reverse complement strand
TGTGACTAGTGTAGTGTCTCATAAATATCTTTAGAATAGGACTCGATGGCTATATGCTGCGAGTCACTATGTGGGATACCTGTGAAGCACTGGTGATTAGCGAAGAGCAGCGGGAGATTTTGCAAACCTGGATCGCTGCTCGTAACAGTCCGCAGAAAGTTGTCTTCCGTTCGCGCATTGTGTTGGCGGCGGCGAACGGAACTTCGAATCGGCAGATCGCGCTCGAGTCGCAGACCAGCCGACCGACGGTGATTCTTTGGTAGTGATTCTTGGTAGTGTCTTAATTAAGACACTACCGATTCTTTGGCGCAACCGTTTTCTGGAAGCGGGAACGGCGGCGCTGATTGACGATGCTCCGGGACGCGGTCGCCCGAGGCAGATCGCGGCCGCCAAGGTCAAGAAAATCGTGGAGGCTACTCTGCATACGACTCCTAAAGCGGCGACTCATTGGAGTGTGCGGACGATGGCGTAAGTACACGGTGTCAGTCCGGCGACGGTGCAACGTATCTAGGATGCCAATTGGTTGCAACCACATCGCAGCCGGACCTTCAAGCTTTCGAAAGATAAACAGTTCGTCGAAAAGCTTAACGATGTGGTGGGCTTGTACTTGAATCCACCGAATAAAGCGCTGGTGCTGTGTGTGGATGAGAAGAGCCAAATTCAGGCCTTGGAAAGATCTCAGCCAGGACTGCCCATTAAGAAGGGTCGTTGCGGTACCATGACGCACGACTATAAGCGTCACGGCACGACGACTCTCTTTGCCGCCCTCAACGTTCTGGACGGCACCGTGATCGGTGCGTGTATGCCTCGTCATCGACATCAGGAATATCTGAAGTTTCTGCGCAAGCTTGATCGAGAAATCCCCAGTGGCTTGGACTTGCATCTGGTGGTGGACAATTACAGCACCCATAAGCATGACGATGTCACCGAGTGGCTGAGCAAGCATCCGCGCTTTCATATGCACTACACTCCCACCAGTTCTTCATGGCTTAACCTGGTGGAGCGTTGGTTTCGTGAACTCACCCAGAAGCGACTGCGACGTGGCAACTTTACTGGCGTTAAAGAACTCATCGCCGCCATTAAGAAATATCTCGCTCAGAACAACAAACAACCAAAACCATTTGTCTGGGCCGCAACCGCACAACAGATCATCGAGAAGGTCGGTCGTTGTAAAGGAATTTCTGAGACACTACACTAGTGACCTTAGAAATGTGAAGTGAAGAGTCATGGCTACTCAGACTCAAAAGGGACGAACAGAGGAGGCCAGGCGCGTCAAGCACCTGCCGATGGTCGGATGGTACGATCCGAGTCAGTTGATGAACACGGGAATTCAGGTGCTGATATCCGATTTGATCGGCACTCGTTTTGACGCCCGGCGCGAAGAAGCTCTCGCAGCCGACAAGCAAGAGCAACCAGTCGACTACAGCACGACCGTATCCAGCGATTTCTGGTTCGATTACATGTCGGACACGGGCGACGGCTGGGACTCCACATTTCACATGGCAGGCCTGGTTAGCGAACCTACGCTTGAAGTTGGAGGCAGGACATTACCGCGCGGTAAGTTTCTGTTACTGGGTGGTGATGAAATCTATCCCTACGCCAGCAAGCGGGGGTATCAAGATCGTCTGGTGGTGCCTTTTGAAGCCGCCTCGCCTCTTCCAAACGAAGATAAACCACCCCAGTGGGATTTGTATGCGATTCCAGGCAATCATGACTGGTATGACGGCCTGATCAGTTTTCTACGGCAATTCGCTCAGGAACGACGGATCGGCAGTTGGGGTACGAAACAAAAGCGAAGTTATTTTGCACTTAAGCTTCCTTATCGTTGGTGGCTGTGGGCCGTTGATACACAACTTGAGAATGATCTCGATCGTCCACAGGTTGACTACTTCCGTTCCGTGGTCGACAAAATGAGCGACGGTGACCGCTTAATCGTTTGCATCCCGGAACCAGATTGGCTTTACGGAAAGATGGAGAACGATCCTACGCTCATGAATAATCTTGGGTTTTTGTTAGGTAAATGGGTGCTCGGCAAAAAGAAAGTGAATGCCTATCTAACCCTCTCCGGTGATCTGCACCACTACCGCAGACACGAGCACGTGACGGACAAGAACCAACAGAAGATTGTCGCCGGTGGCGGCGGGGGGTTCCTCCACCCAACGCATTTCAAGGACGTCGACGAGGTCAATGTCTACGACGACGTCTTTAAATTAAAAAAAGATTCGCAGTTTCCAAAGCCCTCAACGTGTTTTTGGCTCACATTCAAGAATCTTCTGTTTCCTTTCATTAACCCGTGGTTCGGAATCCTCACCGGAGTGCTTTATCTGGTCCTTGGCTGGCGCCTCACGCATGTTGAGTGGCGCCCGGCCTTTCTCTTTGCCATGTCCATGCAATCAACCCTCAGGCTGGGGCTGATCCTCGCGATCTATGTCGGGTTTTACTACTTCACTGAAGGGGGTCGCGTGTTCGGGCTGCTCTGGGGCGCGCTGGGGCACGCTAGCGCGCACATCTTGGCCGCCGTATGGGTGGCTGACCGGGCTAATGGCTGGTGTCACGTAACGAATGCCGCTAGCTTGACTAATTGGAAGACAGCGATCTGCCGCCTGGCTGTCCTGTACATAGGCGGGCATTTCCTTGGTTCCATAATCATGGGTGTCTACCTTCTGATCTCTCTTAATTTATTTCGACACCACCACAATGAGGCCTTCTCAGCGCTTAAGATCAAAGACTACAAAAACTTCCTCCGCCTGCACATCAAGCCAGACGGCACACTCGAAATCTTTCCAATCGGCGTGCCACGCCTAAGCAAACCACCAATATTGATCGAAGGGCCGGTTACTGTAAATCCGGCCTGATCTACACTCGAGTGCTTCACAATTCTTTTTCTCGGAGGCGCACAAAATGTCACAGACAACAAAGCGGGATCATACAGTTGTTATCATTGGCTCAGGTTTCGGTGGCACGATGACCTCGATTCCGCTCGCGCAGAAATTTACAGAGCGCGCTAAAGGAGAGGATATCCTCATGCTCGAGCGCGGGACGTGGTGGACAACACCGATCAGCACTGTGCAAGACAAAGAGGTGCGCGCGGCCGACTTCCTCAAAGAAAAGAACCAACCCGTGCAATTTTGGTCGTCCCAAAATAGTTTTCGGGGCTTTCTGGATATCTTCAGTCGTTGCTTCCGTCGCACCAAAGACGAGAATATCTTTACCCGCTTATTCAAAAGCCTGCGCAACGAAGACGGGCTTTATGATTTCACCATCATGGGGACGCGTGGCTTCCTCGGTCTTTTTGGCCGCAAGTCAGATGGCGTGACAGTCGTTCGCGCAAGCGGTGTTGGGGGTGGTTCGCTCGTCTACTCGAACATTACCATCCAACCCCCTGACTTTATTTTCAAAGAGCCGCGCTGGCCTATAAGTTGGACTGACGCGGAACGAGAGGACTACTTCAACTTCGCACGACATGCTATTAGCTTCAGCGTGATGTCTGCACTTGCGGTCCGGAAGGCCCACAACCTTCCATTCAATGATCCCAACCGCAAGATGCCTCCCTCGAGTGTCAACTCAGGATTAAGTAATATTGCGGCGCGCTCGGCGCACCTGAATCCTCATTGGATCGTCGTTGAAGATCCCAATAATCCAGGCAACAAACGTGGGGTCAAGCGGATCACGCCGGAAGCACAGCGGCCAATACTGGACAATAAGGACAAAGACAAAGATCTGAAGAACGACTTATGGCTCGATCGCGCTCGCGTTTTCCAGACAGCGGTTAGTAGTCTGACAAGGGACTATGGCCTTGTCGATCTGGCTATAAATGATCTGACGCCGGAAAACAGCCCGCTCGGCCCACCCGGAGAAATGTTTCCTTACAATCATCCCCAAGCCAAAGAGACCAACTATTGTGATCGACAAGGCCGTTGCAACGTCGGATGTTTACCTGGAGCACGTCACACTCTCAATAAACAGTTGATGCTCGCAACACTCGGCAAACCTGACGGCACCGCACCACCATTGTTCACAAACCTAAAGATAGAGCCATTGTGCGAGGTTGACGTGATTCGCGCGCTACCTGATGGCGGTTACGAGATCCAGTACATCCAGCGTCATTACGATAATCCCTCTAGCTTCGACAAGAAGACTGTAACAGCGGACAAGGTGATTGTCTCGGCCGGATGTCTGGGAACGAACGAAATCATGCTGCGATCCAAGGAACGACAAACACTTCCAAACTTGAGCGACAAAGTGGGAGTGGGCTTTTCCACAAATGGCGACTACCTTGGCTTTCTGGAAAAAACCAAAGAGCGCGCCAGCCTCATCCGAGGGCCCGTGACGACCTCCTTTGCCCACTTCAACACCATTGAGGGCACCGGACCTGGCGGTCCGGCTTCAACAGCTTCTCCGAACACAGAACTGTTTCATACGCTAGAAGACCAGGGTATTCCCCCAGCGCTGGCTTCAGTGACCGGCGAGGGTTTGCCTTTGATGCAAAAGCTAGTCGACGACGGTGCCGGCGGTGGACTTCTTCTTCGCGCGATCTGTCGTTACGCCAGAAAGCGGATTCCGCAGCTAATCAAAGAGATTTGGCGCGACAACCTTGAGCGCGCCGACTTTTTCAAGTCAGAAGAGGAGCGCATTTCCAACGTGATGTGCATCGTGGCGATGGGGCGCGAGTCTTCCGTTGGTGAGTTCCGGCTCGGTAAGGGCGGTGAGACCTCCTTGAGAATCTCGAAGCCCGGAGGCAAGAAGTTCTGGGACGATCCGGTATACGTCGCTATCGTCGACTCGCTTAAGCAACTTGCAGCGAAGCTTCGACCTGACGGTACAACTTTTGAATTCTTTAACCCATTCTTGACGGCAACAGCGAAAGCCGCAGGTGCGGATTCTATCGCCGTGAGTCACCCGCTTGGTGGCTGCCGCATGGCAAGGTCAGCCGTGGAAGGCGTCGTTGATGAGTTTGGGCATGTCTTCGACAAAACAAAGACCGGTGCGCGCCCGTTCTACGAGGGACTCTATATCGCGGACGCGTCGATCATGCCTACGGCACTTGGAGTAAATCCCTCCCTGACGATCTCAACGCTGTCACTGCGCGTTGCAGACAAGATTATTGACGACCTGTCTTGAACAATTTGGATCGATGTTGAGGATCTAGCGGATTGCAATTGACTTACGTGAAGATTGAACGCCTTGTTTTTCAGGCTCATCGAGAATCGCTAGCGCCTAACTATGTCTCAAGGCAGGCGCCAGGCAAACCAGAAAACTTCAAGCAGCGCGGGATCAAGGAAACTCTAATTCGCAGCCGTTGGAACTTTTTCTCCAGGTCTCCTGAGCGCAAGACGTTGAAAGGCTCGCGCTCCTTCAACCTTGGCTCTACTCAGTCCCCGAAAATGCGACGCGTGAATTCGTTGACAAACTTCTTCTCCGGGTCGTGTTGCTGCCTCATCTGAAGAAACCTCACAAAGTGATCCCCGTGTATTTTCTCCAGGTCACCTTTGTGTAGAGTTTGACAGAATTTCCCGAGATGCGGGCGTGCCCCGACCTGCTTAATTAATTCTTCGGCGGCTGCGTAGTACTTTTCGAATCCATGAGAATCGTTACAGACCAAATCAATCCACGTACAGCGACGTTCGCGCCCGGCGCCAATCAGTGTGCGCATATGGTCCGCTGGAGTGAATCGCACCTCGAAAAGCACATAGGGTAGCCCTTCTGAGTACATCTTTTCATAGAGCCCTACGAAGCGGCGGCACATTTCAAAGGTATCCTCGAATGGCACTGTAAACTCCAACTCCTGGTGCAGATGATAGATTGTCCTGTTGAAGGCCTTGTTGCTCTCCATGACAAGATCGGTCCCTTTTTTTATACTGTGCGTGATGGAGGACAATTTGGGTAACCACCCCAGATACGCCATCAGGTTTCCAGCCCACGCCGCGAGCAAGGCGTCCATAGAAATACTCGCGAACTCCTGAAGAGGTCCGAGAAAAGACTTCGGCTTCTTCGTGCGGTTCCACGTACTGATCTGGCACTTCTGGGTGAAGGGAAAGAGATAAAGACTAAGGTGCTCGTTCTCTTTCAACAAGCGATCAAAATTGCTCTCGACGAAGGATAGATCAGATATTTCGAATTTCTGCTCGACGTTGAAGCGGCCAACGGCTTGGATGACAACTTCTGTGATGATCCCGACTGCTCCTACACCTCCAATAGCCCCGTTGAAAAGATCATCGGAGGGCTGACATTCGTGGATCACCCCCTTACCGTCAATCACTTTAAGACTGACGACCGATTGGCTGACAAAGCCCCAGTCCCAATCCTTTCCACTTGTCCCATGTACGTCCGTGGACAAAATCCCGGCGATGCTCTGCGCGTCATGGGAAGGCAGCGCCTGGAAGGCGAGACCGTCGTCCAGTAAGAACTGAACCACGTCTCGCACCCGCGTTCCTCCTTTGAAAGCCATTTGCTGTTTTTCCAAGTTCTTCCAAATAACGCCACTGTATTTGTCCAGTGACACGAGAGTGTCATCCACTACTACTCCATCGTTGAAGGAATGCGCAGAGCCAAAGAACCTAACCTGACGCGAATTTCTGACGAGCTCAACGATTTCTTGCTCGGTACTCGGCTGGGCAAATCTCGCCGGCCGATAGCTAAAGCGTCGGCCCCAGTTATTGAAAACACCTCCGCGAACTCTTCCCTCAAGCCACAGATAATGTCCGAATGTCAGAGCGTAAATTATGACATTTAGGGTGGTGGCAAGCCCGACATACAAGTATCCTCTATATTTCATCGCTCTTTCCTTTCCGACCTGCGTTGTTTGCGTTCGTACGAACTCCAATGGAGAGTCCTTTCGGGAATGGGTGTCGAGCGAAATTGCTTTTCGGAAAACAACTTCGGACACTTACGGTTTGTTAGGCTGAGTTTGCGAGTATGCTAATAATTAGACAGAGGCTCGTGAGAATTCAGCCCGCTTGATTTGGCGCGTGCACGATATTCGCACCAACGACAAAAGTCAATTATTCCTTGGCCAACATTATTCCTTGGCCAACATATTCCTTGGCCAACATATTCCTTGGCCAACATATTCCTTGGCCAACGGCCTCTCGCTTGACTCTATCGCGGCGTTTGATATCTTCCCGCAGAGGGTATTGTCAACTTAACTTCATGAAGAAACAAGAAGCAGCGACTCAGAAAGACGAATCCACTTTCGTCGTCTGCGTTAATTAGCGATTCGCTCTTAATGAGCAGCGGCCCCGACGCAAATCACCTCTTGCCAGAGGACTAATCTCGCTTTCATCACTGCTCGGTAAGCGCTAGCTCTGTACAGATGTCTTCCCACTCTGAAGTGTGGGGTAATGATTCCGAAGGCCGAGAGAAAACGTTGCGCGTGGCCCGCTGACTTAAACCGTCTCATCACTCGCTCTCGCAACCTGGTTTGCTGATGCGAATTCTCGGCTCGATTGTTCGCATACTTCTGCTGGAGGTGTTCGCCGCTCGGTATCACTTCAGCTTTCGCCGCACTGTAGCTCCTCAGCTTGTCTGTGAATGATCACCCGTGGGACATACCGCAAGCCTTTTAATAGCTTGCGAAAGAACTTCTTGGCTGCCTTCTTGTCCCTCCGGCTCTGGACCAGAATATCCAACACGTCGCCATCCTGATCCACTGCCCGCCAAAGGTAATGGAGAGGTCCGTTGATTTTGAGAAACACCTCGTCCAAGTGCCATTGGTCGCCCGGCCGAGGAGACTTGTGGCGCAGGCCATTAGCGTAAGTCTGACCGAACTTAAGGCACCATTCTCGGACAGTCTCATAGCTAAGTTTCACACCGCGCACCGCTAACATTTCTTCGACATCACGGAGGCTCAAAGAGAAGCGAAAATATAACCAGACGCAATGACTGGATGATCTCGGCTGGGAAACGATGACGATGATAAGGAGACGGGGGATGGCATGAAGGAATTATGCCGAATGAATAGCCTGATTACATCTTCTGCCGTTAACCTGACAATACCCTCCGTCGAGCAATCCCTGCATCGCGGCTCGCATCGCATGTGAACTCCGGCCGAAGACGAGCTGCGGGCCGTCGTCGAGAAGTGCGCTCTCGAACGCGCCGAACACGTTCCATGAGTACGCGAAGACGCATCCCTTCGGATCGCGCGTGTACTGCATGATCGGCGACATGGCGCTCAGCGCAAGACCCGACGGATTCGGGTCGACGCGGAGCGTGAAGATGGTTTCCTTCGTCTCGACCGGATCGTTGCAGCTCACGACCCAGCTCTTCTGCGACGGATCGTTGATGTCCGGGACGGTGTAGGCGAACGTCGTCAAAAACGTCGGCTCGTAGAACAGCTCCTTGCCCGCATTGACCGCGAACTGGTTGTCGGCCGGGATGTAAAGGCGGTACGCGCCGAGCGTTTTCGTCTGCTCGCCGCCGGCCAGGAAGTCGGCGAACGAGATCGCCGGCGTCTGCGCGTCAAGAACGCGTGGGTAGGCGATGATGTTGAGCTGTGCCTCGTTGACAACCGACACCAGACTGGAAATGAACCCCGTGTAGCGCTGGAAGTTCAGCAGCACGAGAGCCTGTCCGTCGAAGAGGGCCGGTCCGAGGGCGATGTCCTGAAGATACGGCGCCACTTTCTACGGACCGACCTTGTAGTACATCCAGATCGCGTTGACCGAGGCGTAGTAGAAGGGGGGAGAGAGAACCCCTCGGGCAGTGGAGGGAAGATATTGTTCGGATTGGTCGACATTTTCCTTCTCCTGTCCTTAAATTAGGAGGACGGTTTCCCTTACGGCCGGTCGGCTTGCTGCCTGGTAGATCGGGCTGGAACCCTGTTAGCCGCTACCGGCGGGAACGGTCTTGATCGTGAAATCAGCCATGGTGTTATTCCCTTTTCCTGGAGGGCGACTGCGCCTGGTAAGCGCGGAGTGTGACCGATGTGATAGCGCCGAGGCCCGCGCGCGTCGCGTCGGCCTGGCAGGCTTTCGAGTCCGCGGTCTCGACCAGCACTGCGTCGACGATGTCGCCGTACGACTTGCCGCCCGAGATGACCAGGCTGACCACCGCCGCTTCGAATGGCGACATGCTCGGGTTGAACGCGGCGTCCTCGGCGACTGAGCCGGTGAAGATGCCGCCGTCCATGGTCTTCAGGGCCACGCCGGAGTAGTCGAAGGTGTAGGGCGCGTACGAGGTGTTGGCCGCCTTCAGCGCCGCCTGCACTACCGGGTCGCCGGCTCCCGACGAAAGCGTCATGCCGTGCGACTGCGGCGACATCAGCGCCGCGGTGACGCCCAAGTCGCCCGGTCCGAAGGCGTCGGGGATGAGATCTGTCAGGAGCGCGGGGGGCGTATTGGGAAGGAGAATCTGCAGCGTCGACGCCGTGGTCAGTTCGTAAAGAAACTGTCGGCAGTAGCCGCACGGCGCGGCGGAAACAGCGAGCTTCTGCATACCGGTCTCGCCGCAGGAGATCGCGTGGGCCGTCGCGGCCTGCTCGCCATGCACGGTGAAACTAAGCGCCTGTCCCACGAATTCGTAGTTGGCTCCGAAGTAGAGGCTGCCGCTCGACCCAAGGGCTACGGCGCCCACGAAAAAGTTGGAGATCGCCGGCAACGCAAACTTCTGCGCTTCGGGGATAAGGGCGAGCATCAGTTGATCGATAGTCATGCCCGACGAACTAAGGAACTGTGCCACCTCTGCCGCGCCTATAACGCCGCCGGTGGCCGGTGGGAGTTCTCCATTGCTCATCCGACGAACGCCTCCGTCCGCAGAAAGCCGGCGAAGCGCTTAAGCACCGACGTCGTCATGTACGGATGCATGGTCGAGCCGGGGACCGCCTGCACAAACAAATCGCCGTGCGCTTTGAGGAAGTCCTGATATACCGGCTCCTTGGTGTGCGCGACGAAAGCGTCGTGGTCCTTCCACGCTGAGTTGTAGGTCACCGCGTCGAGTTGCATTGGAGGGATGGCCGGCGAGTCCGGCGACGAATCCGCGAAGCTCACCGTGTACATGTAGGTTCCCGGCTCGTTGTCCTTGACCGCCTTGACGTAGTCAACCAGCGCCGCCTTCACTTTTTCCCGGTTGCCCGGCTTCATCACCCAGCGCGCCTCGACCTGGAACACACTCGGGTCGACCTCCTCCGGGCGGATGAATCCGACCGCTAGTTCAAGCGTCTGTACAATCACGAGCGGCGACGTTGGCCCATACATGTTGAGAAAGAGCGAGCCGTAGTCGGCGATGAATTTGGTCAGGTTGGGCCCATGATGATGCTTGAGGAACGCGTCGCGGTTCTTGTAGCCCTCGACGAATGCCACCTGCATCGGCGAGGGCGGCGGATAGATGTTGATGCCGGGGTCGAAATTCGGAGTGTGGATCAGATAGAGCCAGGTGTCTGGCTCGGTGGCCCTGATCTGCGCCGCGAGCGCGCCGAGAGCCGCATACGCCTTGGCCTCATTCCCGGGGACAATCGAAAGGAACGCGTTGTTGATGTACATGATCCCTCCTCAGGAACCGAGCGCGGCGAGGATGCTCTTCGCCGATTTGAACGCCAATCCCATCAGAGTCAGCGTCGGGTTTGCGGTGCAGACGGTCGGGAAGCTGCCGCTTCCAACGATCCACAGGTTCTGCACGTCATGCGAGCGCTGGCTCGCGTCGACGACCGAGGCTTTCGGCTTGTCGCCCATCCGGTGCGTTCCCACGACGTGCCCCGCTCCGTAGTAGTGGTAGTTCACACCCTTGTAGGTGAAGTCGCCGACGCCGCCGCCGCCGTTCGTGGTGAACTCCATCGCCCCCATCCGCTCGTAGACCTTCGAGCAGACGTAGGCGGCCATGCGGAAGCCTTCCATCGTGTACGGATCGAGGCCGTACTCGACCTTCGGCCGCGGGAGGCCGAGGCCATCAACGTGGTTCGGCTTGCCGGTCTCCTTGTCGAGATCGAGCGTGACGCGGTTCTCCGCGAGCGGCGATTGATCGAACATGCAGCCGATGCGGAACTGGCGGGTGAAGATGTTGTTGAGCTGTTCCACCAGCTTCAGTCCGCCGAGGCGAACCGGCTGGCCGCTCCCCCCCGGAGGAGGATTGACGTTCGAGTTGTTCGTCCCCTGAATGAAATCCATCGTCGTCGTGTAGGGATCGCCTTTCGAGAAGTTCCATCCCTCGTTGCCGATCTCCATGCGGAACGACGACCGGTACTTGCGAAACTCGCCGTCGCGCAGCGACTCAATGCCCGAGGTGGCCAGCGGGCCGCGATAGCCGAAGATCGGCTGCGGCGCGAGCGCCCAGGTCAGATAGAGCGGGTGGTCCATCAGGTTGCGGCCGACTTGATCACTGGTGTTGGCGATGCCTTTCCAATTGTTCGACAGCAAGAGGAGCTTCGCGTTCTCGATGGCATGGCAGGCCAGGACGTAGACCTTCGCGCTGACCGACTTCGAAACTTTAGAGATGTTGCCGCCGGCGTCGCGCGACCATTCGTAGTAGTCGACGCGCGTGGCGCTCTGGCCATCGATGGCGACGTTGTACGCAACCGACTGATAGCTCACCGTCACGTTGCCGGTGTCGAGCGCCTTGCCGAGGGTGACGGTCGGATCCCACTTGGCCTGGATGGGACAGATGGGGATGCAGTTGGTGTTGCCGGCGCAGACGCGGCGGTCATCGTAGGGCTCGGAGTTGCGTCCCGCTGGAGTGGGCGTGACGAAGACATCGTAAAGCGTGTCGTCTTGTCCGTCGAGCATGCCCGGCACCTGTAGGCCCGCCACGCCGCTGCTGACGGCCTGATCGACCATGCTCATCGGGATGGCCTGCATGGGGTACTGATAGCCCGGCGGATACTTCAGGCCGACGACTTCCAGAGGCTCCTGCTGGGCCACGCTGGCCGAAACGCCGATCTCTTTCTCAGCCAGCGCCCACAGCTCCTGCAGCTCGCTGTAGGTGAGCGACCAGTCTTCGCCGTGGCCGTACTTCGTCTTGAGGCGGATGTCGTTTTCCAGCTCGCGCAACGACGTGCCGAGCCAATGCCACGACGTTCCGCCGCCGTTGCGCTCGAAGGTGCTGGAGAACTGGAGGCCGCGCACGTTGCCGTTCTCATCGGTCGGCGGGTTTTGCGGCGGGGGCGGATTGGGATCGTTCTTATGGAGCTCGTTGAACGGCTCCTGCTGCACGAGATAGCTGGTCTCGGGGGATTGGCCAAGGGACAACACCGTGGCGCGTGGCGTGGGCAGAGTTGCCGGCTTGGGTAGCTCGCCGACGGGATTGACTTGCGAGCCCTGCCGTCCGGCGAGCGCTGGATACGGCGACTCGGGCGTCTTGGCTAGCGCGAGGTAGAAGTTCTCCATGTACTCCTCGCGGCTGTCAGGAACGGGCAGCCCGGCTTCGAGAATCAAGACTTTCTTGCCGGCCAGGCCGATCTCCTTGGCGATGAGATTACCGGACACACCGGCACCGACGATGACCACGTCGTATTTCGGAGTGTTTGCGCTCATTGTCCACCTCCGTTGCCGGTGTTCACACCGAAACTTGAAAGCGGTGCAGGCACCTGGCTCCAGTAGCCGAAAGTGAAGGGGCTGTAGCCCATCGGGTGCGACTGCATGACGCGCCAGACCAATCCGTTGGTGTAGGCGGCCGAGGAGATGACTTGCAACGGCGGCGGCGCGAAGCCTCCCCCACCCAAGACGCCGGGTACGTACCACGCGCCGAGGTACCACATGGCAACGATGCTCTGGGCGAGTTGCGCTTGCGGCGATGGCGAGGAACCGCTCGTCTCGAGCAGCGTATCGGCGATCTGCCGTGCCGTCTGGGCCTTGATGGCGCGATAGGCGTTGAGCAGCGTTGTCATCGCCGTCCCCCCCACTTGCGTGACGGCGAAGATGTAATACTCGCGCGCCAGGCCCACCGGATCGAGCGCCGGCTTGAGGACGCTCGATTGGAAGCCGGTGAGCGCCGCTGACATGTCGGCGAAGTCCTGAATGTCGGAGTCGAGGATCGGTATGGATGGTGGAATTGCGCGAGTCATGGTCTCATCCCTTTCTTCTACTGAGCGCGCTGCAGCACGTAGGTGAAGTCGCTCGGCACTGGTACAGTTATAGTGGCGTTGTTGTGACACTCGATGCAGTTCGACGAGACGTTCGGCACCATACCCTGAATGTAGGTCTCCAGCGTGGTATTCGCGAGGAACGTAGGGGCCGGCGCTCCGAACGGCTGCTTCGGATCGGTGGGCCACATGGTGCTGATAAGTTGATAGTTGGCCCACACCGACTTCGGATTTACGCCACGCAGGAGCTGCTGCGCAGTGGCGTTGCGCGCGGCGGCGCTGTTCGCGTAGATCGGCAGGTTGAACTGGTTCATCCGCACGATCTGGCTGTGGAACGCGCTGATCTTCGTCGGGTCCCACGGCCGCGGTGGGATCTGATTCACCGGGCAGGTCTTGCACTTTGGATCGTAGTAGTTGTACTTCGCCTTGAGCTTGCCGCTCTTGACATCCGCATCGGTCGGCACGTTGTCCACGTGCTCGAAGGTTGACCAGAGCCACTGCGGCGCGGACTGCGTCTTGTGGCCGATGTGCATGCCGACCAGCCCCACCGTCTTCAACGTGCACCGCGCCGGATACTTCGGGTTCGCCGACGCCGGCGAGTAGACCAGCACGTCCTCGGAATGGAAGCGCGCCTTGTCGGCGGGAGCGATCACCTTCCACGCGGCCTTGACCATGATGGCTCCTTCGACCAGCGTCTTCCCGTTGTTGTCGATCGAGCCCGACGTGAAGTTGACCGGCGGTGTGAACACCTTCTGCCCGGCCTTCGAATAGAGCGAGTTGGCCAGGATGTAGTCGAACATCGTCTTGTTGACGACGATCTGGAAGCGGGTGAAGACGCCGTTCTGGTCGATGAGCGGGCCGGTGTTGAACGGCTGGCTCATCGCGGAGACCACCGTGGGAGTCAGCAGGTTCTTGCCGATCTGCGTGACCACTTCCAGGTTGCCTTTATTGAGCGACTTGCACACGTCAGGGATCTGCACCGGGCCGTTCCAGGTCGGCTTCGCGCCGCCGGGAAGGAAGATGTTGCTCACGTCGCGGTAGTGCTCCCACACCGTATCGTTGTCGCCGTTCTGGCCGATCTTCTTGCTCGGATCGCCGTTGCCGTCCGATCCGGGCGGCCAGTTCAGCGCGATGAAGGTGTTCCAGGAGTAGTTGTCGAAGTCGGGCTGGAACGTGTCGATGCTGACCGTGGTGGCGGTGACGTTGACGTCGCCGGGGATCATTGAGTTCAGCACGATCGGTGGCGGCGTCTGCGGTCTGACGGTGACCAGCAACGCCGCCGCGATGATGATGATCAGTCTTCTCATGGATCCTCCGTGTCGATTTAGTCGATGAACGTGTGGAACAGTGGCGCGTAATTGCCGGGCGTAGGCTCGAACGGCGAGCCGATCGCCTGCTGGAAGTTGAAGTGGCCCTTGGGATCCCACTCCTTTTTGATCCTAACCAGTTCGTCGTAGTTACCGCCGTAGAACTCCTGTTTCCAGTTGGTGAGCAGCGGATCGATGTAGTTGCAGTAGGCGCCGATGTCGTGCGGCCGCATGTCCTCGCCAAGCTGGTAGGCCCAGTCGACGTTCTGCTGCAGCTGGTCGTCCGCGGTGTAGATGGCCTTCACTTCCCACAGGAAGCGCGCGTCGCGGTGCCAGTACGCGGTGGCGTCCTTCAGCACGGCGGAGACCTTGCCGCCGGTGTGGGTCCAGACCAGAAGACTGTCCGGTGAGGGCGCGCTGCTCATGGCGCTGGTCAGAGTCTTGATGGCCGAGGGCGTGAACGCCTTCGGCGGCATGTAGCCGGAGCGAATGTACGCCTGCTTGCCACCGACGATCGTCAGCAGACCGTTGTAGATCTCGAAGTCCGGTAAGGACATGTTGTAGAGATTGATGAAGATGGTGGAGAACTTCAGGATCGGCGCGATCAGGTCCATCCCCTGCCGCGCGTCGCCGTTGAAGATCGGCGTGAGACCGATGGAGTGGACCTTAATGTTCGGATGCGCCGGCAGCGAGAGCGGACCCATGAAGCCGTACACCGCCAGCTCATCCGGCGCCGACTCGATCCACTCGTTGTAAAAGCCGAGGACCTCGGGCGCAGACTCGGCCGGATAGCGGATCTGCCCGACCAGCATGGTCGGCGTGGGCGGCTTATGCACGCGCAGCTCGAAGGCCACGGCGATCCCGAAGTTTCCGCCGCCGCCGCCCTGGCAGGCCCACCAGAGGTCCTGCTCTTCCTTCGACTTCGACTCGCCGGAGATCGTGCGCAGCTTGCCGTCGGGGGTGACGATGTCGATTGAGACGAGGTTGTCAACGCTCAGGCCGTAGGAGCGAGAGACGAAACTGAGCCCGCCCCCTAGCATGAACCCCGGGATGCCGACCGTTGGGCAGCCGCCGCCGATGGGGATGAACCCGGTGTTGGTGCTCTGCAGATAGATATAGAGGTCTTGCCAGCGGTTGCCGGTCTGAGCCCAGCAGACCTGGCGGTCGGCGTCGAGGCGCTTGGCGGTCATGTTCTGAAGGTCGATGACCATGCCGCCGGCGTTGAGGCAGTAGCCGGTCGCGCTGTGGCCGCCGCCGCGCACGGTGAACTTCATCTCGTGCTCGATGGCGAACTTGTAGGCGGTGATGACGTCCTGTGCGTTCGCACACATCGCCACCACCCCCGGACGAAGATCGATGCGGCCGTTGTCGATCACCAGCGACTGGTCGTAACCGGGATCGCCCGACTCGAGCAGCCTGCCGGCCAACTCGCTACGAAGCTTCTGAATATACTTTTTGGGGATCACGTTTCCTCCACATTACCGGGTGGAAAGAAAAGAATCAGTTTGAAGTGCCGGGACTATAGCAGTGTTACAACGACTCTTGCAAGAGGCATCTAAAAGCGATTTTGCAATTAAATGCGGATGCTTGCCAAGGCGGCAATTTAATGGTCAAGTTACAAGGGGCGCCACTTTCCGCCGCCACAACTGTGACTTTACCCAAGAACTTGCCGCGATCGGAAGCAAGCGATTGCCGCAAGAACAGCAAAAAGCACTCCTTTTTTGCCTTCTCCAAATTGCCCGCGAAGATAAAATGGAAGCATCCGTTGGCCGAAAGTCTTTATTCGAAGCAACGGCTTGCCGAAAGTACGTCTACGGTCTTAGAGGTCTTGCGCTGAAGGCCAAATGGGATCAACCTGAAAATTAGTCCAAGCGGCAGAGACCAGTTTGAGAGCCCGCGATTAGGTCGGTAGATCCCCGTTTGAAGAATGGATGCGCGAAGCCCGCAACATGGTTAGTTAGGAATCACGAGAGAGTTAGGTTAATGCACAGTGCCTTCTGTTACCTCCCTCCCAGAAACAACAAGGTAGGTCAGTCGAGGTCTGTGATCACGCGCCCAACGGCGACGGGAGCGGAGCAGGACTCCCCTCCGTGCCAATAATACGTGAGACAAAAAGCTGGTGTTAATTTAATGTAGTAGGGCGAGAAGGAAAAGGAACTCAATGCCACTACAGATAGCTAATTCTTTGGTGGAGTCCGGCTGGTGGGAGCGCGGAGGCTAGCGTAGCCCGCAGCTTACTACGCTCGAGCTGCCAGATTTTGTTGGCGAAACTCACCGTGTTGTCCCGCGCCACGATCCGCTCGTGTTGCAGCGAGAAGACCAGGTCGAGATCTTTGCGCCGCAGCGGCACGAAGGCGGTTCCTTTGTCGCTGGCCGGCACGCTGAAGCGCTGATTGAACTCAGCCATGTAGTGCTCACGCAGAAAGCGGTTGGCTTGCTCCAGGGTAGCGATGCCGTGCAGTCTCAGCTCCTGCGGCAGCCGTCCCTGCCAAGTGCCAAACCCGCGCTCGCTGCGACCGCGCGCCTGCGGTGAGTAAGCCGGAATCAGTTGAATCCCGAGTTCTTGCAAAGCTCTCCCTACCTGGGTCAAACGGTCGTGGTTGACTGCTCCGTCAGCCTTTGGAGTTAGGAAAAAGTGGCTGGCGCGGTCACTGTAGAGCGAGCAAAACAATCCCTGCTCTGCAATCACGGCGCGCAATCCAGCCATTACCGTGCGGGTCGATTCTTCTGCGACCAGCTGCGCGTAATAGACCTCGCTGGTGGCGTCATCCATGATCACTATCAAGTCATACCAGCGATGATCACAAAACCACTGGTGCTGACTCCCATCGATATGCAACAGCATCCCCGGCAGCGGTCGCCGCGGCCGGCGCTTCCGATGCACGCCCCGCTTCCGGCCCTTCTTGACCAACCCGGCTCCCTGCAATGCCAGCTTCACCCACGTGTAACTCAACTTGATCCCGTGTTCGGCCACCAGTTTTTCGTGAAAGTGGCGCACATTGAAATCAAAGTATTGGTCTTGATAGAGCCGCAGCACCTCTTCCACTTGCTTGAGCGCCACCCGCTTCTCTGACACCCGGCCCCGCCGCCGATCTCTCAGTCCCTCATAACCGTGCTCTTCATACCGCCGCAGCCAGCGCCGCATCTGCCGACAACTGATCCCAATGATCTCGGCCGCTTGCCACCACGTAATCCGCTTGGCCATCGCCCGCAACATTACTTCGTGTATCTTCATCGCCCGCTCCCAGGCGGCCTCGGTGCTCTGCTTCATGCCGCATACTGGCATGTCGCCCACCCCGCCGCTCAAAGCGGACACTTCATGTGCTAACTCAACCGGACATATGATGTGCTAACGACAACAAGGAATTTTGCGATTGACAGAATTGACGAACTGACATATCGTGCGCGCAGGTTTTTCTCGTCAAGG
>Ga0070708_100001515_pt1 | contig 17744 bp, 15 predicted proteins | sample KBSK5503metaG_FD_65469 | JGI IMG/M metagenome (GOLD analysis project Ga0070708, IMG submission 65469) | Corn, switchgrass and miscanthus rhizosphere microbial communities from Kellogg Biological Station, Michigan, USA - KBS K5-50-3 metaG | ecosystem: Host-associated > Plants > Roots >... | reverse complement strand
GTCAAGAGGAGCGTATCAGCTTCCGCGATGGCCTCATCCCCTCTCAGTTCCTCGATCAATACCTCTGGCTCAGCCGCATACATCGGCTTCTATAGTAAGCGGGGCGAGCGACAGATCATCGGCGTCGTATCCGATATTCGCCAGGCCGCACTCGACGCTCCCGTCGAGCCAACGGTGTATGTGTCGCACGCTCAGGCACCGACGGGTGCCGTGACCGCGCTCGGCATCCTGGGCGCCGGCGCGCTCACGGCGCTGTTGCGCGGGATGCTGTTCTCCGTCGTCCCGCTCGACGTTCCGACTTTCGGCTTGGTCGGCGCGTTGATGTTGGTCACGGCGCTGATCGCGTGTCACATCCCGGCCCGCCGTGCAACGCGATTCGATCCGTTGACGGCGCTGCGGGCAGACTGAATGACTGGCCCACTGCGTTCGTCGAGTCACGCCGCCGTGGCTCTTATCGCGAGCGCTGCCCACACCAGCAAGCCTGTTGTCCTTCTGGATCTAAACATGGCAGAATTGTTATCAACTTGGCCATGCATCTCTCGTTTCTTTGGGGCATTCGCCCAACGCTCGAGTGCTGCGGCTTACGCGCTCATCTTTTGTCAAAAAACGGCTAGGGGTGGCTTCGTCATCGTACCGGCCGGCCGGGTATAAAATCATCAGGCGCGCCAGGCGGAATCGGCGGGTAGGTCTTGAGGCTCTCCTGGAAGGTCCGGATCATCTTTTGAAACGGGCCGACGACCCAACGGGTTGAGGCGCTGATATCAGTCTCCTCTTTCGGATCCTGAATCAGGTTGAAGATCCACGGCGACTCGAGGACCTTGGGGCCCACGTTCGGCTCCTGTTCCCAGACGAAGTGCATCTTGAAGTTGCGCCATTTCGCCGCGCGCATCTCGGTCCTGATGTAATAGACGAATCCCTCGCGGCTCGAATGCGGCTGCTTGCCGAGAAAGAAATCGAGCTGGTCGATGCCGTCGATCGGCCGGTCCGTTGGCACCGCCGCGCCGGCAAGGTGCGCGACCGTCGGAAAGAGGTCTGTAATGTGGACGATCTCGTCGGTCACGCGGCCCGCCGGCACCTGGTGTGGCCAACGCACCATGAAGGGAGCGCGCAGGCCGCCCTCCATGGCGGTGTGGTAGGTGCCCTGCCAGGGGCCGGCGGTGCCCCGCCAGGGACGCCGAAATTCCGGGCCGTTGTCGCTGCCGAAGAATACGATCGTGCTGTCCGCGATCCCGAGGGTGGCGATCTCGTCGAGAATCTGGCCGACGCGGTAGTCAAGCTCGATCATCGCGTCGGCGAAGTCGCCCGCCCCGGTCTTCCCCGCGAACTCGCGGTTCGGCAGGGTCGGGAAGTGAACCTGTGTGAGGGGAACGAACGCGAAGAACGGTTTCTTCAGGCTCACTTGCCGGCGCATGAAGGCATTGGTGCGGGCAACGAGCTCCGCGTCGATGCGACGCCGCATCTCGAGGTCGTAGAGTGCGACGTTGCGCACCTTCTCGCCCTTGCGGCCCTCCATGACGTAGGGGAGTGGGACGACAGAAGAATCGAAGCCCATCGAGCTCGGGAACATCGTCTCGTCCGTGGTGCGCGGAATCCCGTACCACTCGTCGAAGCCACGATCGTTCGGGTACCGTCCCTCGCGATCGCCGAGGTGCCATTTGCCGAAGATGCCGGTGGCGTAACCGCGCCCGGAGAGCAGTTGCGCGATCGTGATTTCCCACGGAATCAGCCCCTGCGGGAAGCCGGCCGGCACGGATTGTATGGCACCCGTCCGAATCGGGTGCCGCCCGGTCATGAGGGCCGAGCGCGTCGGCGTGCAGTCGCTCTCCACGTTGAAGTTGAGGAACCGGAGTCCCTCGGAGGCGAGCTTGTCGATGCGCGGCGTGGGGGCGCCGCGCAACGCTCCGCCGCCATAGACGCCGAACTCGCCCCAGCCGACGTTGTCGACGAGAATTAGGACGATGTTGGGCGACCGGGCTGGCTGCTGTGCGGACAGCGCGTTGACTGGAGGCGCGCCAGGCGTGAGTCCCCACAGAGCGGCGGCACCGGCGGCGAGGGACAGGATTCGGCGTGTCATTGGGTTCTCCAGGAGATCACCCTCGTTGCGGAAAGCATCATCGAGCCAGAGCGGGCGAACGTCATGGATACCCGCCCGTCTGCCGCAACGGCGCGCCAATCGGGATTATCGAGCGTGTCGATTCCGATGCCATGTTGGCGCTCCCAATCGCCATCGCAGTGATTGGCGCACCAACTCTGCAAGGCGATGAGCTCGTTCGTCATTGGTCTCGGCCCCGGCCTAGAAAATATGACTGGGCTGGCCTCCGGGTTTTGCGTGGGTTAGCTCCTCGCGTGTGACCGGAGTTGCCAGAGCCACCTGCGACGGTCCGACTGTCGCACCAGACGGAGACCAGCCCATGTCATCAGAGTCTACTAGTCCTCGCCCAATCATCTATCTCGGCCTCGACGTGCACAAGGACTCGATCACGATCGCCGTCCTTCCACACGACGCGAAGACGCCGACCCGGCTCGACCGTCTGCCGAACGACCTTCCAAAGCTGAAGCGATTTGACGTCGCTGCAGTGGATCTGGTTGAACAACGTCCAGTCCTGTTTGCTGAACGCATCGAAATCCAGTTGATCGAAACGAACAAGCGTTCGATTGTTGTTTTCTGCTCTTGGGCCATGGCGGCGTCGGCAGACGAGTCGGCCTTCGCTACGGACGCCAGGCAAACGACTTGCCGACAACTGTCATCTCACACAGGTGGCGACCAAGGCTTGGAACGTCGTCGTCGCCGCCGAACGTGACCTGCGCACGGATCTTACTCACAGGGGGGCGGCTCCTCACATGTCGTCGGTCCGGCTGCGAAGAATCTCTGAGACCAAGGCTGGCCGTCGGACGATGGCGATACACAGCGCCCGGACGACCATCGGCAACCGGCGTTCGCCTGACAGCCAGCGTGTGATCCTCTGCTCGTTCACGTCGAGGATATCCCTGGCAAAGCGGTGCGTGCTGAGTTCCGAGACGGTGATCGCCCTACTGAGGAGATCGGGATCCGTCATCGTTCTCACGGCAGGTATGCCGGGCGGCGTTTCTCTCGGCGTCATCGGTCCCGGTAGGGACCACGAGTGTCGCCGTTTTTGAACGTCCTTTCTTTGTAGGTCAAGCGACGATGATCGGCGGTTTGGATCAGCTTCATCCTGCACTCGTCATCAAGCACGAGCCAGCGCACCAGCCAACAAACCAGGACGAGTCGAGGAATGCAATCGTGGTGTGCGCGGAAGCTAAGAGTTGACGCGCGACCAAGCCGCGATGATGTTGGATGCAGCGCGCCCTGGGGCGCCTCCTGTCCGCGGCAAGGGATTCCCACCCAGAGTGAGTCGGTTCGGTCATCGTTCGAACCTTCTTCCAGCCTGTACCTCAGCGGACGGCAGGCGTTACGGAAGGAGGTCTCATGCCGGGGCAACCCACGCCCGCGGAAACGCTCGAGCGTCTCCGCAAAGAAGCCAAACGTCGGCTGAAGGCGTTCCAGAGCGGCGACGAACGTGCCGTCCGCTGGTATCGGCACACGGTCCCGAACGCGCCGGCTGATCCCACGCTCCGCGACATGCAGCTCGCCGTGGCGCGGAGCCTCGACTTCCCCGGGTGGGCCGCGCTCAAACGCGCGCTCGAAACGCCGGCGCCCGAGCCACAGTCGGAAGCGGGCATCGTGAGCCGGTTCCTCGACAACGCGTGCCCCGACCACCACGTGCGCGGACGACAGGACCATCGCCGCGCCGAGTGGACGGCGATGCGCCTGCTCGAGCAGCATCCGGAGATCGCGCGCCACGACATCAACACCGCGATCGTCTGCGGGGACTTACGCCTAGTGCGCGACGCCATCACGCGCGATCCCGGCGCTGCGGTCGCCCCCACCGAAGGCCCGAGCGCCTACCGGGCCATGGCCGGCGGGGCCAACGATCTCTACGGCAATCTTGGCCCCAAGGGGTGGACGCCTCTCCTCTATCTCGCGTTCACGCGACTGCCGATCCCCGAGTCGAATGACAACGCCGTCGCGATCGCGCGCCTATTGCTCGACGCGGGCGCGGATCCCAACGCGTTCTTTCACGCCGGCGAAAGTCATTACACCCCAATGACCGGCGTCGCCGGCGAAGGCGAAGAAGACCGGCCGCCGCATCCGCGCCGCGACGAGCTCACGCAACTCTTCCTCGACTTCGGGGCCAACCCATACGACATCCAGGTCGTGTATGACCTCGGTTTCCACGCGGAGTACATGTGGTGGCTGCCGATGATCTACGCGCACGCCGTGAAGACCGGCCGCAGCGACGATTGGCGTGATCCCGAGTGGAAGATGCTCGACATGGGCGGGTATGGTTGCGGAGCGCGGTGGCTCCTTGATCACGCGATCAGTCACAACAAGATCGATCTCGCAGCCTGGTGTCTCGAGCACGGCGCCGGCGCGAACGCCGAACCGGCGCGTGACCCGCGTTTTCCGAAACACACGCTCTATGAGCACGCCGTACGCGGTGGGCGGCACGAAATTGCCGAGCTCTTGCTGCGCCATGGCGCGAGGCGTGTCAAGATAGTCGCTGACCCTGTCGAGTCTCTCACCGACGCCGCACTGCGACTCGACCGTGCGCGTGTCGACGCCATCCTGCGTGAGCATCCCGAGCTCCGCTCGTCGCCGGAGCCGCTCTTCCGCGCCGCCGCGCAGGACCGCGGCGACGTCATTCACTTGCTGGTCGACGCGGGATTCTCGCCGGATGTCGCCGACGACAAGAACACACGGGCTCTGAACCACGCCGCGTGGTCGGACGCACTCGACGCGACCAAGGCGCTCGTGGCGCGCGGCGCCGAGATCGATCCGGTCGAAGAGAACTACGGGGGCACCCCGTTCGGCAACGCGTCGCATTTCCTTTACCGGAAGGTCATGGACTTCCTCGCGCCCCTCACGAAGGACGTCTGGAACCTGACGTACAACGGCTACCTCGACCGGTTGCGCGAGGTGCTGGCCGAGGAGCCTGAACGCGCGCGCGTCGACTGGGACACGTGGTCGCCCCTGCTCTGGCTCCCGCCGCACGATGAAGCCATCGCGCTCGAGATGGTGACGCTGTTCGTGCACCACGGGGCCGACCCGCACCGCCGCGACAGCAACGGTGTTGCGCCGGTCGACCGCGCCGAGGCGCTCGGCATGACACGCGTCGCGGCGTACCTGCGCCGTCTCCGGCGGAAGGAGTAGGCCGTGGACGGCTCCGCAACGTTCGGACGATGCGTGCGTGATGTATCAATTCAACGGCACCGCTTGGTCATCGACAGGAACACAGCACGAGGCCGAAGGGGCTTTGCAAATAGAGTGCAGCATCGACGGGTGGAGTTGACGGGCGTCTAATAGGGTGCGCTCGCTTCGCTCGACAATGCGCGGTGTCATGACCCTAGCGGCCGCCCGATCATTTGCTACAATCAGCCGCACACAAGCAGGGGAGGACACGTGCGCAGATCGTCATCGCTTTCCATCGCTGTACTTTTCGCGTCGACCGCGTTGGCACAGTCACCCGTAGCACCCGCCCAGCTTTCGGTCCACTGGGAGGAGCTGACTGCAGCCGACTTCCGTGATGCCATCACGCGCGCGCAGGGCACGTGCTTGCTCCCCTTCGGCATCATGGAAAAGCACGGGCCACACCTCCCGCTCGGCAACGACCTGCTCAACGTGCGTTACGCCGCGCTCAACGCCGCCCAGCAGGAATACGCGGTCGTGTTTCCGGAGTATTACTTCGGTCAGATTTTCGAGGCAAAGCACGAACCCGGAACCGTCGCGTACAGCCGCGGACTGCAGCTCCAGCTGCTGCAGGAGACGACAGACGAGATGGCGCGCAATGGCTGCAAGAAGATCATCATCGTGAACGGCCATGGTGGCAACAACAGCCTCCTGCCCTATTTCGCGCAGACGCAGCTCGAGGCGCCGCACGACTACGTTGTGTACGTGCAGGGGCTCGCGCGCAGCGGACCGGGCGAACCGAAGCACCGGTCGAACCCGGCAACAGACATGCACGCCGGTGAAAGCGAAACGTCAATGAGCATGATCGCGCGACCCGACCTCGTGCACCTCGACCGGGCGTCGCGGGAATCGGGTGCCGATCAGGCGCGGGTGAAGCTGCCGGACGGCCTGTATACCGGCATTTGGTGGTACGCGCGATTCCCGAATCACTACGCAGGGGAAGGCGCCGCTGCGTCGCGCGAGCTCGGCGAGTTCGAGGCGAGGACGTGGATCAACGCCATCGTGCAGGCGATCCGCGCGGTCAAGGCGGACCAGGAAAGCCGCCGGTTGCAGAACGAGTTCTACGAGCGAAGCAAGCGCCCGCTGGAGACCCCGCAGTAGACGGTTTAACCCACAGTGGCGCTTCCTCACGTGTTGTCGTTCCGGCTGCGGAGAATCTCTGAGACCAAGGCTGGCCGTCGGGGGCGTTGCCCTCAAGCGCGAAGCGCACGGCCACAGCTGGTCACGCAGCCTGGCCATTCAACGCAAGGGCGCGAACGGTAAGTGGCACTTTGTTCCACTTAAGCGACCGCGCGCTCCGTAAAGCAGGCAGGATCTTCCGCGTCGTTTCCTAGTAAGCGCGTGCCGTCGATGACGCGAACCGGGCCGTTGTCAGGAGTCGAAGGAATTCCGTCACGAGTTCGGGGTTCAACTTCCCCGCGCGCGCATCGCTCAGCAACTCGTCGCGCGCCTGATCGAGCGACCGACCCGCGCGGTACGGCCGCGTCGTCGTAATCGCGTCGAACGTGTCGACCACACCTACGATCTGCGCCGCGAGCGGAATGGCGTCGCCGCGTAGTCCGTCTGGGTAGCCGCTACCATCCAGTCGTTCATGATGATGGCGAATGATCGGGCGAACAGGCGCGAGTATGCGTAAGCTCCCGCATAGCCGTTCGCCTATGATTGTGTGCTGCTTCATAATTTCATACTCGGCCGCCGTCAGCGGCGATGGCTTGTTCAAGATCGAATCGGGAATGCCGATCTTCCCGACATCGTGGAGATAGCCACCCCGTTCCAGGATGGCGATATCATCCTCGCGGAGTCCGATCGCCGCCCCGAGCATCGCCCCGAATTGGGCTAAACGTTGACAGTGCCCCTCCGTGTATCCATCGCGCGCTTCGACCGTCAACGCCAGACTGGTGATTACCGACTCGGCTGACTCCAGATCGTCGGTGTATCGCTTGACGCGGGCGAGGGATCGAGTTCGCGCGCACAGCTCCTCGGGATCGAACGGCTTGCTGAGAAAGTCATCGGCGCCGGCGTTGATGCCCTCGAGGCGGTGCTCGCGATCGGCCAACCCAGTAAGAAGGACAACCGGGATGAGTCGCGTCCGGCGGTCGCGCTTGAGAATCCGACAGACATCGAGCCCGGTCATTCTCGGCAGCATCCAATCGAGCAGGATGACGTCGGGTAGATCCGTTCGAATTGCGTCGAGCGCGTCCGCGCCGTCCTGCACCAGTTCGACGGTGAAGCCGTCGCGTTCGAGTAGTCGAATGAGGGCAATCGCAAAGGGTTCGTCGTCTTCCACGACGAGTATGCGCGCCCCAGCAAGACCCGCAGGCGCGGCGATCGACACGCTCACTCGCCGCCTCCCAGTACGGGCGGCGATTCAAGCGCGCGACGGACGGCTTCAATCAACTGGGCCGTGGTGTACGGTTTCTCGAGCACGTCGGCGCACGCATCGACCACTCCGTGCCGAAAGAGTGGGTCGTCCGTGTATCCCGTCATGTACATGACGCGAAGACTCGGTCGCACTCGCGCGAGCCGCACCGCGACCTCGCTGCCGTCCAGACCAGGCAGCACCATGTCGGCGAGCACCAAGTCGATGGTTCCGGCAAACGCGTCGGCAATGGCCAGCGCCTCGTAACCGTCTTCCGCGGCAAGCACTGTGTACCCTTCGCGCTCGAGCGTGCGCTGTGCGAGCATCCGAAGAGTCGCCTCGTCTTCGACAATCAGCAGGGTCGCCCGCGGAGGTCGGCGGTGTCCGGCACCACGACTTCGTGGACGCTCTGCGGGCAGCGCATCGGGTTCGGCTCGCGGCAGTCGAATCGTGAAGCGAGCCCCGCGTCCTGGCTCACTCTCTACCGAGACGTGGCCGCCTGACTGCTCGACAATGCCCAAGACCGTGGAAAGCCCCAACCCAGTCCCTTTGCCCGGCGGCTTGGTCGTGAAGAACGGATCGAACATCTGTTGTTGGATGCGCTGCTCGATCCCTTGGCCGGTGTCGGCGACAGTGAGCGTCACGTATTCGCTCGCCGCAGGTTCCCGCTGGTCTGGGCCGACAGCGGTTGTGCCGGTCTCGATGATCAGCACACCACCGCTGGGCATCGCGTCGCGCGCATTTACCGCGAGATTGACCAGCACCTGCTCGAGCTGTCCCGGGTCGGCCATCACCGGCGGCAGCTCGCGCGCGAGCTTCGTCACGAGCTCCACGTCTTCGCCGATCAGTCGTCCCAACATCGTGCTCGTCTCGGCCACGAGCTCATTCAAATCCAACAGCTGCGGACGCAGGATCTGCTTCCTGCTGAACGCCAGAAGCTGTTTCGTGAGTCCGGCCGCGCGGTCGGTCGCGCGCTGGATTTCACGAATGTCCTCACGCAGCGGGTCGTTGGTTGCGATGCCTTCTTGGAGGAAATCCGCTTCGACGCGGATCACGGTCAGCAGATTGTTGAAGTCGTGCGCCACACCGCTCGCGAGGTGACCGAGCGCCTCCATGCGTTGCGCGCGCTGGAGTTGTTCCTCGAGTCGCCTGCGTTCAGTGACGTCCTGCATCGTGCCCCACGCCGACAACGCTCGGCCTCCTTCGTCGTACCGCAGCTCCGTCCGCAGCACGACCCATCGTTCCGCGCCGTCGGCGCGCGTGATTCGGAATTCGTGTGTCGAGCACGGCAAGCGAGTCTGGAACACGTTGTCGAAATGCGCGTGCGCTGCTGCTCGATCGTCGACATTGATGAAACGCTCGAATTCTTCCGGGTCGATGGCCTGATCGGATGCCGCAACGCCGAGGATCCGGAAGAACTCGGGCGACGCGGAAGCACGCATCCGGCCCGCATCCCACGTCCAACTCCCCACTCGGCCAAGTCGCTGCGCTTCGCCCAACTGCGCTTCGCTTTCGGACCCGCCCTCGCGGAGCTCCATGCGCCTGAGTGCCTCCGAGACAGCGACCATGACGGCGAAGATGCGACCGGCGCTGTCGCGCAGCGGCGCGAAGGTCGCGAAGCCCCAGAACCAGATATCGGTTGTCGTGGCCTCGTACGGCGACTCGTAGCGCACGATTTCGCCGGCAAGGGCGCGCTCCACACCGACCCGAGGGCGCTGGTCGCGGAGCGAGTCGATATGCAGGCCAAGTATCTTGTCCCGCGTCGTGCCGATGAGACGCGCCACGGCGTCATTGCACGCGACGATGCGCAGGGTTGGGTCGAAGATGACGATGCCCGTGGGGTTTTGCTCGAACATCACACGGTACTGGGCGTCAGGTGTTTCGTCGGGCCGTCCTTTCGTAAGCGGGTGCACCTCTCCCTCCGACGATTCGGGCGCGGACTGTGCATTGTTGAGCGGAGATGCGCTTCGCATTATTGCGCAACGTAGACTTTGCTCCAGCGTGGCGGTGCTACCCGCGTGTCTACTCTTTGCGTCCCCCGAATGGGGTAGATGGTCTCTGTCGTGACTGAGATACAGGCGCCCGTTCTACGACCCACCGGTCTGGACATCCTCGGCGAGATGCCCTGGGGCACGCATTTCTCGTTGTTTTACGAGGCGCGGCAGGATCTGATCGACGTGATCGTGCCGTACTTCGTGACAGGCCTTATGGGTGATGAGCTCTGCCTGTGGTTGTCGACCGATCGTCACGCCGAGGATGCAGCGCGAAATGAGCTGCTCCATCGCGTACCGAATTTCGAAGCTCGTGAAGCCACGGGTCAAATCGAGTTCACCGTGGCCGCCGACTGGTATCATCAAGGTGGCCGGTTCGACGTTGACGAGGCGCTAACCCGCTGGCACGAGCTCGAGCGCCGAGCTCGTGCGCAGGGATACACCGGACTGCGAATCAGCGGCGATATGGGTTGGGTCGGCGAGAGCGAACGGACCCGAATCAAGATGTATGAGGCCAGACTGCAGGAGTTTGTGTGCGGGCGGTCGATGATGACCCTCTGCACGTATCCACTCGGTCATAGCCCCGCGGCCGACATGTTGGACTTGGCGCTCGCCCATCACTGCGTCTTCGCTCGCCGCAACGGCCATTGGGAATCGGTTCAGACTCCGGAGTACGTAAAGGCACTGCGCGAAATCGAGCGGCTCAATCGGGATCTCGAGCGGCGTGTCGACGAGCGGACGGCGGAGCTTCGCCGGAGCGAGAGCTATCTCGCCGAGGGTCAGCGACTGGCGCACAGCGGCAGCTTCGCTTGGGACTGTCGAACGGGCGAATACACGTTCTGGTCTGCCGAGCAATTCCGCATATTCGGCCTCGAGCCCTCGGCTGCTCCACCCCCTCTTGATGACGTCATCGCGCGGATCCATCCGGACGATCGCGGACGCTTCTTCTCGGCACGGGAAGCGGGCCCACGTGAAGTCCGCGCGATGAAGCTGACCGTCCGCGTCATTCTCCCCTCGGGCCGGATCCGGTACGTCCACGGCGTCACGCATCCCGTGATGGAGAATGGACTCGTCACTGAGGTCGTCGGCGTCGACATCGATATCACCGACCGCAAGCGGGCGGCGGCGCGTGTGGCGCGAATGCGTCGGCTTGCCCGCGAGCAGGCGATCGAGGCGCGGTTCGCCGCGATTCTCGAGGAGCGCTCACGCATGGCGCGCGAGCTCCACGATTCGCTGTTACAGGGCGTGACCGGAATCGCGCTGCAGCTCCGAGCGCTGCTTCCGCGCCTACAAACAGAGGCGCCAGAGATGGCAGAGTCGGTTCGGCGCGTGACCGAAATGGCGGAGAGCACGGGGAGAGATGCGCGGCGAACCGTGTGGGAAATGCGGCCCGCGGCGCTGGTTCGTTCCGATCTTCCAGGGGCTCTCGAGGAGACTGTTCGCCGCGTCGCGCCGGCGCTCGATGTCACCGTGGAAGTGGGCGGCGCAGCCATGCCGCTCAACGCGCTGATCGAAGACACGATCCTGCGTATTGCGCAGGAGGCGGTCGCAAACGCGGTGAAGCACTCGGGATCGCCGCGCGTTGCGGTCAGCCTCGCATACGAGCCAAACGCCGTAACGCTGACGGTGGCCGATAAGGGCGGCGGCTTTGACGTTGCCTCGGCGTTTCACACCTACCTTGGACGATGGGGTCTCCTCGGGATGCGCGAGCGAGCGGATCGCATCGGCGCCTCACTCGACGTGCGCAGTCGGCCTGGTCAAGGCACGACGGTCGAGTTACGAGTCCCGTTACGAGAGGAGCGTCGTGTCACCGGATCGTCGGCCTGACGGCGCCATCGGCTCTCGTTCCATGTCGGACGACGACAAGCCGTCTGTCGCCGCGCCGATCCGTGTGCTCACGGCCGACGATCACCCAGTCGTGCGAGCCGGCTTGCACTCGATTCTCGCGAACGAAAGCGATCTGGATGTCGTAGGCGAAGCTCGAGACGGCGCTGAAGCCATCGCACTCTATGAGGAGCTCCACCCCGATGTCGTGCTCATGGACCTGCGCATGCCGTGCACGGACGGCGTGGACGCAATCCGCGCAATCGTGAGCGCGCACGCCGACGCGCGAATCATCGCCGTCACGAGCTACGAGGGGGACGCGGACATTTACCGCGCGCTGGAGGCCGGAGCGCAAGGCTACCTGCTCAAGGACATGCTCGGCGCCGATGTGGTCGGTGCCGTGCGTTCCGCAGCATTGGGAAGGCGCGTGATCCCATCGGAGATCGCTGCACGCTTGGCGGAATTCACGCCTCGCAAGGATCTCACGGCGCGAGAGTTGGAAGTTCTGGGCCTCGTGGCGAAGGGCCTTCGAAATCGCGATATCGCGCGAGCGATCGGTAGAACGCCCGAAACGGTCAAGGTCCATCTCAAACATGTGATGGAGAAGCTTCACGTGCGCGATCGGACGGAGGCCGTGATTCGGGCGGTGCGCCGAGGTATCATCCGTCTCGACTGAATGGAAACCGCCTCGCTCACGCCATGCTCAGCACAATCTTGCCATGCTTGTGCGGCGCGCCGCCGAGCATCTCGTGATGCCTGGTCCAGCGGGAGCACCGTGCCCACCTCGGTCACGAGCTTTCCCGTCTCGAACAATTCACTGATCGTGTTGAGCCGTGCGGTCGTCACCTCGACATAGAAGTACGCCGCTCGAACGCCATACTGCTCCTCGAGTCGCTCGGGAACACGCGACAATACCGAAACGAGAATTCCCCCTCGCTTCAGAACGCGAAGTGCTCGTTGTTGCGTCTCGCCGCCGACGGTGTCGAGGACGACATCCACGCCAGTCAGTGAGTCTTCGAGTCGCTCCGTCTTGTAGTCCACTACACCCTCGGCGCCCAGCGTGGTGAGGTACTGCCGATTCGCGGCGCCAGCGACCGCGATGACATGAACGCCAGCGTGGCTGGCCAGTTGGACGGCGTACGCGCCAACATTGCCTGCAGCCCCGAGAATGAGCGCGGTCTGGCCGCGAGTCACTTGAGCGTATTCGAGGAGCAATTGCCAAGCGGTGACGGCGACAATCGGAGTTGAGGCTGCCTCGACGAAGTCCAGGTTCTTTGGATTTGGCGCCATCATTCTCGCCAGAGGCACGGCGTATTCTGCGTACGCCCCACTGAATTGCGCGTTGGTCGCGCCGTACGTGATCGCCAACGTTGAATCCGGGAACGTCCGCGCCAACGCCTTCGACCGTCCCTGATAACTCGGCACCGAGGATGAGCGGCAACGGTTGGAGTTGAACCGTCCCCTCACGAATGAGGCCGTCCCAATTTCCCACGCCGGCCGCCTTCACACGAACCAGTAGCTGTCCAGCACCGGGTTACGGGCGAGGCAGGTCATCGTTTGAGATCACACTCGGCGGACCGAATCGGAGAACTCGTGCTGCCTTCATCTGGCCTGGCGCGGAGATGCGGTCGCAAAGGTAAGAAGCGCTAAGAACGACTTCCTCATACTTGCAACATCACGAGTCCAGCACTTGACGCAAGCAAGAAGCCCATCGAGGGAGATCGGCCGCCTCTTCACCGCCCGCACCGGTCACGCGCAGCAAATACCAGCGACCGTGTCAGACACAGCCGCTGAGGGTCTACGAGCGGGGAAGAGAGGGAACAAGATGCTATGGATGCCGCTGCAAGGCGAGCGAAGAGCGCACAGAAACAATGGCTGACCGCCGGCTGGCTCAGCATTAGGTCGGACATGCTCATTCCACTATTGGAATGAGCCTTCCCCCAGTCACCCCGCTTCGCGCTGACATTTCCGTGCGTCATGGACGCAGCGGAATTCACGCGAGTTCAACGCGGCGCGCCGTTCATTCGCTCGCCTGCACTCGCGTCGATCGCCTTCGCGATCCGCAGTTGATCGTGGACGAGCTTCGGCTCCGTCGAGTGGTATGACACAGGCAGAAATTCGTAGATCAGAACCGTTCCGCCGGCCACGGGAACGAACGCGCGACGTTCAGCGCGATAGTCATTGATCGGCAGAGCTCTCCTCCGCCCCCGCACGACATGATAGTCGTAGACGTGCCAAGTGCGGCCGATCGAGTCAGTGAACGGAAACGGATCCATGCGTCGAACGGTGCCAGGGCAGGCGGGCGCGATCAACGGTTACGCCGTCGTGACCAGGTAACCGGTAGATCAACGCCATCGTCTAGCTGACAAGTCCATACGCTTCTACGGCGAGACGATGACGAAGCTGGTCACCGGGTGCAGCTCCCACACCGTTGCGCGCCAGTCCTTGGGATTAGCCGGCGCGGTGTTCTTCGCTTGTCCCCGATGTTCGACATCGAAGAGTGCCCAGCCGCGGAACTTCACGCGTTTCCCCTTGAGCGACTGAAGACCCTGCGTCGTCCAGTCCACGCCGAGCGCCTGCATCTCTGCTCGCCACCGCGGAGTTACCTCGACGATGACACGCTGCGTCGAATCGGCGCCGAGGTGGTCTGCGATCTCGATGTGTGTATCGCGAAACAAAGGGTCAGTGGCCTTGCAGTTGACGGTCTCGACGCCGCCAACCATCACATCGATGACAAATCCTTCGAGCTCCCCGGCCTTGGTCGCGTCGAACCGGTTGTCGTCCGTGCCTGGCGCAAGGAGCGCCGCGAGGGTGAGCGACGGATCGATGTCGCTGTTGTGTGGCGCGGTGAATCGATTCTTTGCGATGTTGAGCGCCTTGAGTGCGGCGGGATTCGGTCCGTTGGGACTCACATTGCCGTCGAGAGCGCAGTTGTGGTACGACGACGGCGCCGTGTCCGCCGGGACTCCCGCCACGGGCGTTGGACCACGTCGTAGATAGTGTGCGTAGATCCAGCCCTTCGTGCCGCCAGGAATCTGCACGCGATCCCAACCCTTTCGCCGCATCAACGAGTCGACCGCGGTACCGGAGTCCACCGCGCTGATGATCTTGCTCGAAGTCGACGCTCCCTTGCGGAGGTGGACATCGCGAGTCGTTTCGAGTTCCTGGGCGCCTACGCTTGCGGTGAGACCGGACGCAAGTAGCGCGACGAAGATAGCTCTGCAGCGATGCATAGCGGTTCTCGCGAAAGGATGCGCTGTACTCAAGCCGGTAACGGACTGCTGTTAAGATTAGAGTGCTTTAATTCCTTCGTTGATAACGCGCTCAGGTTGAGAGTGGGAATCCAACTGCAAGCCACGGTGACCCGAGCCACATCGTCACGATGTGGAGGACCGCCGCTAGGGCAGGGGGTCGATCAGGTCGATGATCCTTGGCGCTCCCTGCCGCAGCGTGAAGGTATAAGCTTGCTTCGTCGTTTCGGCGAAGAATGCTTTCAGCCCGTTCGCCGCCGGATCCCACTTGATCTGCTTTTCAGGTTTTCGGCGCTTGTTCTTGATACCGACATCCTTCTCGCGGTTCGCGTCGATGTGATCGACATCATACGTGAGAACGATGTCATACTGGTCTGACTTGGGCCGCGACGCGACAAGCCACGACAGGGTGTCCCGCTCCGGATTGCCATGCTTGCCGTCGCCCGAAAACACGTACGTATTCGCGCGAACGCGCTCGAAAAACTCCTGCTTCAGATTCCGGTCGCTCCCGTGATGCGGGACCTTGAGAACGTCGATCGAGATTTGACCCCCCGCCGGGCAAAGCCCGGCCGCCTCGAGGCCCTCGAGGATCTTGTCGCCCCGGGCGTCGCCGGTGAACAGGATGCGCTTCCCCTCGAATTCCGCGACGCACACGATGCTCGACAGATTGGTCACGCTGTCGTCTGCGTATGCGGCCAGCAGCGCCTTCGCCGCGAATCCGTTCTCTTCAATGTATTCGTCGAATTCCGTTTGCAAGGCGTCGATTTCGTCCTTCGAGGGACCGACGATCGTCAACTGAAGGCCGTCGATCGCAAGCGGCTTCGCTCCGCCGGCGACCCGCATGATCAGTGAAGGTTGCCCACCCGCCCCCTTGAATGGAGTATTGAGCGCGCTCGTCTGGTGCGCGTCGAAGAGGTACTTGTGGTCGTCGCGGACTCCCCGGCCTTCGCCGTGGCCGGCGAGCAGGAGGGCCACGTCACTTGCCAGCTCCGCTGACGCCTCGTCGTCCGTGACGCCTCGTGCGGTGAACGCCTTGGCCAGCTCACCGACGACCTTGTCATCAGGGGTGCCATCGACGCTCGCTTGGTAACTCGCCGTGAACGACTTGTAGTAGGTGTCCGGTGCGTCGCCGAGGAGGTCGTTGAACGCGTTGTGCCAAAGACGGCGCATCTCGAAGGCCTGTTGTGCCACGGGGAGCCGTTTTTCGACGTCTCGGCGAATGGCGCGAACGAGCTTCTTGATGCCGATGATATGATCCTTGTCGACGTGGCTCACCATGACGAGGTCGAGTCGCAGCCGCTGGCCGCCTCGCTTGTCCGCGATTTCATCGAGGCGGGGACGAAGCGTGTCCTGATACACGGTTCCCGGCCCACCGTCGATCACCGCGAGTCGTGGAGACTTCGATTCGCCCCAGTGAAGAAGCAGGCAGTCGCCTTCCGCCGCGGGCAGTACTTCGAGCGTGAAAAGCACTGGCCCTCCTATACGGACTGCATCGCGCGCAGCACGTCCACGAGTCCGTGTCCCTGGAAATACTTCTCGCGACCGAGGTCGGTCGCGCTCTCGCACAGGATCTTCTTCACCCGTTCCGGATTGCCGATCAGCTCCCGATGCCGCGCGAGCAACATGGCGGCGGCGCCGCTGACGAAGGGCGCAGCCATGCTGGTTCCGTCCAGTTCGTCGTCAGCATTGCCGCGAATCGGCCCGCGGATCTGTTCTCCTGGTGCAACCAAATCAGGCTTGATGCGACCGTCGCCGGTCGGTCCTCGGCTCGAGAAGTAGCTCACGCCGAAGGTGTGCGGTTTCGCCCGGTGTGTCGCACCGACGGTGATGACGTCGTGTGCGTTGCCAGGATCGGTAATCGAACAGAAAACGAAGTTCCCGAACCCGAGCTCCATCTCATTCCACCCGCGGTTGCCGGCGGCGGCCACGACGACGACCCCGGAGCCCACGAGCCGATCGCAGGCCACACAAATGGGTGTCACGCCGCAGCCGTAGTTCCGTACGTCGTGGGGAATCGAAAGGCTGATGTTGACGCCGTGGATGAGTGGTCCGTTGCCGCCGGCACGGGCGTTAACGAACTGCACGTACTCGAGCGCGCCCAAAACCGCGAACTCGGTGCGACGCCCGACCGTCGGGTGAATCACCCGCAGATCGTAAAGTCGGATATCCGGGCAGATACCCTGCAACTGAGTATCGGCAATGGCAGCATTTGATCCCCGCCAATCGGCGCCCAGGATGCCGGCGACATGGGTTCCGTGGTCTGAAGGGAGTGCAGCCCCGTCATCGGCGTTGCCCAGCTCGATGAGCGGCTCGATCAGGTTCCAATCGGGCGGAAGCTGCTGCTCGAGTTGGCGTGCAATCGACTGCAGGTTTCGCGTCGCCATTTGGCGGAACTGCGGCGTGTCTACTCGGCCCGGAATGGTCAGGAGCTCGTCGATAGTTTCTGTAATGACCATGTCCCGAGCGGGTGTCCCTTCGGGCTCGGACGTCAAGTCGAAGTTCCGAATGCGGTCGATTCGCGTGAAGTCGAGCGTCGAACGAATCCGGGACGGCGTCGGGATGATCGGGTTCCCACGCCGGTCGAGCGCATCGTGATCGAGAAACGCCGGGTGTGTCGTCGCGATGCCGGAGTCGATGACAGCCCAAGCGATTCCTCGGCAGCTGACGTCAAAGACTCGCGTTGCGGCGTCCGCTTTCACCGTGCAGTTGGCCTCGATGTCGGCTAGGCTGGCCTCGCGGTCCAGGAAGACACGCTGGACCATCTCGGGCAACTCGTCGGTCGGATCCTGTTGCTCGGACCGCCCCGCCGTATGCATCACGAGGTAGGTCTCGTACTGCCGAGAAAGCTCGTCGCGCGAGGCGCGTGCGATGACTTCCGCGTTGTTGAACACCCAATCCTCGAATTGCTCGGGGAAGCCTGGGGCGCGTGGGTCGAGCGGTCGCAGCGGATCCAGAAAGCCGGGCTGCTCTGCTGCCTTGAAAACGCCGATCAGGGCGGCGAGCGGCGCCGCCTCGAGGACGCGCCGGTCGATGACCGGCTCCGTTGATTG
>Ga0070708_100001513_pt1 | contig 17748 bp, 12 predicted proteins | sample KBSK5503metaG_FD_65469 | JGI IMG/M metagenome (GOLD analysis project Ga0070708, IMG submission 65469) | Corn, switchgrass and miscanthus rhizosphere microbial communities from Kellogg Biological Station, Michigan, USA - KBS K5-50-3 metaG | ecosystem: Host-associated > Plants > Roots >... | reverse complement strand
ATTCAGGTCTTCAAAGAAGAGGGGGGTCAAAATGGATACCGGGTCACGCAGCAGCGCCACCTCGTCTCTATTGGTGAGCTTTTTGGCGAGATAGGTAGCCCACTCGCTGGCTTGCGTTTCCAGTGATTCTTCGGGAAGGACATCAAGTCCTTTGCGCAGTCCGGGGACCATGTCTCCGATGATAAAGGCGCTGCGTACCAGGGTTCTCCCTAAGAGAGCCGCCAGTCCCTGGGGAGCTTCGGGATCGTTTTCAATCTCATGCATCCGCTGACGGTAGGTGGTGTAGCGCCTGTCGAAGTCCTTAAGCGGAGAGTCCTGCTCGGCCAGCTGGCGAGCGAATCGACCGAACACGGCGGGCACGTCTCGCTGCAGCTCATCGCACTCTGCCAAGAGAAAACCAGTTCCTCGAGCGATCTCCCGGTAGCGGTTCAGCAGGGTGGTCTTGCCGGCGCCACCTTGACCGGTGATATAAAATATCAGGTAGCGAGGTTGAGCGAGGTTGATCTGTTGATCGAAGATTTCTAGTTCCCGTTCTCGACCAACAAAGCGCTCGGCTTCCGCCTTACTGATGAGTTCGCCCCAGTCGCCTACCGATGCCATAATTTTGCTCCCTTTGGAAGACCTTCAACATTCAACTATAGCATAAGTAACTAACATGAACAAGTTACTATTATCAAGTACAATCCATTAGATGAAAATAGATTCGGCATATCCCTATTCAAGAACAGGCAAAAAAAGTAGCATAGAATGCAACAACAAGCAAGAGCTACCACACACTAGTAACTCTTTTCTTCCTATCCATCGTCTCCGAACATATTATCGATCTTATCCGCCACTTCTTGCTGCATCGACGGCAACACATGCGAGTAAATTGACTCCATCCCTACCACGTGGTACAGTGATAACCGTAGTACACCGATAAGAGCACATATGAGAAATGAACTACTAGCGTGGTTTGCGCGTGAAGGACTCCTGCTGCAGGACGTCACAACATCGGCAGAAGACCCGGAGCACGATGAAGTCAAAATCACGGTCAAGGCGCCCATCATCGCACTGAGCAAGGCCAGAGACGACTTCCGGGAATGCCCCGACCCGGTGCTCTTCGGCTACCCCAGCAGCAGCCTTGAAATGATGACACTGGACGACTTCCATAGCTTTGTGTATCAATGGTTTAAAAAGGCTGTCGCTGCCGGCATGGGTCGCTGTTTCGTCTGTAACCAGGTGCTCGACATGGATACCGAGAAGCCCTGGGATGCTGTCTTCGTCACCCAGGAGTGGTATTGCTGGCTACTTGTACATTATGATTGCAAGCGCTACCTCGCCCGTGATCTCAAAGGACGTACTCCCTTTGAAGTAACACTGCGCCCACCCGAATTTTTTGATATGCGTTTAACATAGTAGAGGATGGCATGGATAAGAATCAGATCGCCAATTTGCTGGATCAAATTGCTACCTTGCTCGAATTGAAAGAGGGCAGCAGCCCTTTTGAAGTGCGTGCTTACCAGAACGCAGCCCGCGCCATCAACGCGCTCGATGGCGACATCGAACAACTGGCGCGCGAGGGCAAGCTCAAAGGCGTGCCCGGCCTGGGACCAACCATCATCAAACGCGTCGAAGAAGCCATCGAAACGGGCCATATAGCCTTCTATGATGAACTGGCCTCTACCACTCCCCCCATCAAACTCGAAATGCTGCGCATCCAGGGCGTAGGCCCCAAGAAAATCAACGCCATCTACAACCAGTTGCACGTCGAAAGCATCGCCGATTTAATCAAAGCCATTGAAGAGAATAAGGTGGCGGCATTGCCCAGCTTTGGCAAAAAGACCCAGGATAACATCCTCCAGGGCATTGCCTTCCTGGAACAGCACGCCGGGCGTTTTCTCTACCCGGTAGCGGAGGAAGAGGCCGCACGTATTCAAACCGTGCTGGCAGCCATACCGGAGATTGTGCGCATGCAGGTAGGAGGCAGCCTGCGCCGCCGCCGTGAGACGATAGGTGATATCGATATGGTAGTAAGCGTTGGCGACTCCGCAGGTGACGAGATCAGGCGCAAGATCATGGAAGTGTTTACCAGCCAGCCGTCCGTCAAGGCTATCACCGGCAAGGGCGAGACAAAATCCAGCGTAGTACTGCGCAGCGGCATAAATATGGACCTGCGCGTCGTCGACGACAGCCAGTTCCCTTATACCCTCCATCACTTCACCGGCTCCAAAGAGCATCACATCCCCTTGCGCAGGCGCGCGCTCAGCATGGGCATGACCATCAACGACTATGGCCTCTTCCGGGGCAAAGAGCCGCACCTGGAACTCATTCCCTGCAAGGACGAGGCCGATATCTATGCCGCGCTCGGCATGGACTATATCGAACCGGAAATGCGCGAAGACATGGGCGAGATCGAAGCCGCCATCAATCATACCCTGCCGGTGCTGGTGCAGGATAGCGACCTGCGCGGCGTGCTGCATGCACATTCAACCTGGAGCGATGGACAGAATACCCTACGAGAAATGGCTGAAGCATGTATTGCGCGTGGATTTAGCTACTTAGGTATCACCGACCACAGCAAAACGGCGGCCTATGCAGGCGGCTTGAACGAGGAAGCCCTGCATCGTCAACACGAAGAGATCGATCGCCTGAATGCAGAATATGCCGGTCGCATACATATCCTCAAGGGCACAGAATGCGATATCTTGCGCGACGGCTCGCTCGATTTCGCAGACAAAGTGCTGGCAACCCTGGATTTCGTCGTTGCCTCAATTCATAGCCAGTTCAATCTCCCGCCGCAGGAGCAGACACAGCGTATGCTCCGGGCCATCTCCAACCCTTACGTTGATATCATTGGACATCCCACCGGGCGCGTCCTGCTTGAAAGAGATGGCTATACTTTGGACCTGGAGGCAGTGATCGATGCCGCCGCCGCACACGGTGTCTGTATCGAGATCAACGCGGACCCCTCGCGCCTGGACCTGGATTGGCGTTACCTGCATCGCGCCAGGGACAAAGGTATCAAGATTCCCATTGATCCAGACGCGCATACTATTGCCAGTTTGGACAAAATGCGTTTTGGTATAGGCATCGCCCGTAAGGGCTGGCTGCGTGCCAGCGATGTTCTCAACACTATGACGACCAGCGAACTCCTGGACTTCTTTAGAGAGAGAAGAAAGCGGTAATCATACACAGAATCTGGGAATGCTTGGGAATGTCTGCCTGCGTCCTGTAGGGACAAGGGGTGGACGTGGAGAAGGGTGGGGGCCTTGTGCTTGTCCTCGTGGGGATGAGACCGGTTGGCCTCACCGAACCAAGGCCAATCGTCATGCCACGAGGACAAGCACAAGGCCCCCTCATCCACCCCACTGCGCCCCTTGTCCCTACAGGACGCAGGACGCACCTTCCCCGATTCGGTTAAAACGTTGTAGCTGTGGCTGCAAATCCGTATCTTCTAAAGTACACATGTCTCATACAGACGCCACTCGGGATCGAAGTCAAATTGGGCAAGCGGCGTAGCGCCTGAGCGCCCGCGACGCAAGCTAACCCGTGAGTTTTTGCCGTCAACGAGAATCCAGCAATCGTGCCGGGCCTCATAACGACAATCTTGTAGCCAGCTTGTCCCGGCGTCTATTTCTTCCTTGATGTCTCCTTTTCCCCCCTTGATCCTTACCAGCAGCGCTCTACCACGAACAGTATCAGCAACAGTAAAGTGCTCCTCGTCCAGAACGCGGACGGAGTGAGGGTGATCTAAACCCTCCAACACCGGCTGCCACTCACCAGTTTCGCGGTCTATGGCAATAACCATTCCCTGGTGAAAGAGTGACGCCAGAAATCTACCACCGGGCAGTTCCGCAGCCGAATTGATGTGCGTGGTCTGGCTGAGCGTCCCGTACTGAATCGTCCGGTGATCCGCTGATTTATCTATTTGCCGGGGACGACCGGTGGGTGTCAACGCAAAACCATGGTCGGTGGCCCACCAGTTCCAGAGAATCTCCCCATCCCGGTCGAACTCTAACAGCAGGTCCAAGCCGGTGCTGGCCACCAGATATCCCCGTCGAGTACGGGAGATGGAATGCAGCGCATTAAAAAGCGGAGAACTCACGACGTTGTGCCGCACAATACCCCGGTCAACATCAACTTCATGGATTCCTCCAAAAGTAGTGACAAACACTCCCCTGTCAGTAGCTACCATTCCGGCCGCCATCTTGAGTTCAAATGTCTTTTGTGAGCATCCCATATCCTCAATGCAACACAGTAATCCCCCCGTATCTTGCTGGGGTTTCTGATAACTCCCTAAAACAGTGAGAGGGCATTCTGTCTGCTGGCTTGATTCCGTCCAGTGCTGTTTGAGAACCGAATGTTTCGTTGAAATGCAACTTAGTAACAATTTCATTGCAGAACCTTTCCCTTTTTGACCCTGCTGGTGAATGAAAGAAAGAGCAACGCGGCAGGGCGAGGACAAGCCATCGCCCCTACTATTTACCCTCTCACGGCGTGAGATACAGCGGGGTATCTCGACTCAAACCAGGCGAGAGGATCGTTGAGAGCGACAACTGACCCGACGACTGTCACGGCAGGTGATGCGATGTTGGCTGTCCTGGCACGTGCCGCGATGTTTGCAAGTGTACCTGCAATCACACGTTGTTGAGGTACCGTACCTTGCTGGATCACCGCCGCCGGGGTATCGGGATGAAGTCCGCCCTTCAGCAGCCGCCGGGTGATACGCGCGAGCGTCTCTACTCCCATCAAGATAACCAGTGTGCCGCCCAGCGCTGCAAGCGCCTCCCAGTCTACGCTGGGAGATGTAGAGGGGCCTTGCTCATGTCCCGTCACGATGGTGATCGAAGACGCAAGGTCACGATGCGTCACAGGTATTCCCGCGTACGCGGGTACGGCAAGGGCCGAACTCACGCCGGGGACTACCTCGAATGGAATACCTGCATGAGCCAGCGCCAGGGCCTCTTCACCGCCACGCCCAAAGACGAAAGGGTCTCCACCTTTCAGGCGCACCACCAGACGTCCCTGCCGCGCATACTTAATGAGAAGAGTATTGATCTCCTCCTGATTTATGGAGTGATGCCCGGACGCTTTACCAACAAACACCCGTTCCGCCTGAGATGGAGCTTCATCAAGCAGCTCCGGGCAAATCAGGCGATCATAGACCACCACATCGGCCTTGCGCAGGCAGCGCAGACCCTTGAGCGTGATCAATTCCGGGTCGCCAGGGCCTGCGCCGACAAGGAATACCCTACCGTGCGAAGATTGTCCCTGTAGCCCTGTTTCAATGAGCTGATCACAGGCACGCTCGCTGCTCTCTCTATCTCTTGCTCGCTCATCTATCACGATGGCCATGCGCTTCCTCCATTTCAAGATCCACTTCAAGGATACTTGCCGGAACGTCGATGCCATAATTCCGCAGTAATGCCGCTGTTATCAGCGCTGCTTGTGCTCTATTGCCCTCAGCGAGCCGTAGCAGCACTTCAGAAGCGAAGAAATCCCTGAAGAAGTCGTCACGCCGCTCGTAGGAGACGCCGTTTCTGCGGAGATGGGTGCGGGCCAGAGATGCCAATCGGACATACGAACTATAGGCAAGCGGAAAGCTCTCCTCCAGGCTATGGCGAATACGCTTGGCCAGGCCCGGGCTGGCCCCTTCCGTTGAGACAGCGATGGTAAGCTGTCCGCGTCGAAGAATTGATGGAAGAATGAAAGTGCAATACTCCGGAACATCAACAACGTTGACCAATTGTCCGCGTTCTTGCGTTTCAGCCCAGATGGACTGCACGAGCTGTGGATCATTCGTCGCGGCGATCACCACAAAAGCGCCTGCCAAATCACCAGGCTCGTAGGCTTTACGACGTAGTATAACTTGCTTCTGCTCAACCAGGTTCAACAGCTCCTCGCAAAATTCCAGACTCTGTACATTCACATAGGCCCCACTGGCGGCAAGTGCCGCAGCCTTCCCGGCGGCCACACGATCACCGCCAATGACGATGGCTACACGACCACGTATATCGAGCATTGCTGGATAGTAATCCGGCACGATTTTTCCTCCTTCGTTTATCCCCTTTACGCGATTGCCAGGTTCATGTCAGGTATGCACTTCTGTCTTGACAGGCTCTTCAGTTCGAGCGTGTAGATAGTCAAGACCGACCCGGTAGCAGAAATCCCCGAAGGATTCCCCTGGCTCCCGTTCGTCCCTCCACAAAGCCAGGAGGGGATGTAGCGTTGCCGCTAAATCTTTCAGATGTACGGAGGCAGCATACAGGGTGTTCAAGCGCGTATTGAGCCCGTCACCACCGACATAGACGTTATAAACATCCTTTGTGCGACCGACAAACCCGATCTCACTCGTGTAGGGGCGAGCACAGCCATTCGGACAGCCGGTCATCCGTACGCTAAGAGGCTCATTAACCAGGCCCAGCGCGCGAAGGTCAGCCTCGATCTGCCGTATGACCGATGGGAAAACACGCTCGGCCTCAGCGAGTGCCAGCCCACAGGTCGGGAGGGCAGGACATGCCATGGCAAAACGACGTGTGCTTATTTCAGCGGGGTCTGTAGGGATACCATATGTGGCAAGTAAAGCTGTCAATGGGCCGCGCTGCACATCTGTCACATCAGTAAAGAGTATGTTCTGCTGCGGGGTCAGGCGAATACCAGGCCGAAATTCCTCGATAGCGTGCCGTAAACCTGTGCGCAGACGTATGGTTTCGTCGTCCTTGACACGTCCATTCTCGACGTAGAGACCCAGGAACCAGCGACCGTCACCCTGAGCATGCCAGCCCAGGTGATCCTCTGCATCATGCCAGGTAACTGTGCGCGCATCTTGCACGCTGTGACCTAACCTGCGCTCCAGTTCAGCACGAAACCAGGCGATTCCACGTTCCTCCACAACATACTTCATGCGGGCGTGCTTGCGATTCTGGCGATCACCATAATCACGCTGAATTGTGACAATCGTCTCCACCACCGGCAAGATTTCACCGGCAGTAGCATAGCAGAGCGGCGTAGCCAGCCGGGGATACGTGGTCGTTTTGCCGTGGGTCATACCCATACCACCACCAATCAGCACCGTGAAGCCATCCAGGCGCTCGCCTTCCAGGGAAGCAACAAGACCAATATCCTGTGTGTACACGTCAACACAGTTGTCACCTGGAAAGGCGACACCTATCTTGAACTTGCGTGGGAGATAGGTAGGACCATAAATTGGCTCTGCTTCATCTCCTCCGGGCAACTGCACAGTCTCTACCTGCTCGCCATCGATCCAGAGTTCGTGATAGGCGTGGCTATGGGGAGCAAGGTGTTGAGCAATACAATGGGCGACCTCTTCTACCTGCGCTTGTGCACGGCTGGTGGCAGGAGCGGGACAAGCCATCACATTACGATTCACATCGCCACAGGCAGCCAGGGTAGAGAGGAGAGCTTCGTTGATAGCATGGATGGTCGAGCGTAAGTCACCTTTGAGGATGCCATGTAGCTGGAATCCCTGGCGTGTGGTGATACGCAGCGTGCCATTGGCATAGCGTCCCGCCAGGTCATCCTCGACGAGATATTGTTCAGCAGTCAGTACGCCGCCAGGTATACGTGAGCGTACCATGAACTGGTATGCTTTCTCTTCACCTGCTTTACGCACGTGGCGTGCATCACGGTCCTCCTGCTGATAGGTACCGTGGAACTTGAGAAGCTGCACCTGCGCTTCAGAGAAGTGGGTGGCATCTTGATTCAACTCTTCGGCTATCTGCCCGCGCAAATAGTCACTTCCGATTTTGATGTGCTCAACCTTACTTCCCTCACCAGGCCCGAGATCAGTCAGGGCATTTGTCGTTTTTTCCTCATCGACCATTGCTGGACTTTCTCCTTTCAAAATTGGACAAAAAAAATCCTCTCCCCTGCAGGGGCGAGGAACAAACCGGTCTCCGCGGTACCACCCTGGTTCGTTGACACCTCACGATGTCAACCTTGACGAGTATACTAAACACTCTAGCCTTTAACGGGGCTCACCGGCTCGGCCTACTAACCTGAAAGGGTGTTCGACCTGCAACTCTGAGGTGCATCTTCAACGATGGAACGGCGCTGGCGTCTCAGCACAGCCAGCTCTCTGTAGCCACCCAAAACGTTTACTCGTCCTCTTCAGCGTTCTTATTCAATGAATTGCTAAATGAAAGTACAGGCAATAAAATACCCCTGCATCTCAGGGGTTCTAGCATCATCGCTTTTCCCCTCATCTTGCGGACAACTCCGCCGGAATTGGCACCCTTCATGCGGCTTCGCACGTGGGTTGCCGGGCTTCACCGGGCCGTTTCCCTCCACCTCTCTAGATGAGAGCAGACATCACTGCGACTATTCAATTGTATTGTACTTTCGTATAGTAAGTATACCGGAGAAAATTTGATTCTGTCAAGGTCGCTATCGTACCGGATTCTAGCACAAATCAGGGGTCGTAGTATAGTAGGGGCAAGGGTGGTGGGGTGTGGCGGGGCAAGAAAGATACGGGGTATCTTTACAAGGCCCTTGCGGTTGCCCTGCTAGCCAGCCTTGATTCTTGGCAGAACGATCCCACCAGAAGGGCGATTGTAACTTCCCTTGTTACCATTACGTATTCAAACACGTAGTACCATGAAGGTACCATCCGCATAGGCTTTCATCACATATGCGATTAATTAAAAGTCTGACGCGGGGTCCAGGGTAGGGGTGCATGCAAATGGATTGGTGCACCCGAGCGAAGGAAGAGTAATATAAATGGCACAACAACAAGTAGAATTACAGGTCAGCCCCCGCGAAATCATGGGAAAGGCTGCCAAGCGACTGCGTAAAGCTGGTATCATTCCGGCCAATATATTTGGGCACAAAGAAGCCTCACAGGCGGTTCAAGTTGAAGCCCTCGCCTTCGAAGCGCTGCGGAGAACACACCGCTCCAAAGGTATCCTCTCGCTGCGTATGACAGGCAGCAACAACGTCCAGACAGCGTTGATTCGTCGCATTCAACGCGATCCACGCTCCGGCAAGATCCTACACATCGACTTCTTCCGTGTAAGCTTGACCGAACGTATTACCGTCAAAATACCGCTGCGCATTACCGGCGAAGCTCCTGCTGTCAAGAATGAAGGCGGCGTATTGCTGCACCTCCTGGATACGCTCGAAGTAGAGTGTGCCGCGCAAGATATCGTGGAATACATCGAAGTCGATGTCTCTTCACTGAACGAAATTGACGACATCATACATGCCAGAGACATCCAGATACCCCTGAGCTATACGCTGATTACCGAACCCGACGAGGGCATAGCCAAGGTTGCCGCCACACGCGCCGAGGCAGCAGAGGTAGCTGTCGAGGCTGAAGCTGCCGCGCCTGCTCAGGCTCCTGCTGAGGCTGCAAGCGAATCCAGCGCAGAGGAATAACAAAGATCGTTTCGTTGGGGCGCGAAATATTGCGCCCTGCGATCGGAAGCGAGTGTCAGGCATGCGTATTATGATCGTTAGTGATCAATATCCTCCTATGGTCGGTGGTGTTCCCACGGTAACGCAAGGACTTGCCAAAGACCTGGTTGACCGTGGACACCAGGTATGGGTTGCTGCACCCAGTTATGGTGTGCGTGACGTCCACCGTATCGAGCACAAAGTACATATTCATCGTTTCGCATCATTTGAATGGCCTACCTACGAAGAGGTTCGAATCCCATTCTTGCCTATCCTGCCTTTCCGCAAACTTTTGAAAAAAGCTGACCCCGATATCATTCATATTCACTCCCCCGTCGTACTGGGCAACATTGCCCAGATCCTGGCGGGAAACTTGCGAATACCCGTTATCGCCACCAACCATTATATGCCCATAAATATCATCCGCTCACTCGCCTCAGAACCTCTTATTAGCAAGCCTTTCGTGTTTGCTTCGTATACCTACCTGGTGCATTTTTGTAACCGCTGTGAATACGTGACGGCTCCAACCACGACCGCCCTGGATCTTTTATATGATCACGGCCTGCGTGCGCCAGCCCAGGTTGTCTCAAATGGCGTTGACCTGAGGAGGTTTACGCCGGGTGAACCCGACGAACGGTTAAGGCAGCGCTTGAACCTGCCGCAGGGTCGCCCTCTCATCCTGTCCGTCAATCGCCTGAGCCTTGAAAAGCGTATCGATGTGCTCATTGATGCCGCTGCTAAAATGGCGCAGGATGCCCATATCGTCATTGCCAGCACCGGGCCTGCTGCAGCAGAACTGCGCGCGCAGGTCGAACAATTGGGCCTCAAAAATAGGGTGACGTTCCTGGGATATATAGCTGACGCCGATCTCGCACCTCTCTACCGCCTGGCGGATGTCTTTGCCATACCATCAGAAGCAGATTTACAAAGCCTGACCACCATGGAGGCCATGGCGTGCGGTCTGCCCGTGGTTGCCGCCAATGCATACGCTTTGCCGGAACTGGTGCATCATGAAGAAAATGGCTTTTTATTTCAGCGTGGCAACAGCAAAGAAATGGCCCACTATCTCGATCTGCTTGTAAGTGATGCAGCGCCTCGCGCGCGCATGGCAGCCAGGAGCCTCGAGATCATCGCTAGGCATGACAGGTCACTGGTACTCGACCACTGGGAAGCGCTCTATCATCGACTCGCGAGCGAATTTATCGAAGCCAAAGAGCGCAAATTGCGCCAGCGCAAACACGCCGATTATCTGCGCCCCAAAACAAACCGCCCGCGCATGGTCAACGCCAGCAAATTTGCTATGGACCAGCTCGAAGAGTAGAGACACGATTATCGCTGTTTCCCCGTAGGGGCGGGAGCGGTGCGGATGGGTGGTGGGGATGCTTGCATCGCCCTGGTTAAGGAATTGGATGGTTAAGCTCCCCACCGCTGGTGAAAAATCCGTGCAATACGCCGTTCGATATCCCAGCGCAATTGAATGCTATGGTACTGCACCCGCCTTCTGCACCGTATCCACCAGGATTCCGGCCGCACGAGCATAGGAGACTGCTTGCGTCCATCATCAGCATGAACAAATACAAAAGACAGGGAAGGTCTTCCCGCAGATTTCTTAGTTTGCCTCTCGCCCATGCAGATTTACTCTCCTTGAAACACGCTGGCACATCGATATACTTCTAGTATAGACATTTGGATAGCAAGCGTCAAGCCTCCTCCCCCCTACACCCCGTCAACCCCTTTCTCACCTTGCCTTATCCTTTCTATCTCCTCGTTCAAGCTGGAAGATTGACAGTCATTTGACCGTAAAAGGTTGAAAATCGTCACCGAAAAGGTCATCGGTATCGCTACATTCAATGGTGAAAAAATCGGAACGCTTGCCGTAACGCTTACGAGACGATCATATGGTATGATGCTCAACAGGAAAGCTGATTCTGCATGCACAGGCAGTTCTCATGGGGGCAGCAACCAGGAGCATCTATGAACCAGAAGCCGTGCCCAACAAGCACCGTCGAATGCCCCGGCGCGCGCCACGGCGCGCGCCACAAGTCGGAGACGCGCCTGCATGGACGCTGGCTCGTGCTTGCCCGCATGCTCTGGATAGCTCTGGTTGTGCTCATGCTGGCATTGTTTGTCGCAACCATTCCGGCATTCAGTGCTGATCTCCACAATGCCTGCGCGACTGCTGCCTGTCATACGCTTATTCCGCCTTTTACCGCGCAACAATACCGAGCGGCAGGATTAGCTACGTAGCATTACCCCAATATTCAAGTCACGGATGTTTGGCATGAGTCATCCATATATTTCTCAATCATAATGCATGTTGCTCCCCTATTTCTCCACCCAATTCACAACTGCCTCGCGACCGCTTTCTCCTACACTAAGCTTAGAGGATAGGTAACAGATCAGCTTGCACCTTGAGCGCGATGTGTTCCCGGCGTATCAACTCATTGAGGGGTTATGGAGTGAGGTTCAACATGTCCTCCTCACTGGGATTTTCCTTCTCTTGCACCTTCCCTAGCGATTTTGTTGCTGTGTCGTTCAAATAGTTAGAAGAAACACGAAGGAGAACACTTGGAGATGTCAGTCATCGACGGTGTCCGGCCACATGTGCAGGGCAAATTCATCTTTGCCGGCGATGAGAAGGTGTATGTCCACGGTGTCACCTATGGGACCTTCTGTCCAGATGAGGATGGTAATGAGCATCATGATCCAGAAGTTGTCGAGCGAGATTTCGCCCAGATGGCTGCACATGGTCTTAACGCGATCCGCACGTACACTGTGCCACCCCGCTGGCTCTTGGATACTGCGCAGCGTCACCACCTCCGCGTTATGGTAGGCTTGCCCTGGGAACAACATGTTGCCTTCCTTGACAATAAGAAACGTGCCCAATCGATAGAGGAGCGGGTGGGCAACGGGGTGCGTGCCTGCGCCAATCACCCAGCTGTCCTTTGCTACGCGATCGGCAACGAAATCCCGGCCTCCATTGTGCGTTGGTACGGCCATCACCGTATAGAGCGTTACCTTGAGCGACTCTACCGGACCGCAAAAGCTGCGGATCCCGACGGCCTCGTCACCTACGTGAACTATCCCTCCACCGAGTATCTGCAGCTCTCCTTCGTCGACCTTATGTGTTTCAACGTCTATCTCGAGGCGCAGAAGCACCTCGAGGCCTACCTTGCCCGCCTCCACAACATCGCGGGCGACCGGCCGCTGCTCCTGGCGGAGATCGGGTTGGACAGCCGCAGGCACGGCGAGGACAGCCAGGCGCGCGCTCTCGACTGGCAGGTTCGAACAGCATTTGCCGCCGGGTGCGCTGGCGCTTTTGTGTTTGCCTGGACGGATGAGTGGTATCGGGGTGGCTACGAGATCGAAGATTGGGATTTCGGCCTCACCAGTCGGGATCGGCAGCCAAAACTAGCACTGGCCGCCGTGCGCAACGCATTTGCCGAAGTGCCCTTCCCGCCAGACCGGCCCTCTCCGCGTATCTCCGTGGTCATTTGCAGTTACAACGGGCAGCGCACCATTCGCGATTGTTTGGAAGGCCTGCGGAACGTGGACTATCCGAACTTCGAAGTGATCGTCGTCAACGATGGCTCGACCGATACCACAGCGACGATTGCCCATGACTATGGCTTCCGGGTGATCAGCACCGAAAATCGTGGCCTGAGCCATGCGCGCAACGTTGGCATGGAAGCGGCCACAGGTGAGATCGTTGCCTATATCGATGACGATGCGCGACCTGATCCACACTGGCTGGCCTATCTCGCGGCCACGTTCCTGAGTACGGAGCACGCTGGGGTGGGCGGTCCGAACATCGCGCCCCCTGGCGACGGACTTATTGCCGAGTGTGTCGCCAATGCACCAGGCAACCCCGTACACATCCTCCTTTCCGATCAAGAGGCGGAACACATTCCAGGCTGCAACATGGCCTTTCGTAAAACCTGCCTTCAAGCGATCGGCGGCTTCGATCCCCAGTTTCGCATTGCGGGCGATGATGTCGATGTCTGCTGGCGGCTGCAACAGTGCAGCTGGACGCTGGGCTTCAGCCCCGCCGCCATGGTCTGGCACCATCGGCGCAACTCGGTGCAAGCCTATTGGAAGCAGCAAAAGAACTACGGGAAGGCCGAGGCCCTGCTGGAAAGGAAGTGGCCTGAGAAGTACGGTCCCTCCGGCAATCTTCTCTGGGCCGGACGGCTCTATGGTAAGGGACTCACCCAGATGCTTGGTCAGAAGAGACGCATCTATCATGGTACATGGGGCAGTGCACTCTTCCAGTCCATCTACCAGCCGCCATCAGGCGCGCTGGCATCGCTGACGCTGATGCCTGAATGGTACTTGGTTTTCATCGCTCTCGCTGCACTTGCTCTGCTCGGGATCTTCTGGACGCTGCTGCTCCTCGCCCTGCCCCTGCTCGCCCTGGCAGTCAGCGCCCTCCTCGTCCAGGCTGCTCTGAGCGCGCTCCATGCTTCCTTCACGAGTACACCCAACTCTCGCGTCGCCTGGCTGAAGCTGCGTAGCCTGACGGCATTCCTGCACCTGCTCCAGCCGCTGGCGCGCCTGTGCGGTCGTCTGCACTATGGCCTCGCCCCTTGGCGGTTGCGTGGTGCATCCGGTTTCTCGCTGCCCCGATCGCGGACGTCTATCCTCTGGAGCGAGTGTTGGCAAGATTCCGCTGAGCGGCTCCGATCCATCGAAGTGGCCCTTCGGTCAGCCGGGGCCTGCACCCTCCGGGGAAGCGACTACGACCGCTGGGACCTGGAGGTGCGAGGAGGAATACTAGGGACTACCCGTATACGCATGGCTATCGAAGAGCATGGTGCTGGCAAACAGCTCGTACGGTTCCGCTCGTGGCCAAGGTGTTCAGCTAAAGGCCTCGTGCTGACACTGCTGTTCGCCGTCCTTTCCACTGGAGCAGCACTGGACCACGCCTGGACAGTGTCCGCCATTCTCGGGGTAGTTGCCCTGCTGCTTGTCCTACGCACTCTTCTGGAGTGTACCACTGCTATGGCGGCCGTCCTGCGCGTCCTGGAACACCCAGAGAGCGGAGTTGATGATCAGATGACTGCATATGGCGATATTTTGCACGAGAGTTATAGGGCACTCGTTACCCGCCCACCAGTAATGTAGCCGGCAAAGGAGGTCCCATGCGTGTACTAGTCACTGGTGCTGCCGGGTTCATTGGTAGCAACCTCACCGATCGGTTCCTCTCTGCAGGCCACCAAGTGAGAGGAGAGGTGTGATGGTCGCCGCCAGCTTCACCGATTGGACCCTCTACCGCCGACTGCTGGGCCAGGCGCGGCCTTACTGGCCCCACCTCGGAGGCCTCTTCCTGCTCAGCCTGCTGTCAAGCCCCCTTGCGCTGCTGACTCCGCTTCCACTGAAGATTGCCGTTGACAGTGTCGTCGGCGCTCATCAGCTCCCAGGCTTGTTCGCAGCGCTGCTGCCAGCGGCTGTCACACGTTCCCACGCTGCCATGCTCGTCGTCGCGGCTGCCCTGTTCGTGGTGATCGCGCTGCTGACCCAACTCCAGCAGCTTGGCAGCACGCTCTTAAGCGCGTACACGGGTGAAAAGCTCGTCCTGAGCTTGCGCGTTCGACTTTTCGGCCACGTGCAGCACCTTTCGCTCCTGTATCACGACTCCAAAGGCACGTCCGACTCCACATACCGCATCCAATACGATGCCTCGTGCATCCAGTACGTCGCGGTCGACGGCGTCATCCCTTTCATCACCGCGGCGGTTACGCTTGCCAGCATGATCTACGTCACGGCCCGCATCGACCTGCAACTGGCCCTGGTGGCCCTGGTGATTTCACCCGTCCTGTGCTTGGTCACATGGGCCTATCGCCACCGCTTGCGTCGTGAGTGGGGCGAGGCGAAGAAGCGCGAAAGCTCCGCCATGTCAGTCGTGCAGGAGATGCTAGGCACCATTCGCGTGGTGAAAGCGTTCGGCCAGGAGAACCATGAACAGGAGCGGTTCATCCGTCAGTCCATGCAGGGCATACGGTCACGCCTTCACCTCACCTTCGTCGCAGGCAGCGTCGGCCTCCTCGTCAGTTTGATCACTGCGGCGGGAACGGCTGCCGTCCTCTTCATCGGCGTGCGCCACGTCCAATCAGGCACCCTTACCCTTGGTGAACTGCTCTTGGTGATGAGCTACCTGGCGCAGCTCTACGCACCTTTACAGACCATCAGCAAGAAGGCTGTCGACCTGCAGGCCTCGCTGGTCAGCGCCGAGCGAGCTTTCTCGCTGCTCGCAGAGGCACCGGATGTTGCCGACCGACCGAACGCCCAGCCGCTCGCGCGCGCCTTGGGCTCGGTGGCCTTCCGCAATGTCTGCTTCGCTTACAACAAAGACCACCCTGTCCTGCACGATATTTCGTTCGAAATCGGCCCCGGAACCCATCTCGGCATCGTCGGCACGACGGGCGCGGGTAAGACGACCCTTGTAAGCCTGCTGATCCGTTTCTACGATCCTACCGCTGGCCAGATCCTGCTCGACGGCATCGATCTGCGCACCTACAGACTGGCTGACCTGCGCAATCAGTTCGCTAGCGTCCTCCAAGAGCCCGTACTCTTCTCGAACAGTATCGCCGAGAACATCGCTTATGCCCGCCCTGGGGCCAGCTACCACGATATCGTAGCCGCAGCGCAGGCGGCCAACGCCCACGAGTTCATTGTGGGCCTACCACAAGGCTATGAAACGCAAGTGGGTGAGCGCGGTATGCGCCTCTCGGGTGGAGAGCGTCAACGCATCTCACTCGCCCGTGCCTTCCTGAAGAATGCACCCATCCTCATCCTCGACGAGCCCACAAGTTCTGTCGATACGAAGACTGAGGCTGCCGTGATGGAAGCAATGGAGCGCCTCATGCACGGCCGCACTACCTTCATGATTGCTCACCGCCGGGGCACACTGGCGAACTGCGATGCATTGCTGCGGATCGAGCAGGGTCGCCTCATCGAGACAACGCCGGCTACGTTGAGAGCCGACAAGGAGACGCAGGCAGTGGCACACGGGGCAGGGGACAGGCCTGTCATGGGAGCAGCACCGATGGCAAAGGACGCGACGATCAAGATCGTCACAATGGAGCACACGACCCGCCTCAAGTCCCCCGCCCACCGACCCTTGTTATTTGAAGCATGTGGAGAGCATGCTGCAACCGCCTACGAGAAGACAGGGAGTAGCATGGACAAGCAGAGACAAGAGGCTCCCCACTCAGCAGATGAGAGCAGAGAAAAGCGCAAGAGCATCCAACTATCACCGTCACAGCAGGCCTTCCCAGAGCGTGGCGAACTGCATGCCACGCTTGCCCTCAGTGAGCTGGAGGCACGGAGTGGGACCAGCCGTGCCATCAGGCTCCCAGGCGGTTGGCAAACGAGCGTGGTCGTGCCAGCAGGAGCGTACGAAGGGCAAGTCATCTCGCTAGAAGGGCTGGGCGAACCAGCCTTTCCTGGGGGATCCAGGAGGGGGAGGCTCACTCTCACGATCACGATTATCCCTGCCCAAGAAACCGCGACCTGGCCCAGGCTTCGGAGAGAGAAGAGCACATCCCAGCACATCCCACGTTTCTTTCAAAGCAGTGCCCTCCTCCTCCTTGGGCTTGTGCTCCTCCTCGCACTGGGCGGTCTAGACAGCATGAAACTACTTGCTCTCAGTCAGCCCTCTTCAGGAACCACTGCCACTCTCACCTCCGCTACACGCCCCCCTCTGGCCACACGCATAGCCCACGTCACTCCCACCGTGACCACAGCCACTCCTGCTCCTCGCACTGCCTCCCCTCCTCCCACTGCGACAGCGATGCCGCGAAACGGCCTCTCTCTAGTTGGTACGTATAACGGATCGATGGTTGATCGGACAACACAACAGACAACCTCCATCTCGGTGTTGCTCGTGCAAAGCGAGGGAAATGCCGCCTTGAGCGGCACGGTAACGTTCAAAGCACCTTCCCAGGGAGTCCATCCGCTGCATGGGACCGTTGATCCCCACGGCAACTTCTCTTTTACAGTGCAGCTCTCCGCCGGTCAGGCACCGCTCTACTTTTATGGGACAGTGCAACAACAAGGCTCCTACCTGAAAGGGGATTTTTGTCGCAGCAGTACGAACGCTTGTAGCGTGATTACGGGCTATTTCCTGGTTGGGCCGAGGTATTAACCAAATGGGATGTGCCACAATCGAGTTCAACCTCATCATGTGCACTTTCAAGGTTGGGATCCTGGCACGAAAGAAATATCGAGCCAGAATAATTCATAGCAAGCAGAGGCTTGTGCAAGCGTTCGTAGTGTAACTAGACAGGACATATGGAGGGATACATGAGGTTGTATCAAAAGGGAGGTGGGCTTCGATGAAGTATCTCATCG
>Ga0070708_100001512_pt1 | contig 17752 bp, 15 predicted proteins | sample KBSK5503metaG_FD_65469 | JGI IMG/M metagenome (GOLD analysis project Ga0070708, IMG submission 65469) | Corn, switchgrass and miscanthus rhizosphere microbial communities from Kellogg Biological Station, Michigan, USA - KBS K5-50-3 metaG | ecosystem: Host-associated > Plants > Roots >... | reverse complement strand
CCCTGAGGAGCGGAGCAAGGGGAGCGAGATGCAAGGAGCGCCGAGCAGCGTCCAGATCCGGCAGAACACCGGGTCGCCCGTGGCGGCGAGGCCCTCCGGCGCTTCACCGGGCGCGGCCGCGGTGACGATCGCGTCGACGCTCCCGAAGATCGCGTCGAGCTCGCCGGCGCAGCGCGCCGCCTGATCACGGGCCGCACGGAGCCGCTCCGGTGTGACCTTGCTGCCTTCGCGAACGAACTCGCGCAGCTTCGGGCTCAGCTGGCTTTCGGGTTCGTCGCGCAGCGACTGCGCTCCCTCGGCGCCCATGATGGCGATCTGGGCATCGATCAGTCCCGCGAAAGCGGGACCGAGCTCGATCTCGCGCGCGCCCAACGCCCGGGCGGCGCGCTGGAGGGCCTCCTGCATCCCGGGCGTGGCTCGTGGCCAGGCTTCGGTGCGGCAGAAGGCCAGGCGGAGCTTGCCGTGCCGGATCGGTCCGTATGTCGCGCCCGAGAGCACCGACAGGACCGGGGGAATGTCCTCGACGGCGCGCACGAAGAACCCGAGCGTGTCGAGCGACGGCGCCAGCGGGTGGACTCCCTCGAGCGGCAGGAGGCCATGGGTCGGCTTGAAGCCGATCGTTCCGCAGAACGCGGCGGGGCGGATGACGGAGCCGGCGGTCTGCGAGCCCAATGCCAAGGGCACCATGCCGTCCGCCACCGCGGCCGCCGATCCGCTCGAGGAACCGCCCGGCGTCCTCGATGGGTCGCGCGGATTGCGGGTCTTCCCCGGCGAATAGACGGCGAACTCGGTGGTCACGGTCTTGCCGAGCACGACCGCTCCGGCGTCGCGCAGCCGGCGGACACATTCGGCGTCGCGCGCCGGCCGGTGACCGCGATGGATGGGCGACCCGTAGGCCGTCGGAAAATCGGCGGTATCGATCAGGTCCTTCACGCCGACGGGCAAGCCGAAGAGCGGCGGCCGGTCGCGCAGGGCGTCGATCCGGCGGGCCTCGGCGAGCGCTGCCTCGGCGTCGAGAGATTCCCAGGCCTGGACCACGGGCTCGCGCTCGGCGATGCGGGCGAGGCACTGGCGCGTCAGCTCCTCGGCCGACAGCTCCCGCCGCGAGAGCCGCTGCAGCGCTTCGGCGACGCCGATCATGCTCCGCACCATGCGCGGGCCAGCTGCGTGTAGATCTCCGCCGCCTGCTCGATGCGGTCCACCCGGCAATATTCGTCCGTCTGATGGCAGAGCGCCATCTCGCCCGGGCCCAGCACCACCGTCGGAATCCCCCCATAGGCCGGCGTCAGCACGCTGGCGTCGGTGAAGTACGTGGCCGGCCCGGGCGGCTGCCGTTCGCCCGTCACCGACGCGGCGACGTCCAGGACGCGCCGCACGAAGGGATCGTCCTCGCTGGTGCGGATCCCTTCCAGATCGACGATCGGAGTCAGCTCGACCTCGGGCCCGAGCAACGACTCGAGTTGCTTGCGCACTTGCGCGTGTCGCTGCGCGGGGATGGTGCGGATGTCGATGCCGATCACCGCTTCGTCGGGGACGGAATTGACGTTGAGGCCGCCCTGGATGGTCCCGACGTTCAGCGTCGGAGCGCCCAGCAGGGGATCGGGCGCGACGTCGAAGCGGAGGGCGCTCAGGTCGAGGACCGCTCGCGCGGCCTTGATCACGGCGTTCACGCCCATCTGCGGCATCGACCCGTGCGCGGTGACGCCGCGCGTGCGGGCTTTCACCCAGAACGCGCCCTTGTGCCCGACGACGGGCCGGTTCCCGGTGGGCTCGCCGACCACCATCGCGCCGGCGCGGCCGAGCGCGCCGGGCACCTTGGCGAGGTGCGTGGCTCCCTCGCAGCCCGTCTCCTCGCCGGCGACGATGACCAGCGTGATCCCCGCCTTCCGCAGCGGCGCCTGGGCCAGGCGCAGCGCGGCCTCGACCATCGCCGCGACCCCGCTCTTCATGTCGCTCGCTCCCCGGCCGAACAGCTTTCCCGCGTCGACCTCTCCGCCGAAGGGATCCTTGCTCCAGGCGGCCGCGCCGAGCGGGACGGTGTCGACGTGCCCGGCGAAGCAGATGGGCGTCCCGCCACCTTCGCGGCGAGCCACGATGCTGGCGCGACCCGGGGCGAACTCGTGCAAGGCGACGGCGTACCCTGCCTGCTCGAGCAGCTTTCCGAGGAGCTCCGCGCAAGGCCGCTCTGGACTGCGCGGGTTGACGGTATCGATCCGGACCAGCGCGCGCGTCAGCTCGACGGCGTTCATGTGCTCCTCCCCGGCGGACCTGCCGCACCTTTCGTCGCTCCCGATCCGAAGTACGCCGCGCGCACCTGCTCGTCGCGCAGGAGTTCGGCCGCCGTCCCCTGCGCCACGACGCGTCCTTGCGAGAGCACATACCCGCGATGCGCGATGCCCAGCGTCTGATGCACGTTCTGCTCCACCAGGAACACGGTCACACCCTGCTCATTGATGCGCCGGATCACCGCGAAATTCTCCATCACATAGAGGGGCGACAGCCCCAGGGACGGCTCGTCGATCAAGAGCAGCTTGGGCGCTCCCATCATCCCGCGGCCGATGGAAACCATCGCCTGTTCGCCGCCCGACATCGTTCCCGCCAGCTGATCCCGGCGCTCCGCCAGCCGCGGGAAGGCGGCGAACACGCGCTCGAGGCGCTGCTGGATGACGCCGGCGTCCGCCTCCAGATAGGCGCCGAGGCGCAGGTTCTCGACGACGGTCAACCTCGGGAAGACCTTCCGGCCCTCGGGAATGCAGGCGATGCCTTGGGCGACGATCCGGTGCGTCGGCAGCCCGGTGAGATCGCGCCCGCCGAAGACGATGCGTCCGCGACGGGGCGGCGTCAGACCCAGGATCGATCGGATGAGCGTCGTCTTGCCCGATCCGTTCGAGCCAAGCAGGCAGGTGATCGTCCCTCGCTGCACCGTCACCGAGACGTCCTGGAGGACGTCGGCGCGGTCGTAGGCGGTGAAGACGTTCTCCACCCGGAGCTCTTCCATCGCTCACTCCAACCCCAGGTAGGCCTGGCGGACCTGCGGGTCGCCCGACACCTCGGAGTACGTGCCCTCGGCGATCTTGCGGCCATAGTTGAGGACCACGCAACGCCGGGTGACGCGCTCGATGACCGACATCTCGTGCTCGATGAGGATGATGGTCAGGCCGCCGAGCTGCTGCTGCACCTGGAGGATGTCGTCCATCAGCCGGAGCGTCTCCTCGTGCGTCATCCCCGCGGATGGCTCGTCCAGGAGCAGCAACTTCGGGCGGCTGATCAGCGCCCTGCACACTTCGACGCGGCGGCGGTCGATCATCGGGATCCGGCTGGCGGGCTCCATCATCCGGTCCGCGAGCGGCGGGTCGAAGATGCGCAAGAGGTCCCGGGCGGCCTGGTAGCACTCCTCGACCTGGCGGCGCAGCGCGCGGCGGCGGACCAGGTTGAACCAGAGCCCGTGATCGAGGTGCAGGTGGTTGCCCACCATCAGGTTGTCGAAGATGGAGAGCGGCAGGCACATGCGCGAGCGCTGGAAGGTGCGGGCGATGCCGATCCGGTACACCGCCTGCGGTCTCCACGAAGTGATCGGCTGCCCGGCGAAGCGGCTCTCTCCCGCGTTGGCCGGGAAGAGGCCGGTGAGGACGTTGAAGAACGTCGTCTTCCCCGAGCCGTTCGGTCCGATCAGGCCGAGGACCGAGCCCGGTTCCACGTCCAGGTCGAGTCCATCGAGGGCCAGGACGCCGCCGAAGCGGCGGGTGAGCCCGCGGCAGGAGAGGAGCGGCGCGGTCAAGGGGATCGCTCGACCAGGCGGCGCAAGGGGCGTGGCAAGAGGCCCACCGGCCGGAAGAGGAGGACGAGGACGACCAGGGTGGCGAACATCAGGAAGCGGTACTCCTGGATGACCTGGAGCTTCTCGGGAACGAGGATCACGATGGCGGCGGCCAGGGAGAGGCCCCAGGGGTTCCCGATCCCGCCCAGCAACAGGACGGAGACGAAGATGAGCGACTCGGCGAAGGTGTAGTTGTTCGGGGCGATGAACCCGATCATGAAAGCCGAGAGCGCCCCGGCCACGCCGATGACGAAATTGCCGATGGTGAAGGCGGCGATCTTCCAGCGGGCGACGTCCAGGCCGAAGCTGGCGGCGGCGATCTCGTCGATCCGGACCGCGTCGAGCGCGAGCCCGATCCAGGAGCGTTCCAGCCGCAGGACGAGGGCGAACGCGAGCGCGAGCAGGATCAGCGCCACCGCGACGTACTTCAGGTAGAACGAACCTTCGAACGGTCCGATCCCGACCGGATCGTTGAAGCGGATGGGGCCGATCCGCATCTCGCCGAGCTTGAGCCCTTGCGGACCGCCGAGCGCGTCGTTCACCTCCAGGAAGGTGCGGAAGAGCAAGGCGAAGGCGATGGTGATCAAGGCCGCGTAATGGCCCCGCGTGCGCAGGATGGGAAGCAGGAGCACGGTGCCGGTCAGGGCCGCGGTCACCCCGCCCGCGAGCAGGATGAGGACGTGCGGCAGGCCGGTCGCGCGCGCCAGGACCGCGGCCGTGTATCCGCCGACGCCGAAGAAGCTTGCGCCGGCGAAGTTGACGACGCCCGCGTACCCGAACTGCACGTTGAGGCCCAGGCAAGCCACGATCACGATCAGGACGCGAGTGACCAGGAGCAGCGCGAAGTCGTCGTCCCGCAAGACGAGGGCCAGCGCCGCCACCGACGCGACCGCGAGCCCCTGGGCGAATCGCTCGTTCGCCAGCGCGGCGCCGGCCAGCGGATCGAGCCAGCGCGTCTTCAGCAGGACGAATCCGGCCGCGACCGCGAGGGCGAGGAGCGCCGCGATGGCGCTCTGCGACTCGGCCCGGAGCAGGCCCCAGACGAACGCGGTGACCGCCGCGGTCAGGGCGACCGCCGCGCCGCGCGATCTCATACGCGCTCGCTCGCGCGCTCGCCGATCAGGCCGGTGGGGCGGATCGCCATGAGCACGATGACGACGGCGAAGGCGAAGACGTCCTTGTACGCGCTGGCGAAGGGGAGGGCGACGGCTCCGACCGTCTGCAAGGCGGCGAAGAGGAATCCGCCCACGATGGCGCCGTACATGTTTCCCAGACCGCCGAGGATGGCGGCGGCGAAGCCGATCACGCCCAGGAGAAGGCCCATCCCGAAGAAGACCTCGTTGTAGTAGAGGCCGTCCATCACGCCGGCGAAGGCGGCCAGCGCCGATCCGAGCGCGAAGGTCACCAGGACCACCCGCCTGAAATCGATCCCCATGGTGCGCGCCGTCTCCTCGTCCTGGGCGACGGCGCGGATGGCGAGGCCGAGGCGCGTCCGGGTGATCAAGAGGTGCGTCCCGGCGATGAGCAGCGCTCCGGAGACGAGCAGGATGACGTTGTCGAAGCGCAAGAAGAAGCGCCCGAACGTCCAGCCCGAAGTGGGGAGCAACGCGGGGAAGAGCTTGGGCTGCGACCCGCCCGGATAGAACAGCCGCAGGCACTCCCGCAGGACGGTCCCGCCCATGAGCGTGACCAGGAGCACGTTGAGCTGAGGGGCGCTCTTCACCGGCAGCACGATGAACCGCGCCACCCCGACGCCGAGAAGCGCGGTGACGGCTGCCGCCGCGCCGGTCACCGCCAGCAGGAGTACGCCGGCCGAGGTCACGCCCGAAGCGGTCAGGAGCGTCCAGGCGGCGAGCCCGGCGAAGGCGCCCACCGTGACCACGTCGCCGTGGGAGAACTGGATGATGTCCAGCACGCCGAAGAACAGCGTGAACCCGACCGCGACGAGCGCGTACATCATGCCGAGCATCGCGCCGTTCATCACGTACTGCGCGACGACGTCGACGGACACGGCTACTTCCCGGTGGGCAGTTTTCGCTTCCCCGCGGCGTACTCGCTGTCCTCCCAGGTGACCCACTTCCCGTCCTGCACCACATATCTGGTGATGGCGGGGACGGTGTTCTGGCCGTGGTCGTCGAAGGTGATCTTGCCGACGATGGAGTCCCGATCCTTCACGTTCTTGAGCTCGGCGATGATCTTCTTCCGGTCCGGTCCCGTCTTCTCGATCGCGTCCATCAAGAGCACCGCGGCGGCGTAGGCGAAGGGACCGTAGGCCTCCGGCGGGTTGGAATACCCCTGCTTCTGGTAGTCGGCCAGGAACTGCTTGCCGCCGGGGAGCTTCTCCGCTGGGGCGCCCTCGCGGAACGCCAAGGCCCCTTCCGCGAGCGGGCCCAGGGCCTTGATGAAGTCGTCGTTCACGATCCCCGAGGTGCCGTCGAACTGGGTCTTCAGCCCCAGCTTGTCCATCTGCGCGCGGATGCGCACGCCGATGGGGGTCAGCCCGCCGAAGTAGAGCGCCTCGGGGTTCTGCGCCTTGATCTGCGTCAGCTCGGCGGTGAAGTCCTGCTGGTCGGCGGTCACCCCGAACGTGGAGAGGATCTGCCCGCCCTCCTTCTGGAAGAACTGGGTGAAGTACTTGTTGTGGCCCTTGCCGTAGTCGGTGGTGTCGTGGATGACCGCCACCTTCTTGAAGCCGTGCTCGGCCATGAACTTCGCGTTGGTCTGGTTCTGGTTGATCATCGTGCCGTTGACGCGGTGGATCTCCTTGAAGTCGTTGGCGTAGGTGATGTCGGGCAGCACCGCGCCCCAGACGATCACGGGAAGCCCGAAGCGGTGGTACGTGTCCACCGTGGCCATCGCCACCACCGAGCAGTAGTGGGTGACTCCGCCGACGACGCCGCGGTCCGACCCCGCCTTGGTGGCGACTTGGACTCCGGCGTCCGGCTTGCACTCGTCGTCGAGGACCACCAGGTCGTACTGGTACTTCGCCTTGGCATCGCCGTTCCGCAGGCGGACGGCGAGGTCGGCGGAGTTCCTCCCTCCGAGCCCGATGGCCGAGTTGCCGCCGGTCAAGGGTCCGACGAAGGCGATGCGGACGGTGTCCTTGGCTGCGGCGGAGAAGGAGAGCAGGGCGATCGACGCTGCGGCCGCGAGTCTCATTTGCGCCTCCTGGTGGGCGGCGGAAGCTACCAGAATCCGCTCACCGAGACACGACCCGGCGACCGGGTTGCGGTAGGTTGCGCGGCATGGTCGCGAACGACGCCGAGCTGGCGAAGGCGTTCGACGAGCAAGCGGCGCGATTCGAGCGCGCGCCCGTGCAGACGGACCGCGCCGCCCTCGAGCGGCTCGTCGCCTTTGCCGCCCTCCCTCCGGATTCGCTGGTCCTGGACGCGGGATGCGGACCCGGATTGGTGGCCGAGGCCTTCCTCCAAGCCGGTCATCGCGTCCAGGGCGTCGACCTGTCGGGGGAGATGGTCCGCCGGGCGCGGGAGCGGTGCGCCCGGTTCGGCGATCGCGCCCGCTTCGAGCAGATCTCGCTCTTCGAGATGTCGCCGCGGGCGCCGTTCGACGCCGCGGTCTCCAGATTCGTCCTGCACCATGCGCCGGATGCGGCGGGCTTCTTGCGCGCGCAGGCGCGGCAGGTCCGGCCGGGCGGAGCCGTCGTCGCGAGCGATCACGCGACGGATCCGGACCCGATCGCGGCCCGCTGGCATCACGAGATCGAGCGCGCCAGGGACCGGACGCATTCGCGCAACCTGACTTCGGGGGAGCTTTCGGACGCGCTGGGCCGGGCGGGGCTCGCGCGCATCCAGCTCGTCGAGGAGGAGCTCGAGCTCGATTTCGACGAGTGGTTCGATCGCGGTACGCCGGCGCTGCCCAAGGCCGAGGTGCGCGCGCGGCTCCTCGCCGGCCGCGCGCGCGGATTCGATCCCCTGCCGCGCGGCGACGGCGGGATCACGATCCGATGCGTGAGGGCGCTGGTCCGGGGAGTGAAGCCCGCGGGCTAGCGGCCCGGCCAGTCGTCCATGATCATGTACGCGGCCTCGCGCAACGCGGCACGCCGCTGCGGAGCGATGGCCGTGTAAGCAGGGTCGTCGAGCATTTGCAAATAAGCGGACCGATTTGGATAGCGGACCACCACGATCGCGTCCCAGGCCTGGGACGCCTCGCCCAGCGGCTCGATGCATTGGCCGGCGTAGAGCAGTTGGGCGCCCAGTGGCCTCAGGAGGGGAAGGGCCGCGGCGGAATAGCGCACGTAGGCGTCGCGGCCGCCCTCGACGAAGCGGAGGAGCTGGACCAGGACGAACGGCCGCCGGTCGTCTTTTTCGCGGAGCTTCTGCAGATCGCTGGCGCTCGGCTCGATCAAGGCGCGATAGCGTAGCACGGCGGTACGGCGGTTCGCAGGGCGGGAACCATTTGAAAAGCACGGGGCGGCAAGAGTAGTCTGCCGCCGTCGAGCAGCGCCGCAGTCAGTGCACCGTGATCCGAGGGGAAACCAACATGAACTTCTGGCGGACGACGCTCCAGGTCAGCTCTGTCCTTCTCTGTTCGGCTGGAATCGCAGCCGCGCAAACTCCAACGACTCCTTCACAAACGCCGGACCAGCCGGCAGCTACCGAACCCGCGGTGCCGACCAGCGCACCCCCTACCGACCGGAGGAGCTTGACCGAGGAGGTGGTCGTCACCGGATCGCGCATCCGGCGCAAGGACCTGACCACGCCGGCTCCCGTGACGGTGGTGACGAGGGAGCAGTTCGAGTCCAGCGGCAGGATGACGATCGGCGATTACCTGCAGACGATGCCCGAGCAGGGCAACGCGCCCAACTTCCAGCTCAACACCGGCGGCATCAACTACGGCGCTGACGGCGCCACCCGCATCAACCTGCGCAGCCTCGACGTCAAGCGCACGCTGGTGCTGATCAACGGACGCCGCGTGGTGCCCGCCGGACTCGGAGGCTCGCCGGCGGTGGACCTGAACACCATCCCGACCGAGGCTGTCGAGCGCGTCGAGGTGCTCAAGGACGGCGCCTCCGCGGTCTACGGCTCGGACGCCATCGCGGGAGTGGTCAACGTCATCACCCGCCAGAGGTACAACGGCACCGACCTGGGCGCGCAGTACGGCTCCTCGACCAAGTCTGACGCCCAGACGTTCGACGCGCACCTCACCACCGGGACCAGCGGAGACGTCGGGGGCGCCCTCTTCTCGGTGCGCTACTTCAATCAACAGGACTCCTGGCTGCGCGACCGCACCTGGTCGCATCAGGCCCTCGACTACGACTACACGGGTTCCCAGTGCGACCCTGGGATCGCCAGCTGCTCGGTGTCCAGCGGGAGCAGCCGCGTCCCGCAGGGCGCCCTCCGGATCCCCGAGGACCCGAACAACCCGGGACACCCGCTCTGCAACGGCAACGCGCTCTGCCTCGCCATGACCGGGAATGGAAGCAACTGGTCGGTCTCGAAGCGTTACATCCGCGACCCGAACGGTCCTTTCTGCGGGCCGAACGGACTGGGACAGACAGAGTGCTTCCGCAACTTCGTCTCGTCGGGGAATTCGAACGACTTCTACAACTTCGCCGCCCAGAACTATCTCACCATTCCCTCGACCACGATCCAGGGCTACTCGGCGGGCGAGGCGAGGCTCCAGGCCGTGCGCGGCTACTACGAGCTCTCCTACACGCAGCGCAGCACGACGCAGAACGCAGCGCCCATGCCGCTGAACCCGGGCGACTACAACAACATCGTCTACTCCAAGGACAGCCTCTACAATCCGTTCGGCACGGACCTCACCTTCCTCGGCCGGCGTCTCGTCGAGTTCGGCAACCGCACGTATTCCGAGGACCTGTCCACCTTCCGCGTGGTGACCGGCATCGACGGCACGCTGCCCGAAGCGACCGGACCGTTGCACGGCTGGTTCTGGAACGCGGCCTTCAACTATGGCCGTACCTCGGGCACGTTCACGACCGGTGGCTCCTTCCGCAACTCGCGGGTCCAGAGCGCGACGGGGCCCAGCATGAAGGACGGCAGCGGCAATCCGGTTTGCGTGGGGACGGCCGGCCAGATCGGCACGGAAGTCGCCGGCTGCACTCCGCTGAATCTCCTCGGTGGACCGGGCAGTATCGGGATTGCGCAGCAGGACTACCTGGGCTTCACCGGCACCTCGCGCGCGTACGATCAACTCGTCACCGTGGGCGCCGACTTGTCCGGGGACCTGTTCCCGCTTTTGGCCGAACGCCCTTTGTCCCTGGCGCTGGGCTACGAGTATCGCCACCAGCTCGGTTCTCAGATCGCCGATCCCATCGCCGCCGCCGGCGATTCCGCCGACTTCAACTTCAAGACGACGAGCGGCGGGTTCTACTCCAACGAGGCCTACGCCGAGCTTCTCATCCCGATCCTCGCCAACATGCCCGGCGTCGAGGCGCTCGAGGCCAGCGCCGCCGGCCGCTACGTGAACTACAACACCTTCGGCGACAAATTCACGTACAAGCTGGGCGCGCGCTACACGCCCGTGCGCGACTTCACCGCGCGCGGCACCTACTCGACCGCGTTTCGTGCTCCCAGCATCTCGGAGCTGTACCTGGGCAACAAGGAAACCGATCCCGCGGCCACGGATCCCTGCGCGAACCTGGCCAGCGCAACCCCTGCGGTGGCCGCGCAATGCACGAAGTTTGGCGTGACGGGAAGCGGCTCGGGCGACACCGGCCTCCAGGAACTGACGCGCACCGGCGGCAATGGGAGGCTGCAGCCCGAGACGGCAAAGACCTATACCGCGGGTCTCGTGTTCCAACCGCAGATGGTGCGCAATCTCTCGTTCACCCTGGACTACTTCCACATCTCCATCGACGACGCCATCGGCCTCACCGGCACGGCCAACATCCTGAATGGTTGTTACGTGGGCGGGATCGACGAGTACTGCGGGCTGGTCATCCGCAACAACTCGGGCGCCATCCAGTACGTCAACGACTTCTACGCGAACATTGGCCAGATCACGACCAGCGGCGTCGACTTTGCCATCCGCTACGCGCTGCCCTCCGACGTGGGCCGCTTTGCGTTTGGGTTCGACGGCAGCTACCTCGCCACCTACGACATCACCCTCAACCTGAAGAGCGGCCCCGCGAAGATCCAAGGCAAGGACAACTACGACGCGGGGAGCTTCGGGGCCCTCCCGAAGTTCAAGGCCACCGCGGGATTCGACTGGAGCCTGGGCGGCTTCGTCGCCGGCCTCACGGGACGGTACGTCAGCAGCTTCAACGAGTGTTCGAATCCGTTCGACCCCACCACCGCGCAGGGCGGCATCTGCGACGTCATCAGCGTCGATCCAGTCACGAAGAAGACCACCGTTACGGCCAACCTGAACCGGCGGCGGGTGGAGTCGTTCTACCAACTCGACGTGCACGCGGGTTACACGCTCACGAGCACGTACGGGAAGACCTCCTTCTTCGCCGGCATCCTCAACCTGACCGACAAGCAGCCGCCCTACATCTACAGCGCAGCCCTGGCCAACTCCGACCCGGGCACGTACGACTACGTCGGCCGCTACATCTACGGGCGCGTCCAGCACCGGTTCTAGCCCGGCAAGAGCGGCAATTCCCTGACGCGGCGTCAATTCTTTGACGCCGCGTCCCTCCGGGGAGCCGGTGTAAGCCCTCGGAATCAGGTCAGGGTAAACCCTGGGGCCGCACACGGCCGGGGGCATGCGGATTGCTCTCTTTGAGGGCATGGCAAATCCGATGAACGGGCAGCCGGAGATGCTGCCGGAGACGAAAAAGGAGCTGGCGGCGCTGGCCGCGTCGTTCGCGCGCGAGCTCCCGGCCATGGTGCAGGGGGTGGTCCTCGCGATCGATCAACTGCGCGCCAGCCCGGCCGACGTCGCACTGCGCGGAATGGCGCGGCGCCGCGCGCACCAGATCGCGGGCGTCGCGGGGTCCTTCGGATTCGACGCCGTCGGCGACGCCTGCGCCGGGATCGAACGGGCGCTCCAGCAGATGGGCTCTTCCTGCGACGTCTGGAAGGAGGTCGACGCGGCGCTTCGCGTGCTCGATCCGATCCTGTGGCGAGCGCGCCGCCTGAGGGCGCTAGTCTAGGACCATCAATCGCGCCCACCAGATGCGGGCCAGCGGCAGAGCGATGCCGGCGACTACCATCGCGCATCCCACGAGCTGGCTCCCATTGACCCGCTCACCGAACACCAGCCAGCCGAAGACCAGCGCGACCACCGGGACCAGGAGCGCGAATCGCGTCACTTGCGCCGCCGGATGTCCCCGCAGCAAGCGGTTCCAGAGGCCGAATCCGGCCAGCGTCGCGCCGAACGCCAGATAGGCGACCGCCCCCCACGACCGGACGTCCAGCGCGCGGAAGCTCGCGAGGACGGCGTCGCCTCCTTCGACGGCCCAGCCCAGCGCGAAGAAGACCGGCGGCAGCGGAAGGGCCGACCAGACCACGAACGCCAGGGCGTTCACGCTGTAGCGCGAGAGCGCGCGGCTGACGAGGTTGCCCACTGCCCAGGAGGCGGCGGCGCACACCGTCAGGATGAACCCGGCGAGCGGGAACGAGCTGCCGCGGGCGAGCGCCAACCAGGCCAGCCCGGCCCCGGCCACGGCGGTGCCCACGATCTGCGACCGCCGCGGCCGCTCGCCAAAGACCAGCGCGGCGAGGATGACGGTGAAGAAGACCTGCGACTGCTGGACCACCGCCGCCAATCCCGAAGGCATCCCCACCTTGATGGCCAAGAACAGCAGCGAGAACTGGCCGAGGAAGGTGAAGAGCCCGAACCCGAGATGGAGGCGGATGGGGATCTGCGGCCGGCGGAGGAGGAAGATGGCCGGCAGCGCGGTGAGCAGCATCCGCAGGCCGCCGAGCACGAAGGGCGAGGTGCCTCGCAGCCCCAGCTTGATGACGACGAAGTTCACGCCCCAGAGCAGGACCACCGCGAGGGCGAGAGCGACGTCGCGCGGCGACACGGATCACCGAGGGGCGGCGGCGATGCGCTCCAGGGCGTCTCGGATCGCGGGCGGGATCGGCGTCGGCTTGCGGGTGGCGCGCTCGACGAACACGTGGACGAACGAGCCCTCGGCGCAGGGATCCTCTCCCCGGAAGATGCCGATCTGGTAGGTCACGCTGGTCCTGCCCAGCTTCGTCACCCGCAGGCCGGCCTGGACGACGTCGGGAAAGGAGATCGACCTCTTGTAGGTGCACTGCGATTCGACGCAGACGGCGATGGCGTGGTCGAGCTGGATGTCCAGGCCGCCCTCTTCGATCAGGTAGCGATTGATGAGGGTGTCGAAGTAGGCGTAGTAGACGACGTTGTTGACGTGTCCGTAGACGTCGTTGTCCGCCCAGCGCGTCTGGATCTCGCGCAGGTAAGGAAACTCGCCCCGCGTCACGGCGGGCAGCTCATTTCGCCAGCCCGCAGTCGTACGCCTTTGCCGCGACCGTGATCACGTCGGGAGTGACCGACTCGTTGTCGTAGAAGAAGTCGGTGGCTCCGTTGGCGGCGCTCTTGGCCCGCGCTTCGTCGCGCGCCTGCGCAAGGCCCTTGTCGCCGGCCTGGGTGGAGGAGCCGATGAAGCGGCCCAGCATGGTGCAGGTCCGCACCGCTTCCTCGTCCTTCACTTCGCGCAGCGCCGTGAGGCGCTCGGGGGGGATCTTGGGGACGGTGGTGCAGGCGACCGCGGCGAGAAGCACGCACCAGCGCATGCGTGCCTCTTATGCGATCGCCGTGCCGCCGTCCACGACTCCGCCTCCTTGCCGGCATGCGCGGCAAACGGGTGCGCCGCTGGTCCCAGCTCCTGGGCAAGCTGTTGGAGCGCCTCGGGTTTCCGGGCCGCGAGCACCGCCTTGGCCCCCGCTTCGAGCGAGAAGGACGCTGGCATGGGCCGATGCTCCTCCCCGCGGCGAGGAGCGGACACCCTGGCTGTGACCGAGGTCACGGTGGCTTGACGCATGTTCAGGACTTGGCTTACACACGCGAGATCTTGAGCCGGGTTCGTTCATCCGCTCCCGTAGAACCAGCACCTGTCATTGCGCGCGCTCTCCATCGGCGGTTGCCGGAGCGCATCCGCGGGGCCGGCACGCTGTATCTCTGGCTCCGACGCGGCCGGACGGCGCTGCGCGTCGCGCGCCAGCTCACCGCTGCGGGCCGGGGACATGAATTCGTCGACGCCTGCGCCCGCATTCCCCTGCGCGAGGGGGAAGTCCAGCTCTGCACCGGGGACCTCTGCCAGGCGCTGAGCGAGGCCGAGGCGCACGATACGCGCGCCCTCTTCGTCCCGGGCGACGGCGTCCCGCAGCTTCCCGATTTCGGCCGCATCACTTCCCTGCACGCGCTCGACGTGCTGGCCCGGTCCGGATGGCTCCTCGACCAGCTGGCGGAAGGGCGGTTCATCAGCTACTTCCATCCCATCGTCCACGCCGAAGACACCGCTCGCATCTTCGCCCACGAGGCGCTGCTGCGCGGCGTGGAGCGCGACGGATCGATCATCGAGCCCCAGCCCATCCTGACGCTGGCGCGGGAGGCGGGGCTCTTGTCCGAGGTCGACTCGGCTGCCTGCCGCAGCGCCATCCGCGAGGCGGCGCGGCACGGTCCGGACATGTGCGTGTTCATCAATTTCTCCCCGGCCGCAATCCGCGACCCCGAGGCGAGCCTCAACTCGACCGTGCAGGCGATCGAGGAAGTGGCGCTGCCGCGCGACCGGGTGGTGTTCGAGGTCACCGAGGCCGATCGCTACGGCGACACGCCGCGGCTGCAGCAAGTCTTGAACGCGTACCGCCGCGCGGGCTTCCGCGTCGCGCTCGACGACCTCGGCGCGGGCTGGTCCACGCTGAACCTGGTGCACCGCGTCCGCCCCGACTTCATCAAGCTGGACCGGGAGCTGATCCGCGGCGTGCACGACGATCCGGTGAAGGCGCTCATCGCCCGCAAGCTGCTCGAGATCGGCCACGGCATGGGCATCGGCACCATCGTCGAGGGCATCGAGGAAGAGGCCGAGCTCTCCTGGGTCCGCGACCACGGCGCGGACTTCGTGCAAGGATTCCTGCTCGGCAAGCCGGCACCGGTGGTCAGGAGCTGACGATGCACCCCCGCCTTCGTCGTCAGCTTTCGGCGCTCGGATCCGATCTGCCGCCGGAGTTCCGTCAACTGCTCTCCGCGGTCGACGCCGCGTACCGGGAGAACGACGCCGAGCGCGCCGAACTGGAAGAGTCGGTCGCCTCGCTGACGGCGCTGCTGCACCGGGCGCAGATCCGCGCCGGCGTCGCCGGCGAGCGGCAGAAGGAAGGCCGGGTCAAGGCCGTCCGCGCGCGCAAGCGCCTCGAGAAGCTGCTGGAGAAGAGCCGCCTGGCGGTCTTCGAGCTGACGCCCGAGCTGGTGGTCCGCAGGGCCAACCCGGTCGCCGCGAAGCTCTCCGGGAGCAAGCAGGGGGAGCTGTCGGGGAAGAAGATCTTCGACGTCTTGCAGCCGCTGGGCACCGCCGACGTTGCGGAGAAGTGGTCGCGCAAGCTGGCCAGGGGCGAACCGGTTGCGCGCACGCTGGCCTGCACGGGGCCGGACGGGCGCGCCATCGCCTGCGACTGGGTGCTGCTCCCCCGCTTGCGCCGCGACGGGTCGATATTCCGCGTCACCGCCGTGCTCCGCGATCAGACCGAGGTGGTGGAGAAGCACGACTCCATCCGCGATCGGGAAGAGCGCCTTTCGCTCGCCATCGCCGGCAGCGCCGACGTGCTCTGGGACTGGGACCTGATCGCGAATCGGCTCCATCTCTCGCCCCGCTGGCGCGAGCTTCTGGGATTGTCCACCGCCGCAACCGGCACTCCGGCGGACTGGCTGGAACGCGTGCATCCCGAGGACGCGGCGCCTTTGCGCGCCGCGCTCACCGCCCACTTCGAAAGCAGGACCAACTCCTTCGAGCACGAGCACCGGGTGCGCAACGCCGACGGCGACTGGCGCTGGCTCCTGGTGCGCGGCACGGCCCAGAGGGACGAGAAGGGCACGGCCGTGCGCGTCGCCGGCCTGATGAGCGACATCACGCGCCACCGCACGCTGGTGGAGCGAATGGCGCACGACGCCCGCCACGACGGGCTCACCAGCCTGCCCAACCGCACCCTGTTCCTCGACCTGCTTCGCCACTCCTTCGGCCGGACCCGCCGTCACGAGGACTACCGGTTCGCGGTGCTGTTCATCGACATCGACCGGTTCAAGATGGTGAACGACGCCTTCGGGCACGAGGCGGGCGATCACCTGCTGCAGCAGATCGGGCGCCGCCTCGAGTCGTGCTTGCGCGAAGGCGACACGCTGGCGCGGCACGGCGGCGACGAGTTCACCATGTGGCTGGACGACGTGCGCGGGTCGACCGACGCGGTGCGGGTGGCGGACCGCGTGCACGAGGTGATGCGCGAGCCGTTCGAGCTCGCCGAGGGCCAGCGCGTCCAGTCCAGCGCCAGCATCGGGGTGGCGGTGGGGTCCTCGCAGTACCAGAAGGCGGAGGACGTGCTGCGGGACGCCGACGTGGCGATGTACCGCGCCAAGGCGCTGGGCAAGGCGCGCACCGCCGTGTTCCAGCGCGACGTGCCGGAAGGCGCGCCGGCCCACCTCCAGCTCGAAAGCGACCTGCGCAGCGCCCTGCTCCGCAACGAGCTCCTGGTCCATTACATGCCCATCGTCGACGTGATGACGGGCAAGGTGCGGGCGGTGGAGGCGCTGGCCCGCTGGCAGCATCCGCGGCTCGGTCTGGTGCCGCCGTCCAAGTTCATCGGCCTCGCCGTGGAAACGGGGCTCATCGCCTCGATCGATCAGTGGGTCCTGCAGACCGCCTCGCGGCAGCTCCACGACTGGCGCCTCGAGATCGCCACCGCCAACCGGCTCTCGATCTCGGTGAACTTCTCCCGGAGCCTGTTGGAGCAGGCCGACGTGGGCGCGCAGATCGATCGGGTGCTGCGCGAGTCGCAGCTGGCGCCCGGCGACCTGAACATGGACATCAACGAGAGCGTGCTGGCGCCGGACAACGGGATCGACGCGCTCGCAGACCTGCACCAGCGCGGCCACAAGCTGCACATGGACGACTTCGGCACCGGCCAGGGCTGGCTGCGGCACCTGCACAAGATCGAGGTGGACAGCATCAAGATCGACCGCTCGTTCCTGGCGGGCGGCGCCGATCGGGACCGGCAGGTGCTCACGCGCATCGTGCAGATCGCGCGCGACCTGGGCAAGACCGTGATCGCCGAGGGTGTGGAGACGAAGGACCAGGCGCGGCTCGTGCGCGAGGTGGGTTGCTCGTTCGCGCAGGGGTTCTTCTTCAGCCCGCCCCTCGATCCGGCAAAGACGCGGACGCTCTTGCAGGAAGGCGTCCTCGACGTGGTGTGACATGCGGTTCGAGCTCGTCGCCTTCGATCTCTACGGAACGCTGCTCGACGTGGGCGGGCTGGCGAAGCGGCTCGAGCCCTTCGCCGGCCCCGATTGCGCTCCGCTCCTCACCCGGTGGCGCAAGGCGCAGCTGGAGCGCACCTGGCGGCAATCCGCGTACGAGCCCTTCGACGTGGTGACGGAGCGGGCCCTCGCGGAGGTCGCTCCGGAGATCGACCTCAAGACGCGGGCGAAGATGTGCAAGACCTGGCTCTCGTTGCCGGCGTTTCACGATGCGCGAGCCACGCTGGACTCGCTGCGCAAGGCCCGTGTCCGGCGCGCGGTCCTCTCCAATGGAACGCCCTCCATGGTCCGCGCCGCGCTGTCCGAGGCGGAGCTGGAGGTCGACGAAGTGCGCAGCGCGGACGAGGTGCGCGCGTACAAGACCGATCCCCGCGTCTACGCGCTCTTGCCGCGCGAGCGCACGCTCTTCGTCAGCGGCAACGGCTGGGACGCCGCAGGGGCCAAGCGCAACGGGTTGACCGTCGCCTGGATCGATCGCGGAACGCCGGAGCCGGAGGTGACGCCCGACTTCCATCTGCG
>Ga0070708_100001510_pt1 | contig 17766 bp, 28 predicted proteins | sample KBSK5503metaG_FD_65469 | JGI IMG/M metagenome (GOLD analysis project Ga0070708, IMG submission 65469) | Corn, switchgrass and miscanthus rhizosphere microbial communities from Kellogg Biological Station, Michigan, USA - KBS K5-50-3 metaG | ecosystem: Host-associated > Plants > Roots >... | reverse complement strand
GCAGAGCCTGAACTCGGGCAAGACTTCCACAGTCAGGGAGCCGCAGCGAGGACTGCCCTGCGATCTTGGGGCATTCCGGACAATCCGCCCGAGGTTGTTGAGCATGCATGTGATGATGGGGGGAAGAAAACCTGGCCGCCGTTTGATGGTGATGATCGGAGTTTTTCTTGCCAACGCCCGCACAGTATGTTTCGCACACAGACATTCCTGTGTTGGCGCCGAACAGCGCCACTACAAGAACAATCGCCGCTAGCCTGCGATGCAACACAACTTTCACGATACCCCAAGCGAAATGCCTGCGCAAGTAACGGCTTTGATCGTAACGGCTTTGATCGCCCCAAGCATCGTTCGGGCCTCGATCTAAACGCAACGTTACCTTTCTGACGTTTCCCACTCTAGCGACCTCCAGATAGCGCCAGGGTTTCCTGTGACGCAGTAAGTCAACGCACCCTGCGCACGCTCGCTATGCAGCTGTCTTGCAGGCGCTTATTGAGAATCGCTATCGCACGTATGGGCGAGCCATCAGCACCAGAAATCTTCAATGCCAGGGCGATGAACTCGAACCGATGCCCGAGTGCGCTTTCCAGGTTCGTAAGGCCTCGATGATTGGAATCTTATTTGACAGCAGGATCTTGTGCACCGGCCAGACCACCTTCTGATTCCGGGGTTCCGTCCAGTGCTGAGTCACGCCCCGTTTGAAATTTTCTACGCCCAGAGTGTTGCTCGCGATCGCCCGGACCTTGTGCTGCACCAGCCAGCCCGCCGTTTCATCCGTCAAGTAGGACTGCGAGTAGGGCTCCCCTGGTTTTGGAGTCTTCAGCTTTCACTGAACCGCCCTCTGGGGTGATTTCCATCGCAGAAACCACGGGGGACGACCGGTTACCGGGAAGCAGCGCCAAGGTGACATTGTAAAGAGGCAAATGGGTGCAAAATGCTCACCGCTCGGACGGCCAAAGCGTTCGCCCTGCACACCGTTGCGGCCTCTTCTTCTGCAGGTCCAAATCCGAGAATTCAAAACCATCCATGCGGAGGTTAGGTATGAAATCACGATTTATGATCGTGCTCGCCACTATTTCGATTGTGCTGGCGGGCACTGGGCTGTTGAATGCCACCACTCCAGGCACATCAAACAACGTCCAACTGGTAGGCCAAAACCCGCTGTTCGGCCGCGGAATGAATGCTGCCGCTATGATCTTCGATCATTTTTTATACGTCGGCAACCGCACCGAGGGCTCCAGCCGTTGCGGGATCGGTGATCCGCGCCGGACAGCCCCACCCCCTGGTGGCTTGAATACTTGGCCGCTGCCCCGACTGTGGTAAACGAGTTCGGAAACGAGTTCACCACGAGCCCGTTCGCTGGGCAGACCTCACGCGAGCTACGCGTCTGGCCCGAGCAGAAGCTGCTCATGATCATGTACTTTCGTTGCAGCAGTGTCATCCACGCCTGCACGCGCCCGGCCACTGACGACTGGCGGATCAGGTTCTTCGACCTCAGCGATCCCGTCCACCCGGCACTGGTCTCCACGTACGTTCCTCCATCCAAGCCACATGAGATGTTCTTGTGGGTGGACCCCAACAACGACAAGAGGGCTTTACTGTTTCTCTCGACCCCAAACATTAACGCCGATAACAACCCTAACCTGATAATCACCGACATCAGCCAAGCGCGGTCTGGTGTCTTCACCGAGATCGCAAGAGGCAACTGGAATAATCGGTTTCCCGGCACTAAGCAAGCCAACTACCCGTTGGGCAATTCTCCTGGCGGTGATGGCTGCGGTCCCTACGATTGCAATCTTTTCGTTCACTCGATGGGCGTGAAGCCCGATGGCAGCGTGGCGTACCTCGCGCTCGAGGCTGGTCATTTCCTGGTCCTCGACACGAGTCAGGTGGCCGCAGGCTTGTCGAATCCTCAGCTCAGTGCTGACTGACCCGACGAATCGGCCGGTTTGGCTACAGGATCCGCTCGATCCAACCGCCGTCCCTGGCGTGTTTCCCGGGGGCTGCGCGAGGCAGGGCCCAGGCCCGTTTTTTAATCCCTCATCGAAGGACTGCCCTAACAGCCACTCGGCGGTCCAGGTGCCGGGGCGGAAGCTAGCGCTTACCACGGACGAGGTATACGGCACTTTCACCTTCGACAACCAAGGCTGCAGGTGGGGTTGGGCCCGGCTGATCGATGTATCCGATCCCACCAGGCCCTTTATCACGGGAGAGTACACGATTGACGAAAATAACCTGTCTTTCTGCGGGATCGCATGCCGACGATGGCGGTGACCGAGTCAACCCGCAGCTACTCTTCGCACAATCCCACACTCACGCAGAATCTCGCGATCATTGATTGGCACTGGGGAGGATTGCAGATCATTGACACCAGCGACCCGACCCATCCAGTTCAGGCTGGATTCTTTGTTCCCGACCCGCCAGCTTCTGTGGCCAATGAAGATCCGGCGCTGAGCCAGGGCACAGCCAGCCGGAACAACAAGACTGTGTTCTGGAGCTATCCAATCATCAACAATGGGTTGATTTACGTTATTGACGTCCGCAACGGATTGTTCATTTTCAAATACACCGGGCCCCAAGCGAATGAAATGAGCCAAATCAACTTTCTCGAGGGCAACACAAACCTCGGCGATGCCGTGGACCTCGATGAAAATCAAAATAGCCAGTGACGATGTGTATTTGATGGTTTAGAGATAAGGCAAGGAACGAAGAGCTCCGTGCCTTGTGTTTATTTCACGTCTGACAGTCGCCAGCGCTTCGAGCTTCCGCTTGCGGATGCTTCTTTCGATTCGAGTCTTGTCCAGTCTGCGCTTCTACCGTAATCGGGAACCAAAGCACGCCGATGCTTTGCACTACTCCCGTCGCGGCACGCACGCGAAAGCAATGTCTTAAGTGTGACTTGAGTTCCTCATAGCGTCACACGATTGGTACGCATAAGCCCTGCCTCCAAAGACTTAGCGCTTTAGTGCTGCATAGTTACGTGGGTACTGTTCGAGTCTCCCAACGGGAATGCTAGCTTGAGACTGACATGGCATATGGGGGTGAGGTGTGCGTTTAGCAAAATCCGCAGTCCGCGCTTCCGGACTTGCAGTTGTAATCCTCCTGTTTCTTTTGCCTGCAATCAACACAGTTGCTGAAGCACAGAGCCAGCCGTCTTCGGAAACAGAGCCGGTGGACGCAGCGACCGTCCGCTCGATGCTCAAACGGATCGCGGAGCTGGAATCGGAGGTTAAGGACCTGAAGGCTGCAAAGACGGAGCAACCAGCCGCTGAAAACGCCGTGACCAAAACGGTCCAGCCGCAAGACGTCTCCCCTGCGGCTAGCCCCGACATAACTGTCTCCAATCCGCAAATTCTTGAGGCGCGACGTGGCATGCAGTTCCGCGGATTCGGCGATGTGGATCTCCAAGGCGGTAACTCGGGTCAAACCAACGGCTTCCAGCTTGGCATTTTTAATCTATTGATGACCTCGAGACTTTCAGAGAACGTCGGTTTCCTCGGTGAACTGGTCATGGATGTAAGCTCAACCGGGATGTTCCGAGTTGAGCCAGAGCGTGTCCTGCTGGCCTACAGGCCGAACGATTATTTCCATGCCAGTCTTGGCCGCTATCACACCGGTATCGGCTACTACAACAACGCCTATCATCACGGTGCGGCCTTCTTGCAGACTGCAACCGGACGGCCGCTGCTTTTCGCCTTTGACGATCAAGGCGGCGTTTTACCGATCCACAAGATCGGGCTTAGCTTGACTGGTCGCATCCCATCAGGACCACTGGGTCTCAACTACATCGCTGAGGTGGGATACGGGCCTTCATCCCATATGGGCATGGACATGTCGAGTTCCAATCCGATGATGACCGTAACCGACGATCATAACGGCAGATCGTTTAACGTGGGTTTCATTGCGAAGCCGCTGCCTTGGCACCCTGTCCAGTTTGGGTTTGACGTCTATCATGCCGATCGCACTCCCATGGGCATGCCAAGTTTTAGCGAGAACATCTATGCGGGACACTTCCTTTATTTGGCTCCGAGTTTCGAGTTTTTGAACGAAGCAGCATTGATCCGGCATAGTTCCGCCATGATGGGTACCTTTAACACGCTCGGTTTCTATTCGCAGGTGTCTCGAAAATGGCACGCATGGAGGCCATTTGTCCGCTACAACTATTTGAATGCTCCGGAAATGGAGCCGATTTTTACAACTGCAGGACGACAGAGCGGGCCAGCTGGCGGTCTTCGCTATGACGTCAACGAGTCGATAGCTTTGAAAATCCAATTCGATCACCTGGACCGCCGAGCAATGAGTGCGGTCAACATAGTCACAATGCAAACTTCGTTTGTTTTCTAGGAGGACCCATGGTTAACAGACGTTGCTGGGCCCTTATTTTCGTGCTTCTTTCGGTTTCAGAGGGACTCGCTGGCGCGTCGGAAACCGACGTTGTAAGTGGCGCGGCCATCGCCGTGATTGTAAATACCGACAACCCTCTGGATCAGCTTTCTCTTGCGGATCTCCAGCGTATCGTGTTGGGAGAGAGGCGGAGCTGGAGTGCCAGAATCCCGGTCGTACTGATGATGCGGAACGAAGAATCGCACGAGCGCACTCTCCTGCTGCAGAAAACCTGTCACATGACAGGCGCGGAATACCACCAGTACTGGACGGGTAAGATCTTTCGCGGTGAAGTCACCTCGGAGCCTGTGTCCTTGCCATCGCTCGGAACTGCTCTTAATTTCGTTTCCACCATTAAGGGAGGCATTTCGTTTGTCGATGCAGCCAGTGTCCGCCCTGGAATTAAGGTCGTGCGTATTGAGGGGCGTCTACCCGGCGAGCAGGGTTATCCGCTGCAGTAGCCGATTTGTCTTCTCCAGCGACCCCGCCGACGACGATCTAGGATCCTGTGACAGGGCTCTTACTTTAACGTATAGGAAAAAAATCGATTTCACGAGCCCAAACTATTCAGGGAGAGGCGAATCGAGCCGGAGAGACCATTGTATATCTTGTTTCCGACCCAACCGATTTGCTCGCGGTGGCGGCCAAGTATCATCAGTCCGGCAAATTTCGCGGCATACCCGGCACGGTCCCCCGTGTGAATCGTCTGGAAAGCCAGTGGTACGCTGTTTTGCTTTATACCGGTGAGCGCTGGGGCAAACGCCATTTGAAATGTGGGATGAAAGACTGACTGTCGATAAATTAGACTCATTGACCGAGTTCGGTTTTCTCGGTTTCTCGATAGAGCTGAAGTTGCTTCACGATCTTGGCAAGAGTCTTGCTGCGAACAGTTTCGCCGCGCAGAATCCTTTCAAGGAGGCTCGAAGTTTCGCTGCATTCGATCAAAGCCACCCAAAACGACCTTGAGGGTTTCGCGAGCACGGGTGTGCATCCCGCAAGAATGTTCGACGAGAGCCGCAACCGGCCTGGGAGCTTATAAGGACTTCAAGAACTCAACGATGGCTTCTTGATCCTCCCTCTTCAGTTTTTCAAATCGCTGACTAACATGGCCTGCCTCGCCACGATGTCGCACGATCGCCTCGCGAAGCGTCAGCGATGCGCCATCGTGCATCAATCGCGCACGCAATCGGACTCCCCATAACGGGGCGGTGCGTATTTTGTTCCGGCTGCTCTCGAAGTCCTGTTTCGAAAGATACCCCGACATCATCTGAAAGACTTTGTCCCCATAATGCTCCCGCGTGGCTTGCAGGATTCCGTCGCCCGTGCCGACGTCATGCATCAAGAAATCCCCATATGGATGAAATGTGATGGACCCGAGCGCGACCGGGATCGTAAACGTTCCGCCATTGATCTTCGTTCCGGCGGCAGCGGTGGTCAATGTCTCGATGTGGCAAGTCGCACAACCGATCTTGTCAAATAAGCCGTAGCCCTTCTTTGCAGCCGCGCTGCTCGCGAGCTGGGAATCACGCGCCGGCGCTTTCGTGGCTCGAATAAACCGGGCGAAGTGATCAATATCGGAGAGGCCGTCCGGTCCCGGCGTGTCGTTCGGCTCCGAAGCCGTGTTGCAAAGCTTGGTGACCTCATCCGGTTGAAGACGGTTTGTAATGCCCATCTCATTGCGGTAAGCATCGCCAGCGAACGATAGCAGGCTCGCGTGCTGGTCTTTCCATCCGAACCTGCCTACGCTCATCTGTCCGGGCGCTTCTACGATCGGGACCTGGAGAACCTGTCCGCAGATTTTTCGATGTGAAGATTTGCATTGTTGCCGGGCGAGATCGATGAGCGTTTGATCGGCGACCGCCTCGACGAAGCCATCTCCTAACAGACTCAAAGAAAGGCGAAACGTCCGGATCGTCTCTGTCTCAGGGACTCGCTCTTGAATCTCATTGTTAGGAAAAGCAGCGTTGGGACAAATAGCGCGATCATTCATCAGAGACCGGCCAGAGATCACCTCGGCTCCGTGAGCGATCGGGATTTCCGGAGTGCGGAAGTGTCCCTCTGGCCCCTGATGGCCGAGGCGTAATTCAGCGACCTGGGAGGCGGCACCTGAAACCGGACTCTGGTGGCATTCGCGGCAGGACTGCGCGTTATAGAGCGGTCCGAGGCCATCGCTGAGCTGCTCGACTGCCTCGAATTTCGTTTGATCGGCCTGATGAGTGGCGTCGTCGGCGACGCCGTTGCTTTTGTTATCAAAACCGGTAGGTGCTTCCGTTGAAAGCGAGGCAAAAGAGGCAAGGATAAAACTCAGGACGGCCAAAGGGATCAAGAGTCGCATGGCTTATTCCCCCTTCTCTAGGACGGGCTCGCGACAGTCGCTCTGTACCGACCACTAGCTTCCGCTCGTTCAAGAATCAGGCCGGTCTATCTCCTCCGTCGACATGTGGAAAAGACGCATTTTCATTCATGAATACCACCTTTGCCGGTTTCTGTCCAAAACGAAAAAAATGTGATGCCTAAAGCGTGAGGTCCCTGAGGGAGCTTGGAGTTTCGGAGTCGGAGAGAGGCATCTGTCGCGGTGAGATTGCAGTGGTTTCGTACAATCTGGGTCGGAAGGCAATGGTTTGGGCACACTGCCACAACGCGGTAGGCTCGAGCGTATCTAAGTTTGGAGCACACGCTGGAGGAGATTGGACGGTCATTCGCGGTCACCCGCGAGCGCATTCGCCGATCGAAGCCAAGGCCCTGTGCAAACTATGCCACTCTTCACGCTCCGGCAAGCTCAGGTTATTCTCGGCGACGTGCACGAATAACGCCGCGGGGCGAGATGTGCCGGCAAACAGAGCCCAGGAAAGGGATAGCGCAGCATCTGCGAGTTGACCTAGGGAGCCTCACTGCGATGCGGTATACAATGCTTAGTTTTGTGATGTGTTCCGCACAGCATGCAGGGCGTACCGCCTCATCCAGAGCTTGTCCCTCTTCGATGCTCTCTCCGGCTGCGCAAAACAACTCCCGTGCCCTTAGCGCAAAGCGCTTTCTCTGCTTGCGCAATGCGCGCCGGGAGTTTGGTCTGATCAACCTCAAAGAGCGCGGCCCTGTACAATTTCCTCCACGCTCCGCTGTCCAGCGAACTAAAGCTGCCTGGATTCATAATTCCCGCTTTTGTCGCTTCGCAACAAAGTGTCCCGAATTGAGACCTCTTCCGAACAAATGGGAGCAGTGCACAGACGGCGCTTGACCAAAGGTATGCAAAACCGAGAAAGCTTCCATGCCTCGCTGATCTGCTATCACGCTCGACTTGTTAAGGTGAAGAATGTGTCAGCCGACGTGAGCGAACGACAAGCGCTTTCGAACCTAATACGTTGCTCCAGGTCCCGCGACCCGATCATGAAACATGATTCGCTCTCAACACTTATGTCGCGAGTCGATGTCGCCAGCCTTGCAGGCTTATAGCACTGCCGCGATGTCCCACTCTTTCCCATCATCAGTGGTTGGGAGCGGTCGGGAAACCGTTTTAAACGTCTGCTTAGTTGTGTAGGAATGTCTAAACTCTTGGAATGGTTTCTACTGTTCTTTCGCACGATGGCCTCCAGTCACGCAGAAGACCGTCGCCTCGCTAAGGATGGCGGAGAGGTGCGTATATAAGTATTATATGCCTTATTACGTGCGATGCGGCACTTCCTCACCATCGCGCGCTACCACTCCTGGCAGGACTTCGCCACCAACGAGAAAACTAGCGTCACTGGTATCCTCAAACCCGACGGCGGCTGGCTCGGGCTCCGCAATCACTCCATCTGTCACAACAACACGATTACCGACCGTATCGCTCCGTAGCGTTTCGCGTGTCCGTCAGAGGCGCGAAACTCTGGTGTCTGGGCTGGGCTTTTGTGCTCGCAGGAACGGGTCTTGTTAGAGGCTCTAAGGGACAGCTTGGCCCTCTCTTCACTTCTTTTCTCGTGCCGTTGGCGGCAACAATCCGTTCAGGCGCAGATACATGGCAGCCGCGCTGTAGTGGTCGGCCCAGTCATTGGTCAGGGCGATGAGGGCGAAAGCTCGCGGTCCCTCCCGGCCACCAAACAGTTCCACCGTCTCTCCAAGTTTGGAATCGTCCACCTTGCTTAGGGCCGCGCTGCAAAAATCAAAGCTCGCTTTGAGTGCGGTTACGAGCCTCTCCTTGCCGTCTGTTTCCTTCAGACCCGGCGATTTTGCCTCGGGGACTTCTCCGATCTTGGCGCAGAGGTAACTGTTCGATTGGATGATGTGCAGGACAAGGTTGCCGAACGTCATCTGCTCTGGCGTGGGCTTGAACCCGAACTTGTCGGCTGGCATCTCTTCCGCGGCCGCTACAAGGTTCTTCTGCTGGCGCGGCAGAATCTGCTTAACCACCGACGTGACCGGGTTCTTGTTGTCCTGCGCGACAGCGGTGGCCGTGGCTAACAGCACGAACACAACGAGTGTACGTCTCATAGTGCCTGCCGCAACCGTCATGCTGCCCATCCTAAGCTCTTTCAGCGCTCTTGTTTTGTCCTCCGCCTTGCTACTTCAATACTGGCTTAGTTAGGTTAAGAACGCCCTGCACTCCTTATCTTCTAGCTAAAATTGCAATCCGCGAACCTGCATCTGGTTGCAACCGCGTTTGCATCACTTTCGAATGTGCCTTTTGTAGGCCGTTGTTCGCCGTCACGCGCGAGCACATTCGCCAGATCGAGGCCAAGGCGCTCCCGAACCGCGCCCGCATCGCGCTCCGACAAGCTCAGGTTATTTCGCGACGACGCGCACGAATCGCGCCGCGGGCGAGACAGTGCCGGCAGGCAGAGCCCCGGAAAGGGATGGCGCAGCATCTGTGCGCTGACTTAAGCAGCCTCAATACTGCGGTAAGTTTGTGGTCTGTTCCGCAGAGCATGCAAGGTGTACATCGCGTCATCCAGAGCTTGCCCCTCTTCGATGTTGTCTCCGGCTGCGTAAAACAACTCCCGGGCCCTTAGGACAACTGCTTTCTCTGCCTGCGCCATGCGCTCGGGAAGTCTGGTCTTATCGACCTCAAAGAGCGCAGCCTTGTACAAATCCCTCCACGCTCTGCTGTTCAGAGATATAGAACTGCCTGTGTTCATGATTCCCCCGGTCTCGCTTCCGAAGCAGGCCCGAAAGCGTCTCGAATAGCCCGTTCATCATTAAACGCGATGGCGTCGGTGATCCCTACTGGTAGGGGACTCGTGTTCACCACCGGGGTCAAGTTTGGGACGAGCTTCATTGACAATCAGGGCGCGCCCGCCGTGGACCGAACCGTTCAGGGCGCGAACAGCATCTCGCGCCTCCCCAGCGCTAGTCATCTCCACGAACGCAAATCCCCGCGGTTGACCTGTGTCGCGATCCATGACGGCCGTGACTGTCTTAACTGCTCCGTACGCCGCGAATAGTGTCCGAAGCTGGTCTTCGGAAGTGGCAAAGTCTAAGTTACCGACGTAGATGTTAGTCATGGCTTACCTCCGGTGGTTTGAGCATCGCTCTCCACTATGTGATGGTCCAACCCGTCACCAGCGTCACCACGCCCGCGAAGTCACGCTTGTTCCGGTTCTCGTGCGCGGCACGGAGCGTTTCCACATTTTTCGAAGCCATAGTGCTTTCTTCTTTGTTTCGTAGGGTAGAAAGCGGGCGAGTCGCTGCTCGCCCGGTGCGGGTGAATAGAGTGTTCTAGCTCGATCTCTCAGGCGGCTTTGCCTGGAGCGATTCTGTGCGTGGTTGAGCTATCAACATTGAAGGTCCGGATTACAGGCTCTGCCTCAAGCAGATGCCGTACCATCTCGTGGATTGCGGGATATTGCTCCCGCTGGTACCGTTCGGCATCTTCCTTGCTGTTCCAAAAGCTCAATGCCAAGATCTTTGGTTCTGTGTCCGATACCAGAAGGGTCTCATCCACGAACCCGGCCTGCTTCTTCAAAATCGGCAGCACTTTTTCGTTGATGGTGCTGGCGAGTTCTCGGACTTTTCCCGATTTGGGTGTTACTTCGACAGTTCGTGTAAACATGGAAACACTCCTTTTGCGCCTGTTCTGAACAAGGCGACGCTCGCGCTACCGGTCGAAGCTGACCAGCAGCAGTGGTGTCTCACTTGGGTGGAGTCGGTCTTGAGACCAGCTGCTTGACCACCAGGAATTCGGGCCCAAACCGTTATCGGAGACGACAGTAGGTGTGATGAATCTCAACCCCCGAATTCTCTCGCGGGTCAGGGCCGCTGCTGGGCCGCTGTGTAGGAGATGTGCGACTGAGTTTTGGCTGTGGCCAATGAGACATCACCACGCTAAGCTCGGAGGGAGCGGGTGTCAATGACCGCTTTTGGTGCAGCCAGGTTTGTTCGCGCAGCCAGTAGTAAACTTACCGAGGGCGTGGCTTGTTCCTTCGCTCCGTCAAGGCACCCAATGGTCGGCACGAGTATCTCCGGCTGGTCGAGTCGTTTCGCGAAGGCGACAAGGTCAAGCAACGGATCGTCGCTCATCTGGGGCGGAAGGATCTTCTGGCTCCTCACCTGGACACCTTGGTGCGGTTGCTGCAGGCCGAGGTCGCAGCTCCGCGCTGGATTTCCGCCGACCAGATCACCACGCCCCGTGCTTCCACCTGGGGACCGATTTTGGTAGCCCGGCACCTATTCGACCAACTCTCTCTCGCAAATCCAACATTAGCAAAAGTGGAGTTCTCACCCTCACCGGTTTTGGAATCAAGATGCGGATGCAGTCCGGTCATCTGGAAATCGAAGACGGCATTGGTCCAGAGCGCCGGAAGATCAGGCTCGCCCGCGTAGCTCACGGGCTGAGGCGTCTTGTCTGCATCGGCTCTGACGGGTTCGTGTCACTGGCCGGGCTGCGCTGGCTAGCCGATCAGGGGGCGGCGTTCGTCATGCTTGAACGCGACGGCAAGGTTCTCGCTGTCACCGGACCCGTTCGTCCCTCGGATGCCAAGCTTCGGCGCGCCCAGGCTCTCGCGCATTCGTCCGGAGCCGCGCTGCTGATCGCGCGGGAACTGATCAGCCAGAAACTGGCCGGACAGGAACAGGTTGCGCGTCACAAACTGCTGGATTCAACGACTGCCGACACAATTGCTCAATTCAGAGTCGAGTTGTCCATCGCCGACAGCATCACGACGATCCGACTCATCGAGTCGCAGGCTGCCCGCGCATACTGGTCAGCGTGGAGTACATTACCGATCAACTTCCCGAAGAGTGATCTAAGACGAGTCCCCGACCACTGGCGTAACTTCGGAGCCCGTGTTTCTCCGCTCACAGGATCACCGAGACTCGCAGCCAATCCACCGAATGCAATTCTGAACTATTTGTACTCGCTCCTTGAGTCTGAGGCCCGGCTTGCAGCCGCCGCTCTGGGACTTGATCCAGGGTTGGGTGTCTTGCATGTTGATACTCCAGCTCGGGACAGTCTCGCTTGCGACCTAATGGAGCCAACCCGAGCACACGTGGATGCTTACCTGCTTGACTGGATCACGCGCGAACCGCTTAAGCGAGAATGGTTCTTCGAGATGGGTGATGGGAATTGTCGGCTTAACACATCCTTCGCCGCTCAGCTTTCCGAGACAGCTCCGATGTGGGGTCGTGCGGTCGCACCCGTCGCGGAATGGGTTGCTCGCGCACTCTGGTCAAGCTCAGCCAGACCTGTCCGTGAATCCGCCCCGCCTGCGCGGCTAACACAGCGATTCAGGCGAGAGGCAAAAGGTGCACTGCCACTTCCATCAACCATCTCAGCGCCACGGAGAGACAACCTTTGTCGCGGCTGCGGAAAAACTATCCAAGACGGGCGTACGAACTGTGTTCGTTGTGCTGTTGATGAGGCCACCAAAAACATGCTCGATGCTGCACGGATTGGGCGCCGAACCGCAAATGGTCCTGAAGCCCAGCTAAAGCGAGCGAATACTCAACGCAAGAACGCTCTTGCGCAGCATTCATGGAATGCGTCGGATCAGCCTGCATGGCTGACTGAAGCGTTCTATTTGGAGAAGGTCCAGCCGCTTCTTGCCCAAATGTCGACCTCTGCCATTGCGCGACAAATCTCGGTCTCGCGCTGGTACGCTGGCCGCATCCGCGAAGGCTACCGTCCGCATCCGCGGCATTGGCAGGCGTTGGCGGAGTTGGCGGATGTTTCGGGAAATGGCTAAAACGGCAAGGCCAAGTTACCGCGCAGCACCCATTCGGGGGTGACGTCTCACCCCTCCACCCGACGCCGTAGGCGGCGCAAAAATCCTAACCATTGAAACCGGCCCATCGGGTGTGTCCTGTTTTAATAGTCCGTTCGACTTGAGCAGACTTTCGCGGGAGTGCACACTGACGTTGCTGTTTAGGTATTCGCCTAGTATCGAAGGGGTTTGGAATCCATTTCTGGGTCTTTCGCCAGAAGCGCTGCCCCGTGATGAGCGCAAACCCGCCTTTACTGCACGTGCCATGGAATACTTGCTCAGCCATGACGCTGAGGCTGAAGCTATGGGACGCTGCGGACGGAAGGCGGCCTGCGAGCTGTACAACTGGAATAGTGAAGAGCGCGTACTCCTTAAGTTCTACTCTGAGTTGCTCGAGACGGATGCTTCTGGAAGAAAAGAGAGCGAACAGATGTCGAGGGCGGTTGCGAATCCTCAAAGTCAGTACCAGGGCCAAGTCCTGGGTGCAGCGCCATATTCATAGCATCCGATGTCGTACCCTTTGCCAACGGGCCGGGCGCCCCCTGCGAAATCCGTCCTAGGCGCGTAGAGGGTCGTTCCTGAGTTAACAGCAGGACTTGCAGCTTGCAGCCTGTAATTGCCCAGTGCCGTTCCCGTATAGCGGAGAAACTTGGGATCGCTGCTGATATTGCCGTTTACCGTACCGCCGTCCACAACGTAGGTTCCATCACCGTTCTTGAAGGTTAGGTTGTTGTCGTATTTGTTATTTGGACCGGTCGTGCCGCTGTCGTCACGGAAGCCATAGTCGTTGTTATAGGCAAAGATGTTGTTGGTAACGACCGTATTGTTGTCGGAGCCTCCGCCAGAATTGCCCACTACCAACCCGCTCGCCCCATTCTTCAGAGACGTGTTACTTGTGACGACTACATTGGTTGCCGCATGGTAAAGGTGGATACCGTAGTCCCTGGCGTTGATTATGAGGTTATTGACGATTCGTCCGTGCGGATTCGCGTGATAGAGCCCGTGAACGGTAACGTAGCCCGGGCACTGGGCGGAGTTGACCAAACCAATATCGTGAACAAAGTTCCCGATCATCTCGTTGTTCGTTGCCGAGTAATTGCCGTGCATAATTCCAGCTCCACCCAAGTCGCATGTTGCGGAAGTTGGACCTGCGACATCGTGGACATGGTTGCCGATGTAGCGCACAAACGATCCATCGTTGTACAGGCCTATACGCCCAACCGAGGTCAATTCAAATCCTATGGTGTCAACGTAATTCCCGTAATTATGCCAGGTGCTGTGGTCCACCCGGTTGCCAATGATCTTCGCTCCCCATTTCACGTCAGATATGTACCTGATTCGCGCCGACGACGTGCCGCTGGCGCTAGTGGTGATGTACCCCGTATACATTCCGGAAGCGACGTGAACAGTGGCGCCTGGGCCGATCATCGTAGCCGCGTGCGCGATTGTCGCCCATGGATGAGCCGCGGAGCCATTGTTGGAGTCGCGGCCGGTTGGCGCGACGTAGTACTGACCAGCCGTACTACTCGTAACAGAAACGGTCGCGCTGGCGCTCTCGTAAGTATCCGCCACGCTCTGAGCACAGATCACTCCGATGCGGGCTAGTAAGAAGATTAGACAGGCAAGTTTGCCAACATTGGATAACATCGATCCCCTCCCCTTAATTAATTTGAGGTTGTGGCGCAACCCGAGGATGTGGCGCAGGCACGGTGGCGGTACAGTCCAAACATTGTCCATTGCGCGTCCGCTTATTGAACAGATCTCTGAAGTACATGCGGTTTTCTCGGCTGGGTTCTCGCAATGCTGGGCGGAAGTCCACATGACAGTGTGGTTGCTGCCGATCGCGGAAACCGGATCGCTCAACCTTAAACACAGCGGGGAAACCATAGAGAGCCTGGCTCTTGGGCTTCGCTGCTTTCTAACGGAATTGCCTCACGAATCGTGAGCTCAACATGTCGCGAAACCTCAATGCGGTGCCCTACGGAATCTTGGCTGCTATGTTGCCGTTTAACGTCGGCATGCACGGGCTGGTATCTACGGATGGCCGTGCGCGAGCGGATGGGCAAAACTACTACATCTCGCCTCAGGGAAATGATCGCAATGATGGCTCTTTGAAACATCCTTGGATGACGATTATCCGCAAGCAAAGCCTGACTAAAAAACTGACGGTCGTCCTGGACGAGCACGCGCGACTCCGACGGCCGCCGAAGTACGTCACAGAACTGCAGCAGGAATTTATGGGACTGGTGAACGCGTCGAGCGTCATTCCCGAGGCCTGCTCCACGATCGCGCAGTTCGTTGAATCAAATTGGCTGCCCTTCGTCCAGGAGCAGCGTGCGTCATCCACGGTCACCACGTACAAGTACTACTGGAGGCACCTGCTGAAGCCGTACGCAGGCAGAACGGATGCTCCACGAGATCGGTCGTCATCACCCAACCACGAAAAACGCCACGCTGCACAAACTTCGCAGCATCCTCTCCGGGATCTTTAAGCGCGCGATCGGCCAAGGCTTGCGTCCCGGACACAACCCCATCCGCGAAGTTACGCCGCCGAAAGGTCTGCCCTCTGGAGAGACATACGCTTACACGCTGGAGGAGATTCGGCAAATTCTGGGAGTGATCACGGACGAGATCACGCGGGTGATGATCGCCCTCGCGGGCTACGTTGGGCTGTCGAAAAGCGAAATCCAAGGCCTGACGTTTGGGTCGGAAATGGTGGTGCACCGCGTGGAGGCGAGAACATGGTGCTGACATCGTTCCGTTACTACTGCCTTAAGGCGTGGCGCACTCGAACACTCGAACAAGATTGTTCTTAACACTAGCGCAGATGGGGAGCATCAGGTCAGTACGTGACCGGACGGGTCATCGGTCGGGGACTTCAGTTCGGCTTCCAACGCAGCCTTGATCACTCTCAAAGTCTTGAGTCGATCAAGCCCCGCGTCCTGTTGATATGAGTTCGCAATGTGTCTTGCCAGGTCAGCCAGCATTAGTCCCCACGCAGCTGGATCTTTCCACACGTCGGCTCGTAGGCTCACGTGTTGCCCTCTATTGGCCACCCAAACTCGCAGCAGCTCGAAGGACTTCGGGTCCGTTTTCGCCGGCATCAGGGACGAGTAATTGGTCGCTCTCAGCCATGAGTCACCTTGTGTAAGCAATGCCAAACTTTTCTCGTCGGTGGGAATAGTGCTGACGATTTTGAAACGACACACGAGACAGTTTTGCTTGGTGCAGCAGGGGCGAAATATCGCCGTCGAGAATGTTGGTCGACTCGTAGAACAACACCGACTCACAAGTGGTTCAGCTTTTCTAGCGGCTTCAGGGATTCGATATCACCGTCGTTGTTGAGATGGAGTTTTTGCAGCTGCGACTACGAACCGACCTCCTGGATTGAACCAACGCCGCGACATGTGTCTATTTCCAACTCTTCAAGGTTCGCTAGCCCCGGATCCGGCGAGGAAGCAGCGTGCTAAGCATTTGCGAGAATCCGGATACGCCCCTATTACTGCGATAACCATGACCTTTGGGTTCGCAATCCAACGAGGAGCAATAACTGAGGACTCCGGCAATTGCAGGGAATCTTGTTCACCCCCCAAGCAACGACTGTAGGTCTAGCTGCTTCCGATTAGCGGTTACTCGCATCCGACAATGAGAAGTGGCAATACCGTTGACACTTCCGCGGTCTGGTTGGATCACGATCCGGCTGAGACCACACTGCGAAATTTCGCTCCGGCCCGGTTTCCGCGTTACATAACAGGCTACGACCCCTGTCCTCGGCAGATCGTATTGTTCAACAAATGAGTCTTGGGCGACATGCCGAAGAACATGCCTACCGGCTCAGGAAAAATCAGCGCCACCCTCGTGTAGCTGCTTGCATCATCAAGAACCCGATATTGCCGAGGAGGCTCTCCGGGAATGGACCGCTCGGTTGTCGATGAGTGCTTTCTGCACCGTTCTATTTCACTTGCAGCGACTCGATGTAACGGTTCAGGTTGACGATTCGCAATTGCACTTCAGCCTGGTGCCCCTGGCTCATGTGGTAGAACAGATTGCCCCAAATTGGCATTTCCCGCGTGCCATACGCGGGCACATCCACGTCGCCGCGGATGGTGCTGGCAACCCGCTCGCTGGGATATTTCCCGCCGTTCTTTTCGGCAAGCATAGTAAGGTCAGCCGGCAGCACCTTAGAGGGCGCTGGCCGCTGGGCCGTCGCCTTTGGCATCTTTGCCATGGCAAACGGCGCAATAAGTCGTGAACATCTCCTGAGCGGAAGCCGCGGAAGTCCGCTGAATGGGAACGTGTTTGACCCCTTCCTGCTGGGCTGCAGAGAACAGGGCGCAACAGAATACGAGAACAGCAATCCGGAATACATTGTCAATCGACATTTGATTTCTCCTCGGTTCTGAGCCACGTATGTGAACGTTATTAACTCGCACTGAGGTTCGTTTTCGATCAACTCGTCGAGGTCTTCATGGCGCCGGTACGCGAGATGACATAGTCGATCGAATAAGCGCCGGCGCCCTTGATGAGGATTGCAAGCAAAACAGCAATTGCCAGCAAGTGGTATTCGAATCCCTCTCCCTTCTGATCGCCGTTCCAGTTCATAAACAAACCAAAGGAATGGTGGACCAAAAGGACTGCCGAAACCATGTTGCACAAGATGCCGAAAGCGGCAATCCGAGCAAGGAAGCCGACGATCAGGCCAAGGCCTCCAAAGAACTCTGCGCAGATCGCCAGGAACGCAATGGGTGCTGGGAGATGCAGGTCGTGGGTAAAAAATCCCATGGTGCCATGGAATCCGTAGCCACCGAACCAGCCCAGCATTTTCTGCGCGCCGTGAGCGAAGAATATCAGTCCCGTCACCACGCGAAGAATCGTAATAATCGAATCGTTGGTCGTCGACAGCAGTTTGCGGAACATGAGTTGTCTCCTTTTCGCGTATTCGTGTGACCAGCTTCCGAGCGATGTGCGATCGAACTCGCCGGCACATCCCCGAATGAGTGAACAACAACACTGCTTCGATCTGATCCCGGATAATGCGGGGCCGTATGCGTCAGAAGTGAATCATTACGTGCTTGATCTGAGTGTATTCCTCAAGCGCGTAAGTGGACATGTCCTTACCATGTCCGCTGTATTTGCAGCCTCCGTGGGGCATTTCCGGCGTGAGGCGCGTATGATTGTTGATCCAGACTGTACCGAACTGGAGCTTATTGGAGAC
>Ga0070708_100001507_pt1 | contig 17779 bp, 13 predicted proteins | sample KBSK5503metaG_FD_65469 | JGI IMG/M metagenome (GOLD analysis project Ga0070708, IMG submission 65469) | Corn, switchgrass and miscanthus rhizosphere microbial communities from Kellogg Biological Station, Michigan, USA - KBS K5-50-3 metaG | ecosystem: Host-associated > Plants > Roots >... | reverse complement strand
ACCTTCCTCGCCACCTGTTTTGCCGGGGAGATCGGCATCCCCTGCGTGAAGTTCCTCAACTTCCGCAGCCAGTGGCAGGGGGTAACGGAAGCCAATCTGGAGAAGATCTTCAACGTGCTCAAGGCGCTCTGGCCGGTGGCGGTGATGATCGACGAGGCCGATGCCTTCCTCGGCAACCGCGAGGCCTCCGGTGACTCGGGCACCTCCAACCGCGTCTTCGCCTCGATCGCGTCCTTCATGGGGAACACGGAGTATCGGGGCAAGATCATCTGGTTCCTGCTCACCTGCCGGCCGGATCTCATCCCCGTCGACCTCAAGCGCCAGGGCCGGGCCGAGGAGCACCTCGCGCTGTTCTATCCGCAGACGGATGAGGAACGCGACGAGCTGTTCAAGGTGATCTGCAAGAAGACCCGGGTGGAGGTCGCGATCGCCTCGTTCGCGGCGCTCCTGCCGGAGAAGGGGAAGCTCTTGAGCGGCGCGGACATCGAGGCGATGCTGACGCGCGCGCGGTTCCGGGCGCTGGCGGAAGGCCGGGAAAAGGTGACCGCCGCCGACATCCAGAACGTCGTCAGCGATTTCGTCCCTCCGTCCTATCCTCTGGAAATCGAGCTCCAGAACCTGGCCGCCGTTCAGGAATGCACGAGCCGCGAGCTGCTCCCCGCTCAGTACCAGACGCTCGACCGCGACTCGATCACCACCCGGATCCGGGAGCTCAAGACGTTGTTGGAGGAGCGCTGATCGGCGTGCCCAGCTCCGCCAGGAGCCCGTCCTTCGACTCGTAGGGCACGCTGCAGGGGTTGCCTTCGGCCCAGAGCATCCGCGAGGCGGCCGCCGTGTCGCCGAGCAACACGATCGCCGACGAACGCGTTCCGTAGTTGAAGGCTGGCGCGTGAATGCAGGTTCCGCCGATGGCGTCGGCGGCGTGCAGGCGAAGCAGGCCGCCCAGGTCCTCCTCGCCAATCCGGTCCGGGTCGAGCTCGCGCCATCGGGATCGAATCAGCTCGGTGCGCGCGTGATCGTCGCCGCCCAGGCTTCGCTCGGTGATGATCTGAACGCCGGGTGGAAGCTCGGCCTGCTTCAGCTCGCCGCCGTCCGACCAGGTCACGTACGCCCGGGAGCGATCCGCGTAGAACAGGTGGAATGCGTTGAACCGGGCGGGCGAAAGGGCGGCGAGCCGCCGGTGGAGCGAGTGGGGGGATGACTCCGCCAGCGCCTCGAGGACCAGCGTTCCGCGCGATTCGCGCCGCGGATCCCGGGAAACGCCGAATCGGTTGGTGACGCCGACGAAGAGGCCCCGGTCGTTCAAGCCGAGCCACGTCCCACCCGCCACGTCATCCCGGGGGGCGACGAAGGAGGGATTTCCGGGCCAGAGGCGGGGCGGCGACGAAGCGCGGTCGAGGTGCTCGTCCCGGTTCGCGGCCACCGCCAGCGGCCAGCGGGGAAGAACGTGGAAAGCGGCGATCAGCGTGCACAAAGGGATCGAAAGGCTCCTCGCCGATGAGCTTGCCGGGAGCGGCAGCGACTTACAACCCGTCGCCCGCCGCATGCCCCCTGAATGCCGCGCGGATGGTTCGGCGAGCAGCTCGACCTCTGATGCCGTCGATGTCGCGCGTGTTGGATGACCACGAAAGAGCGGGCGGGTGATCGACAGATTCCGGGGCGACGGCCAGCGACGGCGGAGCGCGTTCTTGGATTTCGACGGTCAGCGCGCGAGCGGCGCGACGGGGATCCCCGCCGATTCCAGCCGCTGCCGGACCGCAGATGCGATCGCCCGCGCGCCGGGGGTGTCGCCGTGGACGCAGATCGTGTCCGCGCGAAGCCGGATTTTCGAGCCATCCGCGGCGATCACCGCTCCCTGCTTCGCGATGAGCAGCGCCTGCGCCGCCGCCTCTTGCGGATCGTGAAGCACCGCGCCGGCCTGGCTTCGCGGCGCGAGCCTGGCGTCGGGGAGGTAACGGCGGTCGGCGAAGGCTTCCTCGGCCACCGGCAGACCGACCTCCCTGCCCGCCCGGATGAGGTGGGAGCCGGCAAGACCGACCAGGATGATGCTCGGGCGCAGGCGCAGGACTCCCTTCGCGATCGCCCGGGCCAGCTCGAGATCCTCCGCGGCCTGGTTGTAGAGGGCGCCGTGGGGCTTCACGTGCGACAGAACGCCTCCGTGGGATTGGACGAAGCCATTGAGCGCCGCGATTTGATACAGCACCAGATCCTCCACGCCGGCGAGGGACATCGACACCGGAATGCGGCCGAAGTTGAGCCGATCCGCGTATCCCGGGTGGGCGCCGATCTGGAGTCCGTGCGAGAGCGCCAGCGCCACCGTCCGGTCCATCGTCTCCGGGTCGCCGGCGTGCATCGCGCAGGCGATGTTGGCGGAGGTGATGAACGGCATGATCGCCGCGTCATCCATTCCTCCCTCGCCGAGGTCGGCATTGAGGTCGATCGCCACCGATGCTCCAATCTTCGCAGCCGCGAAGGCCGTGCTTAGCCGGTTTTGGACCGGCGCGCAGCAAGCGCCTCGGCGATCTCCACCCGGCGGAAGCGGATCGGCGTCCCCGGGCGCGCCTGCGCGACCCGCGTCAGGTCGGCGCCGATCACGGTGGCGATCTTCGCGTAGCCGCCGGTGACCGGACGATCCGGGCCGAGGATGATCGGCAGCCCGTTGGAGGGGACCTGGATCGCACCCGCCGCCGTCCCTTCCGGGGCGATGTCCGCCGGGCCGCAGAGCTCGACGGGCGGACCCTCGAGCCGGACCCCCCGCCGATCGCTCTGAGGCGAAATCCGATACTCGTTCGAAAAGAACGCCGCTTGTCCCGCGTCGGAGAAGCGATCCGCCTGGGGACCGAGCAGTACGCGAAGCGTCTGACCCCCTGCGGCGGGGAGGCGGATCTCCGGGTCGTCGTTCGGCTCGATCGCGGAAGGCGCGGCCTCGCCGAGCTCCGCAAGGTAGAGCGCGTCGCCCCTGCCGAGCCGGTGGAGCGACTCCCCCAGGACGGCGGGATCGGCAAACCCTCCAAAGATGCAGAGGTACGCCCTCACCCCGCCGCGGAGGGAGCCGATGGCGAGGCGGTCTCCGCGGCCCGAGTCGACGACCTGCCCGATCGAGATCGGCCGCCCGTTGAGCGCCGCGTCCACCTCGCTTCCGCTGATGCAAATCCGGGCAGGCTCGAGGAATTCGAGCTGCGGGCCCTGCAGCGTGACCTCCATGGCCGCGGCCTCCGGGCGATTCTTCAGCGCGCGATTGCCCCTTCGCAGCGCGGCCGGATCCATCGCCCCGCCACTGGGCACCCCCGACGACGCCAGCCCATAGCGGGGCGGTCCCTGGACCGAGGTGCACAGGCCGGCCGAGAGAAGGCGAAGAACCGGCGAGCCGGCCGGGGCCGGGGCCGGGGGGCGCTCCTCATCGAGCTGGGCCCGAAGCCTCGCGAATTCCTCCTCGCCGATTTCTTCGAACGCCACCCGGTCCCCGGGCAGGAGCAGCGAAGGCGGCGCGGCCTTCGGGGCGTTCGGATCGAAGAGCCGGATCGGGGCGTTGCCGATCAGGTTCCATCCGCCCGGGGTGCTGGAAGGATAGACGCCGGTGTACTCGCCGCCGATTCCCACGCTGCCCGAGGGCACCCGCGGCCGGGGCGACGACAGCCGCGGCGACCGCAGCGGCTCGGGCAGGCCGGTCAGGTACGGGAACCCGGGAGCAAATCCGATGAAGGCGACGCAATAGGACGCGCCCTGGTGCAGCCGCGCGAATCCCCGGGGCGAGGTCCCAAGCCCCCGCGCGAGCCTCTCGAGATCCGGCCCCTGCTCCCCTCCGTAGCGGACGGGGATGCGGACCTCCCGCGCGGGCGCCGCGGCCGGTTCAAGGACGTCCTCGTCCAACGCCCGCTGGAGCGCGGCCCGGTCGACGACCTCGGGGTCGAAGAGGACGACGAGCGTGCGGGCGCCGGGAACGGCGTCGTGGAGGCCGCGAAGCGGGGGGAGGGAGAGCCTTCGAGCGAGGGCGGCCGCCGCGGCGTTCGCCTTCTCGTCCGTGGAACCGGGAAACTCCACGAGCAGCGCGCCATCCACCAGGTCGCGCGTGGCGCGGTCCATCTACTCGCTGAGAGCCGTCAGCCCGTGGCCGGCTCCGGCCGCCCCGGTCGTTTGCAGCGAGGCGGCGATTTTCGCCCTCGGCCAGACGACCAACACCGTGCCGACTTGCAGGTTGTTCTTCCTCTTCGACAGCCGGTTCCACCGCCGCAGCTCGTCGACGGTGCAGTTGAAGCGCTGCGAAATTGCCCAGAGCGTATCCCCGGTCTGCACCCCGTAGGTCACCCGGGTCCTGCCGCCGACGGTCTCGGTGGTGAGGGGCCCGGTGGCCGGAGCCCGGCGGACCACCGTCCCTGCCGGAATCTCCTGCTCGGGGCGCACCGAGGCGAAACCGCCGCGCCGCGCCCGGGCGATCTGGCGCTCCAGACCTGGGTCAGCCCGGCCGCTCACCGCCGGAACGGGGATCACCAGCTCCGAATTGACGCGCAACAGCTTCACGTTGCGCATCCCGTTGAGCCGGAGAATCGCCTCCGGGGCGCTGTGATACGACGAGGCGATCTGGGAGAGCGTGTCGCCGCGCTTGACCCGGTGCACCCGGAAAGCCAGGCGGGCCTTCGAGCCGAGCTTGGCGAAATTGGCGGTGAACTTCTCGCCCGCGCCCTTGGGAAGGCGGAGCAGGTAGGGGAGCTTGGCGCTCGCCGGCGGGGTGCACCACCGCTTCAGCTCCGGATTCAGGTCGCGGAGGTCGTCGGCGCTGACCTCGGCCACCTGGGCCAGGGTCTCCAGATCCACCGCGTCGGTGAGCTTCACCTCGTCGGTTTCGACCGGGAGCAGGTACTCGAACTCCTCGTCGACGAAACCGAACGCCTTGGGATGCTTCGCGATCAAGGCGCAGGCGATCAGCTTGGGCACGTAGTGCTTGGTCTCGGTGGCCAGCCCCTTGCCGTCGGAGAGCTGCCAGAAGTCGGAGGTGCCGCGGCGCTGAATCATCCGCGAGACCCGCCCCCCGCCCGCGTTGTAGGCGGCCCAGGCAAGGTACCAGCCTCCGAGCTCCTCGTGGAGGCGGCGAAGATACCGCGCCGCCGCCCGGGTCGACTTCAGCGGATCTCGCCGCTCGTCCACCCAGAAGTCCTGCTTGAGCCCATAGAGCCGGGCGGTGGTCGGGATGAATTGCCACGGTCCGGATGCCTTGGCCCAGGAATAGGCGTGAGCGGAAAAGCCGCTCTCGATCATCGCGAGATACACCGTGTCCTTGGGAATGCCGTGGGACTCGAGGATCGGCTCCATCGCCGGGATGTATCGGGTGGAGCGAGACATCCACCTGCGGAACCACTTCCGGCCCGGGCCCTGGAAGAACTGGATGTACTGGGCCACCAGCGGCTGCATTTCGATCGGGATGTCGTAGCGGTCCTTCACCTGAGAAATGTCGAAATTGGCGATGTCGGTGATCATCGGCAGCTCGAGCGGCGAGGCGTCCTCGCGCATCTCGGGCTCGGAGAACGCATCCTCGAGGCGATCGCGGAGCGGATTGCCCACGCCGAGCCGGCGTATCGACTGGAGGATCTCGGCGCTCCGCTTGACCGAGGGGTCGAGCGTGACGTCCTCCAGCGCGCGCAGCTCCTCCATTTCCACCGATTGCTCGGCGCCCGGTTTCTCGACGTCGTCGGGCATTTCCTCGTCGTCGCCTGTCGCATTCGATGCGACCGCGGAGCCGGTCGTCGGACGAGGTTGTTCAGAATCGGTGGGCAGTCGTTGGGCGGGTCGCCGTTCGGATGCCAGTTGCGCGAGTAGGACGAGCGTCGTGATTAGCATCGCTGAGACAGGAGCGGCCCTATACCACGAAATCGTACTCGTCGGGTTTGTGGATGGTCAAATCGCAGTAGGTGGGTCCTTTTGGTCCCCCCATCGAAAACATTCTACCGCGGACCGGCTCCGAGCGTCGATGTGGTTTTGGCGCCGTGCCCCGGCCCGAGAATCTGCGGCAAGTAGGTGGAGAAATCGAAATGCGACGAATTCTCCGCGTTGTGGCAGCGAACGCAGTCCGCGGCGACGGGCTTGGCGACAATATTCTGGGAATCCGTATTATCCGCATGTATCGAACCCGGCCCGTGGCAGCTCTCGCAGCCGACGTCCTTGCGGCCCGCCACCCGGTCGATGCGGCAGACGCCCCCGGGTTTGCCGTAACCGGTGACGTGACAACCGACGCAGCTCAAATCGTAATGCCGGCCCTGGTAGGCGAGCGTTTGATAGGCGTGCGCGTGCTTTGACTTCTCCCAGACCGGGAACGCATCCGCGTGGCAGGCGCGGCAGGCCTCGTTTCCAACATACGCGGCCTCTCCCGGCTCGGGGCGCGGGCAGTCCTTTCCGTGCTTGCGCGCCCAGGCGAGGTTGAGCTTGCCGACCTCGCGCTGGTAGCCGTCGATCAGCGCCTTCACCTCCGGGTTGCTCGGCAGCGTCGGCTCGAGCGGGATGAAGCGCACCGCGAAGGCGTTTCCCGCCGCGCTGGGGAGCGCCGTCGCGGCGAGCGCCTCGCGCCGCTTCACCAGCTCGTCGAACTTCGCCTGCTTCAGACCTTTGATCTCCTTGCCCAGGCCCGGCACGTTCAGCTCCTTCTTCAGCAGCTCCAGGCGCTGATCGAGCGAGGAGATCTCCCGCTCCCGATCCTCGGGGGTCTTCTGCAGCTCGAACTGGGCGCCCGGCTGCCCGTACGAGATGTCCAGGCGCGCCAGCGATCTGCCCTTGCTCTGGATCCGCGCCACCGGCACCCGGCCGCGCACCAGGCGGTTGTCCTCCCCGTCCAGCTCGCCCGACAGGCGCGTGGCGAAGAGGATGGTCGCTTCGAGCTCGGGATTGGCCGAAGCTTTCTGGGCCTCTTCGATGGTCTGGTAGTAGAGCGCGAGCACGATCTGCGCGCCGCTTTTCCGGGCGCGGCTCGAGGCGCCGACCAGCTCGGGCTCGCCTCGCGCGGCGACGACCGAAATCTTAAGGCCCCTTTGATCGAAGAGGCGGAAGCCGCCGGCATGCTCTTCGGGAAGGTTGAGCGACTTTCGAAACGCGGGGCCGCGCGCGTCATCGAGCTCGCCGACGGCGCGGGTGGCCAGGCCCGAGCGCTTGAACGCCTCCGCGATGGTCTTCGCCTTCAGCGCCTCTTGCGGGACCTCCGCCGGCGAGAGGTCGCGCCGGCCGAAGAGGGCGTCTCCTCCGTCGACGAAGAGCAGGTTGGGGTTCGCCGCCCGGGCCTGGGCGATCTGCTCCGCCGCGCGATCGATCCCCCCCCGCATCGCCTCGCTGCATCCGCAGGGGCCAAGGTAGCCGAGCAGGTCGGCGGAGACGAAGACGACCGCGGTGTGCGAGTCCGCGGGCGTTTCCCTGACCCCGGCGGCTCGCCCGGAGACAGAACCGATCAGCGCCAGCGCCGCGATCCGCCCCCACTTCACCACAAGATGCTCTGCACCAGATGGTCGACCTTCTCGCCGAGCGCGTCCAGCCCGTTGGCCTTGGAGATCGAGCCGTCCGCCCCGACCTGCTCCGCCAGCTTTTCCAGCTCGTCGTCCGGGAGAGAGGAGAAGAGGACGATCGGGATGTCCTGCGTCCCGTACTGGTTCTTCAGCGTCCGGCAGATATCGGTCCCCATGATCCCGGGCATGTGGATGTCGGTGAGGATGAGATCCGGCCTCCAGCTCTGAAGCGTGTTTTCGAAATCCAAGAGGTTGGAGGTGGCCCGCACCTCGTAGCCGCGGGCCTCCAGCACCGCTTTTTCCATGGTGAGCACGATCTCGCTGTCATCGATGAGCAAGATCTTCTTCGACACGGTGGCGACTCTCCCCGGCGATCCTTCCTGCGCGTTTAAAACCCCTTACCAGAGACTCGCCCTGGAGCCAATTGACCGCCGACTGAGCAAAGCGCTAAGACCCCCCGCTTCCAATGGACGACTGGAGCGCCGAACGGGTGGGAGGAGGGGCCGGAATGGATGCGCTAAAGCTACCTCTCGAAGAATTGTTGTATGTGCGATTGGGACATTTCTTCGACCAGCTCAATGGTCGGGCCGTTCCGGATCTCTACCGGGTGCTCCTCGATCAGGTCGATCGCGCCGTTCTCCGGCAAGCGCTCGAGCGCTTCGAGGGGCAGCTGGGGGCGGCGGCGAAATTTCTCAGCGTCGATCGAAACACCTTCGCGCGAAAAGCCAAACGCCTCCGGGTAAACGGGGCGGCGGGGCCGGTGCAGAGGCCGAGGGTCAAAAGTAAAGTAAAGTGAAAGCCGCAGTCTTGAGTCATTCAAGGACCCGGCAGTGCGCTGCGCCCCGAAACTGATCCCGACCATCGCCTGGCTATGCGCCTCCGCCGCGCTGGCCGCTTCCGCCCCGCAGGCCGCTTCCGCCCCGCCGGAGCTCAATGCCGGCCTTCCGCCGCCGCCGGACTCGGTGGATCGCAGCACGCCACTCGCCACGGTGCAGGGATTCCTGCGCGTCGCGCACGCCGAGCAATACGAAGTCGCCGCGTACTACCTCTGGCTCAACCACATTCCGAAGGAGGAGCAGCCCAGGGAGGGCGCCCGGCTCGCCCGGCGCTTGCGCTTCGTGATCGACCGCAGGCTCTTCCTCGATTACAGCAAGATCAGCGACGAGCCCGAGGGGAACGCGGGTTCCCATCCCAAGCGGGTCCAGCTGGGAACGCTCCCGCTGCAGAACGTCAGCCAACCGATTCGGCTGGTGCGGGTCGAGAGCGCCCCCAATCAACTGGTCTGGGTCTTCGACGAAGACGCGGTCAAGGCGATCGACCGCCTCTACGAAAGCTACGGCCCCCCCTTCGGCGAGACGATGCCCCAGTTCCTCTTCAACCACTCGGTGCTCGAGCTCGAGCTGTGGCAGTGGTTGGGCATCCTGATAGTGCTGCTCTTCGCCACCGTCGCCTCGTCGCTGCTGCAGAGGATCATCCTCGCGGTGGCCCACCGGATGGGGAAGCTGAAGAATCTGCGCTGGTACAACGCGCTGCTCGAATCCGCGCGCGGGCCGCTGCGGTTGCCGCTCTGGGCGGGGATCGTCTCGGCCGGAACCGATCCGCTCCTCCTCACCCCGGGCGCCGAGCGGTTCTTCGACATCGTCGTCCGTTCGGTGTCGATTCTCGCCGTCGCCTGGTTCCTGCGCCGCTTCGTCGGGCGCAGCGCGAGCTACGTGCAGGAGCTGGCCGCGGAGGAATCGGAGGATCCGGGTAGGACCCGCGGGCTGAGAACCCAGCTCTCCGTGCTCAACCGGGTGTTCGAGGTCGCGATCTACGTGGTGAGCGCCGCGCTGCTCTTGATGCAGTTCGAGTTCGTGCGCAACGTGGGCGTCTCGCTGCTCGCCTCCGCCGGAATCGCCGGCCTGGTGATCGGCCTGGCGGCACAGCGATCGATGTCGACGCTGCTCGCCGGGATCCAGCTCTCGATCACCCAACCGGTCCGGATCGGCGACACCGTGGTGGTGGAGAACGAGAACGGAGAGGTCGAGGAGATCACCCTCACCTACGTGGTGGTGAGGATCTGGGACAAGCGGCGTCTGATCGTTCCGATCACCTATTTCCTCGACAAGCCGTTCCAGAATTGGAGCAAGGGCTCCACCGAGATCCTCGGCACCGTCACCCTGCAAGTCGATCACCTGGCCGACATCGAGGCTTTTCGCGAAGAGCTGCGCCGGGTCCTCGAGGGCGAAGGACGCGAGCTCTGGGACGGGAAGATTCAGAATCTCAAAGTCGTCGAGGCCTCGGACAAGACGGTCACCCTGCGCATCCTGATCAGCGCGTGCGATCCCGACGAGAGCTGGAATCTGCGCTGCCTGGTGCGAGAGCGGATGCTGCGGCTTCTGCGCCAGCACCCCGATTGGCTCCCCAAGACCCGGACCGAGAGCCGCGCCGGCGCGCCGGACCCGAAGCAGGCGCCTTCGCCGCAGCCGAAGGCCTGAAGGGCAAAGCGCAGGGATCGGCTTTCATGGACTTGCGCGATGCGCTTTCATCGGTGAATATCCTTCTTGAACGCGAGTCATGGCCGGCGTCGTTTCTTGAGCGAGTGACCGTGGAGCTCCGATGATCCGAAGATCGCTTTGGGCGGGCGCATTTGCGCTCGCCGTGCTGGGTCTGGCCACCGAGGCATCCGCGCAGTCGCGCGGCCGAACCGACGGACCGGAAGGCTCCGAGTACGGCAAGGGCGGCTACAACCGGCTGGGAGGCGCTCAGCAATTCTCGCTCGCCCTCGATTGGGGCGCGGCGATCGAATCGGACAACACCTACAACGGAAGCCCGCTGTTCTTCGGGCTGACGGCGAGTTACTGGATCACCGATTATTTCCTGCTCGATGCGTCGGCGAACTATCTTCTGTCTTCGAAGAAATTCGATCTCTTTGTCGGTCCGCGCTTCCGCACGGTCACCTACCCGATCAGCTTCAGCGTCGGCTTCAAAGCGGGTCCGATCTTCCTGCCGAACAACAACGTCCGCTTCGGGATCTCTCCGCAGGCGGGATTCGACTTCATGCTCGAGCGCCACGTGATCCTGGGCATCGCCTACGCGCCGGACATCCCGCTCGGCGACGGGGGCGGAGTCGCGCACCGGATCTTCATGACCATTGGATACCGATTCTGATGTTCTCGACGACGATCTTTCAGGCCCTGGTGGTCGTGGTTTTGAGCCAACCGAGCGCGCCCTCCAACGTGCCGGGGGTGACTCCCTCCGGGCAGCTGACCGGCCGATTTCCACCGGAGCGCTTCCCCGCCGAAGGCGAGTCCCGGGTCAACATCGTCCACTGGGACGCCAACGCCCTCCCCCGGGTCTTTCAGCGATCCGATCAGGTTCCGCTCAGCGACGAAGATCTGGTGAAGCTGTCCAAGGCCGGTTTCGACACAGCCCAGCTGGTGAAGATCATCGAGGAGCGGCGGTGCGCCTGCGACGCGTCGGCGGACGGGCTGATCCGGCTCAAGCAGCAGGGTGTGCAACCGGAGGTGATCTCCGCCGTTTCGCTTCACGCGTTGCGGCCCAACCGGGCGCTCAATCTGGACGTGCGGATCGACTTCACCGGCGACAGCAACGAGGCGAGGGAGAATTTCCTCTACTTCTTCGTCGAGGACGGCGATTTCACCCGGGTGCTAACCGCGAACATCGGAGATCTTTTGGCCCGTCAACACCCCCACGACGCGGTGATCGACCGGAGCGACATCCTGATTGCGCGCAAGGTGCGGCAGATCGAGCTCCCCGGCGAGATCCCCCTCAAGACCTACGGCGCGCATCGCGTGATGGTGGTGGCCTCGGGCCGTCCCACGCTCACCCACCCGTCGCAGTTGACTGAGCAGGAGCGCGGAAGGTCGCAAGTCTACACCTTCGACTACCCGCGCTCCTCGATCCAGAATATCTGCCGGCTCACGGTAGGCTACAAACGAGACGTGGTGCTGGCATATCGCTGGCATTACATGGGTAGCCGCTTTGAATGCGAATGGAACTAAAGGTGAAAGCTCGATGAAGCGATTTCTTTTTGTGCTGCTGGTCGCCGCCGCCTCCGCCTCCTGCTCCGGTCCGCGGGCGTTTACCCGCGGTCAGTACGAGGATCCCAACGTCATCGAGATGCTCTCCGACCAGTTCAACGAAAACGACCTCCAGCTGATCGCGAAGAAGATCGTCGACTCGCTCGCCAGCTCCCCCGCCTTTTCGCAGATTCAGGGTCGGCCGGTCATCGTGGTCGGCAAGATGAAGAACAGCACCAGCGAGCACATCGACATGAGATCCCTGTCGGACAAGGTGGAAGTCCAGCTCCAGAAGACGAACCATTTCGTCTTCATGGACAAGGGCGCGCGACAGGAGATCGCCGAGGAGTACGAGTATCAGGGCTCGGGGTACGTCAGGCCGGACCAGGCGAAGCGCCCCGGCGAGCAGGCGTCGGCAGACTATCTGATGACGGGGGAGATCTCCTCGATCGTCCAGGAGGTCGGCGCGGACAAGCTCGTCTACTACAAGATGACCGCCAAGCTGCACAACCTCCGGAGCGGAATCATCGAGTGGGCGGACGAGAAGGAGCTGCGGAAGAAGTTCGAGAAGAGAGGAATCAGCTGGTAGCCGGCTGAGGCCCGACGTGCTCCGAACGCCCCCAGCACGCCGATCGGACGGCTCCGCCTGCTTGTTCAACGACGGATGCGCTCCTCTTCGTTGCGATCGCCGCGGCCTTTGACCAATCCGGTTCGCTCACTGGGGCTCTTGCTGGTGGTCGGTTGGCTCGGCTGCGCCGGCGACTACGTCGCCCGGACGCGCGGGGTACGCCAGGCATACGAATCGAGCGACTATCCGCGCGCCCTTTCCCTGATCGACGGCGAGGCCAAGGGGCCGGAGCTGGATCGCCTGCTGATCCTGATGGATCGCGGGATGATCCTCCACTCCGCCGGAAAGTACGAGGAGAGCGTGGCCACGCTGGCGGAAGCGGATCGCCTTTCCCAGCAGCTCGATATCGTCTCGGTGAGCGAAGAGGCGAAGGCGTTGCTCACGAACGAGCGGCAGCGCGCCTACCGGGGCGAGGATTTCGAGAAGCTGATGATCAGCGTGCTCCAGGCGCTCAACTATGCCGAGCTGGGGAGGGACGATGACGCGGTGGTGGAGGTGCGCCGGGTCAACGAGCGCCTCCGCAAGATGGTGATCGACGAGAAAAAGCCCTACGAGCAGTTGGCCATCGCCCGATACCTCGGCGGCGTTCTCTACGAGGACCAACAGGAATGGGATTCGGCGTTCATCGATTACCAGGCGGCGCAGAAGCTTCAGCCGCACCTGGGCGCGCTGGCCGAGCCCCTGGTTCGCCTGGCGAAGCTCACCGACCGGCAGGATGCGTACCGCGAGCTGAAGCAGCGATATCCGGAGATCGGAGAGATGCCGCTCGGCCGCGACGAGGGCCAGGCGGTGGTGATCGTCGAGGCGGGGCGATCGCCGAAAAAGCAATCGCAACAGCGGGAGTATCAACCCGGGAAGCTGGTCGACCTGCCCGTGTACCGGGACCGCTGGTTCCCCGCGTCGGCCTCGGTGCAGATAGGCGGCGACGTCCGGACCGCGGTGACGGTGACGTCGATCCAGGAAGTCGCCAAGGTGCACCTTTCGGATCGAACCGGGCGAATGTTGGCGAAGAGCCTCGCCGGGACCGCCGCCAAGGCGGGCGTCGCCGCCGGCGCGGGGGCGGCGACGAAGAGCGAGGCGGTGGGAGTAGTGACTTTTCTGCTCCTCTCCGCGTTCACCGCCGCCGATCTTCGCTCCTGGCTCTCGCTTCCGGCGGAGTTCCAGGTGGTGCGCTTTCGCCTCTCGCCGGGACATTATCGGGTGAAGATCCAGCTCCGGGGCGCGACCACCGAGCGGGAGATCGAGGTTCGCCCCCGCCGGGTAGCGCTGGCGGTGGCGCGGCTCTACTGACCCCGTTTCCGGCGAAAGACCGGAAAGCGTCGACTTGACGGCTTTCCCGGACAGCGGGCTTGGCGCATGGGCCGCTCTTCTGCTATGGCCTCCGCTCGGAATTTCGGGGGAGAAGTCGACAGTCGCAGTGCGCCCAGCCACCCAGCTCGTGCAGCCCTCCGCGGCAACCGTTCTCCTCATCGACGGCGATCCGCAAAACCGGGAATTTGCCGCGAAGACCCTCCAGCCTCGCTTCCGGTTGATCGCCGCCGTGGATGGCGATGATGGGCTGAGGTGCGCGGCGAACGATTCGCCCGATCTGATTCTCGCCGAAGCGCAGGCCGCTCTCTCCCAGGGCGAGTCCCTGGTCCAGCAACTTCGGACATCGGAGCGGACCGCCCGGGTTCCCCTCGTCCTGCTCACCGCGCGCGGCGAGCCGGGAGGCGCGGCCAGGGCGCTTCGCGCGGGAGGCGACGATTACCTCGAGCGGCCCTTTTCCGCCGAGGAGCTCATCGCGCGCGTCGATCTCCATCTGCGACTTCGCCAGGCGACGCTGCGCGCCCTCGAGACGGAGCGTCTGGCCACGCTCGGTCTGCTGTCCTGCGGTTTCGCGCACGAGGTGCGCGACCCGCTGAACGCGGTGATCAACGCGCTTCGCCCGGCCGCCGACCAGCTCCGCGCCGCGGACACCGGGTCGGCCCTCGAGCTGATCGCGATCGCGCAGAGCTCCGCGATGCGGATCGCCCGCTTGGGCGAGATGTTTCTTTCCCTGGGCCGTGGTTCCGCGGGGCCGGGGCACGTCGATATCGCGGACGCCCTGGACGCCGCGCTGAGCCTGCTGCACCCGCGAATTCCCCGCGAGGTCGCCGTCGAACGGCGCTATTCGTTCAAGGGTCCGGTGGTGGGAATGGCGGGTCCCCTCGGCCAGGTCTGGATCAACTTGATCGACAACGCGCTGCGCGCCGTCGGCAAGGCGGGCCGGGTTCGCCTCAGCATCGAGCGCTCGGGAAACGAAGCGCTGATCACCGTGGCGGACAGCGGCAGCGGAATCACCCCCGAGCACATGGAGCGGTTGTTTCAGCCGTTTTTCACCACCCGGGCCGACGGGACCGGTCTGGGGCTCGCCCTGTGTCAGCGGATCGTGCTCGAGCACCGCGGTCGGATCGAGGTGAAGAGCGAGCCCGGCGCCGGGACGCAATTCATCGTCGCGCTCCCGCTCGGGAGCATCCCGAATTCGGCCGCCGTGGTGGCCTGAAAATCCGGTGGTCAGGTCCCTTTCGTCCCGATAAGGTGCGCCGCTCGTGGGCCGTTGGGACGCTTGGGGAATCCTTAGGAATGCCATGCGACGGGTAAAGCCGCCTCGGCGGAGCGGGGAAATCCGCTCGCTGACGGCGATCATGGCTCTGGCGTGCGCCTGCTCGCCGGACATCTCGACGCGGCGGGACCCCTCGCAGCGTCCCTCCCTGGGCGAGATGATCTACGGGGTTTTCTGCGACCGGCTCGGAGCGCAGAGCCTTCATGAGGACCTCTCCGGCTCCTCGTACCGCCTCATCTGCCAGCGCCAGGACGGCGCGTTCGCGGACAGGGTAGACAGCCAGCTTCTCCCCGCGGTTCAGGGCGGGGTGGATGGCAACGGACAGCCGGTCCCCGCCGAGAGGCAACTGGAGACCCGCACCCATGCCATCGCGCGCATCGAGGCGATGGCCCGCCGCCGCGCCGATCTGATCGCTGCCCTGGATGCGATGCTGCCGGACGTCCCGGCTCCGGCGAAGGACCTCGGCAATCCCGACCCCTCGAGGAGCTGCTCAGCGGTCGGGGAGGAGCGCTTCCGGGATCAGCTCTCGGATTTTCTCAACCGGCTGCAGGCGAACGATCTCTATCTCGATGGGACGCTGCCCAACTCGACCGAATCGATGGGACGGGTGTTCTCCTCCTGGGAGACGGACGGGGATCTGAAAGCGGCGATGGCGAGGCTCGAGGCTCGCAAGGGCTACCACCCGGCCGAGGTATCGCTGGGGGCGATCCAGCCGATGGTCGCCTATCCCGGGTTGCGCGATCTGAGCAATTCCGCGCTGCGCCTGATTTCACCCGATGCAAGCCCGTACGACCTCCAACCGCCGCGGGACTCGCGCGGCGCGAGACTTCCCGTTCCGGGCACCGCCTATCCGCAGTTGACCAAGCTCGTCGAGATCGCCCACCACGAGCTTCGCACCGCGACCGCGGATCCCCCCGTTCCTCCGCTGGTCGCCGACCGCGATCCCGCCCTCGAGCGAGACGTGCTCAATCGACCGCGCAGCACCGCCGAGGTGCTCCAGCAACTCCTCCTGGTGGAAGATCCGCTGCTCGGGGGCGGAGCGCCGCGGTACATCGTCCGCCGGGACCAGCGGGGGGTCGCGTCGGTGGCCCTGGTCGGCGGCGCGGTTCCTCCACCCTTCGTCGATCAGGATGGCGACAAGCTGGCGGACATCGACGAGCTCGGTCGATTCATCACCCGCGACGGCGCCCCGGCGCCCACGCCGTTTCCCTCGACCGCCGAGCAGACTCCCACCTCGCGGGACCAACTGGGGAGGGCGACTTCGGCCGGGGGACGGCTGGTCTACGACTACGTCGATACCAACCACACCTTCGTGGCGGCCCTGCTCGAGGACTTGAAGCCGCTGGTGAACCCCAACCCATCCGACCAGCACGAGACGTTGATGGACGCGATCGCCGGGCTTCAGCCGCTCCTCGGAGATCGCCGACCCGCCGAGGCGCGCTATCCAGCAGACGCTCGAGAGAGCGCGGCCGTCGTGGCCTACGATCGGTTCAATCCCGAGACATCGGCCGTGCTCGATCTGGCCTGGGCTGCGGGTCAGATGCTCGGCGACCCCACCATCGACGATACCCTGGCGTTGACCCGCAAGCTCTTTGCCGAGCACCCCGCCGACATGGCGCGGCTCGTCGGCGCCATGCTCAAGGCGAAGGAAATCGCGGATCGGCACGCCGAAGCGACGCTCAGCGCCCGCTCGACGTTCTGGGACGAGCTGATCCAGGTGGGGATCAACATCGCCCGCGCGCCGGCCGTCGCCGGGCGCCCGCCGCTCCTCGAGGATCTGCTGATCGCGCTCGCCGCCGACGACGCTCGGCCGTTCAAGGACGTGCTGGCGATGCAGATGTCGCACAAGGATCTGGTCAGCTACAACCGGTTGGACATCAATGGACCACCCTTAAGCTATCCGCCCGGGCCGAGCGCCGGGGTGGATGTCGACCATCCGAACGGCATCTTCTCCATGTGGTACACGCCGGTCGATCGGACCCAGCCCGACACCGGCACCAACCGGAGCTTCTTCCAGCGATATCTACAGTTGATTCACGACACCAACGACGTCACCGAGTGCAACGCGGAGGGCGGACGGCTCTTCCTGCACAACATCTGCGAGCCCACGTTTGGGTGCGTCGATCTGGAATACCCGTCTTATCCGGGTTCGACCGAGGGGACGGAGTGCCTGCTCTACCAGATCCACAACCTGGCGGCGTTCTACATCGACTCCATCGTCGGCAAGGCTGAAATCTACCTTCGCCCGGTCCTGGGGGTGAGGCAATTCCAGAGCCCTCAAATGTTTTCCGATTCCACCGGCCTCGAGGGTTTCTGGCCGACGCCGCACGGCGAAACCCTCCGGCCGAAGCCGGAATTCTTGAATCGTCTCGTCTTCTTCGACTTCAACGACAGCCCGCACCCAGGCGACCTCGACTATCGGACGAACTGCTTCATCTCGGCGCTGAACGGCCCTTTTCACGGGACCGAGCTGCCGATCGCCGACGCCGACCATCAGTGCGTCGAGCAGCCGCCCGATCTGTTTCCGAGCGCCAACTTCCGGGGAAGTGCCGGCACCACCCTATGCCGAGAGCGCGAGGTCCACGACCCATGCGCTACTTCGCTCGCTTGCCATTGCCCTGGCCCGGATCCGGGTTGCACGCCGGACAACACGATTCGCAAGCTCCGGCTCTGCGAAGACGGTCAGTGGCTGGCTCAACGGGACAACAACGTGCTCTTCGCGTTCGAGCAGCCTCTCCAGTTCCCCGACGGGACGCGCTCGAGCACCTTCCGCGCGCTGACACCGGTAGTCACCGTCTTCGCTACCCACTCAGAGGAAGAATTGTTCCTGTCGTTGATCGAGGTCCTCTACCGCCATTGGCAGGACGACCGGGGTACCCCCGACGAGTGCGATCCCTCGCGGCGCCGCGGCGATCTCCACTACTGCTCGCAAGATGGCCTGGTGCGCTCGGAGCCCATGCTCGCCGAGATTTTCGGCCAGACCGATCTGATGGATGCGCTGAACAATCTGAACAAGATCCTCATCAGCACCACCATCCAGCATTGCGACGCGATCGATCCGATCACC
>Ga0070708_100001506_pt1 | contig 17780 bp, 14 predicted proteins | sample KBSK5503metaG_FD_65469 | JGI IMG/M metagenome (GOLD analysis project Ga0070708, IMG submission 65469) | Corn, switchgrass and miscanthus rhizosphere microbial communities from Kellogg Biological Station, Michigan, USA - KBS K5-50-3 metaG | ecosystem: Host-associated > Plants > Roots >... | reverse complement strand
TTGGGTACGCGCTGCCCAACTGGCACTGCGTGGTGTGCTTCGCTACCCTGCGCTTTCTACCCGCGTTCTCGGGTTCCCTTACCGTTACCTGAAGCGTCGCTGACGCGGCTGAGGTGATCTTGACTGAGCGTTCGTGTGTCTTGTACAGCGAGCTCTGAGTGTAGAACGTGCACGGAGGGTTGTAGGGTGACACTGGTCAAGTCCCTGGTTTGCAAGATGCTCTCCCTTACCCACCGCTGGTGCTTTTTACCGCCTTTTCGGGGGCAGTACCGCGTTCGCGCCGTTCTTGTCCGTCTGTGTCAATTGCTCCAGGCTCCGGGATGTCCTGTGGCATTGCATCTGCTATCCGGTATCAGTATCTGGACAGACATCCATCACGGAATGACGAGGTGGATTTTGACGAATGACATTGGCGAAACTGCAACTGCCAAGGTGCTCGATGAAATCCTTCGATCGGGTGATATGGTCGTCGACGTCGGCGCGAACATCGGATATTTCAGTTTGCTCAGTGCTCGGCGCATATATCCGAACGGACGAGTCTTTGCATTCGAGCCGGGGGCGCGAGCAAGGCGGGCGATGATGGCTAATGTCGCGCTGAATCGCTGGGCGAATATCATCAGCATATCTGATGCGGCCGTAGGCGAGAGACGAGGCAGGTCGTACCTTCAAACGTTCCGTGCGGGGTGTGAACACTTGTCCGTCTTGAAGGAGAGAGCCGAAAGGGAAGGCAATTTTGAGACGGTGCCAGTTGTCAGTATTGACGAGACATGTGCTGAGACGGAGTATCGAGTGAAGCTGATCAAGGTGGATGTCGAGGGACGTGAGTGGGAAGTACTGAGAGGTGCGGATTCGACGATCAGAAGGTGGAAGCCGTATCTGATTGTGGAGCTCTCAGTTCCGCAGCAGACTCGCTTTGGGTACGACCCCGATGAGGTGGCGGCGTGGATTCTCGACCGCTCATATCGGCTGTCCACGATAGGAGTCCGCCGAGTGCCATACCAGCGATCGCACTTGAAGGAAGCGCAGTATATCGACGTGTTGGCGGAACCTATCTGACAGGTTCTGAGTCAACACTTTTCAGGCCTGGAACAGGCTAGTTGGGATCGGGGAGTTGGCTCGATATTGAGAATGGATCGAGGCGGTGATCAGCGCTGATGGAGTGTGGCAACCAAGATGGCGGCCTTGGCTAGTCGCTGGGCGAAACGCTCTGGTTGATGGTCTCAGAAGGCTGCCCGTGCCATCCACGCTTCTGGGCCCCCCGAAAAGGAGAGTCTGTGACGGTCTGAAATGGGCCTCGTCTCACCCGGCGCAAGCGAGCGTGCGTCTAGTCTTGGATCCGGAGCCCATCGCGGTGCCCAGGCCACCGCGGACCAGGCACGGCACGGATCCGCTCAACCTGCTAACGACCGCGCTCACTCCCGTCTCCCATCGAAGGTACGTGGTCGAATTGAGGGGCGCCAGGATTGCGGGCCGGTTTGGCACTGTCGTGCTGCCGGATGATGGGATATTGGTGGAATCCTTGCACAGCGATCTTCAATACGTGGGCTGGGACGACGTGTACTATCGTTGCAAACTACCAGCGCTAAGCGACCACGCTGGCAATCATGTGCTCCTTACTGCACTGTTTGCGGATGGGTATCATGAGTGGCTCATATACAACTTGCCGAGGCTGGTCGCGTATCGAGCCGCGAACCTAAGTGACGACTGCACGTATCTTGTCCCGGCCAGAATGGCGCCATGGCAGTGGGCATCGCTAGAGGTGGCGGGGATTCCTCCGTCGGCGTGCGTCCCCTTCGATGATCGACACTGGCGACTTGAGCGGTTGATGTTCGCGACAATGGCTTCGATCCGCCCTGCGCGGTCGACATGTGAATGGCTTCGCGGCTTGGCGAAGACGGTAGTTAGGGGAGCGCAGGCTCAGCGGGCACGCATATACATCAGTCGGGCGCTTGCCAATACCAGACGCGTCCTTAACGAAGCAGAGGTCATTGGGCTACTCGCGAAGCGAGGCTTCACGAGCTATCGACTGGAGGACATGCGGTGGTTAGACCAGGTTCGGCTGTTTGCCGACGCTGAGATTGTGGTAGGTGCGCATGGGGCTGGGTTCACCAATTGCGTTTTTAGTCAACCGGGCACACGGATTATCGAGTTCATAGAGCCGAGCTACGTATACCCTTGTTTCTACTGGCAGGCTCTTGCTTGCGATCAGGAGTATTGGTACCTGGTCGGGACAACAGAACGCGGGACCATCCGTGATGGGCGGCACGGGTATGATCTCACTGTCAACATCGACGAATTATCGGGAGTTGTTGACGGCCTGCTTGAACCCAGACGTGGTTGAGTAACTACCTAGTTAGGTGCGAATTCGTTCGGAGAAGGCCGAAATGTTCGGAAAATGTTCCCCATACGGATTCGTCGGTACCTGACCGAGACGACCGTGTCTAGCGATTTTCATGAGCCCCTCGGCAAAACCCTAAAGGTGCCTGACCCGGCAGAGATCGGAGTCCAGCCCTTAGCTCTTGGAGGAACTACAGAGGAATCTGTACAAGAAGCGCCTCGCTTTGGCCGCAAGTCTCCCGGAGGCGGGCCGGGTTCAGAGACTTGAGGAAGGGCGAAAAATGTCTTGCGGTTGTGGTACGTCTACTACTGCTTGTGAGCAGTCTAGTGGTAGGCCTCGGCCTCGGCGAACTCCTGATTAGGTTCGCAGGTGAAGCGGATCTCGACGGGAACATCTGGATTGGCTGGAGGCGAGTCAAGCCCTACAAGATGCCGATAAAGACAGTTGGCGAGGCGATCAAAGTTCTGCAGGATCCGCGCAGACAGTTCGTCTACGACTCAGACGTCGGATGGTTGCCTAAGCCGGGACTCCGCGCTCCGCCGTACTTTCACGACGCGCGTGGGTTGCGTGTCGGCGAGTTGACCAAAGGGGATCGGACCGCTACTTTGGCAAATACTGTGAAGATAGGGTTCTTCGGGGATTCTTTCATCTACGGAGCCCAGGTCCCTTTTGAGGACTCGTTAGGAAGCCAGTTACAGCTGCTTCTCGAAACGCGCGGGCTAGAGGTGGCAGTTTCGAATTACGGCGTCTCGGGCTACGGTCTCGACCAGGCCTTTCTGCGATGGAGGAAACAGGGTATCGCTGAAGACTGCGTGATCCTAGGCCTGCCCAGGGTGGACGCTGCGCGCACTCTGAACATCGTTAAAGCTCTCTACATGGGTTATCTGTGGAAGTTGACACCCGAGAACACGTTTCCGTTCACCAAGCCTCGCTTCATTCTTGAGCGGGAGCGACTGCGTCTTCTCAACCAACCCGCCCTTTCTCCGGAGGACCTGACAAGAGCGCTTGCCAATCCCAGCTCGTGGCCCCTCTTCAAGTACGAAAGCTTTTATACGGTCTCAGATTATCGTGACACATGGTTTCGTAGATCTAAGCTCTTCAGCTTCGTGGCGGATGTGGTCGGGAGAAACCGTTGGACATACTCGCCGGGGTCGATTTTCTGGAACGACGACGACAGCGTTCTTTTTGCCGACGGTCCTGCTCGGGGAATCCTGTTGGGGATTATTGACGCGTTTGCGACTGAAGTGGCTGCGAGGGGAGCACATTTCTCGATCCTCTACGTCCCCGAGATCGACGACGTTCAAAGGCAGATGAAGGGTCAAGCACTTGACATCCACTACGGTACGTTCTTGAGATTGCTGAAGCATTCTTATCCCGTAGTGGATCCCACCGATTCGATTGTTGCGACTGCTCGACACCTCCCGGTGAGGATACTGTTCACGCCAGATTTTCACTACTCCAGACATGGAGCGGCGCTGATCGCACATGCCATCCGGGATACTCTCCCCGCTCGCTGCACCGGGACAGCGCCGGCTCGTGCTGCTGCGGTCAGTGCCTCTCCTTAGCTGGCGGGCACTTGCATTGTCTTGAAGAGGCGGTTTGTCTCATTCGGGTTGGCTACTCAGGCATAGAATTTACGACTACGATCTCGACATCCGGCAGAAGCGGCCCTGTGCGGGCTGGCTTCGCGGCTCAGCTGCTAGAGCGCTGCTACGACCCCACCACGGACAGCTCTTTAGAACCGGTGGAGAGGAGCGTTCCATTGCTATGCTGGTAGACAGGCTTCGGGGGTGTGAGCATGCGTGTCGGGTTGGATGATGTTGCGACACCTGTTCGGGTAATTCGTGCAAGGCGGGGCTGGCGCACTCTTAACCTTAACGACGTGTGGGTCTTTCGGGAACTGTTGTGGGCTTTAACGGTTCGTGAGGTGAAGGTCAGATACCGTCAGACGCTTGTTGGGGTTCTGTGGGTGGTTCTTCAGCCGGTGCTTGCTGGTGTTGTCTTTGCTTTCGTCTTCGGAGGGGTCGCCCGAGTCGATATCGGCGACACTCCGTACTTTCTCTTCGCCTTTGCTGGGTATGTGGCCTGGAGCGCCTTTGGGAATGGCGCCATCCGAGCGAGCACGAGTCTCTTACAGAACAGCGCCCTGATCACGAAGGCATCTTTTCCGCGGTTGCTGCTGCCGATTGCTTCTGTCTTGGCTAGCCTCGTTGATGTAGGCATCGCGACTGGTGTCCTCGTCGCTGGGGCGGCTCTCTACGGTCTACCGCCGCGTGTTGCATTGCTCCTTCTTCCAGTGTGGTTACTATTGCTATCGTTGCTCGCACTTGCCGTCGGCTTGATCAGTGGTGCCTTGATGGTGAAGTACCGCGACGTTCAGTACGTGCTGCCTGTTATGCTCCAATTGCTCCTCTACGCAAGCCCAGTGGGCTATCCGGTTTCAGCTGTGCCGAAGAACTTCAGAAAAGTAGTCCTCGCAAATCCTTTATCGGCCCTCCTTGAGGCAGCACGCGGTTCAGTTCTCGGATGGTCTGCGGTGTCGGGGGAGGTTGTGATGTATTCGATCGGTGTGGTAGCCATCGTGCTTGCAGGTGCGCTGTTTGTGTTTCGGTCGCTGGACCGAGGGTTTGCTGATGTCATCTGATCGTCCGCTCATCGTGGCGCGACGGATATCGAAGGCATATAGGATTTCGCGTGGGTTATACGCGAGCGAGCCGCCTACGACTCTTGCCGAGGCACTGGCCTTTCGGCTCAGGCACCCACTGTCATCTGTCGTGAAGGAAACCGTCTGGGCCGTCAAAGATCTTGACCTGGTAGTCCGTGCGGGTGAGACGGTGGGAATTGTGGGCCGAAACGGGGCGGGTAAGAGCACTCTCCTGAAGATAATTAGTGGTGTTACCGAGCCGAGTGCAGGTGAAGTTTTACTTTATGGGCGGGTTGGAAGTTTGCTCGATATCGGAACGGGTTTTCATCCGGAGCTGACAGGACGAGAAAACATATTTCTTTATGGCTCAATCTTGGGGATGAAGCGACGTGAGATTCAGAGCCGGTTCGAGGCGATCGTGGTATTCGCAGGAGTGGAGAGGTTCCTTGACACTCCGGTGAAACGATATAGCAGCGGGATGTATTTGCGTCTAGCGTTTGCCGTGGCGGCGCATCTTGATACTGAGATCCTACTGTTGGACGAAGTGTTGGCGGTTGCTGATGCTGAGTTTCAACGTAAGTGTCTCAAAAGTATTGGCGAAGGAGCCTTTCGCGCAGGGCGTGCGATTGTGTTGGTCAGCCACGACTTGGCTGCGATTGAGGCAACGTGCTCGCGTGCGATTCTCATAGACAATGGTCGCATTGTCGCCGAGGGAAGTGCGGCTGAGGTCACTCGTCACTATCTTGGAATGGGTGGTGTCGAGGGCGAGGTGTGTCGGGTGGTCACGCCGTTCCTCAATTGGCGCGGTATCGAGAATCGGTCTGATCTCAGTGGCTTAAGCCCAAGGGATGATCTGCGCTTCGTGCTGTCGTTCGAAACCGGAGGTGGAGACCTGGACGAGCTGCAGATAGACCTCGCGGTAACAAACGAAAAGGACGCGATCGTTGTCCATACGCGCTCAGAATTCGTTACCGCCGGTTTTAACGTGCCCAAAAAGACGGCGTTTCGGGTGGAGTACGTGATTCGGTCGCCCTGGCTAGTTCCCGGGCGATACTGGCTGAGCGTGTATGCCCATGGGAGGAATGGGCAAGTGTTGTTCTGGGCAGAACGGGTGAATGCGTGTGACATCTCGGCGAACGGATACTTTCCACGTGGACCCATGATTCGATCAGTGAAATCGCCCGTAATTCCCGAGTTTGAGGTAGCGGTGCTGCCGGGGACCTGAGGCCGGCTGAACTCCTCCCGAGCCACGTTGGTCGCTGGGACATCGAGACAACGCGATAGGGTCGCTATGACACTGCTATGCAAGCGGAGGCAGACGCGATGTTTGACCATTCAACGATGATGTTGCAGAGGCATATCACGAGAGGTGAAGGTGGCTGGATTGCTCCGATGGCTCGTGTCATCTGGCAGATGTCCTGCGGGTCTTCAGGGACCCATGGGCGTGGCAGTATCACGCACAGCGCCTGGGTGCTACAGTGACGAGCGAAGCGCAGTTCTTTGACTCCTCGGGCGGCGCAACATGACCACGTAGTGAGATCCACTTCGGTCGGATTGCACATACGGCGCGGATGAAGCTAGGGGACGTCGTAAGATTTTACGACGAGTTCGTGAAGCATCAGCAGCGTGTTGCTTTCAACGAGCGACACAGGTTTCTATACAGGATCCTCCGGGAAGAGGGCCTGCGCAAAGACTCTCGCGTGCTGGAAGTTGGCTGCGGGATCGGAGTCATGACAGCCCTGATGGCAAGTAGGGTCAAGAGTGGTCGAATTCTCAGCATCGACATCAGCGAAGCCAGTGTGATGCGCGCAAAGGAGGCTGTAAGGGGTGCTTCGGGATTGATCGACGTTGTAGTTGGCGACGCCACGAGCTTTCGCGCTAACAGTGAAGACTTCGACTTCGTGACACTTTTGGACGTTCTGGAGCACATCCCTTTGGACAGACACGAGGAAGTGTTTAAAACAGTCGCGACTCATACAGGCCCACGGACAAAGGTAATCATCAACATTCCGACTCCCGAGTACAACGAATATTTGAGAAGGCATGAACCGCGCGAGCTTCAGATCATCGATGAGGTTATTCCCGCTGACGTTATTACTCGGCACGCATACAAGCGCGATCTCGTGCTGCAGCGTTTCATGACTTATGGGATCTGGTACGAAGACCAATATCAGGTGATGACGTTTCGACGGCGTCAAACCTTCGAGAAGGCACCGATGCGCCAGAGGAAGATCCACCAGTTCCGCGAGCGAGCGCGCCTTGTCTACGGTAATGTGAGGATGCGGATTCGATCAGCAGGCCAATGACCGATGGTCGTTCGCGCATCTCCAATCAACAGGGCGCGGCAGCGTAGAGAGTCCCACGCGAGGCGGTCAATGAGTTCGAAGGCGCTTATGAGGTGACTCAGGAAGTTGTCGTCCGCGCTTCGGTACGTTGAGCCAATTTTCGACTGGGGCTCTGGTGTTGCCAGGACGTTCATCTTTCACACGTAGCAGCGTGGCGATTCGACGCGCAGGGATGGGGGAAAGGAAACTGTGTGTGGGATTGCTGGTGGAATCTGGTTTGACGGTGCGTTTGTCCCGTCTGAACGCAGCATAAGCCTCCTCGCTGGCCCGCTTGGCCACAGGGGACCCGATGCTGCGGGCTGCGTTCTTGAGCGCTTCGGACTTACGTCGATTGGGCTGGCTCACACGCGTTTGCGAATCATTGACTTGAGCGAAGGCGGAAACCAGCCGATGCGCAGCGTAAGTGGCCAATCCATAATTGTTTACAATGGGGAAATCTACAACTATCGAGAGCTTCGGGAGGAGCTGCGAAATAGAGGGTGGCATTTCAGGTCGGAGTCCGACACTGAAGTGATACTGAATGGGTTTGAGGCGTGGGGCATCGAGGAGCTTCTTCGTCGCCTCGATGGGATGTTCGCTTTCGGCTTGTACAGCATACCGAGGGACAGGTTTTACCTCGCCAGGGATCCATTTGGCAAGAAGCCTTGCTACTATTTCCGGGGCCAGAGAGGCGAGGTGGTCTTTAGCTCGGATATCCGGTCCTTCAAGGCGATCGGAATCGACCTCCACATCGATTGCCATTCACTTGGGTACTTTTTTCAGGAGCTGAGCACGCCCCGGAAGGATACGATCTGGCGCGAGATCAAGAAAGTTCCGGCAGGAATGTATCTTGAGGCAACTCGCGAAGCGATCAGGTTAGGCAAGTACTGGACACTTCGGTACTCCTCGGATAACCGGATGAGCCGAGGCGAGGTGATCGAGGCCACGGAGGACTTGTTGACAAGAGCGGTAAAGAAGCGACTAGTGGCCGATGTTCGAGTCGCGGCGTTGCTCAGTGGTGGCATGGATTCATCCTTGGTAGTCGCGTTGATGGCTCAGGTATCTGGCGTGCCGGTCGAAACCTACTCGGTCGGATTTGTGGAGAACGGGTTTAACGAGTTGCCGTTCGCGAGACTAGTGGCCGAGCGGTATGCGACGAATCACCATGAGTTGATGATTGACGCCAGAGAGATTCTGGACACAGAGGCGCTCATCCGTGAATACGGCGAGCCTTTTGCGGACAGCTCCATGGTTCCAACCTATCTGATCGCGAAGGCGGTGGCCAAGAGCGAAAAGGTGTTGTTGGGGGGTGATGGGGGTGACGAGATGTTCGGCGGCTACCACGAATATGAGTTCTGCAACAGGCTGGAGGGGTTTAAGCGGCTGGGTGCTTTTGGGTGTGTAGCGCGAGCGTTGGAGCGCACGTACCCCACTGCGCGAACGCGGTGGTGGCGGCAACTGTTGGGCGCTGCAGGACAGCCACGTCATAGACTGCTTGACCGGAATGTAGGGTTTAGCCGTGAGGAGACAGCTTCGCTCATCCCTGCAGGAGTGGACGCAGTTCAGGCCGTTGATCGGGAACACGAGGAGGTCTGGCGCGAGTACGCGAGGACGTACGACCATCTCTTGATTCAAGCTCTTTCGGGGTCCCTTCATACTCGCCTCGTCAACGACTATTTGGTGAAGATTGATCGGGCCTCCATGTATGCGTCGATCGAGATGAGGTCTCCCTTTCTAGATCGGGAGCTCGCGGCGTTCGCGGCAACACTGAAGCCGGACCAACTCTTCGCCGACGGTCGACCCAAGTCAATACTCAAGGATCTGGGAGGACGGTATCTCCCGCGGCCCATCATTCGGCGACCTAAGTCGGGATTCAGCGTGCCGATTTCGGAGTGGTTTCGGGGACCTTTGCGGCAGTCAGTGCGCGATGTGGTGCTTGGGGGTCGGCAAGACCTGGTTCCGATGAACTACGGATTTGTTGAGCGATTGATAGGTGAGCACGAAGAGGGCACGGATCACGGGAACCAGCTATGGGCCCTCTACGTTTTCCATGTCTGGGCGCGGACTATTGGATCGGGAGGATCTGTTTGCCGGTAGGACGGTGAAGAGTGATCGCCCGAGTCGGTGACAAACTACCGCAAAGCGGCACGGGATACGGATCTGTCCGCGAAAGGGGTAAAGGAAATCCTCTGAAGGTCGTGGCCTTTCTGGAACGGTACCTCCAACCGGACCAGACGTTCATCTTTCGCCAGATGAGTGGGCTGCCATCGTGTGCGGTCCGATACGTGGCGCGGTATCGCGTGCCTCAGCACCCTTATTCGGAAGAGAAGGTACACTACTTCGGTTCGGCGCGTGCTGACAAGCAGGGCGTAATCGCGTGGAGACTCTTCAGGCTCCAGCAGATAGCGACCCGGCGCTACACGTGGCTCACTCGGAACGAGTCTCGGCGACTCGCGCGCCTGGTAATGGAGTTTGGTCCAGACGTGGTTCACGCACATTGGGCTCCTGATGCTATGTTAGTGGCTCCGCTGTGCCGGGAACATAGGATTCCGCTTCTTGTGCATTTTCACGGATATGATGCATCTCGCCTGATGAGGGATCGGATCTATGTGGCTAATGTGCGCAAACTGCTGCGAGAGAGAGCGGTCGCGGTCACCGTCGCGGAGAGTATGAGACAGCGCCTGCTGTCCCTAGGTGTGGGGAAGGACAGAATCCATTGTCATTATACGGGCGTCCCGGAGGAATACTTTGTGCCAGGTGTTCGCTGCGCACCTGAGCCGGGAAGGTTTGTGCTCCTTCAGGTTGGGAGGCTTGCCGAGACCAAGGGACATAGATACGCGGTAGCGGCAATGGCGGCGGCGCGCAGGAGCGTAGACGGGCTGCGCCTCAGGATCGTAGGAGACGGGGAACTGGAGCGGGATATCCGGATCCAGATCGACGCCTTGGGCATGACGCGAAGCATCGAGATCGTCGGGCGGCTGAGTCCAACCGCGATTATAAAGGAGATGCGGCAAGCGGACGCTCTCATGCTGCCCAGTTGTACAGCAAGTGACGGGTGCATGGAGGGTCTGCCGAACGTAGCCGTCGAAGCAATGGCGGCGGGGTTGCCGGTGATTGGCACACGACATAGCGGCATACCCGAGGCTCTCCGCTATCGAGAGAGAGGGTGGCTGGCCCCTGAGGCTGATCCCGAGGCGCTGGCAGACAGGATACAGCGGCTGGCGTCAGATCAGGATCTCTGGACGCGACTGAGCGAGGAGGGTCGCCAGATCGCGCGCACCGACTTTCACCTGCCTACCCAGAACGCGAAACTCGAGGCGCTCTATGCCTCGCTCGTGTCGAGCGTGAGAACCACACCAACGTGAGCGATGTGATAGGCAAGCCGCGTCGTGTCTTGATGTTAGTTAGCGGTTTTCCCCCGGCACGGCAATCGATCCTGAGGACGGTCAAGTTCGCGAAGTACTTGCCGGAGTACGGGTGGGGACCCGTTGTCATCACACCAGCCGCAGAAGTCGCTGGCCGAGCCGAGGCTCCACTCTTAGCTGAGCCGAGAGTTTTCGTGAGGCGGACACTGCGGCTACCAACGCTCTCGACGCTTGTCGCAGCGCTGCCTCGGCGTAGCGGGGTTCAGCGTGTCGAAGAATCATCGACTACCTCCCGAGCTGGCAGGAGACTAGCGTTGTCGCGGGTCAACGCGGCAATTCGTGGTGCGCTAGCGTGGGGCGATACTCCTGACGCATTTGCTGGGTGGATTCCGTTCGCCGTTGCGACAGGGTGGCGACTTGCGCGGAGTTGCCGAGCGGCTGCCATTCATGCGAGCGGGCCGCCGTTCAGTGTCGTGTGCGCGGGGGCAATCCTTAGCCGCCTCACTGGACTTCCCCTCGTGGCAGACTTTCGGGACGCGTGGACCCTAGACCCCTCTGACCCTTTCGGGACGCTCGCCGGATGGTTCAGCGCACAGTTGACGGCGAGGAGAGTCAGGTGCTTAAGGGCTCTCGAACGGTGGGTCCTTACATCCTCTACGGCCGTGTTGTTCACGAGCCGTGCTACCCGGACACTCTATCTGGACGAATACCCGGAGATCGAGAAGAAGAGCAATATCATCTACAACGGAGCAGATCCTGACGACTTCGCTAACGAGTTACGGCTTCCGGATCGGCCGACCTTGGCGCATGTCGGCACGCTTCATGACTACCAGAGGGAGCAGGTAGAGGTCTTCCTTCGCGGCTTCGCTCGGGCGCTACGGACGAGAACTGTTCCTCCTGATACGCAATTGACCTTGGCCGGCGCCATCGGCCTCAAGCTGAGGGTTAACCTCGAGGCGGCGGCGAACGATCTTGGGATTGCCTCTGCCGTGAAGGTAGTTGGGTTCGTGCCGCACGCGCAGGCGGTGGGCTGGATGCGTGCAAGTCGCTTGCTTCTCCTGTTCGCGGGTGAGAATCGGTACGTCCGCTTGAGCAAGATCAGTGAATATGTGGCTGCGGGACCGCCCATGCTGGCTTTTGCGCCTAGAAAGAGTGAGACGGCCGAGGAGGTGCAGCTCTATGGCGGCCGCGTTCTCAGCCATGTGTCGGAGCCGGAGTTGGAGGCGGAATTGGCTCTGGCCTTCGAGGCCCACAACGACGTCCGCCGGGGACCTCACGCGATCGAGCATCCCCACCCCCTGAATCGACGGACGGAAGCGCAGTATCTGGCCGATATCCTGGCGAGAGCGGTGGACCGTTGATGATGGTTCGCGACCTCGTTCCCCGACTACGCGCCAAGCTCAGGCGGCACGTGCTGGACGCCCTTGACCAGCGCGGGCTCGTTCGCGGCCTCCAGGTCGAGTTCAGACAGCCCGGACAATGCCAGCTTCGTGAATTCGAGGAGAGCATGCCAGGGCCCGGTGAGATCCTGATCAAGACGGTGCTGAGCGCGATTAGTCCCGGTACCGAGCGCGCCGTCTACCTAGGTCTCGACAATGTCCCGTTCGACTACCCGCACGTTCCAGGCTCCAGTCAGGTCGGTCGCGTCGTTGCAGTTGGAGTCGGTGCTGAGCTCCAGGTGGGCCAGATGGTGTTCACTACCGGGCCCCACGCCAGCCTCTATCGTGTTCCGTCTCAGCGAGCGATTGCCGTGTCGTCCGCAGTGCCTCTCGAGGCCGCCGCGATGACCCACATGGGTTTCGTGGCCCTCCACGGCGTGCGAGAGGCGAGCATCGAGCCCGGCGAGCAAGTCGTTGTGTTGGGCTGCGGGCTCATCGGCCAGTTGGCAGCGCAGCTGGCGCAACTGGCTGGCGGTGAGGTAGTGGCGATCGCTACGTCACCGGAGCGCCTTGAGGTGGCGAAGGCGTGCGGTGTCAATCGCGTCCTCGACGCGCGACGCGAACGCGCGGTTTTTGCAGGATTACGGGCCAGCGTAGTGATCGAGGCCACCGGAAACCCCGAGGCGTTGCGGGATGCTGCGCTAGCCGCCGCAGATGGGGCGCGGGTGATTCTCCTCGGCAGCAGTCGCGGGGTCAGTCGAGCCCTCGACCTGACCGTCTGGCAACGAAGGCAGTTGCAGGTCATCGGCGCCCACGTCCGGACGGTGCCGGTCTTCGATACGATTCCCGGCGTCTGGTCCTGGCGGCGCGAGTGCGAGACGTTTCTACAGTTCCTCACGCAGCGTCGGCTGATAGTTGCGCCCCTAATCACCAGACGAGCGACGCCTGGCCGGGCGCCACGGATTTTCGCGGACCTCGCGCGTCCCGAGGACAAATCGGTGGCCGTGCTGCTCGACTGGTCAGAGCCCGGTCCTTGGACGGCGAGGGTCGAGGCGGTCAGCCCTCTCCGGGTAGCGGCCGCCGGCGTGCGGAAGATTGTGGGCCGAGAGACTGCGCCGCCTCCGTCTTTCCTTCCGAAACGGAGTGACGGGCGAATGCTCCACTTCGGCCTGATCGGCTGCGGCGAGATCGCGGTCGAGAGCGCAGCGGCGCTCCGGACTGCCGCCACCACCACCATTACCTTCGGGGCGGATCCGAACGTCGAACTGGCCCGCAGCCTGGCTGCCGGCACGGGCGCCCGTCACTCCGGGAGCGTAGAGGAGCTGCTCGCATCACGGGAGGTTGACGCCGTCCTGATCAGCACGCCGCATCACCTCCATGCCCCGCTCGCGGTGCAGGCGGCCGAGGCGGGTAAGCATGTGGTGGTCGAGAAACCGATGGCGACGACGCTTCGCGACTGCAACCGGATGATTGACGCCGCCAAGCGGGCCGGCGTCGTGCTCTCGGTCTGCTATTGTCAGCGTTACGACCCGCGCGTGCAGCGAGCGAAGCATCTGCTCGAGAGGGGCTTGCTGGGTGGCATCCACAGCACTCGAATCGCGTTCGGACAGTATAGAGGTTCGGAGTACTGGAAGGCGGGTTTGACGGGTCGGGCCCCAAGTGATTGGCGGTCGAAGTACGAGACGGCGGGCGGAGGCGTCCTGATCATGAACGGCTGCCATATTCTGGACTACATGGGCTGGCTTGTCGGGAGTCCGGTGGCCGAGGTTACGGCCGTCACCGGCAATTTCTCGGGATTGGCCGAGGTCGAGGACAGCGTCTCGATGAGCTATCGCTACGCCACCGGCGCCATCGGCACGCTCGAGGCGACGACTGGGCTCGTCGGGCCCGACACATATGAGCAGAGCATCCGCGGCGACGAGGGGCAGCTGGTCGTGGCCCCGGTCCTGCGCTTCTGGTCCCGCCGCACGGTCGACGGTTACGAGGCCGGCCGCTGGCATGCCGTCCGTGATCTTCCGCGCGCCGCGGAGCGTCGACACTTCTTCGAGGCTTTCGCTGATGCGGTCCTAGATGGTCGGCCCGTCCCGGTTTCGGCGCCGGAGGCCCGGGCCGTGCAAGCAACGATCGAGGCAGCTTACCGGTCCGCGGAGGAGCGGCGCACTGTAAGCGTGCCGAGCGCCTACGACCATTCGAGGAACAGTGGCACGGAATGACCGAGCTCTTAGTGCGCGGCTCTGAAGCTGTAGCGGATTCCAAGCACCTCGGCTACGTCGGGCAGGATGCCCACCGGACCTGCTGGGCGTGGCTGACGCCGGAATCCTGCCAGGCAAGGCCAGGCGATAGAGTCGAGGTCCCCGAGGAGCGGCTGCTTCAGTGTCCGGCCGACGTGCCCGTGAATCGAGTCCTCACGCTCCTCGGTTACTGGCCGGCCTGGCGCGTGACGCAGTGGGCACGGCTCGAGATCGGAAGTGGCGTTCTCATCGTATGGTCGGGCACATTTGCGAAGCAGGTCGCTGACCTCTGCCGATGCCGCGGAGCGCTCTGGTGCGGGGTATGGGGGGCATCGCCCGTCGGGGCCAACGGAGAGTTCTGGCTTCCGGTTTCCGGTGAGCGGCAGCCGGGAGAAATTCTCCGCGCCCTTCCCAGGCAGCCGGACAGCGTCCTGGTGCTCGGAGGAGGCGTCCACGAACTCATGGTAGCCATCGCGATCTGTCGCGACCTCGGCACCGTGGTGGTGGCGGTGCCGCCTGGACCCGCGCTCGACCTGAACTTCTATCCAGACGTGCACCGGCGCGGGCTGACGATCCGCGCCGGATCCCCCTTCGAATACGGGCCGGGCGACGCAAAGGCCTGGAACCATGCGGCCCGCAGGATCAACACGCTCATCGGCTCGGGCCTCCTCACTCCGTCTCACTCCGTGGAAGCAGTGACGCAGCTTTCTCAACGGTGCTCTCGTGAGATCTGACGCTTGCCCCAGAGTCCTCTACCTGGTCTACTGGGGCGCTGCCGAGCCGCTGGGGCAATCGATTGTTCTCCCACCAGTCATCAAGCTAGCGGCAATGGGGGCGACCGTCACGCTCATCACCTTCGAGAAGCCGGCGGATCTCGTCCGTCGATCCGAGGTGGAGCGTATCCGGGCGACGCTTGAGGGCCACAGGGTCCGCTGGGTGCCGCTCCGATATCACAAGCGGCCGAAGGGGCCGGCCAAGCTGCTCGACGTGCTGCACGGTGTCGGCGCCGGCCTCCGCCAGGCCGTCCGGCAGCGGCCAGACATCGTTCATGCTCGAACCTTCGTCGGGGGAGTTATGGGGGCGCTTCTCGCGCCGCTGGTGGGGGCGAAGTTCATCTACCACGCTGAGGGGTTCTATCCTGACGAGCAAGTGGACGGCGGTTTCTGGGCTGAGGGCTCACTCCCGCACCGTGCGGCGCGCCTGGTCGAGCGGGTTTTGTATTCGCGTGCCGACGGCATCATCGTGCTTTCTGAGCGAGCCAAGGCCGTGGTCGAGCGACTGCCGGCCGTTCAACGACGGACAACGTCGGTGATCGTCGTTCCAAGCTGCGTCGACCTCGAGTTGTTCTCCGCCGTGGGACGGCCGCCATGGCATGCGGCACGGGAGCTTCGCTTTGTCTACATCGGGAGTATCGGAGGCCGCTATCTCTTCAAACGGGTGGCTGAGTTCGCGGCGACCGCCTACCGCCGGCTCGGCCGAGTGAGTCTACGCGTGCTCACGGGTACTGAGCGGGGTTCTGTGGAAGCCGTTCTACGTGACAGCGGGTTGCCTCGGGACGCGTGGTCGATTGAGTCGGTACCCCACTCGAGCATGCCGGAGGAGCTGTCGCGGCAGGACGTAGGCTTCTTCCTATTTACGCGCGGTATCAGCGAGCATGGCTGCTCCCCAACGAAAGTAGGCGAATACTGGGCGATGGGACTACCGGTCGTGATTACGCCGAATGTGAGTGACACCGAGGACATTGTCAGGCGTGAGCGAGTAGGTGCAGTGCTCCCGGAATTCTCCGGCGAGACGTACGAGCGCGTACTCGACGAGTTGGTTGCGCTCCTGAAGGATCCTGATCTATCTGAGCGCTGCCGAGCAGCTGCCGAGAAGCATTACGACCTAGAGGTCTCATGCGCGGGAATTCGCGGGTTGTACGGTACTCTAGTTAGCGGCGTCGCGAACGGGCGCGACCGTAGGTTACCATTTCGCGCCCGAATGCGGCCGCCCGCCAAGGCGGACCGGGAGACGAGAGGCTCTGGCTGACCAAGGGGCGCGTCCTCTTGTTGCTGGGTTTATGGGCCCCATTTAGTACGTCGGTTTATGGATGTCGGTTCGGGCATGCGCGTTCGTGACGTCTTGGTTTCCCAAGATTTGTCGACCGAGAGGCGGGGATTTCAGATGGGGGGTGGGCCCGGAGCCGGTACGAAACTCTCGTGAAGTCGATGTCGTCGTCGATTCTTCGCCGCTGTCGCGTGTCGGTCAATCGAGGTAAGAGGCGCTCACTGTCGCGGGTGAATGTGCCGGGAACGGCCACGCTGCTGGATGGCCCATCGAAGAGCGGATGCCGCCCGCGGTGCCTGATCGTTGTGTCCTCGATATCCATCCACGGTGTGCAGAGCCGGGTCCATCGCGGGCGGGATCCGCTTGAGAGGCATGTAGCGCTATTGGGCCGTAAAACGGGCCGAGATGGAGACCTGCGACAATGATCCGCGTCCTCGCGATGACGCCGTATCCGCAAGGACGGGTTCCAGGCCAGCGCTACCGCATCGAGCAGTGGGCGCCGCTCTTGCGGAAGGAAGGAGTTGAGGTTGTCTTCTCTCCGTTTCTCTCCATTGCGGCGATGGATGTGCTCTACCAGCCTGGCCACTTGAGACAGAAGATTGGAGAGATGCTCAGAAGGTACCTCAAACGGTTGGCCGAGATGATAGTCGCGGAGCCTGCCGACGTAATCCTGGTGTATCGAGAGGTGGCCTTGCTGGGGCTCCCGGTTTTCGAGCATATATTGGCGCGGCGTGCGCCGCTCGTCTTTGACTTCGATGACGCGATATATCTCCGCGATACGAGTAGCGCGAATGCGTGGAGCCGGGCCCTCAAGTCGAAGGCCAAGGCTGAAGCGATCTGTCGTCTCGCGCGCCACGTGACCGTCGGCAACGGGTTCCTGGCGCAATTTGCTCGACGCCACGCACGGGCCGTCACTGTGGTGCCCTCGACCATCGACACGGACCTGTACGAGCTGCGGCCCCGGCCCGAGAATCCACGATCAGTTGTCGGCTGGTCGGGAAGTGTGACGACATTGCCCTACTTGGCAATGCTCGGACCGGCCCTCCAGCGGCTGCGGGAGCGGCAGGAATTCGAACTACATGTGATTGGGGGAGAGACTCAAGTCGAGGGGGTGCCCGTTTACTGCAAACCCTGGCAGGCCGACAGCGAGGTCGAGGATCTCCGGGGTGTCGATGTCGGACTGATGCCTCTGTCCGACGACGAGTGGTCGCGGGGCAAGTGCGGACTGAAGGCACTGCAGTACATGGCCCTTGGAATCCCACCGGTGGTCTCACCTGTTGGCGTGAACACGAGCATCGTCCGGGACGGTATCAACGGCTTTCATGCACGTACCGAGAAGGAATGGGTGGATCGGATTGCCCAGCTTCTGAGCGATGAATCCTTGCGACGTCGGATGGGAACAGAGGCGCGCCGGACGGTAGAGCAATTGTACAGCCATCGCGTGCACGCGCCG
>Ga0070708_100001504_pt1 | contig 17801 bp, 21 predicted proteins | sample KBSK5503metaG_FD_65469 | JGI IMG/M metagenome (GOLD analysis project Ga0070708, IMG submission 65469) | Corn, switchgrass and miscanthus rhizosphere microbial communities from Kellogg Biological Station, Michigan, USA - KBS K5-50-3 metaG | ecosystem: Host-associated > Plants > Roots >... | reverse complement strand
GAGGTTATGGATCGTGTCTTTCGAGATGGGGTGTGCAATCTCACCTATGATGTGTTTAGCCGCCTTGCCTTGACTATACAATACTACTGTGGGACACGCGTGACGGAAACCATCCAACTCCACTTGTTCTGTGTCCTCGAAGACAAGCGTGGGCACGCCTTTCTGCTTATCCCAAAGGGAAAATCAAAGCAAGAGCGACCGTTTCCGATTGTGGAACCAGGAATGGAGTTTTTGTTTCAATACATGGAAGAGATTATCAAATTGCGGTTTTCAGAAGATGGAACCACCTCGCGCACCCTGGGAAAAACGAATATCCGCTATCAGGACGACGACCCAGAGCGGGCCAATGACTGGCACTATTTGTTTGATCGTGTCTCTAGTCCTGACGGTTCGGTGAAGAGGCGTGGATGTCTTTCCCGTAACCGCGTAGAGGTAGCGCTGAAGGAGGCATTACTCATCGCCGCTAAGATCAACCCTGATGGCCTCTTCCAATAAAAGACGTACAGTCCCTCCTGTCGCCGCCAACGACGGAAAGGGCAACAGTGCAGCTACTTTGCCGCCCAGGAGGGAATCACCGTCTGCCCCTGCTGCGGTTCGCCTCTCCCTGGACGACGGGGAGCGCTGTGCCGCCACATCCTCGAGGAGGATTTCCAATGCGATGGCGTCGCGCGAAATGGCGAGGCATTTTGCCCGAAGTGCGATACGCCTCTCGCAGCGTTCTCGTCTATCACCACCCACGTTTTTCGGCACAATAGTGTGAGCCGAGCGCACCGTGCCGGGGTCTCGTTGGCTCACAATATGAAGCTGCATGGGCATGAAACCATTCCTATGCACATGCGTTATCTCCATACGTACCTGGAGGATACAACCGATGAGGTAAAAAGTGTCTTCGCTGAAAAACGGCTACGCGAGGTGCGCCAGGCGCTTGGGTCCGCTCCCGGTCAAATCGTCGAGGGAGGAATCGCTTACACCGTTTCCCTGGAACACTATCTGGGCCTCACCCTGCAGCGGACACTCAAGCGCCGGACCTATGGAATCTGGGGAGGATTCTGGGCGGGAGCGCTCGCCCAGCGAGGAGTGGCCTCGCCTCTTTCTGTGGAGGACGAGATTGTGATTCCAGAAGACACCTATGAGCACACCGTGGCCCAGTACTGGTATGAGGCGCTTGGGCTGGCCGTCTCTGAAGTGGCGTTCGAACGAGTCACGCAAGGGAAATGGCGAGCGGAAGTGCCTCCATTTCTTGATCGGCAGAAAATTGAAGGTCTCGTGCAACTCCATCTCCGTGTTGTTCAGGACTCTTTAGGAACTGCCCTGGGAATGAGGCTGATGGAGACCGATATCATTGAACAACGACGTTTTCTCGACGATCTGGCAGAAAAACTACGCCCGTGGTGGAAGCATCTGGGAACCATTGATCCGCTCGTCGAGATGTTCATGCCAATGCCAGGAGGGGGAAGTGCGTTCCATAAACAGTTACCGCCCGCAGAACCAGCACCCTGACGGACTGGTGCGCTACCATGAGCGTCTTGCTGAGCACCATCGCGAACAGGTGCGCGTGACGGTCCAGGCCATGCACCGACGGAAAATGAAACCACACGAGATCACGGTTGCGGCTGTGGTAAAAGAATCAGGGGTCTCGAGCGCCACTATCTACCGTAACGACGATCTTTTTGCCCTCATCCGGCATGCCAATCCCAACGTCCAGCGACGGCAGGCCGGGCAGGTGTATGAGAGGACTATTCATCAGTTACAAGAAGAACTGGCGAAGGCAAAAGCTGATAGAGAGTATTATCAGAAGGAAGCTCAGCTTGCAAAATCAGGAGGGAAGGGACCTCAGCAGGAAGTGATACAGCTCAAAAAGATGATCATCGCTTTGCAACGTCAAGTCGCATGCCTGGAAGAGTTGCTTGCCCGCTGTACATGTGGTGCGCGTTAAGACTACTCCTCCATCTCACGCTAAAGTCGAATCCTGCTTGGCTTCCATCCTGAATTGCCACGCTCCTATGCCACCCTTTCCAGAGGGAGAGGAAGCCATGTGATACTCGTTGAGGCAAATTGACTTTGGTAGCGAAGAGAGATCCTTTGTTTCTCTCTGCACCAGTTGATCGTTATAGCATGTCACATCCTGGTATGATGGGGCGAGCATCAATAGAATTGAGGCATTCCGCAGGAAATCTGAGTGGCGTCAGGGGGGGCTTGCGGTGGCAGGCAAGACTGGCATCGGGTATGTATGCTGCGGAATACTGACGTTTTCACCATGGCCAGGAGACCGCACTACCATGAGAAAAATAATGAGCATGTGGGAAGACCTGCATACAATGGGCTGCCCGGACCTTCGTGATGATGTGGAACTTGAAGGATGGTTAGCCACTCTTGACTTCTATATGACCTGGTATATTGATGAGTTCATTCATTGCAATGGTTCACTTGCTCCCAGCTCGATCGTTCATTTATCGAATAGCAAACGAGAGCTTGCATCTCTCCTCAAGCGGCTTGATGGATGGGAGCATAGCTACTTTGATCTGCTTCTGCAGCTAGCAAGAGCGGTGTTGCGACATGTCAAGATCAAAGAGGCTCGCCTGATTGTCGCTCGCGAAGCAACGTATGGATCTGATCTACCCTGCTGTGACCGGGGAGAAGCCAGCCTTGCATGGGAGCCAGCTCAGTGACGTGACAATGAATGGCAACCATGGAGTGCTTCGGCCTCTGCACTACCAGTCTCTCGGTGAGCGTCTGGAGGTTAGGAGGAACATCTTGTCCTTGCCCCCGATCCACACGCGGGTGCCAAACTAGTCCGGCTAACCCATTTGTGTTGGTTGCTTGGGACATCCGTTCTCAAGCAGGACCGATTACACCAGGTCGAATTCCCTCTCCGCTTGCTTTGCCAATGCGAATGGCGATAGCTGAGTAGAGCGCAGGAGCCAGGGTCCGCTTACCGCTCTCTGTTCTGCTTATAGAGACGGAGCGGTTACAAAAAGGACGCACCCGAAGGACTCCTCGTTGGCACTACCGGCTCGTTAGCGCAACAGGCCACTGTCTCACAACTGTGACACCTCGGCTGATAGTCGATAATGTGGCCTCTCCTGTCCAACTCAAAGTGGCAACACTCCAGCAACTGCTGTTTGAGTTTCTCCCGTGCCCGCTGCACGCGCGATTTCGCGCCCGAAAAGGATAATCCCAGCCGCTCGGACAACTCCTTTTGCGTAAGTCCCTGATATTCTGTCAGCACGAGTGCCTGCCGGTCCACTTCTGGCAGGCTTTTCACCATCGCTCGCACACTGGGTAACAATTCGCTCACGACGTCGTCATTGGGAAGCTCTTCGGGCAAGTCAAGGACCTCCTCCGCTTCAAGTGGAATCGTCGGCCTGCTGCTGCGGTAGGAATCGATGATAGCGTTGCGCGTGATCTGGTAAATCCAACTCTCCAGCTTCTTCACATCTCTGAGCGTTTCCATGTGCTGGTGGATCTTGAGAAACACGTCTTGCAGCACGTCCTCGGCGGTGGCCTCATCGAAGACGCGCCGCCGGATGAACTGCTGGAGGGGAGTATGAAACGCCTCCCAGACTAACTCGGTCGTCATAGACATACACTACACCCTTTCTCTGCTGCTTGCGTTGCTCGTCCAGCTTGTTGCAGTGCGCATCTCCAGGAAAGCAGAACCCATCCAACCAGCCGGAGGGCCTGCTGGAAGAGTCGTTCGGAGCTTTCAGGCTTTCGTCCGCTGGCCTGCACGAGCCGAGCCAGCCCTGCCCGCCGCACCATCTCCCGGTGGCGCCGTTGTTGAAGAAAGAAAAGTATGTCAGGTGGCATCATCGGGTGTGCTCCTCTCTTGTTGATGCTTTCTCTATGAGAGACGGCGTTTTCACCAAAAGGATGCATCTCCATTCTTTTCCATCGCTCTCGGCCCCCAACCAGGTCTTCTTCCATCACCGCACGCGCTTGTGCGGAAACAGCCTGTCGCTCCCCGGGCCATGGCGTCAGTCCGATGCCGATGGCAGCCGGCAGGTAGGCACCTGCGCACAACCAGAACGCCACCTCGTAGCGGTGCAGCCCGTAGTAGAGCCAGCCTGCTGCGAGCGGCCCGAGGCCCGCGCACAACGCCACCGGGATTCCTTGCACGGCGGTAATCGCGCCATACACCCGGCGTCCGAAGTGGTCGGCCATCACCGAGGCGCGCAGGGGAGAGATGGCGCCATAGGCAGAGCCGTAGATCACATGCTTTCTTTCACTGCTCACGCCTGGCCGCTTCTTCCGCATCGTATCAGAGCAATGGGCCAGGAGGCGACTCTGGCAGATGGACAGGAAGTTGGCTCCGGCAAGGCGCAGCGGAGCTGAGGATAGGTCAGCTCTGCCCTCTTGCTGACGAAGCACAGGTCCAGAAGAGAACACACCCTCACCGAAGTCCATCGAACAGCGGGTAGCTGGAGAGATAGCCCAGTTCGACGAGTTCGGTCCGCGGCACGCTGCGCGCCATCGCCTCGCGAATCGGTGCGATGCGGGTCGGCACAGAAAAACCTGGCAGCCAGTCGTCATGATGAGCCAGAATCACGCGCCGTGGTCACAGCAGGTCGGCCTGCCGTGCCACGAACTGGGCAAGCGTGCCCTGAATGGGTTCGCCATCGATGGTGCCGCGACCAGCGGCCGCCAGGATGGCCACATCCGGGCGCAGGTGGTGCAGGATGCCGCTCCAATGTCCACTCGTATCCTGATACAGCAGCGAGCCTTCTGGCGTCTCGAACAGGTACACAAAGCTCCCGCCATCACCGCGTACCCCTTGCGCACTCGCCTGCAAGTGCTCCATGACCTCCGACCCCAGACTCGCCAGCCCCTGCATTACCTCTTGCAGACGAGCCATGCGCTCCTGATAGGTCACTCCCAGGTCGCCCAGGCAGACCTCGTCGGGCTGGTACATCCCTCCCTTCGGCGTCCACACACAGGAATGCAGACTCGGATAAACCGCGACGGTCACTTCCGAAGAGAGGCGAATGCGCTCCCCACTGCCGACCGGGAGCAGCTGTGAAAGCTTCACGCCCTCCTGTTCCATGATGCGCACCGTCTCGTGCGAACCGATGATGGTGGACCCGGTTCGCTTCGCGATGCGTTCGGCTCCCCAGAGGTGGTCGAAATGGGAGTGGCCAACCACGATCCAGTCGGCCCGCTCAATGTCATCCGCTCGCAAGCCGGTGCCCGCAGCCTCTGGGATGCGATCGATATACGCATCCAGGAAGAGCACCAGCGATCCGACCGTGAGCCGGAAGGTGGCACAACCGTACCAGTCAAGCCTTGCTGTCATCGTCTGTCGCCTCCTTTTTCAGGACCGGTGAGTCCGGTCAATTGCTCGGAGAGCTGCCGAAGTTGGTGACGGGCCTGCCGATCGTAGGCCTGGCTCTCGGCTCGCGCCTCGCGCAGGCCATTGTAGTAGCGTCCGGTGACCTGGTCCAACTCAGACGCCGTGATCAGATGCGTGGTGGCCTGCACGCCCTCCTCGAGGGTGCTGACACTGCTGCCGTCTTTAGGCCAGCACCATTTTCGTCGGCATATAGGTCGCCGGATGCAAGCAGTTGGCCGTGACACCTGTCCCCGCGAGTTCCTCGGCCAGATCAAACGTGAACATCACGAGCGCCAGCTTGCTCTGGCAATAGGCCTGGACGCCATCGTAGTGGCGCTCCAGCATGACATCACGAAAGTTGATGGGAGCCTGTCCAGCCGAACTCACGGTGACAATGCGGGCAGGAGCCGACTGGCGTAGCGTTGGTAAGAGCAGCCGCGTCAACAGAAATGGCGCCAGGTAATTGACTGCAAAGCGCAACTCGCAGCCATCCTCGCTCTCCTGGCGTGCGCCACCTCCTGGCAAGGTGGTCCCGATGCCGGCATTATTGACCAGCACATCAAGTCGTTCCTGTTCGCGAGCCAGCCGCTCGGCCAGCGCTCGCACCTGCGAAAGCGCTGCAAAGTCCGCGCGATACCACTGCAGGTGGGTGTTGCCCGTCTGTGCGCGGATCTCCTCTAGCGTCTGCTGCCCCCTGGCCGCATCGCGCCCATGCAGCAAGAGCGTGGCTCCGCTACGCGCCAGCTGCAGGGCAACCGCTTTTCCCAGTCCATCGGTCGCCCCGGTAATCAAGATGACTTGTTCTCTCAGTGGTTTCATCTGGTCCTTCCTGTCTCTAGAAAATCACGCTCCAGTCAGAGGCGAAGCTGGGGCCGCCGCTTATTTCCTGCCCTGGCTTTGGTACAGTTCGATCAGTTCCTGGACCGTCGTCGCATCCTCCGGCTGCTTGTCTGCCTCCCGGAAGGAGACCAGCCGCGGAAAGCGCAGCGCGTAGCCCGGCTCTGCTCCGACTTTTCCTGCCGTATGGGTGGGCGAGCGCGTGATCTCGTCGGCCAGCACCTCGAGGACCAGCTGCGGCTCGACCCACACGCTCGGCTCGATCAGCGAGGAGACACGGGCAGGCCGGTGATCGACTTCCAGCCCCTTGGTACGCTCGCGGATACTGCGCCATTGTTCATCGCTGAGCCCCGTGCCGATTTTGGTCACCGTGACGAACTGATCCTGCTCCGGATCGTAGAGCCCCACCAGGAGGGAACCCGCCCCGAGGGCTGCGCGCTTGCCACGGCCATACAGATAGCCCAGCAGGACGCAGTCGATGGTGTCATTGAGGGCTCCGGCCGAGTGCCGCTTGAGCTTGACCCAATTGAAATTGCGCGCGCCCGCCTCGTAGCGACTCTCCTGCTTTTTCACCACCAGGCCCTCCAGGCCCTTGCTGATCGCCTCGTCAAAGAGCAGTGTGAGCGTGTGAGCATCGCTCACGGTGTGGCTCGCGGTGCGCATGAGGGTGTCGTCGACTTCAATCGTCTCTTCGAGGATCTTCAGGCGTTCGGCAAGCGGGGTATCGAGCAGCGAGACCCCGTCTTTATAAAGAATGTCAAAGACGAAGGCCTTCAGCGGCAATTGCTCGGCCAGGGCCTCGATCCCGTGCTTGCGCCGCCTGCGCGTCGTTTCCTGGAAAGGCAGGAATTCCTCCGAGGTGGCGTTGTAGGCCAGGGTCTCTGCGTCCAGGATAACGCTGTCCGCCTGGACTTGCTTGAGCGTTCCTGCAATGAGTTCGGGGAACATGTGTGACTGGTCTTCCAGGTTGCGTGAGAAGATCGTGACCTGCTGGCCATCTTTGTGGATCTGCGCGCGCAGGCCGTCGTATTTGTACTGCGCCTCCACCGTCCCCATCTTGGCGATGATGGCCTCGGCGCTGGGGAGCCGCTCGGCCAGTTGCGCGTGGATCGGTTTGCCGACCAGGACATCCAGGGCCGCGACCGCGCGCTCGGCCTCTTCCTCGTCGGGATGCGCGAAGATGGTCCTCCCAATGAGGCCGAGATCGGGGGTTTTATTGTAGGCCCCCTCCAACAGCTTGCGCTTCTTGGCGTCGTTCCACCTGGCCTTCGCCAGCGCGTCGAGCACGGTCGCGTCGCCGATGCCCAGCCGCAAGTTCCCCAGCAGAATGCGCACCACGTATTTGGCGGACACGTCGTCAACACGATTGAGCAAGTCGACCAGCCGCGCGCTCTTGTGTTCGATTGCGCCTTTGCCGGACGTCTGTGCGATGGCTCTCAAGCCAAGAAACACCTCGTCGACACTCAGCGCCGTCGGAACACTCCCAGCCTCGCGATTCACCTGCCCAGTGACCAGGCCCAGGTCCCCGAGCGTCGCATAGAGCGCCTCAACGTGCTCTGGCGTGGTGTGATACGCCAGAGCGAGAGACTTCGTCACGCTTTTCTCCGCCATCCCCATCTCCAGCGCCACGAAGAATGGCGCTACTCTCCCCTGGACCAGGTAGCAGACCTGTTCGATCTCCTCTGGGCGTTCGATCGAACGAAACAGCTGCGTGAGCAGCTCGATCAACGTCAGGCGGGAGCTGGTTCCTTCCAATTCCTCAAAGGTGTGCGCAAGGCGAGCAAATTCCATGGGATGTCCTCCTTCTTTCTGACTGAACGAGTTGAGCAAGCGCTTCGTTCGCCCAGCCCGGCCAGCGTGCCTCTGCTTTCATTCAGGATGCCCCACATGGGCTTCGGCGGTTTCCGTCAGCCCCTGCTGTCATCCAACCTGTCGTAATTTAGGTAGGATTAATTTGTACCTTCTGTATTACTGTATTCTTTCCAGAAGTTCATCATGGTATGTTTCATCCAGAGCACCTCAGCAAGAAGCAATTCATCCCGCTTTGGTGACCCAGAATGTCAGGGTCTCCCGCACTTTGCGTGAAAGCTCTACCATATCTGAGAAACCGGGGATATGATCTAGCTTCTCCCCATGCCTCTATGTTTTCCCATTGGCTTTGTCGTCTCAGAATCACACAAGATGAGAGAGCCATTTCATTCCAAAGTGTACACTTTGGTCAGCGAAAACGAGGAAGAACCTCACAAAATTCCACTACTTGCCTTTATTTTTTGGGGAGAGATTTTTCTCACTTATTTTTATTACTTCTCTGAGGATTTTTTGATCATCGATACTGCAACTGAGTACCATCCTTGCACCGCAGCGCTCGAGCTCCTTCGCTTTTCCATAAATATCTTCATCATTACTTAGAAGAATGTCAGCGTTGCTGATTATATGATTTATACATACATGTATATCAATGTATGCCCTCCTCCAGTCAGGTGCAAATTCTGCTTCTGGATTTTCTTTTCGTGCTTCTTGTAACATCCTCTCAAAATCAATTTCTGGATGGATAATACCTGTAACCTGTTTAAATAAAGCTATTGTTTCCTCCCCAGCCACATAAAGATTCTCACTGGGATAAAGCTCCGGTTCCACCACGATGGCGTAACGTGGAAGATATTCTGGATCAAACCCATGACGCTTGATTTTTCGCTTTAATTCACATTCCAGGTTTCTCCAGCTATCTGTGTATCGGTCAAGTGACATACTGTGTCTTTCACCTAGCCTGTTTTCATAAGCCATGATAAGAGGTATCTGAAGAGTGATCTTCTTCTGATTATGATAATGAATCAATTCTTGCACAAAAGTAGTTCTTGGATCCATTTCATCAAGCAAAAATATGCAATTAGAGTCGAATGTTACTCTTTTCATCGGGTCTCCCGAGATTTGTAGACGTTCATGGCAATGACGACTTATATAGACTTCACAATACATTGTACACACGTGTAAACTTTGGAATCAATTGGGTCTTCCGCGGCTTTGCATGAAAGCTCTTGCATTCATCAGGCATAAGTTCGCTTCGATAGGCATGAGCAATGATATACTCTCAGCACAAGTCTTCTTCACCTTTTTGGATTCACGCAAAGAATCCTGACCCGGCATGTGAGGTCGTGGCGACCGACTTCATGGATCTGGTGCAGCAGCTTGACGCAGGGTGAAAGGCCGTGAAGAGAGGAGCAAGTCCTACAGCTTCTTCACAGCGAAGAGGTCTAGCCCCCGCCTTGACTGGTTCCTGTATCATCAAGGGGCAGTGCTATCTGCTGTTCTCGCCTCTGTGGAAACCGCCGGGCAAGGATATGGACCCCACCCAGCGCGTCGAGCTGCTCATAAGCTTGTCGCACGGAAGCCGGTCGTATCCCAAGCCGTTCGCTCACGGTCTTGATGGTATAGATGACCGCCGAATCCTCAGCTGCTCCCTGTTGCCGCGAGAGGCGTTCTGCCTCTGCATAGAGCAGGTCGATGGTCACCGCGCGCATGATGAGTGTCGAGTCCGGGGTGTAGAGGACGCCCATGATGATATCGAGCAGCCGGCGCATCTCTAAGCAAGCCTGAAGCAATCCATCCGGGGGCAACTGGGCAAGCTCTTCTAATGAAAGGTGGAGGTAGCGATAGGTCGTATCTGTGCTGTCTGGTTCTCTTTGCTGGATCATGTACTGTTCTCCTTTTTCTTTTTCTTCTTAGTACTGTTCTCAGAACGGCTCACTCCCTTTCTTCGGTCTGGTTCAGCGCTGCTTCCCGTACCTGGATAGGAAATGTTCTGTCCATCCTGCTGCTGTCAACTAAAAGGTCCTGTCCATGAGCGATGAGGATGAGCTGCTGGTCTTGATCGAGGCGAATCGGAACCCGCATCCCCGGCAACACGTCCATCGTCCATCCCACCTGGTGGCCACCCATTTCGACCTGGACACGGACCTCGAAGCGCAGCGGATATGCAAAGGTCTGTTTTTTCGCACACTGGATGGTGATGCCGTCTGGGCCTGTGCCGCCCGTTGCTTGCCTCCTCGTAGCTGTATATCCGCCCATACTCTTTCTATCTCTTCCAGTTGTAGGGAGACCTCCCTGCTACTCGTTACCAGTATCTATTCTTTTTCTGAAGAGCAGAAACGACCGGGGCAATACGGTGCGCCGACTGGCAGAAACATGCGCGCTCCTTTTCGCCTTTGCTGCTGTTCAAATGGTCAAAATTTCCTCCCAGCGCGAGAGCCAGCGCTGGGAGAGCCGTTCCTGGCGCATCCGCCAGCTGCGTGTCCATCCCTGGACAGCGAAGACCAGAGTGTCTCTCCCAAAGATGCGGTTGATGGCATCGACGACCGCCATCAGGCGCATCTCACGATAGTGGTCCACGAGAGAGACTTCCCCGAAAAGGTCAGGTTGCACGACCGGCAGCGGCGTGATGCGGCTGAGCACCACACCCGCTTTTTTATAGCGATACCCGTCCCGGTACATCGCCTGCAAGGCGGCCCTCGCGCGCTTGAGCAATTCAGGCGTAAACGCCGTTGGATAGGTCAGGTCGATGACGAACTCGTTCGTATACTGCGGCGCACCTGTATCGAACGGATTCGTGCGGAGAAAGACCGTGAGGCGCCCAGCCAGCGAGTCCTGCTCGCGCAGCTTTTCGGCGGCGCGTACGACATAAGTGGCGATCGCTTCTTCCAGTTCTGCCTGACTGGTAATCTCCCTGCCAAAGCTTTTCGCACAGATGATCTGCTGCTTGGGTGGCCGCTTCACTTCCAACGGGAGACATGACGTTCCCTTCAGCTCCATCTGGATTCTGGCTCCCACCACGGTGAGGTATTTGCGCAGCCAGCGCTCATCGGCATCGCGCACATCTCTGGCCGTCGTGATGCCATAGTTGCGCAAAAAGCGTGCATAGTTGGGGCCAATGCCCCACACATCTTCTATCGCGACCCGCTCCAACATTGCCTTCATCTGCTCCGCTGTGAGCCGTGTCACATCCAGCACATCATGATAGCGCTCATCCCCTTTCAACAGTTCGCAGGCGATCTTGGTCAAGCACTTGGTTGGCGCAATTGCCACCCGCACGGGAATACCCGTGTCCTGGTAGACCCGTGCCTTCACCGTCCGTCCAAACTCGGTGAGGTCATCGATAGCCAGGTCGGTCAGCTCCAACCAGGACTCATCGATGCTGTATGCCTCCAGCCTGGGGGAGAACTCGGCCAGGACACGCCTCACTCTGGCCGACATCTCTTGATAGAGGGGATAATTCGAAGAGTACACTTGCACATGATGGGCACGAATAATCTGCTGGCACTGAAAGAGGGGCTGGCCACGCGCGAGACCAAGTTTGCCAGCCTCCTTGCTCAGAGCGACAATGCAGCCGTCATTATTGGAAAGTACGATTGTGGGTCTGGCGTGCAGTGCTGCTTGAAATACCCGTTCGCACGAGACATAAAATTGCGCCGCGTCCACCAGCATAAAGACCTTTTGCCTCATCGCACGCGATGAACGCAATACGTGACGACCCCCCAGATTTCGTCCTGTTGGCCCAGCTCGAGAGCGGGGAACTCCGGTGGATCGGAGTGCAAGAACACTTTTCGCTGCCGTACCTGTACGCGTTTGAGCAGCAGGTGCTCACACACGCGCACCACCACGATCTTATTATGTGCGGCAGTCAGCGCCCGGTCCACCACGACAATGTCCCCTGCCCTGATACAGGCGCCATTCATCGAGTCGCCGCTCACCCTGACGAAGTATGTCGAGTTGGGGTGCGGTACGACCAGGTCATGAAGGTTCAGAGAAGGTTCAGCGTAATCATCCCCAGGGGATGGGAACCCCGCGTGGACCACTTGCGGCAACAAAAGCACGTGCGGAAAGAATCGGGCATCAGGCATAGGCTCTCTCCTCAGCCAACCCGTGGAAAAGACGTGAACAGGTTGGCCACCATAAGAAATAGAATGAGAAGATATAGAACATAGTTTCTACATCTTGTAGAGGAGTATACCCGACGTTGGAGTGAGCAGTCAATATCGTAGAAGAGGCAGAACAAGAAAAATCAGGATTTCTTAAACATATGAACGAATATTGCTGATATTTTTGCGTATGAATAGCATGCTCATTGAGTAATAAGCAGAAGAGGAAGATTTCTGTCAGAAAACTAGACTACCCTTGTTTCAACCTCGCCTCCCTTTGGCAAAGGGCTGGTATGCTGTTGCTGCGGTGTCAACTCGGCCAGCCCATTCAGCTTGCCGAGCACCAACTGAGCAGCAAAGGCGCAGGGATCGCAGCGGAAACGCCCAACTGCTGGCAGGGGATCACCACGCAGGGGACAGGTGCCAGGGGCATCGTAGCCTGTTCGCAAAAGCAAGTGAAGCCGCCCGCACCCAGGCCCAGCGACAACTCACAAAACTATTGAAACGCTTCAATTGGTTACGCGTCATCAGCTTCAGCGCCAAGGGGCTTGGTTCCCTTGTGATGCATGCGCATGGAGTTCCTTCTCAAGCCTTGGCTGCCAGCGGTCTGAACGATCTTGGGCACATGGTCCGTAGCCTCTATTCTCCACATCGTAATCCCATGTTTCTCCTAGCACATGCCAGCAAAATACTAGCATATGCTAGTATTTTGCTGGCATTTATGTTATAATAGCAAGCAGCATTGAAAGAATCTCTTGGCTATCTGCGAAAGGAGAAAAACATGCCAGGGTATGAAGACGAAGATTTTGTGAATGTTCCAGTTCCCAAGAGCCGTGTAGAAGAGGTCTACCATTTGCTCGGTATGCCTCAAAGGAAAAATGGGTCTGATGGTACCAAATCGTTGAGGGAGAATGGAAAGAGCAAATGGTGGCCCCAGGATCGAATCGTGTTACTCAAACGAGAAATCACTAACCCTACCATTCTTACACTGCTTGATTTAGCAGCCGAACGGTCCCCTGATCCAGTAGGATTTGATGAGATTTGTCGAGAAACTGGAAGCTCAGAGGGGAAGGTGAGAGCCGACTTAGGAAAATTAACAAGTCTCATCAGGCGTCTTTTCAATGATAATGAAAAGGCCTGGTGGCCTGTCGAAATCAGGGCAACTGTACCAACAACATACAGCATGCCACAAGACATTGCTCGTTTGTGGAAACAAGTATAGGAATAGTGAAAAATTCTGAAAGGGCGGCATTGTATAGAGTCTTCTTCCTGGTGCCGCTCTTTTTTGGTGAGGTTCCTATTCCAACTTTCTGTTCCACCTGTGGGCAAACCCCATACACGACCATGCGATAGATTGTTCGTTATAAAGAAGTGGTGATACTTCCACAAACTGCACATTTGTTGAAGTCCCAGCTAACACGAAAATGAGGGAATAGCTAACAATGAATCGGTCGAAAGAGGTAGCCACAAAACGGAAAGGGGGCGATTCTGGATGAACGCTGAAACCGCTCTGACCTCTGCGCATATGACGATCGACAGCGCCGTTGCTGAATGGCTCGCGCAAAAAGAGACGATCGGATCCAAACGCACGCGAGCCGAGTATGAGAAAACGATGCGTCGCTTTCGGGCATTTCTAGCTCAGGGGGATCTTGATCTCCTGAGCAACCCGATCGATATCGCGCGCGTCGCGGCGCTGTGGGCAAATATGCGCGGAAGCCTCACACGTCGGCCAGGTCAAGATGTGTCGCCGGCGATGTATAATCAGCGGCTCGCTATCCTCTCGAGCTTCTACACGTTCTTACAGGAAACCTACAAACTGGATACTCCGAATCCGATCAAAGACGTGAAGAAACGGAAGGTCCAGGCCTACGCCGCTGCGCTGCCCATTGCCCCTGAGACAGTCGAAGAGGGACTTGATCGCATTGACCGCACTTCCATGGCGGGACTGCGCGATTATGCGCTCCTGGCTGTGGCTTTATACACCGGCCGCCGCGCTTCCGAATTGGCAGGCCTGCGCGGGGGCGATGTGAAAATACAAGGGCCCAGCCAGGTGCGCATCCAGTTGACGTTTCACTGCAAGGGGAAGAAGGTGATGCGAGATCTGCTCGACGCTGACACCTCAGCCGTGTTGTTAGACTACCTGCACGCGCACTATGGGAAGCAGCTCCTCACCCTGCAAGATGATGTGCCGATCTGGGTATCCTACAGCAGGCAGAACAAAGGGCAGGCGATCAGCACAAAGACGCTCAGTAACATCTGCGCGGCCCACCTGGATACCAGCAAAGTCCACGCGCTCCGACACACGTTTGCCGTCGGTATGGTGAGAAGTGGCGCACCCATCACCGACCTGGCTGGGCGACTTGGACACACGGACATTAAGATCACCCAACTGTATACGAAAGAACTGATGGGAGATGAGAACCCCTACGGTGAAAAACTCTCTGCTCGCTTCGGGATTAAACGCAAGACGACCAAGTGAGGAGGTACTGCCATGAGGCCTCGTTCGATTCAGAGCACCCTGTTGGGTAACACCGGCGATCCAGGGAGACAACACGCATGCCAAAACCTGCAGCCCATGCACTGACCTGGTGTCCCGACACCTCCACCTACGATGTGCGAGATCCTGAATATGACTGCACCCTCGCCGCCATCTTCGGAGAAGAGACGCTCACACTCACACCGGAGTGCCAGGAATGGTTCGCGTGGCTGGCCAACATTCCCTCTTTTGCCTTCGTTGGTAGAGCAGGCCGTTTCACCGCACGTCGCGAGACGAAGCAGCGCGGGGAGAGCTACTGGGTCGCCTACCAGCGCATCGACGGGAAACTGTGGAAGCGCTACCTCGGCAGGACCTGCGACCTGACCACTGAGAAGCTGGAGGAGGCCGCCAGGTCGATAAGCACCAGGCCAGCATCACCTGCCTGCACAGATGTACCGGCAGCAGTTCCACCGACGCCGACAATTGCACCCCACGCCTGGGAGCTGATCCCCGGCAGGTGATGACCATCGATATCGGCAAGGCGCCAAAGGCACCGCCTTACGATGACACTTTCTGGCTGCCGGATCGCTCCCACTTCCCCCTCGTGCAGCCGACGAAGGAGCGCTGCCCTCTTCACCCAACAGCGTGCTGGCTCCTGCGCGACCCCAATGGACAAGCCTGGTGTACGCACCCGACCTGCTGGCGGCGCTATAACTTGATGCGGCTCGGTGGATTGATCAACTATCACGTTTTGCTGGGATGCGATCGCGATACATTCATCGCCACCGGCGTGGAGTCCTGGGCGACCTACGCCTGCGAGCAAGACGACGCACGCATCGAGTTCTCACTCCGGCAGGCTATCACCTACTGCATGAACCTCGACCTCCAGCTGCCCGACCTGTCCGACGACGCACGTCTGCATGCTCCTGCCTACGACGCCTGGAAGTAGCGTTCACATCATCAATTCCCCATGCCCAGGGCAGGTGTCAGATGTGGTGAGATCGTGGTAATCCGACAGAACGTGTCATTTCAGAAGTTTCATCCTGAAATACAGGTGCATCGCCAGCGATCTCATTGGTTAGGTGGTATCTCCAAGAGGATGTAGGTATGAGCAGGAATAGATATATCTTCCTCCTAGCAGCTTGTCGGAGAGAATGAGGCAGCGGTCACGCCAGTCGCTCTGACAGCGCACGCATCCTTCATAAACATGGGCAGGAGCGACTTAATGGAGCTTACTCCCAGGCAGAACACGGTCGGTTCTGCCGTGCGGTTCGGGCTGGAAGGATGCCGTTGCCCCTGTTCTACACCCAAGATAAGGTATAGAGACGCTTGAGATTGAAAGCCAAACAGACCAGACACCACTCGCCAGCCGCCGCAGTGGTCCCTCGCAACGAAAACTGGCGGAAACCCAGCACCTCCTTGATGATCCCGATCACCGGTTCGACAGTGCATTTGCGTGCTCCGTAGATCGCTTTGCCTACGGCGGTCTTGAGCTTGTACGCCATTTTCACTTGGAGGCTCGCGTCCTCAGCTGGAGGATCGGGTAAGGGAGCAAAACGCTGCTGCCAGCTCGGATGATGGGGATCACGGCCTGTCGCGATGTAGGGTTCAATGCCGCGCTTGGCACACGCGGCCAGTGTTGCAGGGCCAAAGTAGCCAGCATCCAGCGCCGCTGCCTCAGGAGTGCCAATCTCCGCAGGAATAGCCGCCAGCGTGGGTTCGGCCTCCTGGCTATCGTTGGGGTGATTGGAAAGGGCACATCCGACAATGAGCAAACTCCTCTGATCAACCGCTACCTGCGCGTTGTAATCCTGCTCAAAGCCCGCATGCGTCGCGCTTTTCATGATGCGCGACTGCGGGTCGGTGAAATTGTACTGGTCGCCATCGCGTGGTCCGGTCGTTGGCGGACTCGGAGGACGACCACCGGGGCGACGTCCCGTCGTTCGCTCTCGTTCCTTGCGTTGCTCCAACTTAGCCTCGTACTCCGCCTGCTCGACTGCATCCTGCTCCTTGGCACGGGCTTCCAATACCGCTTTGGCCTCCGCCAGTCGCACCAGGCGATCCTGTCGCCGTGCGATCTCTTTGCTCATCACCAGCCCGTCAGGCACCTCTGGCTGCTCACTCTGTTCACTGAGAGCAAATAACTCCTCAACCTCCTTTTGCAGCTGGCTCTCCAACTCGAGCAAGCGCTTGTAGCTGACCGCTTTACGCTTTGAGGCATCGGCATGCACCTTGGTCCCATCCAGGCTAATCGTGCCGAGCTTCAGGATGCCCGCCTCCTGTGCGAGCAAGAGCACCTGGACGAAGAGATCCTTCAGTTCGGGTAGGAACGCGCGTCGAAATGCGGCCAGCGTATCATGGTCGGGATGCACGTTGCCTGCAATGAAGCGGAATGCCACTGACTCATATGTAGCGCGCTCGATCTTCCGCGAGCTGAACACCCCGGTGGCATAGCCATACAGCAACAAGCCCAGCAGCATTTCGGGGGCGTAGGGTTCCCCACCGCGCGACCCATACTTGGCATACAGCACTGAGAGATCAAGTTGGGCCACGCTGTCCACCACGAAGCGGGCCAAATGGTTGGGTGGCAGACAGTCGCCCAACCGCACCGTCAGATCGAGTACCCGGTCGTAGTCCACCTTTGTGAATTTGCTACTCATATTCTCACTCAAAACAGGATACATGTAAAATTCTATCAGAAGCGAGATCCTCGTGATAGAAATTTTGCACGTATCCTGGGCTTACCTCTTTTTATGATGTGGCGTGCTGGAACGCTGTTTTCTCTCCTGATGGCGAGCTGGCTTGCGGTTCATGGCTTTGACGCCATTCAGGTGAGTCCGCGCTGAAGACCACATGCGATCTCTCGGAAAATTCATCGAGCGCCAGGTAGGGAGCCGTTTTGGGTGCCGGACGGAGCAGCGAGATGAGCAACCCGAGCATCAGCCTGAACTGGATGGCGAAGCTCCGCCTGGCTCCCGGGGTGGTGGCCACATAGCGTCTCGCGATGGTCTCATAATCCTCCGCCTCTCTCCCCGTAATGCGGCGAACCACATCCGTTGGCGCACCAACGCCAAACGCATTCTTCTGGTAATCGATCATGTATTGCTCAACGACCGCCAGGTTGTACAGCGACAAGCGGCCTCTCATGACCTTGGCTACCATCTTCATCGGCGCATTGATATACCTGACCTTGCGCTCCAGGACCTTGCCGAGGATGGCTGCGATCTCTTGCGGAGAAAGCAACTTG
>Ga0070708_100001503_pt1 | contig 17806 bp, 19 predicted proteins | sample KBSK5503metaG_FD_65469 | JGI IMG/M metagenome (GOLD analysis project Ga0070708, IMG submission 65469) | Corn, switchgrass and miscanthus rhizosphere microbial communities from Kellogg Biological Station, Michigan, USA - KBS K5-50-3 metaG | ecosystem: Host-associated > Plants > Roots >... | reverse complement strand
GGAAGGGTCGAGCTCTTGATCCTGTCGGCCACCGCCGCCATCGCGGCCCTGAACTGGTGGCTGGCGCGCCGCCGGTCAGCTACCGCAAGTACCGCCGGGGCCGGAACGCCGCGCCGTCCGGCCGCGAGCTCCTCCAAGAGCTGATCCGCAGGGGATCTTCAGATCCTTTGCGGATCCTGCGCCTGCGGCCCCGCCCGTTTGGCATTGCCAGGCCGCTGCGGCAGGAGCAGATAGACCGCTTCGTCCAGGAAACGTCATGAACGATGACAGAGTCGCCCAGTGCAGCTGGCAGGGCGGTGGAGCAGCATTCGCCGCTCTGGTCGACCGGAACCGCGACGCCGTCTACGGCCTCGCAGTCAACATGTGCGCGAGCCCGGCCACCGCCGCCGAGGTCACCCGCCAGGCGTTCCTCGCGGCCTGGCGCGAGTTCTCCGTCTCGCCGACCCCAAGGGAGGCGAGGACGTGGCTTCTCGGCATCGCCATGCGGATGGCGCTCGCCGAGCGGGCGCGCGGCCCGACGCGCCCCGGCGTCTCCACGTCCATCAGCGTCGCCGGCGCCTTGCGTCAGGCGCTCGACGCCATGGACGACGGCGTCCGCGGTGCGCTGGTGCTCCGCGACGTCCTGGACGTACCGTCCCGGGAAGGCGCCGTCATCCTCGGAGTTCCGGAGGAGGAGTTCCGCCAGCGCGTCCATCGGGCGCGGCTGGCCCTGGGCCGGTTCATCGATCGGTTCCAGGCCGCTTGAGGGCGCTGGTCGTCCGCGCGCCGCGCCGGCGCGCGTCCGAGGCCCGGTGCGGCTTCGGGGCGCCGCGCTTGGGGCGAAGCGTTTCGCCCTTGTGCCGCGAGGGAGTCCGCCGCTTCTCTGCCGGGAGCAGATCCGCCACCTTGGCCGCTCCCCAGAGCGCGCCGTGGAGCTGCGAGTCCGATCCGAGAGCGGCGAGCAATAGACGCGCCCGGAACAGCGGGCGCGGCGCGATCTGCTCCCGCACGCGATCGAGGAGCGGCTTGCCCGCGTTGCTGGTGCCGCCGCCGAAGATGATGGCCTCGGGGTCGAGCAGCGAGGCGATCGCCACCACCGAAGTGCCCAGGTACTCGACCGCCTTCCGCGTGGCGCGCTCCAGGCGCGGCTCCCGCTTCGACTCCGCCAGCGCGTCGGCTGCGCTCATCTTCTCGCCGGTCACCCGCTTCGCGCTCCTCTTGATCGCGCGCTTGCCCACCACGTCCGAGACGGTCGGCGCCTCTCCGCGGGAGGGGAAGCTCATGTCTCCCGCCTCGCCCGCGGCGTAGTGGGCGCCCCGGTAGATGTGACCTTTGAGGAACAAGCCGGCGCCGACACCCGTCCCCAGGGCCAGGAAGACGAAGTCGTTCATGTCGGTGGCCGCGCCGCCCCACTTCTCGCCCAGGGCGCCGCAGTTCGCGTCGCGCTCCACGAAGATGGGAACCCCGTAGCGGTCCTCGAGCAGGGTGCGGAGCGGGACGTTGACCCAACCTTCCAGGTTGCCCGCGTTGAGGACGTGCCCCTCGGCGTCGACGTGACCGGGCACCGCGACGCCCAGCGCCACCATGCTGGCGCGTCCGCCCGGAATCCGGTCGATGCGTTCGTCGATCAAGCGGAGGATGCCTTCGACTCCGGCGGAGGCGGGCGTCTTCACCTTGTCGGCAAGGACCTCCCGGTCGCTGCCGGTTTCCCGGGCGAGGAAGGCGATCTTGCTGCCGCCGATGTCCACGGCGACGAGATGCCGTCTTACGGCGATGCGACCCTCCCGCCATCCGCGCCTGGAGCGCGCGGTTGCCCTCGCCGCCCGGCCGCTCGCAGGGCGAGCAGGGCGGCCGGGCCTTCCAGGCTGACGGCCGAGGGCAAGCTGAGTCTCGCGATCGCCAGCGATGCCTTGCCCGGTGGATGCGCACGGGCGCGTCGCGACAGCGCGGCTTCGAGGTGGCTGGTCCCCATGTGCATGGGATCATGTTGGCGATCGCTCGCGAGAGCGACAACCCGGGCGCTCAGCGATACGAGAGCGGCGCCAACAGCACCACCGAATCGCCCACCGAGGGGGAGCGGGACGGATTGGAATAGGAGTGCCGCTAGAGGCGAGAGGACGCGGTGGCCACTCGCGGCAGCACCGTTCCAAATCCCGCGAAGAGCTCTGACATCAGCCGCGGCATGTGGCGAGGATCGCGCGAGGTCTTTCGCCGGAGCGGAGCGTTGATGGGCCTCCCGTCCGGGTCCGCTTCCTCGCGCGGACGGAAGAGGTTCATCGGCTCGCGCACGATGCCGTGGTTGGTGGCGTGGATGATCAGCACGGTCCCGTCGGCGAGGACCTGCTCCACCAGCCCTGCGTGCGTGAACGGATCGTTCAGGCGGCCATCGCCGTTCCGGTCGTACGAGTTGTCGAAGAACACCAGGTCGCCGGCGGACGGCACCTTGTGGCGATGGAGGACTCCGCGGCGCTCGACCCAGCGGACGATGGCGCGCACGCCGTTGTCCGACGGGAGCCCTTCCGAGAACAGGTCCACGCCGGCCAGCGTAGAGCCCGCGCAGATAGCCGGAACAGTCGGTGGGCAGCCTGCGTCCCTCGATCTGGGGATTGGCCTGTCCCAGGGTGGCGCGGGCCGCGGCGAGCACCGCCTGGATCGCCTCATCCACCGAAGGCCCGCTCGCGACGGCCGGCTCGGCCCCGCTGGTCCCGGGCGCGGGCGCTGCCCATTCGCGCCGGGGCTCGGGGCCCGTCACGCAACCGATCGCAAGCGCGATCGGGATCGCGAGCGCGAAGCGCGTTGGCGCTGAAGTGGCCGGCATCGTCCTGTGTCAGCGAAGTCGGATCGACTCTAGAGGGCTGGATCGGCGACCGAAAGAGGGGCGAGCGACCACCCGCTGCGCCTTGGTGCTGCTTGTTCCTACACGGCCTACCGGACCCAGACGAGGACCGCCGCCGCGCCCGCGGCGAGGATCACTCCGAACGCGCCGGCGATCCGGCGCCCGAATGCCCAGCCACCCAGCCGCGCGGCGAGGATCGCCTTCACCACCGTGTTCGAGGCGCCGGCGAGGAAGATGGCCACCACCGCGACCCGCGGCCCCAGCTCGCCCTGGCCGAGACGCGAGAGCGAAAGCGTGATCGCGTCCACGTCCGCCATCCCCGCCAGAGCCGCCGCCGCGTAGGCGCCTTTCGCGCCCAGCCAGACCGTCGCCGCCTTGGAGCCGAGCAGGACCAGGGCAAAGAAGAAGGCAAACTTGATCGCCTGCCAGAGCTCGAACGGGTTGGCCAGCTCGAGCTCGCCCTTCGCCGTCCGCTGCGAGCGACGGTAGAACCAGAGGCTCACCAGCAGCCCCGCGACAGCCATCGCGGAGAGGGGCACCCAGGCCAGGCGCAGCAGCCGCGGGCCGGCGACGGCCACCAGGATGCCCATGCGCACGAACATGATCGAGGAGGAGAGGACCACCGAGAGCGCCAGCGAATCGACCAGACGCGGCTCCGCCCGCGCCCGCCCGGACATGGACAGCGTCACCGCGGTGGAGGAGGCGAGGCCGCCGACCAGCCCGGTGAGGCCCAGGCCCCGCTGGGGACCGAGGATGCGGATGGCGGCGTAGCTGAGGAAGCTGATCGCGGCGGTCAGCACCACCAGCGTGCCGATCTGGAGCGGATTCAGCGCGCCGAACGGCCCCAGGGGGCGGTCGGGCAGCAGGGGAAGGACGACGATCGCCAGGATGAGGAACTTCAACGTGGCGACCACGTCCTGGCGCGTGATGCGGCGGACCAGCGGGTTCAGGGCCGGCTTGGCGGAGAGCAGCGCGGTAGCGAGGACGGCTGCGCCCGCGACGGCCAGGTACTTGTGCTCCGCCGGGCGGATGACGTCGCGGGTGAGCGACAGCGCTCCGAGAAGGAAGCTGACCAGGAACGCCGCCTCGGACGTCAGCCCCCGGTTCGCGTTGCGGCGCACGTCGTCGACGAAGTTCACGATCAGGAAGAGGACCAGAGCGGCGAACGCGACCACGACCACCGGCCATCCGGTCTCCCGCGAGACGAGGACGGAGAGGCCGGCGGCCAGCGCCACCATCGGGTGCGTGCGCGCCCCTCCGAGAAAACTTTGCGAGCCGTCGGTGGGCGCGGACATCTCGCGCTCGATGCCGATGAGCAGGCCCGCGGCGATGGCGAGGCCCAGCGAAACGTAGAGCTCGTAAGGGTCCAAGGCCTCTCCGCGGCGGAGCTTACGCCATTCGCGGCGCTCGATCCGCCCGAGGGCCCGGCGCTGAAACGCGTCCGCTTGCGCCTCCGCCTCCACGAAGGCAAGCTGCGTCCCCTATGGCCGGGGGGTCTGGCATCGCATTGACTCGCCTGCGCTTCGGGCAGACGGCGCGGAGCGATCGCTGGTGGGTGACCGGCCTCTTGACCTTCGCCGCTCTCTCCACCTTCGTGGTCTACACCACCTGGGCCGCGCTGCAGGGCCGCCACTACACCTCCGGCCCGTATCTCTCCCCGTTCTACTCCCCCGAGCTCTTCGGCAACTCGCCGCACGCCTGGTTCGGCCCGCCCCCGGCGTGGCTGCCGTGGTGGCTGACCTTCTCGCCCGCCATCCTCATCCTCTGGGCGCCGGGCGGCTTCCGGCTGACCTGCTACTACTACCGCGGCGCCTACTACAAAGCGTTCTGGGCCGACCCGCCCTCCTGCGCCGTCAGCGAGGGCCGCAAGACGTATCGCGGCGAGAGCGCGATGCCGCTCGTCCTCCAGAACGTCCACCGCCTCTTCCTCTACCTCGCGCTGCCGTTCCTCGTCATCCTCGCCTACGACGTCTGGAAGGCGATGTGGTTCCCGGAGTTCGGCATCGGCGTCGGCACCTTGATCCTCGCCGCCAACGTCTTCCTGCTCGGCGGCTACGCGCTGGGCTGCCACTCCTTGCGGCATCTCGCCGGCGGATGCTTCGACCAGCTCTCCACCCGCCCGCTGCGCCAGCGGGCCTACGCCTGCGTGAGCTGCCTGAACCGGCGCCACATGACGTTCGCCTGGCTGAGCCTCTTCAGCGTCGCCTTCGCGGACCTCTATGTCCGGCTCTGCTCGATGGGCGTCTGGCACGACTGGAGGATCGTGTGACGGCCGGCGCCCAGACGCACGAGCACGACGTGCTGGTGATCGGCGCGGGCGGCGCGGGCTTGCGCGCGGCCATCGAAGCGTCGGCGGCGGGCCTCTCGGTGGGGCTGGTGTGCAAGTCGCTCCTGGGCAAAGCGCACACGGTGATGGCGGAAGGCGGGATCGCCGCCGCCCTGGCCAACGTCGACGAGCGCGACAGCTGGAAGGTCCACTTCGCGGACACCATGCGCGGCGGCCAGTACCTGAACTCCTGGCGGATGGCCGAGCTGCACGCGCAGGAAGCGCCGGCCCGCGTCCGCGAGCTCGAGGCCTGGGGCGCGCTCTTCGATCGCACCAAGGACGGCCGGATCCTCCAGCGCAACTTCGGGGGCCACCGCTACCCGCGGCTGGCCCACGTCGGCGATCGCACCGGGCTGGAGATGATCCGGACGCTGCAGGACCACGGCATCCACCAGGGCATCGACGTGCACATGGAGCACACGGTGCTGACGCTGCTCAAGGACGGCGAGCGGGTGTCGGGCGCCTTCGGCTACGATCGCGAGCGCGGCCTCTTCCACGTCTTCCGCGCCCGCGCGGTGGTGCTCGCCACCGGCGGCATCGGCAAGGCGTACCAGATCACCAGCAACTCCTGGGAGTACACCGGCGACGGCCACGTGCTCGCCTACGACGCCGGCGCCGAGCTGATGGACATGGAGTTCGTGCAGTTCCACCCCACCGGGATGATCTGGCCGCCCTCGGTCCAGGGAATCCTCGTCACCGAGGGCGTGCGGGGAGAAGGCGGGGTCCTGCTCAACAGCAAGGGCAAGCGCTTCCTCTTCGACGACATCCCCGAGAACTACCGCAGCCAGACCGCCGACACGGAGGAGGAGGGCTTCCGCTACACCCAGGGCGACAAGAACGCCCGCCGTCCTCCCGAGCTCCTCACCCGCGACCATGTCGCCCGCTGCATCGTCCGCGAGATCAAGGAAGGCCGCGGCAGTCCCCACGGCGGCGTGTTCCTCGACATCAGCTGGCTCAAGCGGCGGGTCCCCAACGCCAGGGAGCACATCAAGAAGAAGCTCCCCAGCATGTACCACCAGTTCCTCAAGCTCGCCGACATCGACATCACCGAGCAGCCGATGGAGGTGGGGCCGACCACCCACTACATGATGGGCGGAGTGCGGGTGCACCCCGAGACGCAGATGTCCACCGTCCCGGGCTTGTTCGCGGCGGGCGAGTGCGCCGCGGGGTTGCATGGCGCCAATCGGCTGGGCGGCAATTCGCTCTCCGATCTGCTGGTCTTCGGGCAGCGGGCGGGCCAATCCGCAGCGCGCTTCGCCAAGGAGAACGGCGCGACCCAGATCGACGACGCGCAGGTGGAGGCGGCCGCCCGGCGCGCGCTCTTGCCGTTCGAGGACGGAACCGGGACGGGAAAGGGCCCCGAGGCCGGGCCGTTCCAGGTGCAGCAAGATCTGCAGAAGACGATGCAGGACCTGGTGGGCATCGTGCGCAACGAGAGCGAGATGGCGCACGCGCTCGACGCGCTCTCGCTCTTCCGGAGCCGGAGCGGGCGCCTCCGCATCGGCGGCAATCGCGCCTACAACCCGGCCTGGCACACCGCGCTCGACCTGCACAACCTGCTCACGGTCTCGGAGGCGATCACCCGCGCCGCGCTGGAGCGCAAGGAGAGCCGCGGGGCGCATTTCCGCGAGGACTTCCCCGAGAAGGATCCCGCGGCCGGCCGGTTCAACGTGGTCGTGCTCCGCGACGGCGCAGGCTCGATGCGCGTCCGGCGTGAACCGATCCCCGAGATGCCCGCGCACCTGAAACAGGTCGTCGAGGAGATGAAGTGAAGGCCACCTTCCGCATCTGGCGCGGCGACGCCCAAGGCGGCGACTTCCGCGAGTACACGACCGACGTTTCGGAAGGCATGGTGGTCCTCGACGCCGTCCACCGCATCCAGGCCGAGCAGGCCAACGACCTGGCCGTGCGCTGGAACTGCAAGGCGGGCAAGTGCGGCTCCTGCTCGGCGGAGGTGAACGGCCTGCCGCGGCTGATGTGCATGACCCGGCTGAGCGACCTGCCGCTGCGCAAGCCGGTGACGCTCGAGCCGATGAAGTCGTTCCCGAAGATCCGCGACCTCGTCACCGACGTCTCCTGGAACTTCGAGGTGAAGAAGAAGATCAAGAAGTTCCGCCCCCGTCCTCCCGATGCGCCCGACGGCACCTGGCGCATGGCGCAGGAAGACATCGAGCGCGTGCAGGAGTTCCGCAAGTGCATCGAGTGCTTCCTCTGCCAGGACGTCTGCCACGTGCTGCGCGATCACCGGCCGCCGCAGCCCTTCGTCGGGCCCCGCTTCTTCGTCTACGCCGCGGCGCTGGAGATGCACCCCCTGGACGTGGAGGATCGGGCGCTGCAGCTCAAGCAGCTGCACGGGATCGGTTACTGCAACATCACCAAATGCTGTACCCGGGCCTGCCCGGAGGACATCCACATCACCGACAACGCGATCATCCCGCTGAAAGAAAGGGTGGTCGACGAGCTCTACGATCCGTTCCGCAAGCTGTTCCGCATCCTCAGCCCGAGCACTTGATCGGAGGCCCCATGCCGCAGCTCAAACCGATCTCCAGCGAGGCCATCCCCCGCGCGCTCTCCAAGGCCGAGCGCTACCGGCTGCTCGACGAGCCGCAGGAGGCGGAGAGCATCTGCCTCGACATCCTCGCCGCCCAGGGCGACCACCAGGACGCGCTGGTGATGCTGATCCTGGCGACCACCGATCAATTCGGCCGCGGATCGGAGAAGGGCCCCGGGGAAGCGCGCGATCTGCTGCTCAAGCTGCGCGACAAGTACGAGCGACGGTACTACGGCGGGATCATCTGCGAGCGTTGGGTGAAGGCCCAGCTGCGCGACGGCGCCCATCCCAGCGTGGCCACCGGCTGGTTCCTCGAAGCGCTGGACGACTACGAAGCGGCGCAGGCGCTGAGCCCGCCGGGAAACGACGACGCTGTTCTGCGCTGGAACGCTTGCGTGCGGTATCTCGAGCGGCATCCGGAGCTGGTGGCCGAGCTGGAGCGGCCGGGCTCCGAGGGCTTCAGCGACGATCGCCCCGTCTGAGATTCGGGGACACCATCGACACCATACGGGGACTTTCGTCGGAGTTTCGGGACACAATACGGAACTTCGTCGGAGTTGCGTATTGTGTCCCGGATCTCCGACGTCAGTCGGGGCGGGATTCGGCTTCGGAGCGCATGCGATCCCAGAGGGCGGCGACGTGGTCCCGCTCGGTGGGAATGGCGCCGATGGAGACGCGGACCATCCAGCGTCCGTCGAGGGTCGCGGGCGTCAGGTAGGCCGCGCCCGACTTGTTGATCCGCTCCGCCCAGGCCAGCGTGTGCCGGTCGAGCGCCTCCCCCGAGGCTCCGGGCGGTTCGTGCCGCACGCAGAGCGTCTGCAGCGGGACGGGGGCCAGCACCCGCCAGCCCGGTGTGGACTTCACCTGCGCCTCGAGCCAGCGGGCATTTTCCAGATCGCGGCGCAGGCGCCGCTGCAGACCCGCGACGCCTTGCTCGCGGATGAGGCACCAGAGCTTGAGCGCGCGGAACCTGCGGCCCAGCGGAATCCCCCAGTCGCGCAGGTTGCGCACCCGGCTGTCGACAGCGGTGGTCAGATAGCTGGGATTCGTGCTCATGACCCGCACCAGGTGCTCGGGATCGCGCACCAGATAGACCGAGCAGTCGAAGGCGGCCCCGAGCCACTTGTGCGGGTTCAGCACCAGGGAATCGGCCGCCTCGATCCCCTCCCACATCCAGCGGCACTCGGGGAGGATCATCGCCGACCCGGCCATCGCCGCGTCGACGTGCAGCCAGAGTCCGTGCTCGCGCGCGACCGAGGCGATGGCCCCCACCGGGTCCAGCGCGGTGGAGGTGGTGGTTCCCGTCGTCGCCACCACGGCGCAAGGGCGGCGGCCATGAGCCAGGTCGTCGCGCACCGCCGCCGCGAGCGCATCGGCGCGCATGGCGTACGCCGGGTCCGTGGCGACGTGGCGCAGGTTGTCTCGGCCGAAGCCGGCCAGGAGCGCTGCTTTGTCCACCGAGCTGTGCGCCTGCGCCGAGGCGTAGACGGCGAGCGGCCGCTCCTCACCTTGCAGCCCCTTCCCCGCGAGCGAGTACCGCGTGGCGCGCTCGCGCGCGCAGAGGAGCGCGACCAGCGTGGAGGTGGAAGCGGTGTCCTGGATGACGCCGCGGAACAGGTCGGGGAGCCCGACCATCTGCCGCAGCCAGCCGGTGGCGACTTCCTCCAGCTCGCTGAGCGCCGGACTGGATTGCCAGGAGAGGCCGAGCACACCCAGCCCGGTGCTCAGGTAATCCCCGAGCACCGAGGAGAGCTCGCCGTTGGAAGGGAAGTACCCGAAGAAATCAGGATGCTGCCAGTGCGAGAGCCCCGGCATCAGGACCTGCTCCAGATCGCGCAAGATGCTCTCGAACGGCTCGGCCTGGTCGGGGGGCGCCGGGGGAAGCCGCGCCATCACTTCTCCCGGTTCGGCCCGGGACATCACCGGCAGGGAGGCGACGCGCGCCCGATAATCGGCGATCCAGTCGACGACCTCATGGCCGCGGCGGCGGAATTCCTCGGGGGTCATCTGGCGGCTCCTGGCTGAAGATCCGGAGACACCTTACGTAAAGTTTCGTGTCCTCGAAACTCAGGCGGCGGCGTGGACAGGATCCTTGCGGCGAACGCTCAAGATCTTGTGGACGCGCGCCACCGGCTCGCCGCCTTCGTCCACCACCGTCACCTCGAACCTGGGATTGATCTTCCCCTTCTCCCGCGTCTCGGCCCGCAGCTCCTCGACGCGCTCGCGGGGCAGCTCGAACCGCGCCTTGACCTTGCCCCGTCCCGGCCGGAGAAACTCGATGCCGGCGCTCTTGTCCCAGACCACGTATCCGTCGCCGAGCTGCATCATCAGCATCAGCATGAAGAAGGGGTCGCACATCGAGTACAGCGAGCCGCCGAACTGGGTCCCGACGAAGTTGCGGTTCCAGGCGGACAGCTTCATCTCCACCTCCAGGACGGTCAGATCCGGGGACACCGTGGTGACCGAGACGCCCGCGCCGAGATAGGGCGGATAGAAGCGCATCAGCTTGAGGAACCGATCGTTTCCGACCCGGCGCGCGATCCGCTGAAGGAGGTTCATGCGCCCAGGGATGCCTGAGCATCCGCCAGGGTTCCTTCCGCTGCCGGGACGGCCAGCCGCGGGGCCCGGCGCCCGATGCGCAAGACGGCCAGCGCCGCGACCAGGCAGATGGACCCGGCCGCGATCCAGGCCGGGGTGTACGTCGTCAGCGTGGAGCGGATGACGCCGGCGCCCAGGGCGCCGATGCCGGCGCCGATCTGGTGGGAAGCGACGATCCATCCGAAGGCGATGGGCGCGTCCCGCACGCCGAATGCTTCGGTCGTCAGGCGGACGGTGGGCGGCACCGTCGCGATCCAGTCCAGGCCGTAGAAGACCGCGAACAGCGGCAGCCCCAGCACCTGCGCGTCGAAGGCGTGCGGGAGCCAGAGCAGCGAGAGCCCGCGCAGCCCGTAGTACCAGAAGAGGAGCTTGCGCGAGTCGAATCGATCGGAGAGCCAGCCGCTGCCGGTGGTTCCGATCAGGTCGAAGATCCCCATCACCGCCAGAAGCCCCGCCGCGCGCACCTCGGGGATGCCGTGGTCCATGCAGGCGGGGACCAGGTGCGTTCCCACCAGCCCGTTGGTGCTCGCGCCGCAGACGAAGAAGCTGCCGGCGAGGAGCCAGAAGTCGCGCTTGCCGCTGCCTTCACGCAGGACGCGGAGCGCGTTGGTGAGGGGGTTCTGCCGCGACGGCTCGATCCGCGCCGCGTCGGGCGAAGCGCCGTAGGGCAACAGCCCGACGTCCGCGGGCCGGTCGCGGACCAGCAGGGCGACGAGCGGAAGCAAGAGCGCGATGACTCCGGCGACGATCAGCGTCACCGCCCGCCACCCATGGTGCTCGACGACGTGCGCCTCGAAGGGAAGGAAGAGCATCTGGCCGGTGGCGGTGCTGGCGGTGAGCACGCCCATCACCGCGCCCCGGCGGGCGACGAACCAGCGGTTGACGACGGTAGCCCCGAGCACCATGGCGGTGGTCCCGGTTCCCAGGCCGACCAGCACTCCCCAGGTCAGGACCAGCTGCCAGCTCGACCGCATCTGGGAGGTGAGCGCGACGCCGGCGCAGATCAGCGCCAAGGACGCCATCACCGTCCTGCGGATCCCGAACCGCTCCATCAGCGCGGCGGCGAACGGGCCGACCAGCCCGTAGAGCACCAGGTTCACCGACACCGCGGAGGAGAGCAGGGCGCGGCTCCAGCCGAACTCGCGCTCCAGCGGGACGATGAGGATGGAGGGCGTGGCGCGCACGGCCGCGGCGCAGAGCAGGACCACGAACACCGCGCCGGCGACGACGAATGCCGGATGGATCTTCGTCTTCACGAGTCGAGCTCCCCGCGCGGGGAGAACCGCGCGCGATACGCGGAGGGGGTGACGTGCAGCGTCCGGAGGAACGCGCGGCGCAGCACCTCGGCGCTCCCGAATCCACAGCGGGCCGCCACCTCCTCGAGGCCCGCTCCCGATTGCTGCAAGGCGCGGCGGGCCGCTTCCAGCCGGAGCTGCTCCACCGCTTCGGCGGGCGCGACGCCCAGCTCCTTGCGGAACACGCGGGTCAGGTGCCGCGGGCTCTTGCCCACCCGCTTCGCCAGCGCCGCCACCGAGAGATCGTGCGCCGGATGCTCCGCGGCCCAGGTGACCAGCTCGCGGACGGACGGCGTCTCGGCGGCCTGCAGGCGCAGCGGCGCGCTGTACTGGCTCTGGTCCCCGGGCCGGCGCAGGTACATCACCATCGCGCGGGCGACGCCGAGGGCCACCTCGGCGCCCAGGTCTTCCTCGATCAGCGCCAGCGCGAGGTCCATCCCCGCGCTCACTCCGGCGCTGGTGTAGACGCTTCCGTCGCGGACCCAGATGCGATCGTCCTGGACGCGCACGCGCGGATAGCGCCGCGCCAGATCGGCGGCGCGAGACCAGTGGGTGGTCGCGGACCGGCCGTCGAGCAGCCCCGCCTCGGCGAGGAGGAACGCTCCAGTGCAGACCGAGCCCAGCCGGCGCACGCGCCCGCTCATCTTCCGCAACCAGGCGAGGACGGGCCGGTCTCCGAGCATCGCTTCGACGCCGCGGCCGCCGATCACGAGCAGGGTGTCGACCTCGCCGCGGAGGTCGCGCCAGGTGGTGTCGGGAAGGAAGCGGAAACCGGAGGAGCCAACGATGGGGCCTTCCTCGCTCCCCACCACCGTGACCGAGTAGCCCGGATGGGAGCGGCCTTCTTCGCGGAGCAGCCGCGTGGCCCGGGCAAAGAACTCCAAAGGGCCGGAGAGATCCAGCACCTGCAAGTCGGGATAGGCGAACAGGGCGACCTTCAGCGGGCGCGGAGGAGTGGGGGAGGGGGCCATGAGGACATGCTTGCCCGGCCCCGCGATGTCCGCAAGGACATTGATCCAACGATTCAGGACATCACTTGTAGAGGACGAAGTCGGCGTAGTCGGCCCCGCTGGGGCTCGACGTCTGGTCGCCGTCGCTCATCAGGCCGATCCCCTGCAGCTCGGGGACGTCCGCGTTCGAATTGCCTCCCTCGAAGTGCTCGCGAAAGAGCGCTTCCGGATCGATCGATTCCTCCACCCACCCGATGCTGGTCGAGCCGGTGCGGAGCACGATGCTGTCCGAGGCCATGAAGGGGTTGCGGATCTTGTTGCAGGTCGCTCCCAGCGGCGCCTCGGCGCTCCAGATGAATTTCAGGGAGTACCAGCGCAGCCCGCGCTTCCAGGTCACGTAGACGGCCGCGGCGGAATCGCCCAGCCGCTCGGCGCATTCGTTCCCTTTGCGCGGGAGCACGAATGCCCTCCAGCGCCAGGTCATGCGCCGCACGCCGTTGCGGAGCGGATCGGGGATTTCGTGGAAGAGGGTGACCGTGTCGCGCGGCGGGAGGTAGAGGCCGTGGATGAACCGGTCGTGGCCGTCGTCGATCACCTGGTAGTAGCTCTTGACCTCGGCGTGCGGGTTCTCCGGGTCGTAGCGCTGGTCGAGGATCTTGAACTCGCGCACGTCGAACGGAAACGGACGCCCGCCGTTGCCGTTGGCCAGGGGGACCGCGAGCGCGACCGCGACGAGCGAAGCGGCCGTCATCCCCGCACTGTCCTCGCATCCGCCATCCCCTTCCGATGTCGCGGAGAAGAGGTCGTTTCTCGGGTCGCGGACGTCACGGCCTGGCGGGCGCCCGCCGGCCTGGGGTCAATCCTGCGCGGGCCCGGAAGGATGGGCACGGTTGAGGGACTCGGGGGACGGACATGACATTCAATCCGCCTTGACGAACCGGCCGGAGGCGGTGATACCGGCAGCGATGGTTGTATATACAACTCAAGCAGGAGGATGGCGCATGCCCGGTCCGAAACTGTCGCTGATTCTCGTCGCTCCGTTCGTCGCAAGCTGCTGGGGCGCGACGCGCCCCCCGCCCCCCGTCACGCAGAATCGCTCTCTCAGCCCGTTCGCCGCAGCCGCGGCGTATCCGAACGCCGAACCCGCCGTGGCGATCATCGCCGCGCAGGAGTATGTCGCCGCCCATCGGCCGCAGGACGGCTACGAGTACTTCCAGCGATTGGCCCGCGAGCAGCCGGGGCGCCCCATCCTGGTCTCCCTGGAGGGAATGCTGCAGGCCCGCATGGCCGGCGACGTCGCACTGCTCAAGCGCGTCGGCTGGGTGGAGGAAGCGATCGCCAAGCTCGATCGGGGCGCGCAGGGGGATCCTGGGGCGGGCCGCCTGATCCGGGGACTGGTCTTCGCGGATTTGCCGGCGCGTTTTGGAAAGGCGGGGCAGGCCGTGGAAGACCTGAATGCGTCGTTGCAATCGCGAGGCGCGTTCCCGCTCGGCATCGATCGAGCCCTCTTGCGCGCGCTGGCCGCGGCCCATCGGACCCTGGGCGACGAGCGCCTCTCGGCCGAGATGCTCCGCCGGGCAGGGCTCGAGTCGCTCGAGGCTCCAGCCGTGACGGTCAACTTCTCGGTCGGGGCTGACGAAGGCTTCCGCTTCACCAACCCGAAGCTCGTCCGCGAGGCCGAGGGCGTGTACCGGGCCGAAGGATTCGACTTCGCCACCATCGCCTTCCTGGTGGACGACGCGGGCGTGGTGGCCATCGACGCCGGCACGACGAAGGAGACCGCCGCCGCCGCGATGAAAGCGCTGCGCGAGGTGACGCGCGCTCCGGTCCGCTACGTGATCCTCACGCACTCGCACTGGGACCACGTCGGCGGCCTGGACGCCGTGCGCGAGCCGGGCACCGTCGTGATCGCCCGGGCGAACTTCGCCCAGGAGCTGTCCCGGATGCGCAGCTCGCAGAACACGTTCAGCTGGTTCTTCGGGTCCCGGCCGGTCGGCCTGGAAGTCCCCGCTCCCCGGCTGGTCGACAGGGAAGACGTCCTGCGCCTGGGAAAGCTCGAGCTGCGACTCCTCCCCGTCAGCGGCGGTGAGACCAATGACGCCCTCTTCGTGGAGCTTCCGCGGGAGCGGCTGCTCTTCGTGGGAGATGTCTTCATGCCCTATGTCGGGCCGCCCTTCATCGCGGAAGGGTCTCCCGAGGGATACCTGGAGGCGCTGTCCAGGGTCCGGGAGCTCGCGCCCCGCAAGCTGATCCAAGGGCATCCGCCGCTGACCGGACTCTTCACCATCGAGGCGGTCCCGGGGCTCGAGGCGGCGCTGCGGGATCTGTATCAGCGTTACCTGCCCCAGGTGCGCAAAGGCCGGCCGCTGGCGGACATCCTCCACGACGACTACCTGCCCGAGGGCCTGCGCGCGACTCCCAAGGCCGTCGTGCCCTACCTGGTGGTGCGCGATCATTTCCTCGAGCGCCTGCACCGGCAGAACGCGGGCTACTGGCAGTCGGACGGCGAGGGCGTCGAGTCGTTCACGCGGGCGGAATGGGCCGCGATGCTCGACGGATTCGGCGACGGGAGCGACGGGCCGTTCATCCGGGTCGCCGAGGATCTGCTGCAGCGGGGCGATGCCCCGCTCGCCGTGCGCGTCGCCGAGCTGGGGTTGCTACGGCACGCGAATAGCGGAAAACTCCAGGACACCCGCAAGCGGGCGCTCTCCATGTGCATCGACCGCTACAGTCTCGCGGACCCGTTCCGCTTCATCGTCTACTCGCAGTGGGCGGGCACGCCCTCGCGGCCCGTCACGCCGCTCGAATGAAACAGGAGGACCCGAAGCGCGTCGCGCGGCTGATTGCTTCCGGATGCGTCGCGCTCCGGGTCCGGCGCCTGGGCCGGATGGTCACGCGCATCTACGACGGCGCTCTGGCGCCGCACGGCATCAACATCTCGCAGCTCAACCTGCTTGCCGCCATCTCCATCGCGGGCGGCGCCCGGCAGGTCGATCTCGGGCGCTTCCTCGAGCTGGAGAAGTCCACCCTCAGCCGCGACCTCAAGCGCATGGAGCAGCTCGGCTGGATCCAGTCGAAGCCGCTCTCCGCGGGCCGCGGCCGGGCGGTCGTCCTCACGCCTGCGGGCGCCCGCCTCCTGGAGGAGGTCGAGCCCGCCTGGGAGAAGGCGCAGAGGGCGGCGCGGTCCCAGTTGGGGAAGACGGCGTTCGCGCAGCTGCGCGATCTGATGGCGCCGCCGGTCTGAAGAGCGTCTCCGTGCGGCGTTGCCTATCTTTTCCTCGATGGCTGCCTCCGACCCCTACGACGTGCTCGGCGTCTCCGAGAGCGCGAGCAGCGAGGAGATCAAGGCGGTCTACCGCCAGCTCGCTCGCGCGTTCCATCCCGACGTGAACCCGGCGCCGGGCGCCGTCGAGCATTTCCGCGCCATCACCGAGGCGTACCTGGCCCTCTCCGATCCGCAGAGGCGCGCAGCCTGCGATCGAAGGCTCGGCCGCCGGACGCGCGAGCGCGAGGAAGAGACGGAGACGTACCTGGGACTGCGCGTCGCCGGGATCGATCTGGGAGGCGTCCTGGGCGTCTCGGTCACCGTGCGCCGCCGCACTCTTTTTCCCGACGGCCCCGACGACGACCCGCCCTCGCCGGCCGCCCTCCGCCCGCGCCGCTCCTGAGGTCCAGACAGAGATCTGAGGACAGCTACCGAACTCCGACGAAGGTTCCGGGGAGATCTGGGGACAGCTACCGAACTCCGACGAAAGTTCCGTATGGTGTCCCCAGAACCCCGGAGCTCGGGAGTGTTCGGTACTGAACTCTACTCGGGACGGACTCCGAGCTCGTCGAGGCTGGCCTCCAGATCGGCCGGGTCGCGGTAGACGCGGTACGCGCCGGCGGCGAGCAGCTCGTCCATTCCGTATCCGCCCGTCAGCAATCCCACGCTGAACATCCGGCCGCGCCTCGCGGCCAGCAGATCCCAGACCGCGTCGCCGACCACGTAGCATTCCTCCGGCGGGAGCGAGAGCCTCGCTGCCGCGGCCAGGAAGAGGTCCGGCTCGGGCTTGGCGCGCGCCACGTCGCCGCGGTGGACGACGGGGATTCCGGAAGGCACCGAGAGCGCGGCGATGGAGGCGTCGATGTCGGGGCGCCTCCCCGACGTGGCGATCGAGTAGGGAACGCCCATCTCGCCGAGCGAGCGCAGGAAGTGGACCGCGCCCGGCAGCGGTCGCCGCTCTGGCGCGAGAGCGCGGAAGATCTCGCCGTGCCGGCGCTGCAGGCGCTCCGCCTCTTCCGCCGACAGCTCCCGCCCCACCTCGCGCGAGACCGCGCGGGTGAACAGCCCGCCGCTCATCCCGATGCGGCGGTGGATGCGCCAGCCGTCGATCGGCATGCCGGCTTCTTCCAGCGCCTGCTGCCAGGCGACCACGTGTTGGTAGACGGTATCCACCAGCGTCCCGTCGAGGTCGAAGATCAGCGCTCGCATGGGCCTACTGTAATCTTGGACACACCGCGTCGGATGGAAGTGCTCAGAAAGGTGCACCTTCCGCCCAGGCCGCGCGGAGGACCCCCCGGACGGGTTAGCATAGGGCGCAAGGCGGCGTGTTCACGCCGGGAGCGCTCGATGGCAACAGGTACCGTGAAGTGGTTCAATGACGCGAAGGGCTTTGGTTTCATCACGCCGGACGGTGGCGGAAAGGACGTGTTCGTGCACCACACGGCCATCCAGGCAGAGGGGTTCCGCAGCCTGGCTGAAGGCCAGAAGGTCGAGTTCGACGTCCAGCAAGGTCCCAAGGGGCCGCAGGCTGCGAACGTCCGCAAGGTCGGCTGACGCGCTTCAGCGGGATCGCTGCGCGCGGAAACAGCGGGCGAGGTGGTCGTCGACCAGGCCGCAGGCCTGCATGAAGGCGTAGCAGATCGTCGAGCCGACGAAGCGGAACCCGCGCTCGCGCAGGTCCTCGCTCATCGCGTCCGATTGCCGGGTCTTGGCCGGGATGTCGCGCATCGACCGGCGGACGCGGCGCAAGGGCGCGTCGCCGACGAATTGCCAGATGTAGCGATCGAACGACCCCAGTCCTTGCTGGACGCGGAGGAACGCCCGCGCGTTGGCGATGGTCGATTCGATCTTCAGGCGGTTGCGGACGATGCCGGCGTCGGCCAGCAGCTCGCGCACCTTCGCCGCGCCGAATCGGGCCACCTGGGCGGGATCGAATCCGGCGAAGGCGCGCCGGTAGGCCTCCCGCTTGCGCAGGATGGTGCTCCAGGAGAGCCCCGCCTGCGCGC
>Ga0070708_100001501_pt1 | contig 17807 bp, 17 predicted proteins | sample KBSK5503metaG_FD_65469 | JGI IMG/M metagenome (GOLD analysis project Ga0070708, IMG submission 65469) | Corn, switchgrass and miscanthus rhizosphere microbial communities from Kellogg Biological Station, Michigan, USA - KBS K5-50-3 metaG | ecosystem: Host-associated > Plants > Roots >... | reverse complement strand
CTTCTTCAAATGGCTTGCCTGCTATCTGCAAACCAATGGGTAGACCACCGGTTGTGAAGCCGCAGGGGAGCGAGATGGCCGGTAAACCTGCGAGATTAAAGGCCCTGGTGAGACGTAATAAGGCCGCCCCTGAGTTTTCAGTAACGCCGTCAATGTTGATGTCCCGATCAATCTGCTCGACTGGGAAAGCAGGCACAGGGATCGTGGGCAGCACCAGTGCGTTCACTGGCTGCATGAGGGCACGCATGTTGCTTGAGAAGATACGCCTTTGCTGCTGCGCTCGCAGGTAATCAATAGCCGGAATCTGCTGCCCTTTCAACAGGTTCTCACGAGTGGACTCTGTGTAGGCATCAGCCTGTGCGGGAAACCAACCTTTTTCCATATGTGCGAGCGTGGCTTCGGGACGCTGGATGTTACGGTACATGTCCATTGGGGGAAAAGGCACATCTACATCGACTACTTCAGCACCCTCCTCTTTCAGCACCAGTAAGGCAGCATTCCAGGCAGCGCGCACTTCGTGATCAAGTGGAGCGACAAATGATTCCGTGGGTACTCCCAGTGTAATTCCCTGCAAGGAAAGTGGGCTACGTCCCTCGGCGCCGCCAATCAGAGAGGCGCTCGCCCTGGAAGGCGGCCCTGAAACGCTATTCGGATCGCGTGGATCATAACTCGCAATAGCATCGAAGAGCATGGCGCAATCTTCAGCGCTCCGTCCTATTGGTCCAACATGATCGAGTGACCAGCTTAACGGTATGACCCCGTAACAACTGACACGTCCATAAGTAGGCTTGAGGCCGGTGACGCCACAACACGCCGAGGGAATACGAATAGAACCACCTGTATCGCTGCCGATAGCGCCCAAACACATTCCAGCTACCACCGCAGCCGCCGATCCCCCACTGGAGCCGCCGGGGATGCGTGACAGGTCCCAGGGATTATGTGTCGTTGGCGTGTAAGGGCCATACGCGAACTCATGGGTGTTCGTCTTGCCGATGATGACGGCCCCGGCCCTGCGCAGCAGTTCAACAACCGCCGCGTCTTCAGTGGCGATATTATCAGCCAGCACCTTTGAACCGGCTGTCAAACGTACACCTTTAACCGCCATTAAATCCTTAATTGCAATAGGAATACCGTGTAACTGACTGCGGTAGAGTCCCGTGCGCATCTCGCGCTCTGCTTGCTCAGCATCTTTAAGTGCCTGCTCGCCCATGACTGTAATGAAAGCCTTAATGTCGCTGTCGAGCTGCTCGATGCGTTCCAGGGTTTCGGCTATGAGCTCGGTTGGCGTTATCAGACCTGAGTGAAGTTCTTCTGCAGCCTCGCGTATGGAAAGGTAGGGCATAGATGAAAACTCTTTGCTTTCTTGTTTACTTTATTTTATAAGGTTAAGCGTTCTCAGTGTTGCAGTCAAGTCGTCTACGAATTGTAAGTAAGAACTTAGCTCTGTCTCATGTCGATCATGTTGCATCAATACTTGTTCTGTTGTTCTCCGAATCACTGATGGTAGGAAATCATAGTCTGTTGATCCTTTCAACAGCTATCCGTATCCGGTCAACAGACTTTCCACCAGGTAAAGTAGTAAACAATTCACCAGCATCGCCACGAAGTCCTTGAAAAGCCGTACTCAGATCATTTTCTGCCAGGTGTGACAACAATAGTAATGCATCAAACAGGTTACTTTTCCCCGAACCATTAGGCCCCACAATCACCTGAAAAGGAGCCAGTTCTACCTGGAAATCGTTGAATGTTTTGAAGCCATCTATTTCTATTTGCGTAAGCATAATTTCTCTCTCTGCCCCCTTTCTCAGGTTGCACCCCTTTCCTGTGAGTATACCACAGTCCCGCTATATCGCTTCTTTCTAAAGAAAAAGAGGTTCGGGCTTTATATAGGGAACTGATCAGACAGAAACCGCAAGTGGAGGACTGGGTACCTGACCTTGACAATACATGAGACGGAGCATCTGAAAGCCGTGTTCTGTCTCGTATGGTGCTATGGAATCAGGAGGAGGCTTTTGCGATAGTCGGGGATACGATCGATAAGATTTTCTCCGGTATAGCCTGTAGTAACGTAAGCTCGCGGGTTGCACGCATGTAACTTCTGTAGAAAGGTGAGTATATCTTCCGCAATGCCCCTGACCTGCTGCCAATCCAGGTGGTATTCGAACTCTGCTTGAAGAGAGCGGTTGAAGCGGTGATAGCCATTACGCAGAATCAAAGCCGCATCAGTACAGGAGACGTTGGTGTAGTAGCCGCCGCAGTCAAAGTCGCCGCAGCCACAGGTGAACAGAGGAACGAATCCGTTTTGCTGCTTGACAGCGAAGAACTCTTCGACATTAAGGATTCCAGGTAGGTCGTTGCCGTTTATGTAGACCTGAATGAACAATGCGCCATCGTCCACGCGCTCTTGCTCTATGGTTATTTTCATGCGATCCATATCTAAAATCCTCCTACCTACCCTGGCCATCCGTTCCGTAACCCACAATGGTTAGCCTGTGATCCCTTGAGAGTCCTACCTCTCCGTCTCTATCAGTTCAATGATATCCACCTGGAGAGCTTTGGCGATCTTGGCAAGTGTACTCATAGAAATATCATAATGTGGGTCTCTCCATATCCTCCTGATAGTCGCAAAGGAGATATCACTGGCTCTGCTCAGTGATGACTGGTTGAATCCCTTTGATACAGCTACTTCTCTTACTCTAAGCCTATACATGGCGGCTATTCTAACAGGAAGATAAATCCCTGACCATTCCCCGCTGACCATTTACCTTTGACTATAGATGTGATACAATAGATAGTAGACTATATAATAGTATATGATCAAGGAGAGCAACATGGGTGCTATGTACAATAGTGATATCTCGGAGAAGGTAAAGCGACCACTTCCAGAGGGTACATTGGTTTGCTACGAAGATACAGATGGCAAGGCATGTAGTGGCCGTGTGAAGGCATCTGGTATGTACATATTGTGGGTGGAGGATTTGCAGGACCGTGATGTAACAACCTTTATCCGGTATATGGACTTGGTGTGGGTGTTTGAGCAGCGTGCATGCTCCGAAGCATGTAAACAAGCCATTATCCAGAAAATAAAGCTGGCGATGGGAACCGCTTAAGGATATTCAAGGACGCATCCTGTGACACCTGCGCTCACTCACCACCGATCCCAGTGCAGCACCGACGCCAACGGCTTGCGGGCGGCTGGCTTGAACTCCGTTCCCAGCGTATACGCCACCGGGATGAGCCCCGCCTGCATCACCTCCTCGTAAGGGATGCCGAGCACTTCCGCCGCCTCTTGCTCGAAGAAGAGATGAAAGCTCGTCAAGCTGCTTCCCAGGCCACGCGAACGTGCAGCCAGCATAAAACTCCAGGTAGCAGGCATAATCGAGCCCCAGCGGGCAGCCTGGGCAATGATAGGCAGGTGCTCAGTGCGGCCCTGGATGCAGGGGATCACGTGGACGGGCACTTCGTGCAGGTGCTCAATCAGGTACTGCCCGGAGCCGATGATCCTGGACAGGGTGCTCCCTTCCTGTTCGCTGGAGGCCATCCGCTGCTGAAACACCGGGGCCATCAGCTCCATATAGCGGGCCGCGCCTTTGCGATAGAGCGTCGCCAGGGCCTGGCGTTGCTGTGGATCGGTCACTACGACGAAGTGCCAATCCTGGCTATAGCTCGCCGTGGGGGCCTGCAGGGCCAGCTCCAGGCACTCGCGGATCACCTCCGGCTCCACCGGGCGCGCGAGATCCAGCCGCTTGCGCACTGTGCGCGTGGTGGTGAGCAAAGCATCGATAGAAAGATCAAGGATGGGCATGATGGTTCTCCTTTCTTCGGTCTGAGGGACTAAAATGATAAGTTGTGGTCCATTCTACCATAAACAAGTAATCAAAGCTCCTTCTCTAAAGAGTTTACCAGCTTCTCGTCACGCGGCCTGCAATGGGCGTATGTCGGTTTCGACCTCAGCAACGAGAGCAACGGGTACGAAGTACTCCTGGGACAGGAGTTGCTGGAAGATCGCAAGCGGCAACATGTCAGGTTGGATCGGGTACTGCGAACGATGGGCCGCAATGGCCGCGAGCTTCTGTTGGAGATAGGGACCCGCGTCAATCGCTACCGCCATATTCCTCACGTCTTTTTATTCATTTCATTTCATCTAATCCGACGCTGGCTCCGCTTGATTGCCAGGATGGCCTACCAGGCCATCTACTGTCTGTGGATGACCGAGCACAAAGTAACTCGCAAAGAGCGTCAACCAGGGAGCGAGCTGCAGGTAGGCCTTGCCCAGCAGTAAGGAATGATCCCCTGCATTGGGTAGCCCGACATAATCACGAATACTGCGCAAGGGGGCATTCCAGCGGGGATTCAGGTCAATATTGTAATTGAAGTAAGCCAGATGCCCATAGCGTGCGGAGCGCTTCTGGGGAGGCTCATCTTTGGCGAACGTGACGCGATAAAAACCCTCCAAAGCTGGTTTGCCATGGTTCATCCGTACACGCCACTCGCCCCGCTCGTGCTGCCCATCCTGCAGCACCACTTGATTGAACCCATACAGGGCGTGCTCTTGCTGGTAAAAGGCTTTTCTGAATTTTTCCCTGGCGAGATGAGCAAGCCCGTCGTGGTTATAACCATCATACACGTAGCCGTTCAACTGCACCGGGTCCGGCGCTGTCGCAGCCAATAAGATATCTTCAAGCGTCTTGCGGTCGGCCTGTGCCAGCGTTTCAAATGTCCAGGTAGGCATCACTAGTGTTCCTCCTTCTTTCCCTTGATCAAATCCGCTGCTTTCTCGGCGATCATAATGGTGGGCGCATTCGTATTCCCACTCACGATTGCCGGCATGATAGACGCATCGACGACCCGCAAACCCTCGAGCCCATGGACCCGTAGCTCTGCATCAACGACGGCCAGCGGGTCGTTTCCCATCTTGCAGGTGCCCACGGAGTGATCGCCCGTCAGAGCGACCGCACGGATAAAGTCGGTAATGGCGGCCTCACCCTGCACCTCTGGTCCGGGGTAGAGCTCTAAGCCGCGGAAAGGATCGAATGCCCTGGTTAGCGCTACTTTACGACACAGGCTGATCCCCTCTACAAGCGCCTGCAGGTCGGACTCAGCAGTAAGGTACCGGGGCTGAATGGCCGGTGGCTCCAGCGGGTCAGGCGAGCGCGCAGCAGGTACGACAGCAGATTCGCCAGCGTCTCCACGCCAGCCAGGCTGACCGGTTGCATACAGGCATAGAGCACGCCTGCCGCCAGGTGATCTTGTAAATTGTGCCCGACACCTGGGAGATCCTGCGTGACGGGAATGCCCAGCACCTGGAGATGGGCCGCAGGGCCAATCCCTGAGAGCATGAGCAACTGCGGGGAGTTGATCGCTCCTGCGCACAGCAGCACTTCTCGCCTCGCCTGCACCTGCTGGGGTTGACCGTCCCGCAGATAGGCAACGCCCACACACCGCCGCTGTTCAAACAGCAGGCGAGTCGCATGGGTCCGGGGAAGCACCGTCAGATTGCGCCGCCGCCGTGCCGGTTTCAGATACGCATCGGCCGCACTGTGGCGTTGTCCCCGCTTCTGTGTCACCTGGTAGACGCCGACCCCCTCCTGTTCTGCTCCGTTGAAATCGGTGGTGTGTGGCCAGCCAAGCTCGACGCCCGCTGCCACAAAGGCACGCGTCAGCGGATTCACGCAGCGCAGGTCGGCGACATTCAGGGGACCACCCACCCCGTGATACGCGGAAGCGCCTCGCTCCTGGTGTTCCGCTTTCTTGAAGTAAGGCAGGACATCAGCGTAGCTCCATCCCTGGTTGCCCAGGGCGCACCAGTGGTCGTAGTCGTAGCAGTTGCCCCGCATATAGATCATAGTGTTGATGGAGCTAGACCCTCCCAGCACCTTCCCCCGGGGTATATAGACTTTGCGCTGCTTCAGTTGCTCTTGCTCTTCCGTAGAGTAGCTCCAGTCGTACGCGCTTTGGTAGAGTCTGCTAAACGCGGCAGGGATGTGCACTTCCCTCACGGTGTCCGCTCCCCCGCTTTCAAGCAGCAGCACCGAAACCGTGGGGTCTTCGGTCAGGCGATGGGCGAGGACGCATCCTGCGGATCCCGCACCGACAATCACATAATCATGCATGGCTTTGCTCCTTGACCAGGCCGAACGCTACATCCGTAATGTGGCTACAACCCCAAAATGGTCGGATGGGAACAGACCTGAGGGAGTGAGGTCCTCTGGCTCATTGCCGACAATTTCCATGTCGAGGGGGCGTACCTTGTTCAGCACGAGCACCAGGTCGACCCTCAGGCCGATGGTGGGGTGGCAGCAGGTGTAGCCGGGATCGCCGGGATTCGTCACGCTCCACGCATCGACAAACCCGGCCGCGATCAGGTTGAGGTAGGTCTGATCCCCAGTGTCAGCATCCGAATTGAAATCCCCGACGAAGATGACCGGGAGGCTTGTATTACCGGGCCCCTGCACTAATTCGTTGCCCTGGGCGGCCCGCACGGTTGAAAAGCCCGACACCAGGTGGGTAGTCAGGAAGCGGAACGTCTTGCCTTTGATGGTGGCATCAACCGAAATCCATCCCTGCGGGATCGTTATCGTTCCAATGATGGAGTTAGCGGATAAGAAATGGACGAAGTGTTGGACCTGGATGTTGGTGAGCGTGAGATCGGGCAGGTCGGTGCGGGCCAGGAGCACGTCGTGGTCAATGAGCCGGACATCGAACCCAAGGTTACTCGGTGCTTCGACGTCGGCGTTCTTCGAGATGGCGACGGGGGCATAGTGCAGTCCTTGCTGGGCGAGCGCGTCCAGCAGCGATTGGAGGCTATCGAACTGCACCTTTGTCGCCGGGGGGGACCCAAGCGGACCCGTGAGCCATTGGAAGACCTCTTGGAGGCCGACCAGGGCGGGCTGAGCTTCTCCGATCTCATCAGCCACGGCCGCGGCACGCTCAGGAATGTTGCTGGCTTGCACCTGCTGGTAAATCGTCCCCACAGCTGCTTCGAGGGCTGGGAGTGAGGTCGCAGTAAGGGCCGGGGTAAAGTCAGCGCCTTCTCCGAACATGTTTTGGGACATGATCGTCACCGTGTGGTCGCTCGTGGATGGGACCTGCGGTGCGGCATGGGCATCTCTCGTGATCCACCCGGAGCTGAGGATGGCCATCGCCAGTGCGATCCCGATGCAGAGTGTCAATCGTTGTTTCATGGTTTCTCCTTATATGTTAATATTCTTTCGTCGTGTCGAGGAGGTCGATCCCCTCGCTTTCGGCCTGCCAGTAGGAGTTGCTCTTTCTTTCATTCGCCAGCAGGGTCTTCATAATCAAGCGGGACAATAGCTGCAATCTGTCGCCCCAGGTGCAGCGTGTCCAGCTCGACCCAATGCTCCATGATCTTGCCGCCAACCAGGCGAAAGGTATCACTTCTGAACGCGTCCAGGTGCATTCGATGGTAGGTAAACGAGTCTGAGCCTATCCCATCGAGGGCAAGCCTCGCTCACCCACGTGAGACAGGCATTGGATATGTACTGCGCACTAGTGTACCGGCAAAACGTCTGCTGATCGTTACGGTAAGCGTTACGAAAGGATTTCTCCACGGTGTTCCCACTCTCGGGGGTCTGCTCATCGTGTCTCCTCTCCCTGCTGTCCTCAAGATGCTAATGATAGAGGCCGTGTACGCGAAGCAACGCAGTGGGCGATCGCCGCCACCAGTTGTTCTTTGCCTCGTAGCGTGTCGCAGAGGCGCAGTCGAGGCTCGACCAGCTCCAGTTCCATCAGGCGTAGCGTTCCAGCATCGTCGATGAGATCCACCCGCGCGAAGAGGAAGGACGAAGAGCTGTACATGCCAAGCAGTTTCGCTGCAATCCGCAGAATCTTCCGCGCAAGGTGAGCCTCCCGATTCGTAGGGATGATCGGATGCTCTCCCAGGCTGTCAGCCTCACCGCACAACACGGCTCGCTTGCGAAAGGCATGCGTCTGCTCTCCGGCGATGAACACCAGCGAGTGTTCACCGGCTTCCCTCACAGCATCGAGATAGGGCTGAATCATCATTTCGCGCTCACATGCCCAGGCGTTGAGCTGTGCCTGAGCCCCTCCAGCCGCCAGAGATGCTGCATCGACGAAGAATGTTGCATACGCATTCGTCGAGACCGCCGGCTTTATGACCGCAGACGGCCACCTCCGGTCAGCAAGGAGATCCGCGAGGAGTAGAGATGTGCCTTGTGGCAGCCAGACCGTTGGAATGGTGGGTATGCCGTGTCGCGCCAGTACTTGCAGGTAGCGCTTATGGGTATTCCAGCGCAAGGCTTCCACTGGATTGCGCAGTGTTGTCATACGCGCTATGCGTTCCGACCAGGCTAGAAAGCCTTCCCGGTCACAGTGATAATCCCAGCACGAGCGGATCACAACGATGGCTCCCTGGGCCATGTGTTCCCAGTCGATGGTCAGGTCATTCCACACAGCCACCTGCACATCTATGCCCCTCTCCAGCAACGCTTGTCGCAACACCTCATCGTCGGGTTCGCGCGAGGTCTGAGAGGACGCGTCATAGTGCTCTGCTCCGGTGATCAATACCACACGCTTCATGTTCGTTCCTTTCTGCTCTTCCTTCTTTGAGGACACGAACCTTCCACCTGGCATTCTTCCTTCAGGGACGGGTCATGGAGTGCTCACTCTTCACGTTGGAGTGACGCTGTCACAGCACACAACAGAGCGACCAGGTAGTGCGCATAAATGTGCCCGTCTTTTTCCCATTGGGAGCGGGCGCTTGCTAGCGTGAGACTCACCTGGGTGGAACAAAGCGCCGCAGTCAATGCCTTCACAATAGACACCTCCAACGCATTCCGCCGTGCTTGCTGACTCATCCACTCAGGAGCGTGAAGCAGCACGATCTTTGCATCCCCAGCGGAGAAACAGGCGTATTCACGACCCCAACCAGGGAATTGCTCCACCAGGGGATTGAGTTGCTCTTGCACGCTGGCAAACCCTTCGAACGCTCTCCTGACTGATACGCCATCCACGTGGACACACGGAGCGGGCATCGTCGTCCTGCGCACTTCCTCTCCCATTGCCATATGCAAGGCTCTGGTAGTTGCTTCGATCCAGGCATCGAGCACTTGCCCCACTTGCCCACCACTCCACGGCACCAGGAGCAAGCGTCGCACACCTTGATGCAACCACGCGGTGAGCGTCACGCCGAGACGCTCAGGCAATGTGCTAGAATCACTCATCTGATCGTCGCAATATACAGTGGGGACAACGGAGACCCGAACTTGTTGCTCAACCCGCCGGGTGATGTGTGAGGCGATCTCACTGGCGAAACTGAACGGCTGCCGCTCTCCCGCTGCAGGCCTTATAAGAGAGAGGAGAAGTGGAGGACTCTGTGGTCTCCTCGTGGCTTCCTGCTCACTCATCGTCATATGTGTGTTTGTTACTGTCGTTGCTATCATCGCTGGTTCTCCTCATTTATGCTTCCTTCCACCTGGAACGAGCTAGCCGAACACCTGGAGCAGCAGACGTTCGGCAGGATCGCCGCTCTCAGCAGCAGGGTGAGCGTCAGATGGTGCTGTCGGCGGCGGATATACCACACACCACGAGGGGTAGACCCGCCCGGTAGGCAAGCGCCTGGGCTGTTTCTCCACAGCCCTCGCGTTCCCCAAACGGGATGATGGATAGGTCACGGACCAGCCAGGGGTCACGTGTTCGGGGAAAGGCATGGTCTTCCTCCTTCTCTTTATGCATGAATCCCAGCGGGATCGCTGGGGACAGCTGCAAGAGGCAGCGGCCCTGCCACAAAACGGGACAACAGTGGCTCAACTGCGAGCCGTTCACGCAAGCGCTGAGATTCCCGTGCAGCACGTGCGCCGACAGGAGGCAGAGGCACGTGCTGCCTTTGTTTGCGCCATTTACGATTCCAGCTCCCCACGCTGTACCCGTGCCATCAGTCTTGTCCAGGCAAGGGTTTGCGGCACAGAGAGAGGTAAAGCAAATGTGTATGGAGTATCATGATCACCACCGGCACCATGTTCTAGCTCTGCCCGCCTTCTCTCCAAAGAACTCATGCTACCCTCACCAAAGGATTGTTGTACTTTGCTTGTCTCTTTCAATGACGGGTTGGTGGTGACAGCGATTGCTACCCTTTCCTGGTTCGCTTCTATTCCAGGTGCTGAGGCTTCCCGCGTCATTGTTCGTACACTGATCTTCCTCTCCTGCAGGAATTGCGCTGCTGTAACGGAGTTGGACTCCGCCCCGTTGTTCACGTGCGCTAGCAGCTCGTCCATTCCCTCACGTGAGGAGGAGGAGAAGACCCGTAGGCGATCTTGTGGAAGAGCACTATAGAGTCTTAAGAAGCGAAACAGAGTATCAAGCGAGCTTAGGACCGTTGATTTCCATTGCCAGGCAGGCTGTTGATTCACCTGGATTGCTACACGATAATACATCTTATTTCTCCTTCTACATCCTTTTACCAGTATTACTCATTTCAGACATTTGATAGAAAGTGTTTTCTCATCTATTCCTGGTAGACCTCTGCATTTTTCAGCTATCTCCTTACTGCTCACAGTGTACGTGACGGAAGGCGAGAACACATCCGTTGAATCACCTGTTGTTACTACCTGTCTTTGAGGGATCAAAAGAGCATGATTGCGAGGGATACCCGTAGAATTACTGGGGTGGTGCTTATACCTACAGGTGATTGAGCTTATGCACATTGACGAAATAATCTGGACACCGTAGGGTGCCGATTTATCGTGCACATCGCCGATTTATCGGCCTGAGGAGCGCATCGACGGGCCATTGGCTGATAAATCGGCGGTGCGCCAATAAATTGTGCGCCTACGGCACATGACCGGGGTTGCTTGGTAAACTTCATTAAGCTCAAACATATGGAGGCATTTCAGAGAACCGGCAGAAAAACAGCAAGGGAGTGTTACACCAGATGATGCTCGAGAGCGTAGCGTGTAGCGGCACTGCGCGAGGTGACCCGCAGCTTGCTATAGATGGCGGTCAGATGCCAGTTGACCGTGCGGGGACTGATGACCAGCTGATCAGCCATCTGGGCATCGGTCAGCCCTTGCACCACCAGGCGCAGCACCTCCACCTCGCGTGCCGTCAATCCAGCAGGAGAGGTGCGTGCAATCTTCTCGTTAGTCGTTGGCTGGCGCACTCGGGAAACCGCATCAGGTCCGCTGTTCAGCCATTGTCTGACTTCTGCTGCCTTATGGTGACCAATTGCCTCAAAGATTGCCAGACTTTCCTGACCCTGCTGGCGTGCCCTCTCGCTCTTCCCTTGAGCCAGCGCAACTCGTGCCAGACCGTAGAGCGCATCGGCCATGCTTTCCCTGGAACCCTCTGGGGCCTGTTCTAATGCTTCCTCAAAGGCGGTGGATGCGGCATCGAATTGGTGTTGTTGCAGATACCATTCCCCCCAAACAATGAGCAACACACTGATAAACCAGGCATGCCCGATCTGGCGTGCAATCGCCAGCCCTTCCCGCAGATAGCTTTCCGCCAGCGCGTCGTTCCTCTGCTCCATGGCCAGCTCTCCCAACGTGGCCAGCAGGACGCTCTCGTGCTGGCGATGCCCTGCCTGCCGAGCCAGGACTAATCCTTCCTGCAAGTAGGCTGCTGCCTGCTCATAGTGCTTGAGGACACGCGCCACATGCCCCAGGTTCGAGAGCATCACACTGATCGTGGGCACATCTTGAGCCTGCCGGGCCAGGGCCAATCCTTCTTGGAAGTATGCTTCCGCCAGTGAATAGTTCCCCGTATTACCTGCGAGCACTCCTAGTGATCTCACGTAGCCGCTGATCCGTTCGTGGTCGTTGAGTTGACGCGCTAAGGCCAGTCCTTCCTCTAAGTACCCTCCCTCCTGGACATAGTTTCCACGGCGGCTCGCTACCACGCCAAGCAGACGCAGGATATCACAGATCCGTGCCTGGTCTCGGACCTGCCGCGCCAGCTCCAATCCCTGCTGCAGGTAGGCCTCAGCATGAGCATACTGCCCATGCTTCTCGGCCAGTTCTCCCCGAAAGCACAAGGTGGTGGCCAGACCAGCCCTGTCTTGTAGCGAGGTCGCCGCCTGTTGCGCTCGCTCAAGATGAACCTCTGCCTGCTCATACAGCCCCCGCGTTTCCAGAAAGCGGGCGAAGATATTCACTCCCCGGACCAGTTCTGCGTCCATCCCATATGCGTAGGCGGCCTCCAGTGCTGCGAGCACATTGGCCATCTCCTGCTCCAACCGCGTCAACCATACGAGTTGCTGCGTGCCCTGCAAGCATGGCTCTGCTTGTTCTATCAATGCCAGGTAGTACAGCGCATGGGCACGCTGAACTGCCTCAGCCTCTCCGCGTTCGCGCAGGCACTCCAGTCCATACTCCCGAAGGGTCTCAAGCATACTGAGGCGTGGCTCCCCGCCCTCTTGCTCCGTTTGCTGCAGTAGGCTCTTGTCGATGAGCGAGGAAACTCCTTCCAACACGTCAATCCCCAGGTCGTTGGCTTCTTTGCCTCCCATGTGCACCACGGCTTCTGCTGCCTCTAGTGTGCAACCACCGACGAAAACCGCAAGCCAGCGGAAGAGGCGCTGCTCCTCGGCGGTCAGCAAGTCGTAGCTCCACTGGATCGTATTGCGCAGCGTCTGCTGGCGCTCCGGCATGCTACGCCACCCACCGGTAAGCACCTGGAAGCGCTGCGAGAGGCGGGCCAGCAGCGCCTGCGGCGGCAATAAGCGCATGCGGGCCGCCGCCAGTTCCAGCGCCAGCGGTAAGCCGTCCAGCCGCACGCAGATCTCCGCGATCGCCTGCACCTGCGCCTGTATGAGCTGGAAGTCTGGCAAAATCGCCTGCGCGCGTTGGACGAAGAGGGCCACCGCCGCGTACTGGGCCAGTTGCTCACGCTCGGGAAGATGGGCCAGGTCGGGCAGGGCCAGAGGCGGAACCGGGAAGCGGTGTTCGGCCCGCAGGTGCAGCACCTCGCGACTGGTGACGACCATGGCGAGCTTGGGGCAGGCCGCCAGGAGCTCCGCCAGCAGCGGAGCAGCGCTGACGAGCTGCTCGAAGTTATCCAGCAGCAAGAGGAACTGCTTGTCTCGCAACCAGGTTTTCATGGTCTCCACAAGGGGCTGCGCTCCTCCCTCTTGCAGACCTAATTCGTGTGCAATGGAGGATATGACGAGGCCGGGATCGCTTATGGACGCCAGGGCCACAAAGCAGACGCCATCGGCGTAACGCTCTCGCATCTCCAGAGCCACCTGCAGAGCGAGGCGGGTCTTGCCAATACCCCCTGCACCCAGCAGAGTCACCAGGCGTACCCCTTGACGCGAGAGCAAGGCACAGGCAGCAGTCACGTCCTGCTCTCGCCCCACCAGGGGCGTTAAGCTGCTGGGGACATTCCACAGCGGTGCGGGTGGCTCCGTGTCAGCAGGAGTCTCCTGCTCCTCCCGTTCGACCTGCGGGGCAGTTACAACAGTGGGAGTCGTCACAGACCCGGCATTAGCCTGTTCCTGGGTTAGGGCGGCAGGAGGTCCGGCGGCTGCGCGAGCAGGGTAAGGCACCTCTGCGGCAGCTCCCGGGGCCACGGCAGGTGATGCGACCTGCTGAGCGGCCTGCTGCAAGGCGTTGGCGAAGTCCTGCACGCAGGCAAAGCGCAGCCTGGGCTCTTTGGCCAGCGCGCGCAGCACCACCTCCTCGACCGCGGGCGGCAGCTCAGGCGCCTGCTCACGCAGAGAGGCCGGAGGGATCGAGAGCTGCTGCATGGCGATCTTGATGGGGGAGCCGCCGAACGGTCGCCTGCCACACAGCCACTCGTAGACCACCACGCCCAGGGCGTATTGGTCACTGGCCGGCTGGGGCTTGCCCTGCAGTTGTTCAGGCGCCAGGTAGGCTGTGGTGCCGTTCAGCGATGGTTCCATGGCTTGTGTGCTTCTTGAGCTTGTCGGCGCAAGCATGGCCAGGCCGAAGTCGGCAAGCAACACCTCCTCGCGTGCGCCCAGCAGCAGATTCTCCGGCTTGACATCCCGGTGCATGAGGTGCTGCTCGTGGGCATACTGCAAGGCGGAGGCCACCTGGCGCACATAGCTCACGATGGTGGCAAGCGGCAGGCGGCTGCCTCCCGGGTGGCGCATGCGCAAGGTACCCCCGGGCGCATACTCCATCACGAGAAACGGCAGGCCCTCGTGGACCGCGAAGTCGAGCACGCGCACAATATGGGGATGGCTGAGGCGGACCAGGGTGCGTGCCTCCGTCACAAAGCGTGCCGCCGCCTCCTCGCTGAGCCGGCTGTGCAGGAGTTTGAGCGCGGCCTGGCTCTGCAGATAGACGTGTTCGCCCAGATACACGTCAGCAAAGCCCCCGTGCCCCAGCAAGCGCAGTAAGCGGTAGTTGCCCAGTTGTTGTCCGACGCGGTCGGTCATCCCTGCCCCTCCTGTTAGGAACCTCGCATCGTGTGCCCAGAGATCATGGCACACGACGAATGCAAGACACCACTGCTAGTATACCGCATCCTCAAAATGAGGAAAGACCTTCCCTGACAAGAGCTTCTGCTGCTTCCGAAAGTGGAAGAGCAGGTTCGATTAACCACTAGTCAGACGCTCGGAACAGGTACTTTTTGAACACGAATTTCTGATCAGTTTGGGCTCGCTCGAATGTGGGAGCAGAGTGACTCCTTGTCTCCTTGTCTCTTGCACTCCTGAGCTTTTATGTGCTAATCTTTACAGTGGAATACGTAGCATGCTTCACCCTCGGTGTCCCTGCATCTACCTCCGGCAAATCTTCTTGTAGTGTACTTTTTACCTTTTTATCTCACGAGGAGGTTACCTATGCCTTACGACATGGGGGAATATTACGAACGCGCCAGCGATTATGACCTGGAATATCAGAGCCAGAGCGAGCAGGATGTGCCTTTCTGGTGCGAACTGGCCATGCGTTACACGCCACAACAAGTGCTCGAACTCGCCTGCGGCAGCGGGCGTATCGGCCTTGAACTGCTGCATTGTCCCGGCAGTTTTCAACTTGAGGGGCTGGACATCTCGCCTGAAATGCTGCATGCCTATCGCCGCAAACTGGCCAGGGAACCTGAAACGGTGCAGCAGCGTGTCACCCTGCATGAAGCCGATATGTCTGACTATCAGCTCGCACACAAAGGCCAGTTTGACCTGGCCTTCCTGCCTTTTAACTCAATTGCGCACCTCTATGAAATAGAGCATCAGCTTGATGCCTTTAAAAATACGTATGACCACCTGGCAGTCGGTGGGCGCTTTGTCGTAGATATCTACCTCCCCGATATTGATTACCTGAGCAATGCCCTCAATCGTCCCTCCAATGTCTACCTCGAGGACGAGATCGAAGCGCCAGACAACGAATTTACCATGCTCATCTATTCAAGCAGAAAATATGACCCCTTTGAACAATTGCAGCATATCGCCTTGACGCATGAAAAATTCTTTGAGACGGGCGAAAATGAACGCTACCTGACCAGGCTCGATACACACATCTTCTTCCCGCGTGAACTCCAGCTGCTCTTCCTGGCCACAGGTTTCGCTATCGAAGCCATTTATGGCGGGTACGATTGGAAACCCTTTGGCCAGGGCACGCGCCAGATCGTAGTCGGGCGCAAGGCTAGCTCCCTCGTCTAGCAGCTTGTCGGAGAGAAGAGACGAGAAGTGGAGCACGGCTCACCCTAGCATGCATGTGCTGGCACACTGGCTTGAAGAACCTCATGGCCTTATCATACGATCATGGTACGCGCATCGCGACAAACAGGGACGCGTCCCAGCTAGAAAGGAAGACATGCTTTTCTAGGAGGATAAGAGAACCCAGAAAATGAGCATGAGAGTATGCCTCCCAACAACGATAGAAACCTGCCACATGGAGGGGCAAAACGAAAAGAGCCGCAGAGCCATCGGTACATCTGGCTCTTTCTGATGGGAGGTCTCGGGGTGGGCCTGCCTCTCCTCTTCTATGGATTGCTCGCGTTCGTTGCTCAGATAGGTGGGTGGAGATGGGAGTTTCTTGGGCATCCCGATGGCTTGAGCTGGGTTCTCCTGGCTCTCATGATTCCTCCTCCGTTCGTCTCCCTGCTCCTGTGGTGGTTCCTGCTGGTGACACGTGCAAAGCAGCCCACGTTCCGGCGTGGCCTGCTGGCAGGGGTCTGTGGAGCCGTCTTCGCCTTTCCACTAGAAGGCTTCTGGATGGGCGGTGTGCTCCTGGTGCTGGCAAACCCGGGGGGATGGGTCTTCTTGGTGGGCTGCTAGCCGTGCTCGCAGGCCGGAGAGACTTCCCCCTTCCTCGGGTTCTTGACGATTATGGCAATGATTTCACAGGATAATAAATAGTCTGTTTGCAGCGTTGCTCCTTAACATGTCTCCTCGCGAAAGTCTTCTGCCTGCCCTCAGGAAGAACACGGCCCACAGAAAAAGCTTCTCCTTTACAATGAAGATTGTCGTGGCTCGAGCATGAGAATAGCTTGACGACTCCTGATTTTACCCTGGCATACTCTTGTTGGCAAGCAGTAAAGGAAAGGGACATCGTTCTCGAATGGCCTACTATCCCGAACGGATGTCCAATGTAGCCAGCACATCGAGTCTCATTTGCCGCTGGCCTCGTGCGTGACCCATTCGTCGCCGCTCAGTGAGCGAACGCGAGGTACTCGTGGACGGAACGCACCGCGGCCGACCCTTCGCCGACGGCTGCCGCGACTCGCTTGGTCGAGCCCGCCCGGACGTCGCCTACGGCGAACAACCCGGGATAGCTGGTCTCAAAGGGCAGCGGTCGCCGGCCCAGTGCTTCCCATCGCCCGTCGAGGTGTTCTTCGCCCAGGGACCGGTCGGTGAGCACAAAACCGCGTGCATCCAGGGCCGCGCACCCCGACAGCCAACCCGCGGCAGGATCTGCGCCGATGAAGGAGAACAAAGCGACACACGGGAACACGGCAGCGAGGCCCTCGGTGGTGACACGTACCGACGTGAGGGTCCGGTCACCGTCCAGACCGGTGATCCTGGTGTTGGTTCGTACCTCGATGCGAGCATCAGCCTCGATGCGGTCGACGAGGTAGCGCGACATGCTGGCGTCCAGGTCGTGGCCGCGGATGACGACGGTGACGGGGCTGTCGGCCGCTGCGAGGAACAGTGCGGCCTGACCGGCCGAGTTGCCCCCGCCTGCGACCACGACCGGTGATCCGGCACAGAGGCGGGCTTCCATCTCGGTGGCCGCGTAGTACACGCCGTTGCCCTCGAAGTCTGCGAGACGGGCAGCATCGAGTCGCCGGTAGCGGGCCCCACTGGCCACGATCACGGCGCGCCCGGCGACATCGGTCCCGTCGGAAAGGCGGACCACGAGATGCCCAGCCTCCTCACGCAGCGACGAGGCCGCGCACGGGCTCGTGAGGTGGGCGCCGAACTTCTCCGCTTGCACGACGGCTCGCTGGGTGAGGTCGCCGCCGGAGATCCCGGTCGGGAACCCGAGGTAGTTCTCGATGCGCGAACTGGTCCCTGCCTGGCCCCCGACGGCGGCCATCTCGACGACCAGGGTTCGCAGTCCCTCCGAGGCGCCGTAGACCGCCGCCGCCAAGCCGGCTGGCCCCGCACCGACCACGACGAGGTCGAAACAGCGCTCGGGAAGGCTGTCGATGGTCAAACCGAGGTACTGCGCCAGCACACCAGGCGTCGGGTGGCGCAAGACCGAGCCGGAGGCGATCACGACCGGTAGCTCCCCCGGGGTGACGGCGAACTCGCGCAGGAGGCGCTCAACGGTCGCGTCGCGCTCGGGGTCGAGCCACTCATGGGGGATGCGGTTGCGGGCCAAGAACTCCCGGACCCGGAGCGACTCGGGCGAGAACCGGGA
>Ga0070708_100001500_pt1 | contig 17816 bp, 16 predicted proteins | sample KBSK5503metaG_FD_65469 | JGI IMG/M metagenome (GOLD analysis project Ga0070708, IMG submission 65469) | Corn, switchgrass and miscanthus rhizosphere microbial communities from Kellogg Biological Station, Michigan, USA - KBS K5-50-3 metaG | ecosystem: Host-associated > Plants > Roots >... | reverse complement strand
CAGCCACCATAACGGCGTGGTTCCCCGCCGCGGTCAGGCGAAGAGACATCTCGTCGCCGCCCCCGACAAGTTTCGAGGCACGGCGACGGCTGCCGCGGTGGCCGGCGCAATCGGCCGGGCGGCGATCGCCGCTGGGTGGACCTGCGACGAGGCCCCAGTGGCCGACGGCGGCGAGGGGACGCTCGAAGCCATCGGTGGCAGCGTCCGTCACACACGGGTGACAGGTCCGTTGGGCGCGCCGGTCGACGCCGAGTGGCGGCTGCGCGACGGCACCGCGGTCATCGAGATGGCCCGAGCGTCAGGGCTGGCGTTGGTCGGCGGGGCCGAGACCAACGACCCCGTCCAGGCCTCCACCATCGGGACCGGCGAGTTGATCGTCGCCGCCCTCGAGGCCGGGGCCAAGCAGGTGATCGTGGGGGTCGGCGGGTCGGCAACGACCGACGGCGGCCTCGGCGCGTTGCGAGCCTTCGGCAAGCATCGCCTTCACGGCATCGACGTCTCGGTCGCCTGCGACGTCACCACGCGGTTCGTGGACGCGGCGGAGGTGTTCGCCCCCCAGAAGGGCGCCACTCCCGCGCAGGTCGAGCTGCTGCGGCGCCGCTTGGAACGCCTGGCGGACGTGTACGTGCGCGACTACGGCGTCGACGTGCGCGACCTACCCAGCGCCGGCGCGGCCGGTGGGCTCGCCGGCGGGCTGGCGGTGCTCGGCGCCCGGCTCGTTCCCGGCTTCGACGTGGTCGCCGACGCCATCGCCCTGGACGAGCGCGTCGAGGGCGCCAACCTCATCGTCACCGGCGAGGGCTACCTCGACGAGCAGTCCTTCGCCGGCAAGGCGGTGGGCGGCGTGGCCGAGCTCGGGCGAGAAGCGGGGGTGGAGGTGCTCGCAGTCGTGGGCGAGCGCGACCCGGGCGTTGCCGTGCCCGCGGGCGTCGACGTCGTCTCGCTCGTCGAGCAGTTCGGGCACGACCGGGCGGTCGCCGACGTCCTGTCCTGCGTCGAGGCGGTCGTGGCGGCGCGGCTTGTGTCCCGGTAGGGGGCGGTCGTCCAACCGCCCCCTGGGGCACAATTGTCGGCATGACCGACGGGGGTGTGGTGACCCTGCTGTTCACCGACCTCGTCGGCTCGACCGAGCTTCTCGAGCGCATCGGCGACGACGCCGCCGAGGAGGTTCGGCGCACCCACTTCCGGCTGTTGCGAGACGCAGTCAGCGGTGCCGGCGGCGAAGAGGTCAAGAACCTCGGGGACGGGCTGATGACCGTCTTCCCGAGCGCGGTTGACGCCGTGCGCTGCGCAGTGTCGATGCAGCAGTCGGTCGACCGCCACAACGACCACGTCGACAACCCGATCTCGGTCAGGGTCGGACTGCACGTCGGTGAGCCGATCCGCGACGAAGGCGACTACTTCGGCACGCCCGTCGTGGTCGCCCGCCGCCTGTGCGACGTGGCCCGCGGCGGGCAGATCCTGGCCTCACAGCTCGTGCGCGACCTGGTGGGCTCGCGGGGCGAGTTCACCTTCGGCGCCATCGGGCCCATGGCCCTCAAGGGCCTGGCCGATCCAGTGTCGGCGTTCGAGATCAAGTGGGAGCCGCACGGCACTGCGCAGCTCGACCTGCCGCCGGCCCTGACGGTGGCGCCGACGTCGCCGTTCGTCGGACGGGCCGCTGAGCGCGAGCGCCTCATGGCCGCGTGGAAGCAGGCGTGCGACGGCGAGCGCCAGCTGGTGCTGCTCGGCGGAGAGCCGGGAATCGGCAAGACCCGTCTCGCCACCGAGGTGGCGATGGCGGCCCACACGGGGGGCGGCATCGTGCTCTTCGGCCGGTGCGACGAGGAGAATCTCGTGCCCTACCAGCCGTTCGTGGAAGCCATCCGACATTACGTTGCGCAGTCGCCGCTCGACGCGCTTCGCCATGACGTCGGCGACCATGCCGGGCAGTTGGCCCGCCTCGTCCCCGATCTCGAGCGGCGCCTGCCCGGCATCAAGGTCGAAGCCGACGCCGACCGCTACCACATGTTCGAGGCGACGACCTCGTTCGTGGCCACGCTGAGTTCGCGCACGCCGCTGCTCGTGCTGCTCGACGACCTGCACTGGGCCGACAAGCCGACGTTGCTCCTGCTGCGCCATCTCGTGCGTTCTCCCCGCCTCGCCAACGTGCTCTTCGTCGGCACGTATCGAGAGACCGACCTCGACCGCACCCACCCGCTGTCGGAGATGCTCGCCGACTTCCATCGCGAGCCGGCGGTGTCGCGCATCTCGCTGCGGGGCCTCGACGGTGACGAGATCGCGGAGTTGTTGGAGGCGATCATCCAGCACGAGCTGGGACGGCGGGGGCACGCGCTGGCCGCGGCGCTCGTGCGGGAGACGGAGGGCAACCCCTTCTTCATTCAGGCGATCCTTCTCCACCTCGTCGAGGCCGGTCGGGTGTTCCAGCGCGACGGCCTTTGGACATTCGACGTCGAGGTCGACCTGCTCGGCATTCCCCAGGGTGTCCGCGAGGTGATCGGTCGGCGCCTCAACCGTCTCTCCGAGGAGTGCAACAAGGTCTTGACCAACGCCGCCGTGCTAGGGCGCGAGTTCGAGTTCGACGTCCTCGCCCAAATGTGCGGCCTCGACGAGGACTCGCTGCTGAACGCGGTCGAGGAGGCGTTGACGCCCCAGCTCATCGTCGAGAGCCCCGACAGCGCCCGTCCGGGCTACTCGTTCACCCACGCGCTCGTCCGCCAGACGCTCTACGAGGAAGTGAGCCTGCCGCGCAAGCAGCGGATGCACCTCCGAGCAGCTGAGGCCATCGAGGCCGTGCACGTTCGCGACATCGACGCCTTCGCCATCCCGCTGGCCGGGCATTACCGCATGGCCGGCCTCGGCGCCGACCCCGAGAAGGCCATCGGGTATTCGCTGCGGGCCGGCGAGGCCAGCGCGGCCGTGTTCGCCTATGAGGACGCCGCTGACCACTGGCAGGCCGCGCTGGAGCTCATGGAGGAGCAGGGGACCTACCCCGAACGGCGGGCCCTGCATCTCGAACGGCTCGGCGACCTCATGTACGCGACCGGCATCGACTACGCCAGCGGTGCCTCCTACCTCGAAAAGGCGCTGGCGCTGCACCACGAGCTCGGCAACACCCGCCGAGCCGCTCGCGTGCAATCACGCCTGGGCCGCAACCTGTCGACGTTCCCGGATGCCATGGACATCGGCCGCGCTCGGGAGCATTTCGCGGCCGCCGAGGCGCTGTTCGCCGACGAGCCCGAGAGCATCGCCCACGGCTATCTCTACATAGGCGTCGCCAGCGCGGAGCTGTGGGGTGCTCGCACCGATGAGGGCTTGGCGGCGGCCCGGCGGGCGCGGGAGATCGCCGAGCGATTCGAGAACGAGGCGCTCTGGTCGCTGGCCGCGGGCCAGGAGGCCTGGCACCTCATGAACGCCGGCCGGCTGCGCGAGGCCCGCGAGCTGGTGGAGCAGGCCTGGCAGGTCGGCGACCGCCTGAACCACGTGGTCGCCGGCTTCAACGCCGCGTGGATCGGCGTGGGGATCTTCATGGGATTCGAGAGCGCCGCCGCCGCAGAGATCTCGCGGCGCGAGCTCGACAAGCCCCGCATCGCGCAGGCGCCGGCGCAGCGCGACATGCTGCGGGGGGCGCTGGCGGTGGCGCTCGCAGCATGTGGTCAGGTCGCTGCCGCCAACGAGGCCGCCGAGGGGGTCCCCGACGCCGGCGGCTTCTCGCCGACGGTCCGCATGTACGAGGGCGACTGGGAGCGAGCCGAGGCCATGTGGCACGAGGCCCGGGACGAGAGCGTCCGCACCGGCAACCAGCTCAGCTGGGGCATGAGCACGCGTTTTCTCGCTCGCGTGCTTCATTACCGCGGCGACTTCGAGGCGGGCGAGCGGCTCTACCGAGAGTTTCTCGACGTCTCGACGTCGGTCCCGGCCGAGATCTACGTCCGCGCCGACCTGGTCGAGCTGCTTGTCGAGGCGGGTGACGTGCCTCGGGCCGCGCAGGAGTTGGAGCGCCTGGAGGAGCTCATGGGTTCCGAGGAGGAATGGAAGGGCGCCCTCGGCTGGCTCCACACCGCCCGCGCCGCCATCGCCCTCGCCGAGGGACGGTCGACGGATGCCGCCGCTGCCGCCGAAGCGGCCGTGACCGTCTTCAGCGTCGCCGCCAACCCCTGGGACGAGGCTCGCGCCTATGGCCTCTGGGCGCGGGCGCTGCGCGCCGGTGACGGCGCGGCCGCTGACCAGAAGCTCGAGGCCGGCCGCCGGACCCTCGAGGAGATCGACGCCGCCCGAGTGTGGTTTCGGCTGCTCGAGGGCGCTTCAGGCGAGTAGCTGCTCGAGAACCTCGGCGACGCCGTCGCCGTGGGCGCCGGTCGTGCGGTTGGGCCAGTCGAGCTCGGGCTCGGCGTTGCCCACGAGCCAGCACTCGCCCACGTCGTCGGCACACGCGAGGTCACTGGCGGCGTCGCCGATGTAGACGGTGTCGGCGCGGGCGATGCCATGGTGGCGGCGGTCGACGCGCACGCCGTGGGCCTTGCCGGTCCCCGTCGGGGCGAGGTGGTAGACGTGCCCGCCCCGGCGCAGCACGCCGTTGTCGACGACCTCGCACCACGAGTGTCCCGCCGCCGCCAGGCGGGCGCTGACCGCGGCCTCGTCGACCTTGCCTCGCAACAGATAGGTCGCTTCTCGGCCTTCGTTCCAAGGCTCGTGAGGCTCGAGCCCCTGGGCCAGCACCACGTCGAGGACGCCGTCGCGGAGCATGCGCTCGACCGGCGTCTCGCCGAGGAACGGGAACGCGCCGAGCTCGTAGCGCACCTCCCGGCCCTCGAGATGGATACAGCCGAGCTCGGCGATCCCTCGCGGCAACCCCAGCAGCCGGCACAGCTCCCGCACCTGGATACGGCTTCTCCCGGTGACGGGCACAACGGCGATGCCCGCGGCGCGGCAGCCGAGGAGGGCGCCGATCAGGCGAGGGCCGTCGCCGGCGAGGACGTCTCCACCGGGGCCGACGAGCGTGCCGTCTACGTCTACGTAGACGGTGCTGGCGGTCACGCCTCTGAGGTTGTTGCGACGCCAGCGCGGGCCAGCGCTGCTTCCAGGATCTCCAGCGACTGCACGCTCAGCTCCTCGAGCGTGCGGTTGCGATGCACGCGCTCGCCGAGGTCGACCTGGGCGATGGCGTCGACGCCGTAGGCGCGGGCGATGTCGATCAACAGGGCGAGGTCGACGCCGTAGGACGGCTCGAACGACACCGACTCCAGCACCGCCCGGCGCCCGGCGCACTCGCCGGCGAGGGGCTGGAGGATCGGCGTGAGTGTCGGGAAGAGCAAGCTGATGAGGGGACGGGCTACGAGCTGCGTGACGCGCCCGCCCTTGCCGGGCCGGCCGTCGAGGGGCCGCTCGTAGAAGCCCTTGACGAAGACGACGTCGTTCTCGCTGAGGAGAGGCCCCAGCAGGCCGGTGACGAAGCGGCTGTCGAAGTTGGTGACGTCGGCGTCGCACCAGACGATGAGGTCGCCGGTGGATGCCGAGAGCGAGCGCCACATGGCGTCGCCCTTGCCCTCGCCGGTCCCCGTCAGGACCTTGGCGCCGGCGGCGGCCGCAACCGTGGCGGTGTCGTCGGTCGAGCCGTCGTCGACGATCAGCAGCTCGTCGACCAAGCCGGCCCGTTCGACAAGCTGGTCGTGGATGACCTCGACGATGGCCCCGACGGTCGACGCCTCGTCTCGCGCCGGGAGACACACCGAGATCGTGCTGTCGCCCTTGGCGCGGACGAGGTCGCTGAGCGCAAAGTGGCCGTGGTGAAACGTGCGGGACACGACGATTCATCGTGGCATGAATCGGGCAGCCGCTTTGACTCGCCCGCAGAGCGTCGCCATTATTGAGGTGCTTATCCAGAGCGGCTGAGGGATCGGGCCCGATGACGTCGCGACAACCAGCGGAGCGCTCAGGCGCAACGCCAGGTGCCAATGCCCGAATCGATGAGGAGCGTGGTGTGAGTTTCGTCGACAGCCTTAGGTGCCGTGAGTGCGCGCGCACGTACCCGGCAGAAGCCCTGCACGTCTGCGAGTACTGCTTCGGACCGCTCGAAGTGGCCTACGACTACGACGCCATCGCCGCGGCGACGACCCGGGAGACGATCGGGGCCGGGCCGCTCTCGCTATGGCGCTACGCCAACCTGCTGCCGGTGGCGGGCGATGGCGAGCTCGGGCTCCGCGCCGGCTACACGCCTCTGGTCCGCGCCGACCGGCTGGCCGCCGAGCTGGGGCTCGGCGAGTTGTGGGTGAAGAACGACACCGTCAACCCCACGGGCTCCTTCAAGGACCGGGTGGTGTCGGTGGCCCTGGCTCGGGCGCGGGAGCTCGGCTTCAAGGTGGCGGCGTGCGCCTCGACCGGGAACCTGGCCAACGCGGTGGCGGCCCACGCGGCCCGGGCGGGGATGGCGCACGTGGTGTTCATCCCGTCCGACCTCGAGTCGGGCAAGGTGGTGACCACCGCGGTCTACGGCGACCACCTCATCGCCGTGAACGGCAGCTACGACGACGTCAACCGGCTGTGCGCCGAGCTGGCGTCAGAGCACCCGACGTGGGCCTTTGTCAACGTGAACCTGCGGACGTACTACGCCGAGGGCTCGAAGACCCTCGCCTTCGAGACCGTGGAGCAGCTCGGGTGGCAGGCGCCCGACCACGTCGTTGTCCCGGTGGCGTCGGGGTCGCAGCTGGCCAAGATCGCCAAGGGCTTCCACGAGCTCGCCCAGGTGGGGCTGCTCGACGAGGAGCCCGAGGTCCGCATCTCCGGCGCCCAGGCCGAGGGATGCGCGCCGGTGGCGACGGCGTTCGCAGAGGGCACCGACTACATCCGCCCGGTCAAGCCCCACACGATCGCCAAGTCCCTGGCCATCGGCAATCCTGCCGATGGGTACTACGCCCTCGACGCGGTGCGCTCGAGCGGCGGGGCGCTGGCGGCCGTCACCGATGAGGAGATCCTCGACGGCATCCGCCTCCTGGCCCGCACCGAGGGAATCTTCGCCGAGACCGCCGGCGGGGTCACGATCGCCACCCTCGGGAAGCTGGCGGCGGCCGGCGTCATTCGCTCCGACGAGCGCGTCGTGGCCTATGTCACCGGGATCGGGCTGAAGACCCTCGAGCCGGTGGCCGCCACCGCTCGTCCCACCGTGACCATCGAGCCGACGCTCGAGGCCTTCGCGGCTGCCGTCGACCTAGGAGATGTCGAATGAGCGTGAAGGTGCGGGTGCCGTCGCAGTTGCGCACCCTGTCTGGGGGCGCTTCGGAGGTGGCGGTCGAGGGCTCGACGGTGGGCGACGTGCTCGCGGCCCTCGACGCGTCCCATCCGGGCTTCCGCGACCGGCTCTTCGACGAGTCGGGCAAGCTCCGCCGGTTCGTCAACCTGTTCGTCGCCGACGAGGACGTGCGCTTCCTCCAGGGACTCGACACCGCCGTCGCCGACGGCCAGACGCTGTCGATCGTCCCCGCCGTGGCTGGCGGCTAACCCGTAACCCGTTTGCACGGACTCCCCAGGCGTGGTTTCCTGTTAGCACTCGACACCTGAGAGTGCTAACGAACCTGGAGGGTCCAGATGGCCAAACTCATCACCTTCGACGAGGAAGCACGGCGCGCGCTGGAGCGGGGCATGAACCAGCTCGCCGACGCCGTCCGCGTCACCCTGGGCCCCAAGGGCCGCAACGTCGTGCTGGAGAAGAAGTGGGGCGCGCCCACGATCACCAACGACGGCGTCTCCATCGCCAAGGAGATCGACCTCGAGGACCCGCAGGAGAAGATCGGCGCCGAGCTGGTCAAGGAAGTCGCCAAGAAGACCGACGACGTCGCCGGTGACGGCACGACCACCGCCACCGTTCTGGCCTGGGCCATGGTGCGCGAGGGCCTGCGCAACGTCGCCGCCGGGGCCAACCCCATGTCGCTGAAGAAGGGCATCGAGGGCGCCGTCGACCGGGCGGTGGCGTCGATCAAGGACCTCTCGGTCGAAGTGGAGTCCAAGGAGCAGGTCGCCCAGGTGGCGGCGATCTCCGCCGCCGACCCCGAGATCGGCGACATGATCTCCGAGGCCATCGACAAGGTGGGCAAGGACGGCGTCATCACCGTCGAGGAGTCGCAGACCTTCGGCATGGAGATGGACCTCGTCGAGGGCATGCGTTTCGACAAGGGCTACATCTCGCCATACTTCGTCACCGACCCCGAGCGCATGGAGGCGGTCCTCGAGGACGCCTACATTCTGCTGGTCAGCTCGAAGATCTCCGCGGTGCGCGACCTGCTCCCGGTGCTCGAGAAGGTCATGCAGTCCGGCAAGCCGCTGGCGATCATCGCCGAGGACGTCGAGGGCGAGGCGCTGGCCACCCTGGTCGTGAACAAGATCCGGGGCACGTTCAAGTCGGTGGCGGTGAAGGCTCCCGGCTTCGGCGAGCGCCGCAAGGCAATGCTCCAGGACATGGCGATCCTCGCCGGAGGCCAGGTCATCTCTGAAGAGGTGGGCCTGAAGCTCGAGAACGTCACCCTCGACCTGCTGGGCAAGGCCCGCAAGGTCACCGTCACCAAGGACGAGACCACGATCGTCGAGGGCGGGGGTGCCGAGGAGGACATCAAGGGCCGCATCGCCCAGATCAAGGCTGAGATCGAGAACACCGACTCCGACTACGACCGCGAGAAGCTTCAGGAGCGCCTGGCCAAGCTCTCCGGCGGTGTCGCAGTCATCAAGGTGGGCGCGGCGACCGAGGTCGAGCTCAAGGAGAAGAAGCACCGCATCGAGGACGCCGTCAGCACCACCAAGGCGGCCGTCGAGGAGGGTGTTGTCCCCGGCGGTGGCGTGGCCCTGCTGCGCACCCAGGCCAAGGTCTACGAGCTGGCGAGCAGCCTTGACAGCGACGAGGCCACGGGCGCCCGCATCGTCGCCAAGGCGCTCGAGGAGCCGCTCAAGCAGATCGCGGTCAATGCCGGCTACGAGGGCGGCGTCGTCGTCGAGCGCGTGCGGGGCCTCGATGGCCCGCAGGGCCTCAACGCCGCCACCGGTGACTACGAGGACATGTTCAAGGCCGGCGTCATCGACGCCGCCAAGGTGACGCGCTCGGCGCTGCAGAACGCTGCGTCGATCGCCGCCCTGTTCCTCACCACCGAGGCCGTGGTCGCCGACAAGCCCGAGAAGGAATCCATGCCCGCCATGCCCGGCGGCGGCATGGACGATTTCTAGTCCAGCCTTCGCTTCACCCCGCAGCGTGCGGCCGGCGAGTCGCGGCTGCGCCAGACATCACTGCCGCCAAAGCAAGCGCGCTGAGCACTATCAGCAGTCTGCGATCCGGAGCCGGCTTGACGTGCAGCCGTCTGGAGACACTCGTACTTTCTGACGCCGCCGCCGCTGGCGCGTCGGTTGTTGCGGCCGACGCCGGGGCCAGCTGGTCGGGAGGCGCCTGGAGGATGTCGGCGGGCGGCGGCGGGGGCGGTGCGGTGTCGGCCTGCTCGATGCGGAACGCGAACAGCGTCGAGCGCAGGCCGAGCCCGGTGGCGAAGCGGGTGCCCTCGAGGGTCTGGGAGCCAGCGCTGCCGTCGAGCGTGACCTCGGTCGCTCGTCCCGACGGGCCCGTCTTCGTGATGCGCACGCCCGTCACCTCGCCCTTGTACGTGAAGCGAGCGGCGATGTCGGTGAGGCCGACGCGCGTCGTCCACGGGCCGGGGTCGCCGGTCGTGTAGCGGACCGAGCGCAGGTACGGGTATGCCTTGGCGCTCGTGCCGAAGCCCTCCTCGGGCGTGGCCGAGATGCCCCCTCCGTTCGCCGAGTACACCGTCGACGCCAGGCCGATCCCGTAGACGACGACCCGCCCGCGCGTGCCGGCCACCGCCTCGTCCATCGCCCCGTACTCGGCCTGCTGGCCGAGGTAGACCTGGCAGCGGTCGGTGTCGCACAGCTCGCCGGACGCCGCCATGGCTCGAAGGGCGTAGGTGCGGGCGACGATCGCCTGCGCCTGTAGCGCGGCTGCGGGCCAGGAGCCGTCCCGCACCTCGCCCATGCCCAGGAGGTACTGCTCGACGTCGAGCTGGTTCACGAGTCGCAGGGCGCCCGGCGCCGCGAGGGCTTCGAGGGCGCCGCGGTAACGGCGCTGGCGGGCGGGGACTGCCACCGTGCCGCCCGACGGCGGAAGTGCCCACAGCGAGCGGGTGGAGGATGCCGCCGGTGCGGTCGTGGGCGGCTTCGAGGACGGCTTCGGTGCGGTCGTTGCCGGCGGGGGCGCCGTGGTGGTCGTGGCCCCGACCTGCGGGCGGGGCGGTAGCAGCGTCGTCGTGGACCGCGGCGATGTCGTGGGAGTCGTGGGGATCGGCGACTGTCCCGGCGTTCTGGCGGTTGCCACGGTCACCGAGCCACGGCTGGGACCGCCAGATCCGGGTTGCGGAGGCGCGCCGAGGGGCTGCGACGCGAAGTACCGGCTGCCGTCGAACCACACCCTCACCTGTCCCCCGGGCGGCACCGAGATCGGGAACCCCGCGGATGTGGCGCCGGATTGGCCGTCGCGCACCTGCCCGCCGTCGGGGAACGCCAGCACCGCGTCCAGCGTGGGGCTGGTCTGCACCGCCACCCGCACGTTGCCGGTGGCCCGGCCCAGGTTCGTCCCGGGATAGAAGTGGCCGAGGATGGCGTTTGTCGATGCCCCTCCCCGAGCCATCCAGAAGGCCCCGTCCTGGGGCATGCCGACGCCGTGGCCGAAGCCGCGCCCGTCGATGACGAGAACCGTCACCGACGCCGTACCGGCCGCCGGCGGGGGCGCAAGCGCCGTTACCGAGGCGGCCAGCGGACAGAGCGCGGCGAGAACTCGGGCTCGCCCCGCAAGCCCTCGCTCGCCGCTCGTGGCTCTGATCCGTCGAGCTCCTCGTCTCGCATCGGCCTTCGGGGCTCGGGCACGCATTGGGTCGCCCTCAGCCAAGTCCAGGGAGCCGTTGGAGCGCAATTACACTCGTGTGGGCCATGGACCCGGTCGAGCCCTCCGTCGGTTGGGGCGTCCTGCACCTGTTCTTCAAGGCTCCGCCGAGCGCCGACCCTGAGGCGATCGCCGGGGCGGTGAAGTCCTGCCAGAACGAGGGGCACCAGGTGGTTCCGTTCGCGGTCCTCGGGCACAAGGCCGACCTCGGATTCATGGCCTTGGGTCCCGATCTGGTACGGCTGCAGCGGCTGCAGGCCGAACTCGTGGCTGCCGGTCTCGAGATGACGTGGTCGTTCGTTTCGCTCACGGAGGTCTCCGAGTACGCCCAGGGCATTCCTGCGGAGATGGCCGAGGCGCGGCTCCACCCCCAGCTGCCTCCTCCGGGCAAGCGGGCGCTGTGCTTCTACCCGATGTCGAAGCGCCGCAACGTGAATCAGAACTGGTACGAGCTCCCCTACGAGGAGCGCAAGGAGCTGATGTACGGCCACGGCGCCAAGGGCCGCGAGTTCGCCGGACGCATTCTTCAAGTCATAACCGGGGCCACCGGCCTCGACGACTGGGAGTGGGGCGTGACGCTCTTCGCCGAGGACCCCGTCTCCCTCAAGCAGTGCGCCTACGAGATGCGCTTCGACAAGGGGTCGGCGGTGTACGCCGAGTTCGGCCCGTTCGTGACCGGCCTGCTGGGGTCGGTGGAAGACGTGCTGGCCTCAGTCGGGCTGGGCTGATTCGACGTCGCCGCCAAGATAGGCGGCGCGCACAGAGTCGTCGTCGAGAAGCGTTCGCGCCTGCGCTTCCTTGACCACTCGGCCGGTTTCGAGCACATACGCCCGCTCCGCACGCTGAAGCGCCTGCGCGGCGTTCTGTTCGACAAGCAGGATCGTCGTTCCCTGTTCGTTGATCTCCGTGACGATGGCGAAGATCTGTGCGACAAGCTTCGGCGCGAGACCCATCGACGGCTCGTCGAGCAAGAGCAGTCGCGGCCGGGCCATCAGTGCGCGGCCAATTGCGAGCATCTGCTGTTCGCCCCCTGACAAGGTGCCGCCCGGCTGCCCGCGTCGCTCCCGCAGCACGGGGAAGAGTCCGAACACCCGCTCGAAATCGGCCACGAGACTGGCGCGGCGACGGGCGTATGCGCCCATCTCCAGGTTCTCGATGACGCTCATGCCGGGAAAAATCGCCCGGCCCTCGGGTGCTTGGCAGATGCCAAGCTCGACCCGGCGGTGTGCGGGAACCCCGGTGAGGTCGGCGCCGTCGAATCGCATGTGCCCGGAGGACAGCGGGCGAACGCCCGAGATGGTCTTCAACGTGGTGGTCTTCCCGGCGCCGTTCCCCCCGATCAGCGTCACGATCTCGCCCTCCTCGCAGTGGAAGGAGATGCCCTTGAGGGCTTCGACCTGTCCGTAGTGGACGTGGACATCATCGAGCTCAAGGAGCATCGGCGGGCACCCCGAGATAGGCGTTGATCACGCGCTGGTCCTGCTGCACCGCGCCGGGAGGGCCATCGGCGATCTTGCGGCCGAAGTCGAGGACTACCACGCGGTCGGACATGCCCATGACCAGCCCCATGTCGTGCTCGATGAGCAGCACCGTGTAGCCGGTGTCGCGGATGCGGCGGATGAGCTCGATCAGCCCGCGCTTCTCTCTAGGGTTGAACCCGGCGGCGGGCTCGTCGAGGAGAAGCAGCTGTGGGCCGGTCGCGAGGGCGCGGGCGATCTCCAGCCGGCGTTGGTCGCCGTACGGAAGGTTGCGCGCGGCCTCCTCGCCGCGGCGGCCGATACCGACGAGGTCGAGAAGCTCGACGGCGCGCGTGCGTCCCTCGCGCTCCTCGGCACGGTGACGTCGCGTGCGGGCGATCGCGCCGGCGACGCTGGTCTTGTGCCGGGCGTCGGCGCCCACCATCACGTTCTCGATCGCCGACATGTCGGCGAACAATCGGATGTTCTGAAAGGTGCGGGCGACGCCCGCTCGTGTGATCTCGTAGCGCCTGTGACCGGCTATGGAGGCGCCGCGGAGGCGCACGTCGCCGTCGTCGGGCTCGAAGACTCCGGTGACGACGTTGAACACCGTCGTCTTCCCCGCACCGTTGGGGCCGATGAGCGCAACGATCTCGCCCTCTCGCACCACGAGGTCGACGGTGTCGAGCGCAGTGACGCCCCCAAAGGTCATGGTCACGCTCGAAAGTTCGAGGAGAGGAACGTCAGCCACCGGTCTGCCTCGGCGTTGCCGGCAACGTCCCCAAGCCACCCGCCGGTTCAGGTTCCTTCAATTCGATGGCGCGGCGGCGGCTCGGAATGAGGCCCTGGGGACGGAAGGCCATCATGACGACGAGGGCCGCGCCGAACACGAGGACCCGCAGCTCGGCGAAGCCGCGGAAGCGCTCGGGCAGATAGGCGACGACGAAGCCGCCAACGATCACGCCGACGAGGTTGCCCGATCCGCCGAGCACGACGGCGGAAAGGAAGAGGATCGAGAGGATGAACGGGTAGTTGTCGGGCGTGATGGAGATGGCCTTCGTCGCGTAGACGGTTCCGCCCATCCCGCCGATCCCCGCGCCGATGGCGAATGCCCACAGCTTGAAGCGGAACGTGGGAACTCCCATCAGCTCAGCAGCGTCCTCGTCCTCCCGGATCGCGGTCCAAGCCCTTCCAACGCGACTCCGCTCGAGGCGTCGGACGGCGGCGATCGTCACGATCAGGAGCGTGAGCAGCAACCAGTAGTACGGCTTCGGATCGATGATGCCGAAGCGGAGCCCGCCGACATTCGGCGGGTGGGGGATACCGAAGATGCCGCGCGGCCCGCCGAGGGGGTTGCTGTTGCGAGCGGTGATGCGGATGATCTCGCCGAACCCCAGGGTGACGATCGCCAGGTAGTCGCCGCGGAGACGCAGTGTGGGGGTGCCCAGCACGACGCCGGCGACGACCGACAAGACGATCGAGACGGGGAGCACCTCGAAGAACGACCAATGGGCGTGGACGCCGAGCAGCGCCATGGTGTAGCCGCCGATCGCAAAGAACGCCACGTACCCGAGGTCCAGCAATCCCGCGAGGCCAACGACCACGTTGAGGCCGACGGCCATCAGCACGTAAACGCCGACGGGGTAAAAGAGCACGCTGGCGAAGTCCGACTCGGGCGTGTCCAGCAACGGCACCTTGAAGAGGGGCAGCACGTAGAAGAACGCTGCGAGACCGATCAGCGCGCCGGCTCGTGCCCAGACCGGCAGGCGCGCCCAGCCGTCGGCTGCCCGACCCCGGACGTCGAGGCGCGACAGTCGGCCTTGCCAGCTCACGCTCTCGCCCGTGCCAAGGCCTCGCCGAGGAGCCCGGTCGGTCGCACCATCAGCACCAGGACGAGCACGACGAAGGCGATGACGTCCTTCCATGCCGACCCGAACACCGCCCCGCCGTAGTTCTCCATCAGGCCGAGCACGAGTCCGCCGAGCAGCGCCCCTCGAAGATTGCCGATGCCGCCGAGCACGGCGGCAGTGAACGCCTTGACGCCGAGGACGAAGCCGATGTCATAGACGGTGTTCTCGTAGGTCACCATGAACAGCAGCCCGGCGGCGCCGGCCATGATCCCCCCCAGAAGGAACGTCACCGTGATGACGCGGTCGATGTTCACGCCCATGAGCGCGGCGGTCTCAGGGTCCTGCGCGACTGCCCTGATGCCCCGCCCGAGGCGGGTCGTGCCGACGAAGCGGTTGAGCACAAGCATCATCCCGATGGCAGCGAGGAAGACCAGCACCTTGTCGGCGCGGATGTTGGCGCCGAGAAAGCCTGCAAGCTGACGCTTGGCGAGGACTCGCGGAAACGGCTCGGGATTGCGTCCCCGCCATCGTGCAAACACCTCTTGGAGGAAGAAGGAGGCGCCGATCGCGGAGATGAGCGCAGCCAGCCGGGGCGCGCCCCTTCGACGGAGGGGACGGTAGGCCACCCGTTCGAGCACGACTGCGGCCGTCCCGGACGCTGCCATTGCCACCAGGCCGGCGCCGACCAGGATCAAGATCAGCGGCAGCCCGCTGTGGATGTCCTCGGGTGGCTCAAGACCCATCCACTGCGTCGCGAACAGGGCGCCGAACGTTCCGATCATGAAGATTTCGGAGTGGGCGAAGTTGATCAGCCGCAGCACGCCGTAGACGAGCGTGTAACCCAGGGCGACCAGTGCGTAGATCGCCCCGATGGTGAGGCCGTCGACAGTCAGCGGCCAGAACTGATGGACGAGCGTGGAGATCGGCTACCTCCAACCTCGACTGGGGGCGCGCTCGGCGCCCCCAGTCGTGGCGTACGTGCCGCCGCCTTAGATGGCGATGGGCGACTGGGCGACGATCTGTCCGCTGACGACCTTCGACGCCCAGATCGTCACCAGGCTTGCGAGCTCGCCCTTGTCGTCGAACTTCAAATTGACGGACAGGCCCTTGTAGTCGATGGTCTTCAGGTAGTCGTTAATCGACGCGCGCGTGCGATGGCCCTTCGAGATGGCCTCGAGGAGGGCGTTGGTGGCGTCATAGGCCTCGGCGGAGTAGAGGCCGCTGTCGACGCCGTTGAGTGCCTTGTACGCAGCGCGGAACGCCTGCGAGCCCGGGACCTTGTCGGGTGGCGAACCCGGAGCCAGGAGGATGGCACCCTCGGACGCTGCGCCCGCAGCCTTGATGAAGCCGGGATCGTTCACGCCGTCCGGCCCGACGAACGTCGCGTTGACGCCCGCATCCTTCAGCTGCTTGGCCAGCACACCGCCCGCCTGGTAGTAGCCGCCGAGGAACACCGCTTCGCTTTTCGTGGGCTTGACCTTGTTCACCGTCGACGAGAAGTCACTCGCCTTCGGGTCGATCACGTCGGACACGGTGACGGTCGCTCCGCCCTCGGCCAGCTTGGCCCGGACGATGTCGGCGATGCCCTTCCCGTACTCACTGGCATCGTCGATCACCGCGACCTTCTTGGCTTTGAGGGTCTCGAGGATGTACTTCGCTGCCGCCGGGCCCTGGCTGTTGTCGTTGCCGACCGCCCGATGGAACACCTTCCACCCGTGGGTCGACAGGCCAGGGTTGGTCGCTGACGCGGTGATCAGCGGCAGGCCTGCCTCGTTCAGAATCGGGTCGCCCGTCTTGGACTCGCCGGAGAAGGGCGGTCCGATCACTGCGACGACGTTCTTGTCCTGAGCAAGGCTTTGTGCCAGCGCCGGCGCCTGGGCGGGGTCGCCCTGCGAGTCCTTGTCGACCTCCTTGACGCGGCAGTTGGAGTGTTGGTCGTTGTACTCCTTGATCGCGAGCTTCATTCCGTTGCGTTCGTTGATGCCCAAGTTGGCGTGATCGCCGGTTAGCGCGCCCAGGAACGCGAGCGTGAGGTTCTTGCATGACCCGCCGCCGCTGGAGGCCTTGGTCTTGCTCTTGCCGCACGCGGCGAACACCGTCGCGACGAGGATCACGCACGCCAGCACCCGCCAGTGCCGCGATGTCGCTCGAGACATGCTGCCTTCCTTTCGTCAGGGCGCAGGGCCCGTGCCCGCGGAAGCATATGCAGGACCGGGCCAGCACCCACGGGTTACGAACCGCCCGTCGTCGTGACGGGCAGCCGCTATTCGAGGACGTCGCCTCCCAGCAACTCGACGCCGACGCCCTCCTGCTCCAGCCAGCGCACCGCCTTGTCGACGGCGGCGGGGTCGCCCTCCAGTTCGCACTGAATCCAGCCGGCATGCTCCTCGACGTTGGCCCGACGGATGTTGGGCAGCACGTCGAACTCGCGCACCATCCGGCCGAGCAACGGTTCCTTGACGAGGGTCTCGGGAAACGTCAGCCGTACCCGCAGGCCGGTCATGCCAGCGCTGCTAGTGGGAGAGTCGCTTGCCGAAGAACCCAGCCAGGCGGCGGCTGGCGATGGGCGGCGCCACGTGGGCCAGCACGACGGCGGCCTTGTTGTGCGCTCCGGGGACGCAGATGGCGCCGGTGCCGGGCAGCGCCGCCAGGGCGGCGTCGACCACCTGCTCGGCGGTCTGCCACAGCGGGCCCGGGACCTCCGACGCCGGCACCGCCGCCCGCTCCTGGAACTCGGTCTTGGTGAACCCCGGGCAGAGGGCGAGCACCCGCACACCGCGCCCCCGCACCTCCTCGTGGATCGCCTGGCTAAAGCTGGTGACGAACGCCTTTGTCGCCGCGTAGGTGGCCTCGTAGGGGCCGGGCTGGAAGGCGGCCACCGACGAGACGTTGATGATCGCCCCGCGTGCCCGCCCGACCATGGGCACGATCGCCGCGTGGGTGAGCCGCACGAGGGCGATCACGTTGAGCTGGATCTCGCGGATCTCTTCGTCGAGCGGCAGGGTGCCGAACTCGCCGAAGGTGCCGAAGCCGGCGTTGTTGACCAGCAGGTCGACGGGCCGGTCGCCCTGGTGGAGCCGGGCTTCGGCGGGGCTCGGATCGTTGGCCAGGTCGACGCCCAGCACTTCGCATTCGGCGCCGTGCTGCGCGTTCAGCTCCTTGGCCAGCTGCTCGAGCTTGTCGATGCTGCGGGCGACCAGGACGAGGTCGTAGGTAGGGGCCAGCTTGTGGGCGAAGGTGTTCCCGAGGCCGGCCGACGCGCCGGTGATGAGGGCGATAGGGCGGGGCATGCGCCCACGCTAGCGAGGGCGGTGCCAGCCGGTGTCGCTGATGGCGCGGGGCTCGAAGAACAGGCACGACTCCGGGCAGGCGAAGGGCACCTGCTCGGCCGCGTCCACCCGGCACCGCTCGACCTGGTCGCCGTTCGGCAGCGTCCGCGTGGAGTAGTGGCGGCAGTCGTCACGAACGGCCATGCGTTCAATTCTCGCAGATCGCCGTGCTGCAACTGGTCGCGGTCTACGGTGCGTGGATGGCGACGTCCCCGGCGCGGCGGCGGAAGCCGACGTCGACATCGGCCTTCGGCGTCGG
>Ga0070708_100001498_pt1 | contig 17827 bp, 18 predicted proteins | sample KBSK5503metaG_FD_65469 | JGI IMG/M metagenome (GOLD analysis project Ga0070708, IMG submission 65469) | Corn, switchgrass and miscanthus rhizosphere microbial communities from Kellogg Biological Station, Michigan, USA - KBS K5-50-3 metaG | ecosystem: Host-associated > Plants > Roots >... | reverse complement strand
AACTGCCCCAGGCAACAGTTCGAGTGCTCGATGGGAAGGAACACTCTTTCACAGAAGGGTTGCCTCTGCTTACTCAAGACATCAAGCGGTTGGAACCCAGAATCTAGCTGAAGCTCGTCTACTGTGTAAGCTGGCCGAAGTCAACCAGACCGATGTGGTTGGACGGATTACCTCCCATCGGGCGCGCCACCACGGCGACCTGGATGCATAAAATGGGCATGGCCGCTGCGGATATTGGCAAGCTTCTAGGGCATACCGATCCACTGAAGTCGCTACCGTGGTATCTGAGAGAAGATAAGCATCGGCTGGGGCGAGCCTATCGCAAGGCGAATCCGCTTGAGCGCTATGTGGCCGCCATCCTGGATACCAATGCCCACGCTAGGCAAGAACCCTGTGTCTTCTACTATCTAGCAGACGGCCCTGATGGCCGCCCCAGAATGTGCGGCAATCCTCACTTCTCGCGCTGTATCCATCAACTCCAGTGTATTGAATGCGAAGCCTTCATTGACCACGAGCAAGCTGAGGCCATTGAAAAGCGCGAGGGGGCCATCGTGATCTCGGTGCCGATCACGCTTCCGCCTCAGATGGTGGCTGAACTCAACGAACAGGATGAGGCGGGCAGTGACGCCAAGGTGAAGTTAGAAACGCTCCCACCACCACTGCTGCCTGGGCCGGCCTTCCATTTCAACAAGAAAGTCCCCATGCGCTCGCCGACCAATGCAGCGGAGGATCTCCGCGAGAGACTAGCACAAGTGGAGGCACAGATTGCCAAGAAACAAGGCAAAACGGATCGACGCAGCGCCTCCTTCCAAGCGTTGCTGAAAGAGCGCACTGAGCTACAAGCTCGTCTTGAAGTGCAGGAGAAAGGTCTCTAGAGCCTGTTAGAACTCGATATCAAAACTATGGTAGCATGATCACATGACGACCAGAAAACCCTCTTCAAGCGATGTGCGCGACGGTGAAACATCCGATGTTCTATCAAAGAAAGAAGCAGTCCAATGTTAGAAGCATTGAAAACCGTTCACTGGGAAGAACTCTCACATGCATACGGCGAGGCCAACGATATACCGGAACTTCTGCTAGCCCTCACATCCGGGGAACAAATAAAACGCGAAAGCGCTATCGAGACACTCTTTACCAACATCTATCACCAAGGTACTGTGTACCAGGCTTCGGCGTATGCAGCTCCATTCCTTGTCGAGTTGCTCACGCACGAAAAGGTCCATGGCAAGGAAGATCTCCTGTTCTTGCTTGCCCACCTGGCACGTGGTGATGGATACCATCATCAACATCTTGATCTGTCCAGTGAGGAAGAAATCCAAAGCCCTCAATTTCAGAAAGAGATGGCCGAACAGCTCTTCTGGGTGAGAAAGACACACGAGGCTGTTTCCGAAGGGAAAGACATCTATATCGCTCTGCTTGAGCATCCAGACATCTGTGTGAAAATGGGTGCGGCCTACCTGCTGGCTCATCTGCAGGAGTATGCACCTCAAACCATTCCTCTCCTGTATGCACTTTTCAAGAGCGAAGGCGATGAGAGAGTGAAAGCCAATCTCATATTCAGCCTGGCGGCCCTGGATCTTCAGAGCGTAAGGGGATATCAATTCGTCAAAGAACTCGCGACAAGAGCGGATAACCTCCTCCTCCAGTTTGTTGCGGCTCTTGTCACCGTGAAGTCCGGCCGGAATGATATCCCACACAAGGTAATTGACCTGCTCATCCAAGTAGCAATGCATAAGATAGAAGTAGGGGAAGCCTATGGGTGGATTCCCTGGGGACAATGGAAAGCAAACTATACGGCCGTTTGGGCCTTGCAATGGCTTTCGCCTCAACCGGCACGGTATACGATCAATCAACTTATCACTGCCCTTCATACCTACCTCACCGGTGTTGCAAAAGAGACAGGAATTGATATCTGGCAATACCGCAGTAGTAAAGACTTCCTAGCGGTGATTGTTGATAAGGCCACAAGGACCGAAGGCGGCAATGACGACAGTGGTAGGCACATGAATGTGGACCTTAACCTGGCTCAGTACGCTCGGGAGGTGCCTACGACAGTAGCTGAGACGATCAAGGTAGCCTTCCATCTCGCATTCAGGAATGAGAAGCTGAAGGATGGTACATGCTTGCAGGATCTTTCCTTAGAGCAGCAATTGGTGTTGAAGACGCTGGTTGACTGCGGCCTGGCATGGAGGTGCACAGGAGGCAGACGGGACAGCATGACGGGTGAGTGGGTGGATACGATAAGGTGTGCTGCGGACCTTCACCATGTCGGGCTACCTAGTACGCAAGAAGGACTGCGAGCATTGCTGCAACAGATGTGGTAGTGGAACACTTCTCGCAAGTTGAGGGGCGCTAACCGGCATCTTCGGGCAACAACATCAGGTACAGAGCGACGAAAGTCCGTGCTTCGTCGTTACACCGGCCGGATAAGGGACTCGTGCAGTCGTCATACTGCATTTTACTGGTAATATGACTCTATGATTGAAGAGTTGCGGACCATATGATCGAAAATCGACAGAATCTTCGAATTTGTCGTTCCTTCCACCTTCACATTCCGCTCCGTATCGGCTATACTTTCATTGGAACTCTGTAAATTCACCTTTTCATTGGGAATGGATGTGTCCGAGTCACGAGCATATGGGTTGTACGCTGTGAGGGAAGCTGATGACCACATCAGGGGTGCGTGGCATTGACCTGTTCAAGATTGCTGGTCGCTCCATCTCGGGATGGATTCCTAGCCTCAAAACGGGCAACCCACATCATGTCCGGCAGCCGTTCTGCAGCCAACTGGAAGAACGGCTTTTGATGTACCTGGAGTACCATCCCCAGGTGGCTTGGTATGCTCGCGGTGACATCGATGCCCACTTTGCAAACACCTACCGACTGCCCACTCGCGATCCGGCACCTTTCGCCATTGGCTACGTTTATGAGGGCCAGCCTCATCATTACTTGCCCGATGTCGTGGGAACTCTGACGAATGGAAAGCTACTCATCGCCGAGGCGGGGATGGAAGATGAGAAGCGAGAAGCACGTCAGCAGGCCAAAGCCGAGGCTGCCTGGAAGTTGGCCCGAAGGCTTGGCGGCGTCTATTGGTTGGCCACTGAGCAAACGCTCTCTTTTCAACAGCATTACAATTTCGTCTCCTTACATGCCAGACGGCAGAGCTTTCCTGACTTTGCTGCCATTGAGACAGCCCTGCATAGGGTGTGGCCGTGGGGGGAAGTGGCCAGTGTGGAAGAGGTAGTGCCACGCCTTGAGGATCGCTGGTCGGCAACGCTTGTGGAAGCGGCCATCTGGAAGATACTGGCTGACGCTGCTGCATGCGGGCATCTCCTGGTGGATTTGACGGAGAAGCACCTTGATCGGAAGTTGCCCCTGGCCATGCTCTCACCTGATGCTCCGCCCATCGTCCCTGATCCTCCGCCTGATACGCTCCCCTATATCTCTGTGGCGGTGGAACCGCCAGCCTCGCCGTCTCCTACGGTGATCCCAGGTCCTCCCTTTGATGCCTCCAGTCTCGAAGACGCCAAGCGGGAGCATTTTCTGCGGAATCTGCGGGCCGTGGAAGCGGTGCTAGCCGGAGCACAGGTCAGTTCGACAGCGAAAGCCTCGCATATGGCTCCCTCGACGCTCAGCCGTCTGGTGCAGCGCACTCGTGAATTGGGAGCGATCGCGTGTGTCCCCTACGGGAGCCGTACCCGGAAGCTCGCTTTCCATCCAGCTTTCCAAGAGTGCATTCGTCGGTTGTATCTGCTCCCCACTCGCCTGTCGATAGCTGCAATCCATGAGCATACGGAGATGCGGCAAGTGGCCAAGCGCCTGTCGGAGGAGACCGGAAAAACGGTTGCACTCCCCTCCTACGATCAGGTGCGCAAAGAAGTGCATCGACTGGGGAGTGAACCAGAACTGGTGGCGATGCGCGAAGGGGCAAAAGCTCTTCCTCGCGAGCGGCAATCCCCGAACTCATTTGCCCTCTCCATTCCGGCCCCTGCACTTGTGACACAAGTCGATGAGCACACGATGGAACTGTATGTCGTCACCCCCGATGGGATTACCGTCACCAGTCGTGTGCACGCTGCGGTGCTGGTGTGCGTCAAAACGGCGTCCATCCTCGCGGCAGTCCTCGCTCTGGGACCGCTCAAGGAGGAGGACTACATGCGCCTGTTAAAGCAAGCACTCGAACCCAAAGATCGCCTCGTCTTGCGGGCAGGATGTCAGCACCCCTGGCCCTGTTACGGCAAACCAGCCATCGTGTTTCATGACCGGGGCAAGATCTTCACCTCCGAGCGGGCGCGGCAGGTGTTGGTTGATCGCTTACAGATCATTACCGAGCAAGCTCCCTCATATTGTCCTAGTGCGAAAGGCACGGTCGAATCCCTCTTTCGTTGGATGACCCAGCGCTTTGAACGCCGCCTGCCGAATACCAGCTACGGTGTGCATAGCGCCCAAACCGCTGCTCAGGCAGGAGGCATGACCCTGGAAGAGTTGGAGCACTGTTTTTATCAGGCAGTTGTGGATGATTACCAGCAAGCCTGGGACCCGCTTCGGCGACAGAGGCGGAGCGTGCTTTGGGAGCATGCGGTGGCACAGAGTGGAGTACCGCGCTACTTGGGTTCCCCCGATGATCTCAAACTCCTGTTGATGAAAGCAGTGAATCACAAGACCCCTGATCATCGGTATCGAGTGCAGAGTGGGAGCCGCCTCTCGTTCCATGGACGTTGGTACGTCTCTCCTGGCTTACTCAACCGACTCAAGGGCCGCGAGTTTGAGGTGTACTACGATCGGCGCGATATCTCCGTGCTCTACCTGTTCGTCGCGGGCAGCTACGTTGGGGAGGCGTACTGCACGGAGTTTCTGGGAGGCCGGGTCAGCGAATGGGAAGCAGCAGCCATGAGAAGATCGGACAACATCCAGAAAAACGAGGCGGCCGAACAGGGACGTGAGGCACGCGCTAGAACCCAGGATGAAGCGAAACAAGCGCGGAAACATCGGAGTGCGCAGATTCGAGCAAGTGAGAAGAGTCGAGAGTATGATCGCCAGCGAGAAGAGATTCATCCGACACCGGTTTTGGAGCGGTTGGCCAGCCTGGCACCCAAACCTGCCCCAAGTCTGAAACTGCCTCCTGCCGTCCCAAATGCGGAGCCTGATCGCCCGGTGCGAGTCTTACCCATTCGCAAGTTGCGGGAGGAACCCCCATGACACGACCCCCGTTTCCCATTTCTTGGAAGGATTTATTTCTCGAAACCGCATTTGAAAAACGTTTCCAGGCGCTGCTGCGTTCCGCCTGGAAGTATCGTACCTGGCATGTCATTGTCGCTGATCCGGGAAGTGGGAAGACGACGGGGATCATCGATTTCGTCCGAACGACGGGTTCGCCATCTGGCACGCTCTCAGGACGAAGGTACCCGATTCTGGCGGTGACCTGCCCCAAAGAGGATGAAAACGAGCAAACACTGGGTAACTATCTTTACCGGGCTCTGGGACTGCCGCTGCGAGGCCATTGGAGCGAGCGCAAGTGCAAGCTCATGGGGTTGCTGGTCCAGTTTGGAGTCCAGTGTCTGGTCTTTGATGATGCCCATGATATCTCGATCCCTCACCTGACCTTCATCAAGGAATTGACGGACCAGGGGTGTTTGCCACCTTACAACCATCGGCTTGGGGTATGCCTCGTGACCGCCGGACGTGGGGACGTGATGCCGCTGAAAGAAACGTTAGACCAGCCAGAGACGCTGTGGGTCCAGTTCCGCCACCGTCTCGACAAGCTGCAACCCTTCTGTCGGATTGCAGGGCATACGAGTGCAGAGGTGCAAGAGATCCTGGCAACCCTAGAAACGGTGTGCCGAGAAACCTTCCCTCAGCTCAATTTGCGTCGGTGGGGAGACTCCATCTACGGCTGGCTGATCCATCCTTTACTTGATCCTACTGGCAGCGGACGAGTGGTGATGGATCATCTCATGAAGCTCGTCTCCACCGCCTTGGAATGGAGCTATCAGGCAGGGGAAACGGATGTCTCGGCAGAGCGGCTTCAGAAAGCCGCCGAACTGCTTACATTAGGCCGGGATATCATTCGGCTGATCGATGGAGCAGGGCCAACGGTCGAAATCCCTCGGTCAGACACGGCAGAACAAGAGAGTGTGCAAGAGGCAGAAGCAGGAGAAGCACCAGCAAAAGACGCCCCCAAACAGCGGGCCTCTCGCCACGATGTAGTGCAAGAGACGCATAGAGCAGCGCCATCCACACATTGTTCTTTTTCAGGACCGATTCCACTGGAAGCGGCTCGTTGGTTGGAATCGACGGTGGAAGTCGTGCAATGTCCGTTGTGTGGCTCTGTAAGCAAGGCGAAAGTAAAAGGACAATCCGTGGTGATTTCGCCGCATCCCCCGCGCAAGTCGCGGCCAGTGCGCAATGTCACCCGTTGGATGGAACAAGGAACTGAGTGGGTACTGGTCCAGAAAAAGGAGTCGCCCATCTTTTGACTGGGATTTGGTCTCGTCAGATCGGGGTCACGAGATTACGGGGGCAAAACATCCGTTAACGCAAACTGCTATGGGAAGACCAAGGAGGCCTGAGCGATGCCTACATTGCACCTTCACCTGCTCGGCGCGTTCCGCCTCACCTGGGACGAGGCGCCTGTCAACACCATCAACGCGCCGCGCCTGCACGCGCTGCTCGCCTACCTCCTGCTGCATCGCGACGCACCCCAACCTCGCCACCACCTCGCCTTTCTGCTCTGGCCTGACACGACCGAAGCCCAGGCGCGCACCAATCTGCGCCAACTGCTGCACGGCTTGAAGCAGGCGCTGCCTGCAGCCGACCATTTCGTGCATACCGACGCCACCACCGTGCAGTGGCGCCCTGAGGCGCCCTTTCGCCTCGATGTGGCCGACTTTGAGCAGGCGTGCGCCTTGGCGGAGGCGGCAGCACAGCAGGGGGACCTGCACACCATGCGCGCCGCGCTGGCGAAGGCCTGCGCCCTCTACCACGGGGATCTGCTGCCCAGTTGCTACGACGACTGGATCCTACCCGAGCGCGAGCGCTTGCGCCAGGCCATGACCGAGGCGCTGGAACGCTTGCTGAGGCCGTTGGAAAGCGCGGGCGAGCCGCGAGCGGCGCTGGCGTATGCCCAGCGCCTGCTGCGCCACGACCCGCTGCGCGAGGACACCTATCGCACCCTGATGCGCCTGTACGCGGCCTGTGGCGACCGCGCGGGGGTGCTGCACGTCTACCACACCTGCACCAGCGTGCTTGAGCGCGAACTTGGGGTCGAGCCGAGCGCTGCCACGCGGGACGCCTATGCCCACGCGCTCGAGGTGGAGGTGCAGGCGCAGCCCGTGCTGCCGCCGCAGCCTTCCCACACCAACCTGCCGGTCCCCCTCACCAGTTTTGTTGGGCGCGCACGCGAACTGGCAGAGCTGAAGCGGCTGCTCTCGTCGGGCCGCTTGCTCACGCTCACCGGGCCGGGTGGGACGGGCAAGACGCGCCTGGCGCTGCAGCTGGCGGAGGAGGTGCAAGAGACGTTTGCCGCAGGGGTGTGGCTGGTCGAATTGGCCTCCCTGGCCGATCCAACGCTGGTCACCTCCACCGTTGCCTCGACGCTGGGAGTACGTGAACAGCCGCAGCGTTCGATAGTGGACGCGCTGCTGGATTATGTGCGCGCGAAAACTTTGCTGCTGCTCCTGGACAATTGCGAGCATCTCATCGAAGCATGCGCGCAACTGGCCGACATGCTCCTGCGCGCGGCTTCACGATTGAAAATCGTGGCCAGCAGCCGCGAGGCGCTGGGCATCGCAGGTGAAACGGCGTACCGCGTGCCGTCCCTCTCCCTGCCGGAGCCACGGCCTTTGCAGGACCTGGAGGCATTGGCTCACAATGAGTGTGTGCACCTCTTTGTCGATCGCGCCGCGACCGCCTACCCCGGCTTTCGCCTGACCGCCAGGAACGCACCGGCCGTCGTGCAGATCTGCCGGCGCCTGGACGGCATCCCGCTGGCGCTGGAACTGGCGGCGGCGCGGAGCAGGGTCTTCCCACCAGAACAGATCGCGGCGCGGCTCTCTGATCGCTTTCGCCTGTTGACGGGAGGCAGTCGCACCGCCCTGCCACGGCACCAGACGCTGCTGGCGCTGCTGGACTGGAGCTATCAGTTGTTGTCAGAGGCCGAGCGTGTGCTGCTGCGGCGGCTCTCGGTCTTTGCCGGAGGCTGGTCATTGGAGGCAGCGCAAGCGGTGTGTAGTGACGGGCCCGGCGAGGAGGTGCTGGACCCGCTGGTGCGGCTGGTGGACAAATCCATGGTCGTGGTCGAAGAGCCACTGGAAGCGGCAGAGGGACGCTATCGCTTGCTGGAGACCATCCGGCAGTACGCGCGTGACAAGCTGTTCGAGTCGGGGGAAGCAGAACACGTGCGTGATCAGCATTTGGAGTTTTTCCTTCGCTTTGCAGAGATAGCCGAACCCAGGTTACGCAGCGCGGAGCAATTAGAGTGGTTGCACCGCGTGGAGACCGAATACGACAACCTGCGTACCGCGCTGGCATGGTCGCTGGAACGTAGCAAGAGCGATCGTACGTTGCGACTGGCGGGAGCGCTCTCTTATTTTTGGGTGCTACGCGGAATCTTCAGCGAAAGCTACAAGTGGCTGAACGACGCGCTTACGTTCGCTGAACGCGAGCAGCATGAAAAGAGTGCGGCTGGGACATATACTCCTACCCCTGTGGAGATGGCACAGCGTGCGAAAGCACTCTATGGCGCGACGTTGTCTCAGTTCGGGACCTTAGATATGAAGAAAGGGCGCACGCTGATCGACGAGAGCCTGCGCTTGTGGCGCGCGCTGGGGGACACGTGGTGGACGGCGGTGGCACTGGAACTCAAGGCACTCCTGTTGTCCGTGAGCCCTGACTTCGAGATGGCCTTGGCTTGTCTGGAGGAGGGGGTAGCGCTGGGACGCCGGATCGAGGATCCCTGGCCGCTGGCCGTGTGCCTGATCCGCATGGGTGACGCTTTGAAGCCAGGGGGGCAGGCAGCTGCGGCGCGCCCATTCCTTGAGGAAGGAGTAGCGTTGGCACGCCGCATTGGAGACAAAAGTGTGCTCAGCGAGGGGTTGCGTGAATTGGGTTCTGTCTATTACGTTGCAGGAGCCCTCACGGCGGCCGAGTCCCTGACCGAAGAGGCGCTAGCGCATGGGCGCGCGATTGGGAGCCTTCTCTCCGTATTTCTCGCGTTGTTCCAGTTGGTCGTCATTTCATGCTTACAAAACGATCCGGAGAAGGCGAAGCGTTATTGTGGAGAGGCATGGGCTCTCGGCAAAGACACGGGGTCTCCCTTTGTGGCTCTGTTTGCAATAGTAATTTTCGGTTTGGCAGTAAGCGTCGGTGGAGAGGCAGGACGAGGTGTGCGCCTGTTAGCGGCAGCACTAGCGTTGCTCGCTCCGTTCGGCTTCAAACCCGGCGAGGGCGAGCCGACCATGAAGGTATTTAGGCAAGTCCTCGAAAAGGCACAGGCGCAACTCGGGCCCGAGGCATTCCAGGTGGCGTGGGCTGCTGGACAGCAGATGACGCTGGAGCAGGCGCTTGCGTTGGCGACGGAAAACGCAAGCGAGGATTCGCAGCTTCCCCAAGTCGGACGCGGGGCAAGTTCCGATTAACCTTCCGCTTCCTCCAGCTCGCATCGAGTGGGACCGCCATGTCGCTTGCCTCCGTGCGTAACTCGACGTTGACAGTTCGCGGCGGCGTGGGCTGCAGGGCGGGCGAGGACCCCCTTTGACGTCAAGTGAAGCCATTCCCACCGTAGGGGCGGGGGTGGAGTAGTGCGGAGTGGGATACCTGTCCCATGGGCGACCCTAAAGGCCTGCACACCATCCCCCGGATGGCGTCCCCATCCACCTCCCGTCCACCCTCGCTCCTACGGAGCCTGGGCCTGTTTTCGTTCTTCACTTGACGGCAAAGGGCGAGACCACTCGCCTCTCTGTGTTGTTTCTGCCCAGCGAACGCTCATAGAACGCTCCAGCGAACGCTTTCTTCACGCTGCCTGTGCTAGAGTAGGGATGGAAAGGGAATGCAGGTAGTGCTGGTCCGACCGGCGCGCCATGGTAGAGCACAGGAGACACACAGGCATGGACACAGCCCACCCACCAGCTCACTCGCATCTGTTTACCGTGCGGCTGTGGCGTGAAGACCTGGGCCGGGGACAGAGCGAGTGGCGCGGTGAAGTGCACGAGGTAGTCAGCGGCGAGGTGCGCTACTTTCGCGATTGGCCGACGCTGCTCACGCTCGTGCAGGCGATGCTGCCCAAGCCAGAAGACTCAGGTGTGCCAGAGCTCCAGCTCGAGAACCAGGCAAATGAGTTCTTTCCCAAATGACCGTCTCAGGAGCGCGAAGCCATGATCTCGCACGCACGGGGCTTCGGCCTCCCCGCTGGGGCGTCTGGTGACCAGGCATGCCCCATGCATCTCGAAGGAGAAGACCCATGTCAACCGAACAAAACACCGCCCTCGTCCGCCACCGGAGTGAGGGTAGCCACCACAGGAATATGGACGCGCTTGACTATCTGCTCGCCACCACCTCGGTGAGCCTGTGTCGCACCGGCAAAGCGATCATCGCCTGGACCATCCTGGCCTTCCAGCGCGCTGGAAGACGCATGAACCGCTCATGGGTCTCGCGGGCCAAGATGAGCGTTGCCCGCCCGGTGCCCGTACCCGGCGAGGCGTTGAGCGAGAACCCAGTCCCAGCAGCTGCGGTGGGGACTGCCGCCACCCAGCAGCGACGGGCGTTCGTCCTGAGCGTGGTCCAGCCGGGCCTGGCCGGCCTGATGGACGGCTCCATTTCGTCGCTGGCTCCTCTGTTCGCCGCCGCCTTCGCCACGCGCAACAGCCACACGGCGTTGCTGGTCGGCCTGGCCACCGCCATTGGAGCAGGGATCAGCATGGCCTTCTCCGAGGGCCTCTCGGATGACGGGAAATTGAGTGGGCGTGGCAGTCCCTGGCTGCGTGGGGCGGTGTGCGGCCTGATGACGTTCGTGGGAGCGGTGGGCCATACCCTCCCGTTTCTGATTCCGGCGTTCCTGACCGCGGCCCTGGTCGTGGGAGGGGTGGTCATCGCGGAACTGCTGCTGATTGCCTGGATTCGCCATCGCTACATGGACACGCCCTTGTTGGCAGCAACGTTTCAAGTGGTCGTTGGCGGGGTGATGGTCTTCGGAGCGGGGATTCTCATCGGAAACTCCTAGCCAGTTTTTGACCGTGACCCTCAAGCAGGGTGTGACTCCTTCATCCTCGCACCCACTTGAGAGAAAGGAACAAGACGCTATGTCTCCGGAACACAACACACAGCTCGTTCGGCGTTGGAAAGAGGAGCTTTGGAGCAAATGAGGAGGGAGAAAAAGGAGTCTCCCCTTCACAGATGAAGACATGCGAGATGCTGGACCGCGCGTGCGGTCCACGTGCAGGAGGAAGAGCGATGGAACCGATCCAACTAGGTCAGCCTTCCGGCTACGCCCTGGGGCATGCGGAAGACGAACTCGACCGCATTATCAACGTAGCCCGGTTCTTGGGCGACCTCACCGAGCATGTGCTGCGCCTGGCCGGGCTCGCGCCCGGGATGCGGGTGCTAGACGTGGGGTGCGGCCCAGGGGACGTGGTGTTCCTGGCGGCGCGCTTCGTGGGGCCGGAGGGAACGGTCATCGGGGTGGACACATCCCCGGAGGCGATTGAGCAGGCCCGGCAGCGTACGGCTGCCATCGGACTGACGAATGTTCACTTCTTGACCCAGGATCTCTCTGACTCGGAGCTGGTGTTGGACGAAGCCGTTGACGCCCTGATTGGCCGCCTGGTGCTGCAGTACTTTGCCGAACCGGCGCTGGTGCTGCGCCGGCTGGCCAGCTTGGTGAAGCCGGGCGGGCTGGTGGCCTTCCAGGAGTCTGATATGAAAGACGGAGGGTACTCGGAGCCAGTCTGCCCGGTCTACGAGATGGCGCTCCAGCGGGTCATGCAGACCTTCACCCGCATCGGGGCCGATCCCCGGACCGGATCCAGGCTGGCGCAGATTTTTGAGGAGGCCGGCCTGCTTGCGCCGCAGATGATCTTGCACGCGCGGGTGGAGCGCGGGCCGGACTCGCCCATCTACAACCTGGTGGCGCAGACGACCCGCGTGATGCTGCCGCTGATGCAGCGCACTGGGGTCGCCACCGCGGAGGAGGTTGGTGTGGAGACCCTGGCCGAGCGGATGCGCGCGGAAGCGGTGGCGCTGGACGCCACGCTGGTCACTACGCCATTTATTGGCGCGTGGACGCGCACACCTCTAATCAAGCAGTAAAGGAAGCTGGGGAGCTGATGCAAGCGTGCCTGTGTGCGGTTGCATCGTCCTGGTTCTCCCTTGGCGCAAACAGGCACGCATGGAGCAAGGAGAACCGCCTCTGCGCCAACCAATCCGATCGCAGCACACACCGATGTGACTCTCAATCAAGGTGCGTGGACGAAGGAAAAGAGCGTGTCGTGTTTCTGTCAACTTTCGTCGTCTCTCTTAGTTTCTTGTATACAGGCATCCGAGAAAGGAGTAATAAGCCATGTCCACCGAGGAAAACAAGGCCCTCACCCGCCGCCTGTTTGAAGAGGGCATCAACCAGAACAACCCGAACGTCTTCGACGAGTTGATCGCCCCCGACTTCGTGAACTACGACGCGCCGCCCGGCATGCAGCGCGGCCCCGAGGGGATGCACCAGCTCGTCGCAATGTTCCGTACGGGTTTCCCTGACGCGCACGTGACGATTGAGGAAGAACTCGCCGATGGCGACAGCGTCATCCACCGCGGGTACTTCACCGGCACCCACCAAGGGGATTTTCAGGGCACTCCGCCGACGGGGAAGCAGATCAAGGTGAAGACCATTGACATCTGGCGCGTCGCGAACGGCAAGGCGGTGGAAAACTGGGTTCAAATGGACATGCTGGGCCTGATGCAACAGCTCGGCGTCATCCCTGCGCCAGGGCAGGGGACAGCGTAAACCCAGCCAGGCTTGCCCAGCAGGTGCTCGTGTTTGACACTCAGCCGTATGATGCCGGACAAGGGTGGGCAGTTCTCGTGACGGAAAAACCAGATGGAGAATGCACTTCTCAAGCAGATTGCCAGCATGTTTCTCTGGGATTTTTCCATCAGAGTCACTGCCTACATATGTCCACACTCATATGGCCTAGCGTCGTCGTGTTTCTATCAATTCCCGTCGTCTCGCTTCGTTTCGTACACACACGCATTCTAGAAAGGAACCACTACAGAAAGGAGTCACTCCATGTCCACTGAAGAGAACAAACAACTCGTGATGCGCTGGAGAGAGGAGTTGTACAAAAAACGAAACGTGAATATCATCGATGAACTGCACGCCCCGGACTTCGTTGGCCATTACAGTGGTATCCCTGGACCCATCCGAGGCCGCGAGGCACTCAAACACGTGTTCGCTGCCTACTTCGCCGCCTTCGATATCCATGTCACGCCTGAGTTCCTCATCGCGGAGGGCGACATGGTGGTCGTCCGCGATACCAGTCGGGTCAAACACACAGGTGCGTTTCAGGGTACCCCACCGACGGGAAAGGAAGGGACCGGTACCAGCACGGACATCTACCGGATTGTGGACGGCAAGATTGTGGAACAGTGGTTCGAAACTGACTTCACCGGCTTCATGCAACGACTCGGCATCCTGCCCACGCCAGAGCATGGTGGGAGCTAGACGTCCAACAAGCAACGGTAACAGAACCAGGAGAACAGACCTGACCCGGCGCGAATGGCGCTTAGCTCTCGCTCTCTCTGTTCTCGCGTCTACCTATGAAGAAAGGAGGAATGTCAGCCATGGAAAGGGGACACGATTCAGATCCCATCCGCTTCTGTGGTTCGTCTGAACCGAAGCCTCCCCATGCGAGCCATGGGGAGCTGAAAAAGGCAGACGCACCTGGTTTGCAGAGTGAATGGAGATGAGAACGAGGCACAGGACAAGCACTCCTTGTCCTCAATGAACCGTCACAGAAAGGAGAAAGAAGCTATGTCTATCGAGGAAAACAAGGCCGCGGAGCGTCGTTTCTACGAGGAGGTGTGGCACAAGCACCATCTGGGCTACGTGGACGAACTCGTCGCCCCCGAGGTCGTCGAGCACAATCCCGCTGTTCCCGGCCAGGGACCCGGGCTGGAGGGCTTCAGGCAGATGATCGCGATGGCCCTCTCCGCCTTCCCCGACGTGCAGATCACCATCGAGGACTTGGTCGCCGAGGGGGACAAGGTCGTGGTGCGCTGGATGGGCCGCGGCACGCACCGGGGGGAGTTCATGGGGATCCCCCCGACGAACAAGCAGGTGACGCCCGCGGGGATAGATATCTGGCGCTACGAGGGTGGCAAGCGGGTCGAGAGCTGGCGTCAGTGGGACCTCCTGGGCTTGATGCAGCAGCTCGGCGTGGTGCCCAGGCCTGGGCAGGGGACAGCGTAAACCCAGCCAGGCTTGCCCAGCAGGTGCTCGTGTTTCTGTCAACTCCCGTTATCTCGTCTCGGGTTCGTACATACAACTTTCCGCAGCATTGATGCAGCGCACAACAAGGAAGATTTCCATGTCAACCGAAGACAACAAGGCGGTTGTACAACGTTTCTTTGAGGAGGTCTTCAACGAGAAACGAGTGGATCGGGCCGACGAGTTCGTCGCCCCGGATTACCTGGATCATGCTGCCGTGCCCGGGCAAGGGCCTGGGTTGGAGGGGGCGAAGCAGCAGCGCTGGGCGATGTATTTTGCCGCCATCCACGATATGCTCGCGACGATTGACGCGCCTCTTGGCCGAGGGGGACAAGCTCACGGTGCGCTACACCGTCGAGGGCACGCGAGCCGTGGGAGTTGCTGGGCGTCCCGGCCACCGGGAAGCGCTTCCGGATCAGCGGCATCGGCATCTACCGCATAGCCGAGGGGAAGGTCGCGGAGAACTGGGAGCAGACCGATCTGCTGGGCCTGATGCAGCAGCTGGGCGTAGTTCCTGCACGTGGATCAGTCAATTAGCCCTCTTCAGAGGACATGTCCTCTGCTCCTTTCGAGCAACAATTGGAGGCGACATTTTGCCCCAATTGTTGCTCAGAGATTGCCATTTACGCTCAAGGGGTGAACAAACATTCGGGGAAAGTCCCAAGCCTATTTACAGGTAATGAGAGCAGGTAGCAGCTGTGGAGCGGAATGTGAAGGTGGGAGGAGCGGCAAATTCGAAGATTCCGTCGATTTTCGATCATGTGATCCGCAACTCTTCATGGTAAATTAACCGAAGGGTGGACCAATTTTGCACTGAAGGGTGGGAATTTACACTGAAGGATGGAACTTGACGTTTCGATGCCTGGAAAAACTGCTTCCCATCAGGATACTTTTCACTGAATTTGTTGTGGTTTGTCAGATAATATGTCGTTTTTCTGCCATGATTAGTGTCGCGAAAGGTGGCGCAAGTCGCTTGACAGCAGGATCGGGCAGAAAAGCGGTCTGAGGCATAAGTTGTCGTGTCTCATTACGAACGACTGTGAGCGTTCATTCTTGCCATGCATGTTGATGCAACGCTCCGTTTTGACACAATTCTTGGTTCTTGGATCGGTTTGGTGATGGGGATTGCGCATTGGAGGAGACCTCTGGCTCTTGCATCACTCTCTCAAGAACTTGCCCTGACCAGGGCTGCTGTTTCTCGTTCCCAGGCTGGCTCGGTTCTCTTTCTTCTCACCAAACCGGTCTGAGAACCCAATTCTTGTCGCAAGAGTACGTAAAGGGATGAGGATGTTACTGACTACAAAGTCAGACCCCAAAAATCTCTTGAGGGAGCGTATAATATACGTTGAGTCCCATTCTATCAACACAGAGATACGAGAGAGGGAGAAGGGCGAATGGCAACCGAGAACCACCTCTGGCTACCTCCGCTTTCACCCAAAGACCAAGAGAGGTTTTGTCGTTTGAACCATCTCGTTAAGAAAGCGAGGGTGTGAGAAATGATATTAGAGTCACTGGTGGCCCTCATAGGGTGGCTTGTTGTAAAGGTTGGTACCGATGTTGCTACTAATATTGAAAATCGCATTATCAATGCTGCTATCGATGTGGTTGAACAGAAGCAGCAGCCTTCGCTGACTACGCTTGGGTTGTACATGAGCGACTTGCAGAAAAGGCAAGACGAAATGAAGGCACTCCAAAGAAGACAAATTGAAGAGCACTATAAAAGCGGTCACGACCTCCTCAGTAGGGCTCAACAAACTGGCAAGAAAAAATACAAGATAGAGCTTATCAAGGTTGCTAGTCTGAAGTTTACAGAAGCTAAAAATCTAGAGGTTGGGAAAGCCGCCGCAGAAGCTGCATTACTCATTGGAGCTTGCTCCCATCTTTTATATTGCATAAATAACGAGTATGGTATAGCTGACGAAAACCTTTCGTACGATCAGGCTTTTCAACTCGCTGAGCAGTCTCTAGGACCTGACGGGAAGCCACCGCGTGACCTTATAGAGCAGTTGCTTAGGTTGCCATATTTGCAAGAGAAGCATGAAACATTTGAGGTCTACTGGAAGAAGTGGGAACCACCGAAGCTTATTGGAGAAATGCCGATAAATCGACATCTGCTGAAGGCGATGGAAGCTTCGGAGCATCAGGTAACTCCTGGGAGTCACCTGCGAAAATGTGTGTCCTGCGGCAAGAATTTCTACATCCCACCTTCAGAATGGTCACCAACCTACATCCAACCTTGGAATGCACTATTGCCACTACACATCAATTACTGCCCAGTATGCAGATCTCTGATCCTACGAAGCTAGAGCGGCACAAGAATAACTACAACTCTGCCTCATTTCTTGGCGTCTCTGTCAGATAAAAAGTCGCCAAACGGAGGGAAAGCATGTTTGAACTGCTCCATACCTGCGAGAATGATGAGAAACGATGTCTCGACAGGAATTGTGGCAGAAATGTTCGATATCATTCTCCATCCTCGCTCAATTTGAGCGACAGGAATTAAGTCAGACGCGAAAAGTTACCTGACAAACCACATTTGTAATTTGCGTCCTCATCGAGAGCTTGACAAACCGTTGGAATATCGCTTTCTCGCTGGTTGGCTGTCTGTTTGTTCGTAGGTAATTGCTCCCTCTTTTATCCTGCCTGCTTGACCCTTGCCAGCCACGCTCGCATGTCGGGCTCGTGCTCTTCGTGGAAGTGGCCGAAGAGGAAGGCCCCGGTGAGCCGCTCACCCTCAAACCAGGGCAGGCGTTGGGGATCGTTGAGCTGCTCATCGCTCAAGGCGTCGACGGCGGCGACCAGTTGCTGGAAAACCTCGTGTGAATCGTTGAGGACGTCGGCCAAGGGGCGATCCCGGTTGACCTTGTATATCCAGGCGTTAATCTCGTCAACCTCGTCGTCCTCATGCAATTCCGCTGGCCAGAGTGCTATCATGTCCGTCGAGGGATCGAGGGCCGCCCGGAAGCGATTGACCGTGCGCCGTCGCCACCCGGTTAGGTGGGCAACGATATCTTTGATCGACCAGCCTCCTGCGACCTCCGGCTGCGTCATGTTCTCCTCACCAATCTCGTCGAGCAATGCCAGCCATGCCGCCTGCTCGCTCTGTAGCTCGGCGAGGAGCTGCTTCTTGCTGATGGGTTCTGTGCTGTTTTCGCTCTGATTCGTCATGCGCTTGCCTCCTGATTTTAGGCTTTGCTTCTAGACTACCACAAAAAGTGGGCAGGGAGCGCCCTCTTAGCTGTAAATGTGATTACTCGATGGCATAGTTTTTTGATAATTATATGACGCCTATCACAGACAGCTTTCTCAATGGGAGAGTTCTTAGACCGGCCTGCAAGGCTCTCTCTATCACTAAGG
>Ga0070708_100001496_pt1 | contig 17834 bp, 14 predicted proteins | sample KBSK5503metaG_FD_65469 | JGI IMG/M metagenome (GOLD analysis project Ga0070708, IMG submission 65469) | Corn, switchgrass and miscanthus rhizosphere microbial communities from Kellogg Biological Station, Michigan, USA - KBS K5-50-3 metaG | ecosystem: Host-associated > Plants > Roots >... | reverse complement strand
GGCGAAATCGTCGTCGGGCTGGACATCGGGACCACGAAGATCTGCTGCATCGTCGGCGAGGTCACCCCGGAGGGAATCGACGTCATCGGCATCGGCACGCACCCCTCGCGAGGCCTGCGCAAGGGAGTGGTGATCAACATCGAGGCCACCGTCTCCTCGATCCACAAGGCGGTCGAGGAAGCCGAGCTGATGGCGGGTGCCGAGATCAGCGCCGTCTACGCCGGGATCGCCGGCGGGCACATCCGCGGATTCAACTCGCAGGGCGTGGTGGCGGTGAAGGACAAGGAAGTGAAGGCGGGCGACCTGGAGCGCGTGCTCGACGCGGCGCGGGCCATCAACATTCCCCAGGACCGCGAGATCCTGCACGTGCTTCCACAGGAATACATCATCGACGAGCAGGACGGCATCCGCGAGCCGCTGGGCATGAGCGGAGTGCGGCTGGAGGCGAAGGTCCACATCGTCACCGCGGCCGTCTCCAGCGCGCAGAACATCGTCAAGTGCTGCGGCCGCACCGGATTGCACGTCGCCGACATCGTGCTCGAGCCCCTGGCCTCGGCGGAAGCGGTGCTGGCCGAGGAGGAGAAGGAGCTGGGCGTCGCGCTGGTGGACATCGGCGGGGGGACGACCGACCTCGCCATCTTCTCCGGCGGCGCCATCCAGCACACCAGCGTCATCCCCCTGGGCGGCAACCACCTCACCAACGACATCGCGGTGGGCCTGCGCACGCCGATGCAGGAAGCGGAGAAGATCAAGGTCAAGTTCGGCAGCGCGCAGAGCGCGAGCCTGGACAAGGACGACACCATCGAAGTGCCCAGCGTCGGCGGGCGTGCCCCGCGCGTGCTCAACCGCCGCATCCTCTGCGAGATCATCGAGCCGCGCGTCGAGGAGCTCTTCCAGCTGGTGCAGCGCGAGATCCAGAAGGCGGGCCAGGAAGATCTCTTGGCCAGCGGGCTGGTGCTGACCGGCGGGACCACCAACCTGCACGGGATGCCCGAGCTGGCCGAGGAAGTGCTGGGGCTGCCGGTGCGGCGCGGGCTGCCCCGCGGGATCGGCGGACTCACCGACGTGGTGAAGAGCCCGCAGTTCGCCACCGCCGTCGGCCTGCTGCTCTACGGGGCCCGGCAGGGCAAGGAGAACCGCGCCTATCTCGGCGCCGGGGACGGCGATTCGATTCGGCAGAGGTTCCTGAGCTGGTTCAAGGAGCTGTTTTGAGCACCGGAGGAGTCATGGACGAGATGACAGGCGAGCTCGGCGCGCGCATCAAGGTGGTCGGCGTGGGAGGCGGGGGCGGCAACGCGCTGAACACGATGATCCTGGCCGGGCTCACCGGCGTGGACTTCATCGCCGCGAACACCGATTGCCAGGCGCTGCAGCACAACCGTGCGGCGACGAAGATCCAGCTCGGCGCGATGGTGACCAAGGGCCTGGGCGCGGGCGCCAACCCCGAGATCGGCCGGCAGGCGGCGCTGGAGGACCGGGAGAAGCTGCTCGCCGCGCTGGAAGGCGCGGACATGGTCTTCGTCACCGCCGGGATGGGCGGCGGGACGGGGACGGGCGGCGCGCCGATCATCGCGGACCTGGCCCGCAGCGTCGGCGCGCTCACGGTGGGCGTGGTGACGAAGCCGTTCACGTTCGAGGGCAAGCGGCGCCTGAAGCAGGCGGACCACGGCATCGCCGAGCTGAAGAACGCCGTGGACACGCTGATCACCATCCCCAACCAGCGGCTCCTGGCGGTGGCCGACGAGCGCACCACGCTGCTCGATACCTTCAAGAAGGCGGACGAGGTGCTGCTGAACGCCGTGCAGGGCATCTCCGACCTGATCACCATTCCGGGGCTCATCAACGTCGACTTCGCCGACGTGCGCACCATCATGAGCAACATGGGCGTGGCCCTGATGGGGACCGGCACCGCCAAGGGAGAGACCCGCGCCGTGGTGGCGGCGAAGATGGCGGTGGAGAGCCCGCTCCTCGAGGACGTGCAGATCGACGGGGCGACCGGAATCTTGATCAACATCACCGGCGGCGCCAACATGACCCTGTTGGAAGTGAACCAGGCTTGCTCGCTGATCCAGGAAGCGGCGCACGAGGACGCGAACATCATCTTCGGCAGCGTGATCGACGACGACATGGGCGACGCGCTGAAGATCACCGTCATCGCGACGGGGTTCACCTCGCGGGACGCGAGGCGGATCGAGCGGGTCGACGCGACCCGCGCGGTGAGAGGGTCTTCGCAGGGGACCCTGGCCATGCCGCAGCAGGCCGCGGAGGCCGCCGCGCCTCGCGGGGCGGCGCAGCGCACCCCGGAGATCCGCCGGGCTGCGACGCCCGCGCCAGGGCAGGCCGCCGCTGCCGCCCGAGCGACGCCGGCGCCGCCGCCGCCGCAGAAGCCGGTGCGGAAGCTCTCCTGGGACGAGCTGCGGCAGCTCACCGGAGCATCGGAGGACGAGTTGGAGATCCCGACCTTCTTGCGACATGGGGAGTAACCGGCGGAGACGACGCCGGCTGAAGTTGCTGCGCCGCAGGTAGCCCGGCGCTAGTCCAGGGCGGCGCAGCTCCTCGAGTGGTCCGATTGCACTTCCAGTCGCTTGCGGCGCGCTGGAGCCTTAGGATCCGCAGCGAGGATCAGATGACCGGCATTCGCCTCGTTTCCAGCATCGTGGTGAGCGCGCTGCTTTCGTGTGGCTCGCCCGCGTCTCCGCCGGCCGAGGACACGATACCAGTCGCGGGATCCGCGGTGGGAGGGCCGGTCTTCTCGGGGGACCCCTGCAACATGGACGAGGACTGCGCGCCCGTCGCGCAGTGCCATCCGGACCGGTGCGCCGGCGTCGATCACGCCGGCATCATGCCGATGGATCTCATTTGCACGATGGAGTGCCGGCCAGAGACCGTCGACTGCGGATTCAACCACTGCGGCTGCGTACCGGCGCCGACCGGCCAGAAGGTGTGCGCACTCCTGCCGGGCCCGAAGCCGCAGTGATGAGCCTCAGACGTATCGGTCGATGAAGGCGTCCAGCTCGGGCTTGGGCAAGGCGCCGGCCACGCGTCCGAGGAAGAGCGGTCCGCGCTGGAGGATCAGGGTGGGGATCGACTGCACCTGGTTCAAGGCCGCGACCCGCGGGTTCTCGTCGACGTTCAGCTTGACGATCTTGAGCTTCCCCTTGCGCTCCTTCGCCGCCTGCTCGAGCGCCGGCGCGACCGCGCGGCAAGGGCCGCACCAGGGCGCCCAGAAGTCGACGAGCACCGGGATGGGGCAGTCCTCGACTTCCCGCTTCCAGGTGGCGTCGGTGGCGGCGACGGGCTGATCAGGGAAGACGCTCTGCTTGCAGCGGCCACAGCGCGGGTCGTCGCGGAGGCGGTTGCGGGGGATGCGATTGGTGGCGCCGCAGCGGGCGCAAGAGTACTCGACGCGGTCGTCGTCCATGGCGCTTGTCGTAATCATCTCTGCGCACTGCGCAAGGGCCTGGACGAGACGATCAGCCGGAACGCTCAGTCCCGGCCGCGCCCCGACAAGAACTCGCCGGTCCGGACCGTCAGTTGCAGCGTCCGGGCCAGCTGCGCGTCGAGGTGGGCGAAGACCTCTTCCGCCCGGTGCTTGAGGGCCGCGTCGTCGCGGGCGCTGGGCTCCACCAGCCGCGCGAACAGATCGGCCGTGCGGAGCAGCGCCTGGTGCGCGAGCAACAGATCGCGTCCCGCGCGCGCCCCCTTCTGGGTGAAGATCAGCCCGGTGGAGAACAGCCGCGACAAGGCCGCGCGGTTCTCTTCCATGGCGTCGCGCACCCGCGACTCCGCTTGCTCGCGGCGCCGCTGCGCGCGCACGGAGGAGAGATCGACCACCAGAGCCTGGGTCCGTCGCGTTCTTCTGCGCTGGTGTCTCGCATTCGCCATGCGCTCGTCCCTCGATGAAGCCGGAGACTATGCCCGCGACGAGAGCGCGGTCAACGCAGCGCGAGACGGTTTTTCTGGAGTACACTGCGCGACCTTCACGGAGGGCTTGACTGCGTGTTCGAAAAGATCCTCATCGCCAACCGCGGAGAGATCGCTTGCAGGGTCGCCCGGGCGGCTCGCGCGCTCGGAGTCAAGACCGTCGCGGTGTATTCGGACGCGGACGCGAACGCCTTGCACGTGCGGGCCTGCGACGAAGCGGTGCGTCTGGGAGCGGCGCCGCCGCGCGAGAGCTATCTCGACGGCGGCAAGGTGATCGCGGCGGCCAAGCAGACCGGAGCGCAGGCGATCCATCCCGGCTACGGCTTTCTCTCCGAGCAGGCGGAGTTCGCCCAGGCCTGCGCGGACGCCGGCGTCGTCTTCGTCGGGCCGCCTCCCGGCGCGATGCGGGCGATCAAGGACAAGGCCCAGGCCCGGGCGGTGATGCGCGGCGCGGGCGTCCCGGTGGTGCCGGGATCCGAGGGGCATGTCGGCGAGGAGATCGGAGCGAAGGCGGCGGCCGCTTCGCTCGGATATCCGCTGCTGGTCAAGGCGGCGGCCGGAGGCGGGGGGATCGGGATGCAGGTGGCGCGGGACGAGGCCGAGCTGCTCAAGGCGCTGAGGGCCTGCTCCGATCGGGCGCGCGCGTCGTTCGGCAAAGGCGCGGTATACCTCGAGCGGTACTTCGAGCGGCCGCGCCACGTCGAAGTGCAGATCCTCGGCGACGGGCACCTCACCCTGGCGGTCGGGGCGCGGGAGTGCTCCATCCAGCGCCGCCACCAGAAAGTCATCGAGGAGGCGCCGCCTCCGGCCTTCGAGCTGCCGGAGCCGCGTCATCACGTGTTGCGCAAGCTGCTCGACGCGGGCCTGCGGGCGGCGCGCGCGGTCGGGTACGGCAACGCGGGGACCTGCGAGTTCCTGCTCGTGGGCGACGAGGTCTACTTCATCGAGCTGAATGCCCGCCTGCAAGTGGAGCACCCGGTCACCGAGGCGACCACGGGGCTGGATCTGGTCCAGCTGCAACTGCGGATCGCCGCGGGGGAGAAGCTGCCCGTCGGCCAGGAAGACTTGCGCCCGCGCGGGTACGCGATCGAGTGCAGGATCAACGCGGAGGACCCCGTGCGGTTCTTCCCCTCGCCCGGCCCGGTCACCCGATTCGACACGCCGGTGCACGCGGACGGCGCCTTCCACGAAGGGATCCGCATCGACGCCGGCTATCGCGCGGGCGACACGGTGACGCCCTACTACGACTCGCTGCTGGCGAAGATCATCGCCTACGGCGAGACGCGGGGGCAGGCCCTCTCCCGCATGCGCGGCGCGCTGGAGAGATTCGTCGTCGAGGGCGTGAAGACGAACATCCCCATGCATCGCAAGGTGCTCGCCAGCGAAGAGTTCGCGCGCGGCGAGCTGGACACGCATCTCCTGGAGAGGATCTGACATGGCCGACGTTCCCGCGCACATCACCGGCACGGTGTGGAAGATCGAGACGAAGGTCGGCGACCAGGTGAAGACCGGCGACGTGCTGGTCATCCTCGAGAGCATGAAGATGGAGATGCCGGTGGAAGCGCCCGAGGACGGGAAGGTGGCGGAGATCCGCTGCAAGGAGGCGCAGCCCGTCAGCGAGGGCGACGTCCTCGTGGTCCTGAAATAGAACCTACGGGAGGCGGTTGCCGGAGGGGTCGCGGAGCTCGGGGTTGCCGAGGGACAGTGGGGCGAGTTGGGGGAGGACGCGCGCCTTGTCGCCGGCCACGGCGATGGTCATGCGGGCCGGTTGCAGCGCGCCGCGGGCGGCGGCCTGGACGGACTGGACCGAGAGGGACTGCAGGCGAGGAACGTAGGTGCGGTACTCGTCGACGGGCAGTGAATAGAGCCAGATCTGCGCCACGGCTGCCGCGAGCTGCGAGGCGTGGGAAAGCGTGTCCACCAGGCGGTAGGCGAGCAGGGCGCGGCCCTTGTCCAGCTCCGCCTTGTCGAGCGGCTCGTCGGCGGCGCGGCGCAGCTCGGAGAGCAGCTCGGAGAGGGCGGGACCGGTGACGTCGGTCTTCACCGAAGAGCGGGCCGAGAACGGGCTGCGGCCCAGCGTCCACTCGAAGCGACTCGAAGCGCCGTAGCTGTAGCCGTGCTGCTCGCGCAGGTTCTGGTTCAGCCGGCTGGTGAAGGAGCCGCCGACGACCGCGTTCAGCACCTCGAGGGCAAGGTAGTCCGGCGACGACCGCGGCGCGGCGGGCTGTCCGACCACCAGGACGGACTGCGGCTTTCCGGGAAAGTCCACGATCACCAGGCGGGGACGGACCCCGGGCGGTTCCGCCATTCGAGCGGCGGCGCGCGTCTTCCCTCCCTGCCAGCCCCCGAACGCGGATCGCAGCGCCGCCACCACCTTGTCCGTCCCGGCGCCACCGACGGCGACGAGGGCCGCGTTCCCGGGACCGAACGATGCGTACGTGGCGCGGACGTCGGCCAGCGTCGCCCGCTTCACGGCCGGAAGCGTGCCTTCGATCGGGCGGCCGAGCGGAGTGCCCGCGAAGACGGCCGCGCGGAACGCGCGCAACGCCGCCACCGCCGGCTCCGCCCGCTCGGCGACGAGCATCGCTTCCCGCTGGGCGCGCACCTTCTCCCATTCGCTCTCGAGCAGGTCGGGCCGCAGCGCCACGTCGGCGAGCAGCGCCGTCATCTGCGGCAGGCTCACCGTCATGGCCGAGCCGGACACGACCACCGCGTCCTGCAAGGTGTTGACGCTCAGGGACATGCCGATGGCATCCGCGGCGGCGGCGATCTCCGTCTGCGACTTGCCCGCCGCGCCCGCTTCCATCAGCTCCGCGGTCAACGAAGCGAGGCCGGGCGATGCATCGGGATCCGCCGTGGCGCCGCCGCGGATCCAGAGCTGGATCGCCTCGATCCCCGCGCCCGGCCGCTCCACGATGTACAGCGGGAGCCCGTTGGGGAGGACCTCGATGCGCGGGACCGGCCCCTCGAACGGCGGAATGGGCCCGAGCACGGGCGCTCGCGCCAGCGCCTCGCGCTCTCCCGCAAGCACGTCCTGAGCCGCCGAGGCGGGCGCCGGCTGCGCTTGCGGCCGGGAGGCGCAGCCGAGGGCGAGCAGGGCCGCGGTCAGGAGCGCGCGTCTCACTTGGCGGCTCCTTCCGGGACGACCTCGACCACGACGCGCCCCGAAGCGACGAGCTGGCGCGCCAGGGCGCGCAGCGAATCCCGCGTGGCCGCTTCGTAGCGCCCCAGATCCCGCTGCAGCGCGTCCGGTGCGGCCCAGTCGACCTGGTACCGCGTCAAGCGCGCGGCGCGTTGCTCCAGATCCTCCAGCGACCTGGCGGTGTCCGCGTAGATCCGGATCCGCGCGGAATCCAGCTCGGCCTGCGTCGGCCCTTGCTCCGCGATGCGCTTCAGCTCGTCGTCGGCGGCGCGCAAAAGCTCGGCGGTGGTGTGGCCGGGCCGCGCCATCGCATCGATCACGAACACGCTGGCCAGGTCGCGGCTGTCCTGATCCGCGGAGACTTCGGCGGCGATCTGCTCGTGGTGCACGAGGCGCTCGTACAGCCGCGATGCCTTGCCCCGGCCCAGGATCGCCCCGAGCAGCGCCGCATCGGCGTCCCCGGGACGGTTGCGCGGAGGAGTCACCCAGGCAGCGAAGAGCCGCGGAAGCTCCACCTTGTCGGTCAGGGTGAAGCGGTCCTCGCGCAAGAGGCGCGGCGCAGCCGGCTCCTTCCGCTTGGGCGGCGGGCGCCCGGGAATGAAGGCGAGGTACTTGCGCGCCAGCTCGAAGGCGCGATCCGGCTCGACGTCGCCGGCGATGGCCAGGACGGTGTTCGCAGGCGTGTACCAGGCGTCGAAGAACTTCCTGACGTCGCCGAGCTGCGCCGCCTCGATGTCCTTCGCCGACCCGATCACCGGCCAGTGATAAGGATGCCCTTCGGGAAACAGGTGCTCTTCCAGCGCCAGCAGGGCCAGGCCGTACGGGCGGTTCTCGTAGCTCTGCCGCCTCTCGTTGAGCACGATCTTGCGCTGGGTCTCCAGCTTCTCCTGCGTCATCTCCTTGCCCAGCGTGGCCAGCCGGTCCGCCTCCATCCAGAGGAACGTCTCCAACAGATTCGAAGGGCCGCTCTCGTGGTAGTTCGTCTCGTCGTTGTCGGTGCTGGCGTTGTTGGTGCCGCCCGCCGCCTCCATCAGCGTGTCGAACTTCGGGTAGGGGACGTAGCGGGCGCCCATGAACATCAGGTGCTCGAAGAGGTGCGCGAAGCCGGTCCTCCCCGGCTCCTCGTCCTTGCTGCCCACGGTATAGCGGAGGTCGACGGCCACGCCGGGAACGGAGCGATCCGGCGAGACGATCACCACCAGGCCGTTCTCCAGCCGCTGGGAACGAGCCGGCAGCTGGAGCGGCGGGAGCGCCGCGAGGAGCAGCGCCAGGAGCATTGCGTCAGACCCGCGCGAACAGCTCCGGCAGCCGGATCTTCAGCGCATGCGCGATCTTGTACAGCGAGGTGACGCTCGCGCTGCTCTCCGCCCGCTCGATCTGCGAGAGCAGGGAGACCGACAGGCCGGTCCGCTTCGCCAGCTGCTTCAGCGTCAGCGCCCGCTTCTTGCGCAGGTCGCGGATGGCGGTGCCGATGTTCCGGTGCAGCTCCTCCTCGGGAAGGAGCGAGAGCCCCTTTGCCGCCAGCGCCCGGTTCACCGCGCCGACCAGCTCGTCCTCGCGCACCGGCTTCTTCAGATAATCGACCACGCCGTAGCGGAGCGCTCCCACCGCCGAGTCGAGCGTGGCGTATCCGGTCATGAGGATCACCGAGCAGTCCGAATCGTAGCGCTTGATGATCTGCGCCACGTCCAGGCCGGAGAGCTCGGGCATCTTCAAGTCGACGATGGCCAGGTGCACGTCGTTCTTGCGCAGCTCGTCCTCGACCTTGCGCGGATCGGTGAGGGTCCCTACCCGATAGCCCTCGTTCTTGAGGATGCGCTCGATCAAATTGCAGGAGTCCTGGTCGTCATCGACGACGAGTGTACGGATGTCCACCGTGTGCCCCTTTGGCCGCGAATCTACAGGGCGCGTGGATAGATCGTCTACAGAGATCACAGTGTGACTCCTTCCCACATTAGCGTCGCCGGGCGTCGTAGTCGTCGAGCACTCTCTGGAGCTGCGATTTTTCAGCAGGGTTGGAGCAGAGAGGGAGATAGAGGCGGTAGTAGTGCGCTCCCTCCTCGATGTTTCCCTGCCGCGTGAAAGCGATTCCCATGCTTCGGTATAGCCCACCCAGCGTCGGGTTGCCTGGTTTCAGCGTCAACGCCTTCTGGAAGAGCGCGACGGCGCCGGATGGATCCTGCGCCATGAGCTTCTGGTTGCCTTCGTTCAGGAGCCTGCGCGCCTCCGCCTCGTCATAGGGACGGGGCCGGGAGGAGGGGGCCGACGCGGCGCGGACCGCCCGTCCCGGGGAGGGCGCGAGGGACGAGGTCTGCACGACGGGCGCCTTGCAGGCCTCCGCGAGCGACCTGGCGTCGGTGCTCTGGGGATTCGCTGCCAGTGCGAGCTGCGCCTCCGCCAGGCAGCCCGCGTTGTCCTTCCCCTTCATCAGGGCCGCGGCGGCGACGTGCAAGTTGACGTATCCGGCCGTGATCGCGCCGGCCTTCTCCGCCGCCTTTGCGCCGTGGAAGGTGCGCGTGGAGGTCAGCGCATCGAGCAGCTTGCGCGCCCGCTCCCAGTCCTGGGAAGCCGCGGCGGTCTCCATCTCCCGGTACAGTTCCTCGCTGCGCGCTTCGCGCTCGAGGGGGGGGTAGTCATTCAGCTCTACATCGGTGGCTCCCGCCCGCCGCGCGGCATCCAGGCTGCGCAGCGCCTCGGTGTAGCGATGCGCCGCCGCCGATTCCGCCGCCGACCGGAGCGCGAAGCTCCGCTCGGCTCTCGTCCGCTGCTCCACCTCGCCGTCCGCCCGCGACCGCAGCAGCAGGAAGATGATCCCGGCGAGCACCGCGACGCTGCCCATCCCGGCGGCTACCCAGAGAGCGGGGCGCGGGGCAGGGCCGGTCAGAGGCGCGGCGCCGCCCGCCAGGGGGGTGAGCTCGGGCGGGAGCTGGAAGGGCATGCCCGGCTCCACGAAGGCGAAGCGGAGGTGCCCGACCTCCAGCGTGTCGCCATGGCGCAGGCCGATCTGCGCGTACGGCTCGCCGTTCACGCGCACGCCGTTGCGCGACTCGGCGTCCATCACCTTCCAGATGCCGTTGTCCAGGTGCAGGCGCAGGTGCCTGCGGGAGATGGAGGGATGGTCGATCTGCAGGTCGTTCTCGTCGGACCGCCCCAGCCGGATGGGGCTGCGGTCCAGCACCAGCTCCTCTCCCCGGTACTTGCCGGAGATGCCCACGAGCTTGGGACGCTGGCCCAGGGGCACGTCCACCGCCGGGACCTCGGCCGATTCGCCCTTCAGATCGGAGAGCCGGATGGTGGCGGTCTCCGCCAGACGCCGGGCCTTCGCCTCCGCGGCCACCTGGGCCTCCGCGTCGGCCAAAGCGGGATCGGGCGGCGGCGGGGCATCAGCCGCCTCCGGCTTTTGCCGGTCCGTTTCCTCGTCCTGGTCCGGAAGGCCGCTCACCGGCGCCGAGGCCTTCTCCTCCGGCCCCGTCATGAGGATCAGGTCGTACTCGCTGATCTGGATCAGGTCGCCGGCATGGATCATCCGCCTGCCGTCGATCTTCTCCCCGTTGACCCGGATCCCGGTGAAGCTGTCCAGGTCCTCGATGTAGTAGTCGCCGTCCTGGCGCAGCAGGCGCCCGTGGCGGCGGGAGACGTCCTTCTCCGAGAGCCGCACGATGTTCTGGTCGTTGCGCCCGATGGTGATCTCGTCCCGGAGGACCGGGACGACGGTCTTCCGCCCCTCGTCGTCTTCGATGATCAGCTTCATGGACGCCTCTCCGGAAGAGCCGGCGAAGCCTACCGCAACCCACAGGGTGGGCGCCAAGGCAACGTGCCGGGTTCCGGCCGGGCTACTTCCCGATGAAGGCGTGCACCTGATCGCAGTCGTTGGTGCAGAAGGGCAGGTACTTCTCCAGCCACTTCACGGCGTTGGCCTTGTCGTTGAGGTACGCGTACCCGTATCCCAGGCTGCGGTACGCGTTCAGCAAGGTGTTCTTGTCGCTGGGCGATTGGGTCAACGCCGCCTGCGCGTCCTTCACCGCGCCGGCGAAGTCCCGCGCCATCAGCTTGTCGTAGGACGCCTTGGCCAGGCGCGCCGCCTTCGCCTCGCGGTCCCGCGGGCCGGGAGCTTCGCTCCGGGCCGGCTCCGCCTTCGGAACCTCATGCTGCTGACACTGCGACCGGAGGCCCTGGGCCTCCGCGTTCGCCGGGTCGAATGCGAGGACGTTGCCCACTTCGGCGAGGCAGGCGTCCAGCTTGCCGGCGGACTTCGCCGCCAGGGCCGCCGCGACGTGGGTCTTCGCGTACGTCGCCTTGGCCTGGTCTCCCAGCTCCTGCGCCTTCTGGCACCACCAGGTCGACTCGGCGGCGCAGCGCTCGAAGAGGTTGCGCGCCTTGTCCCCCTCGCCGGCGGCGATGGCGGCGCGCAGCGAGTTGTACGCCTCCTCTCCTCGCGACTCCTCGGCGGCCTTCTTCTTGTTCGGAGCGGGGCTCGGGCCGGCCTTGTCGTACATCTCCGTCGCGGCGAGGTAGCGGTGCTGCTTGAAGAGGAGGTCGCCCTGCTTCACGGCCTCGTCGCCCGTCGCCTCCTCCGGGTTGGCCGGCTTGCGCGCGCGCGCGGCGAAGAACGCTCCCAGCGCGACGACGATCAAGGCGCCGGCCACGATCGCCACCAGCTTGCCCTTGCCGGCCTTCTTCGCCGCGGACCCGCCCGGCTGGCGGCCTTGTGCGCCGGCGATCAGCTCCGCCGTGGTGGGCCGCATCCCGCCTTTCTGCGCGCCGTCGTCGCTCTTCTCCGACGGAGGCGAGAACTTCTCTCCCGGAGCGCAGAAGCGGAACTTGAGGTGCCCGAGCTCGACGACGTCGCCCGGCTTCAGATTGGAGACCGCGTACTCCTCTCCGTTGACCCGCACGCCGTTGGCGCTCTTGTTGTCGATCACCTTCCAGTGGCCGTCGTCGAGCACGAAGCGCGCGTGGGAGCGGGACACCGATTGGTGGTCGGCGACGATGTCGTTCTCGTCGGTGCGGCCGAACTTCACGTCGGTCCGCATCAGGTAGAACTCCTTGGCGCGGAACGGGCCGGCGAGGCCCACCAGCCGGGGCATCTCCGAGCGCTCGAGGTCGCGGGCCTCCGCCGGCGGGCCGGCCTTCATCACGTCGGAGACCCGGATGATGGCCGTCGCTCCTCCGGCGCCGGCGTTCGGCGTCGCGCTGGCGGGGGCCGGCGGCATCCGCTCGATGGGCTTTTCGGCGACGGCAGCCGCCGTCACCGCGCCCGGAACCGGCGTCGACTGCGGTGGAAGAGTGGCCGGCCGGACCTGCGCGGGCGCTCTCGTGCTGGGGGGGATCGTCGCCGGCCGGGTCGAACCGGCGGTGGCACCCGCCGTGGAAGCCTCGAACTTCCCTTGGATTCCCAGGTCGTAGTCGCCGATCTCGACCAGGTCGCCTTCCTTGATGGGCGTGCGCCCGGTGATCTTCTCGCCGTTGACGCGGACCCCGTTGTAGGACCCGAGATCCTCGATCAGGACCTTCCCGTTCTCCTTGAGGAGGCGCGCGTGGCGGCGCGAGACGTTGCGCTCCGTCAGGCGGATGGTGTTGCCATCCTGACGTCCGATCGTCATCTCGTCGCGAACCAGAGGGACGACGGTCTTTCGACCCTCGTCGTCCTCGATGATGAGCTTCATCTTGTTTCGTTCCTCGGTCCGGGCGGGGGCCTGCCGCCTCGGCCCCACCGTGGCCATCCTAGAGCAAATGCCCGCATGGACGGAAGAAGCGACGTTTCCTGCGCCCGCGAGCGATGCTGCCGCGTCGCATCCAGAGCCGGCGGAGGTGTTGTCCGTCTCCGGTGTCCCCTGGGTGACAATCGGCCTGCTCCTGACGTCGCTCTGGATCCTGCTGGCGGCGGGCGGCCTGCGTTCGGGGGTCGGGCTTTCCTCCCTCCTCGCCTATGGGGCCAAGGCGACCCCGCTCATCCTCGACCGGGGCGAGACCTGGCGACTGTTCGCGGCGAACTTGCTGCACAAGGACCCGCTGCACCTCGCCTTCAACGCCTTTGCCCTCTGGAACGTGGGCGGCGCCGTGGAGCGGGCGGTGCGGCCGGCGGACTACGTCGCGCTCCTCATCTTCACGGCGCTCGGCACCACGCTGATGTCCGCTCTCGGAGCCGATTCCATCTCGCTCGGCGCCTCGGGAATGGCCTTCGGGATCCTCGGCGCCGCGGTCACGTTCGGTTGGCGGCGGGGCGTCCGCGGATCGCTGCGATCGTACTTCGGCCTCCGCATCGTGCCCTGGCTCCTGGCGCTGTTCGCGGCCGGCCTCGGGTCGGCCGGGGTGGACAACTGGGGCCACGCCGGCGGCCTCTTCACCGGCGCGATCTTCGGCTGCTTCCTGACGCCGCGGCGCTGGTCCGGAGAGGGGGCGGCTCGCAGGCTGGCGGCGGCCGCGGGCGCGCTGCTCGGGACGCTGTCCTTGGGAGTCTTCGCCTCGCCGGCGCTTCCGGCCCTGGGCCAGCCGCGCGAGGGCCCCGCGGCGGTGGAAGTGAAGATGCCGCTCGGATGGCGGCGGGCCGGCAGCTCGCTGGGATCCGTCTCCTACTCGAATGGCCTGACCGGGGCCTTCCGCAGCTCCGCCACCTTGATCCAGGCCGCGCCTTGTCATGGCGCCAGCTGCGCTTGCGATCGCGTGGTCCGCACCGCCGTCCAGGACGACCTCTGGCGGCTCGCCGACGTCGGCCGCTACAAGCACCTCCACCTGGGCGAGATCTCCGCCGTGCGCAGCGTCCTCGCCTCCCGCATCGACGGACTGCTCCAGGGCGACGAGGGGCAGGTACTGGTGACCGGCGCGTGCTTCATGCGGGACAACACCCCGGTGGCGCTGATCGTGCTGCAGCCTCCCCGGGGGAGCGCGAGCCTGGTGGAGCGGATGGCCGTGACCGTCACCTGGCCCGGCAAGAGCAAGCCCTAGAGACCGAAGCTTGCTGCTCGGACGGGTGCATGTTACGGCCGCGGGACCGGATGGCGCGGATCCAGAAAAGCGTCGAAGAGACGCGACCCTCGACGCAGTGGGGCGATGCGCTGCCGGCATTCGTCCGCGAGGTGTCCTGGCTCCGCTGGCTCGCGCCGCTGAGCGCTGAGCGGCGCCTGGTCATCGGCTTCGTCGTCCTGGGCGCGATCCTCTACGTGCCCTGGCTGGGCGCCACCGGACTCTGGGACCCCTGGGAGCCGCATTACGGGGAGGTCGCGCGCGAGATGATCGCCCGCGGCGATTACATCCATCCCTGGTGGGAATCGACCTGGTTCTTCTCCAAGCCCGCCCTCGATCTCTGGCTGATGGCGGCGGGGATGCTGGTCACCGGCGTCAACGGGCCGGAGCGGTGGACGGGCATCTACACGGAATGGGGAGTGCGCCTCCCGTACGCGACCATCACCATCCTCGGCGCCGCGCTGCTCTTCGTCATGTCGAACCGGCTGCTGGGCCGCCGCGCCGCGGTGATCGGGACCCTCGCCATCCTCACCAGCCCGCTCTTCGTGTTCCTCGCCCGGCAGGCGGTGCCGGACCCGGTGTTCGTCGGGCTCCTCAGCGCCGCGATGGCCTGCCTGATGATCGTCCTCTTCGAGGACGAGGAGCCGCGAGAAGGATGGGCGGCCGCGTTCTACTGCTTCGTTGGATTCGCCACCCTCTCCAAGGGCCTGCTCGGATTCGCGCTGCCCGGCGCGGTCGCGCTCCTCTACTTCATCGTCACCGGCGAGTGGCACCGGCTGCGGCGGATGCGGATCGCGCTCGGCGCGCTCATCGTCCTCGCCATCTGCGCTCCCTGGTACGGCACGATGTTCGGCTTCGACGGGCGCGACGACGAAGGCAAGACGTTCTTCGAGCGCTTCATCGTGCACGACCACTTCAGGCGGCTGGCGCTCGGCGTGCACACCACCACGCCGGGCGGGAGCTTCGTCTACTTCATCGAGCAGATCGGGTTCGACTGCTTCCCCTGGGTCTTCGCCTTCCCCGGCGCGGCCACGGTCCTCGCGCGCATCCGGCCGCGGCCGCAGACGCCGCGAGAGCGGGCGATGCTCTTCCTGCTCTTCTGGCTCCTGGCCGGATTCGCGGTCTTCGCCTTCTCGGCCACCAAGTTCCACCACTACGCGTTCCCGGTGCTCCCGCCGCTGCTCTTCTTCTGCGCGCTGTGGCTCGAGCGCGTCCTCGACGAGGGACTGCGCGCCCACGCCGGCTCGGTCTTCGCGGGCGGGCTCCTCTACGCGCTGGTCGCGCACGACCTGGCCCTGTCGCCCAAGCGCCTGACGGACATGTTCGTCTACAACTACGACCGGCCGTACCCGGACCGGGAGACGGACCCGAGGCGCATCTTCACCGTCCTCTTCTATGCTGCGGCCGCGGTCGCGCTCTCGCCCTGGCTCTTCGACCGGCTGGGGCAGCTCTGGGGCTGGGTCCGGGCGCTGCCGTCGCGCGAGAAGCGCGCGCAGTTGCGGGCGGCGCTGCGGGCGCGGATGGAAGGCGAGCCGCTGTCCGGCGCCGAGCAGCTGCAGGACCGACGGGTAGCGGTGTGGGCGTTGGTCTCGCTGGCGCTCGCCTTCGCCGTCTACTGCGGCTGGTTCCATTGGCGCGCTCTCTCCCCCCACTGGACGCAGCGCGATCTCTTCTGGGAGTACTTCCACCAGAGCACGCCCGACGAGCCCATCGGGGCCTTCCAGATGAACTGGCGCGGCGAGACGTTCTACTCGCGCAACACCGTCCGGCAGGTGGGCCGTCCCGGCGCTCCTGCCGCCACGCTGGCCGACTTCATGAACGGCCCCGGCGCGCGCAAGTGGGTGCTGCTGGAGCACACCCGCCTGGGAACGCTTCGCAACGCGCTGGGCGCTGCGGCGCGGGTGCGCGTGGTGGAATCGCGCAACAACAAGTTCGTCCTGGCGGTGCTGGAGAAGCCGGAAGACAAGCAGCAGCCCGCGCCGCTGAAGGAGCCGGAGAAGCCGGGCCAGTTCGGGGCGCCGCCGTGACCGCGATCCTCCTGGTGGACGACGAGCCGGCCATCCGCGAGAGCCTCGCCTTCGCCCTGCGGCGCGATGGTTTCGACGTCGAGCAGGCGGCCTCGCTCCGGGAAGCGCGGAACCTGACCGACGCCGCCGAGCTGGTGATCCTCGACCTGGTCTTGCCCGACGGGAACGGGCTGGAGTTCTTGCGCTCCTTGCGCTCGCGCAGCGACGTGCCGGTGATCGTGCTCACCAGCCGCGACGAGGAGACCGATCGGGTGGTCGGGCTCGAGCTGGGCGCCGACGACTACGTGATCAAGCCCTTCTCGCCGCGCGAGGTGGCGGCGCGGGTCCGGGCCGTGCTGCGCAGGGCGAGCAAGGCCGGGCAGCCGGAAGAGCAGCCGGTGCGGGCAGGCGCCCTCTCGCTGGACGCGAGCACGCGCAAGGCGGCGATCGCGGGCCGCGAGCTCTTGCTCTCGCGCACGGAGTTCAACCTGCTCTCGCTCTTCCTGCGCAGCCCGGGCCGGGTGTTCGAGCGGAGCCAGATCCTCGACGCGGTCTGGGGCAGCGAGGTGGTGGTCGGCGACCGGACGGTGGACGTCCACGTCAAGGCCCTGCGCCGGAAGATCGAGGAGGCAGGCGGCGACCCGCGCATGCTGGAGACCGTGCGCGGGGTGGGATACCGTCTGCGCGACGATGGGTAGCCGTGACGATGGGTAGGCAGGAGCTGCTGCTCGCGCTCGCGCTGCTGTTCTTGCTCGGGCTCGGCGCGACCGCGGCGCGATTGATCGAGGCGCGCCGCACCGGCCTTTCCTTGCGCCTGCAGGTGTTCATCCCCCTCGCGGCCACCACGCTGATCCTCTCGGCCATGTTCGCGGTGATCGTGATCGACCGCTTCACGGCCCGCGCCTCGCTGTTCGCGCTCCGGGCGGCGGAAGACGAGGCGCGCGCGATCGCCGAGCTCGCCGATCGCACGCCGCAGGATGCGCTCCGGCAGATCCTCTCGGCCTTTACCCGGACCGCGCGGGATACCGACGTGGCCTTGCTCGACGCCGAGGGACGGGTGGTGCTGGAGTCGGGCGCGGCCGACGCCAACGTGGCGCGCGTATCGGCGGAGGCGCCTGTCGCCGGCGGAGGCCGGGTGCGGGTCCGCAAAGCGACCTTCGGGATGGTCCAGCTGATGAGCGACGTGGCGCCCAAGGTCGGTGGGCTGGCTTTCATGTTTGCCGTCGCCTCCGCGGCGATCGCCATGCTCATCGGCGGGGCTGTGGCGAAGCCCATCGAGCGGCTGACGCGGGCGGCAAAGCGCGTGGCGGCCGGGGAGCGCCAGGCGCCTCTGCCCGAGCCTCGCGGCCGGGAGGTGCGCGAGCTGACCCATGCGCTGGAGTCGATGCGGCGCGAGCTGGAGGAGCGGCACGCGCTGGAGACGTTCGTCGCCGACGTCTCGCACGAGCTGAAGAACCCGGTGGCGGCGATCCGCGCCTCGGCCGAGGTGCTCACGGAAGGCGCCGCGGACGAGCCCGAGACCGCCCGCCGCTTCGCGCTGCGCATCCGCGAAAGCGCCGACAAGCTGCAGCAGCTGACACAGGATCTGCTGTCGCTGGCCCGATTGGAGGCGCGTGGGATCGAGCCGAAGGACGAGCCGGTCGACCTCTGCGCCATCGCCCGCGAGGCGGTGGACGCGCAGGGTCCCACGGCGGCCGCGAGGAAGGTGCGCGTGGAGCTGCGCGCAGGCGCGTCGGCGCCGGTCCGGGGAGATCCGGTCTGGCTGCGCCGGGCGCTGGAAAATCTTCTGGGCAACGCCG
>Ga0070708_100001495_pt1 | contig 17834 bp, 18 predicted proteins | sample KBSK5503metaG_FD_65469 | JGI IMG/M metagenome (GOLD analysis project Ga0070708, IMG submission 65469) | Corn, switchgrass and miscanthus rhizosphere microbial communities from Kellogg Biological Station, Michigan, USA - KBS K5-50-3 metaG | ecosystem: Host-associated > Plants > Roots >... | reverse complement strand
AGAGCGCCGCCGGACAATCGGAGTCCGCGATCCATGCGCGGTGGACCCTGCTCGAGCGGGCGATGGAGGCCATTTCCGAAAAGAACGGCGCCCCGCGCCTTCAGCTCGAGCGCATGCTGATCGAGATGGGGCGGGCGAGATGACCACCGCGCTCGACGAGGTACTGTCCGAGGTCGAAGAAGGCATCGTTTCCCCGCTCTACCTGCTCTGGGGAGAGGAGTTCCTCGTGCGAAAGGGCGCCGACGAACTGGTCCGTCGGCTTTTGGCGCCGAGCGCCTTTGATCTGAGCTACTCGGTGCTCGAGGCCGCCTCGCCCTCGGAGGTCGCGCAGGATCTCGCCACGCTGCCGCTCTTTCCCGGCCGCAAGGTGGTGCTGATCCGCGACCCCGAGTTCCTCGCGCCGAAGAAGGGTCGCGCCGACGGGATCGCCAAGGCGCGCGAAGCGTGGAAGTCGGGGAAGCGGAAAGAGGCAGCCCGACGGGTGCTCGGATTGGCCGCCAAGGCCGGCTGGCAGGCCTCGGATCTCTCGCCTTCCAATCCCCAGGCCCCCACGCCCGAGCAATGGAAGCAGGAGCTCGACATCGACCTGAGCGAAGCCGACGTCGCGTTTCTGCGCGAGGTGGTCGCGTTCGGCGAGGAAGAGAAGATCTCCTCGCCCGGCTCCGATCTCTCACCGCTCCTCGACCTGCTCGAGAAGGGCTTGCCGGAGACCCAGATCCTGGTCGTCGCCGCGACGGACGTCGACCCGAAAAACCCCCTGGTCAAGCTGGTTCGCGAGCAGGGGCGGGTGATCGAGCGAAAGGTGGCGGCGCGACTTAAAGATCTCGACCTCTCCGACACGGTGGCGGAAGCGCTGCGGCCTTTCAAGAAGCGACTGGGGAGCGGAGCAGAGGCCCTGCTCAAGGACCTCTGCGGCGGCAACATGCGGCTGTTGGAGGCGGAGCTGGAGAAGCTCGCGCTTTACGCCGACGGACCGGTGATCGCCGCGAGCGACGTGGACCAGCTGGTCGGCCGCTCGCGCGAGGAGGAGTATCTCGAGCTTTCCAACGCGCTCCAACAACGGGATCTCGAGGCCGCCCTGCGCTACGCGAGCGACGGGCTCAGGCAGGGCGTTCACCCGCTGCAGATTCTGGGCGCCATCGCCTCCATCCTCCGGACGCTGTTGACCAACCACGACCGACTGCAGCGGCACGCGCGCGGCCGGGCGCCGAGGCATTTCGAGGAGTTCAAGTCGCGCGTCTTCCCGGCGATCGAGCGGGAAGCCGAGGCGGATGACCAACGGGCTCCCCATCCCTACGCGGCATTTCTCGGAATGCAGGCGGCCGCCCGCTACGAGCGCAGCGAGCTGATGGCCGCCATGGTCGCCTGCGCGGACGCGGACATCGCGCTCAAGTCTTCGGGCAATGGAAGATTGGTGCTCGAGCGTCTGCTTTGGACCGTTTGCCGGCGGATGGCCGCCTGAGAGCGATTCCGAACCGGCCCCGCTAAGGTTAAGGTGCCTACGTTCATGGCCGAAAAACTGCTGATCACCAGTGCGCTTCCCTATGCGAATGGCCCGATTCACATCGGCCATCTCGTCGAATACGTGCAGACGGACATCTACGTCCGCTTCCTGCGCTCGCTGGGGAAGGAGGTCATCTATCTGTGCGCCGACGACACGCACGGCACGCCGATCGAGCTGAACGCCGCGAAGCAGGGTCTGGCGCCGGAGCAGTTCGTCGCCCAATTCTTCGAGCAGCACCAGGCGGATTTTCGCGACTTCGACGTCAAGTTCGATTGCTTCTGGTCGACGAATTCCCCCGAGAACAAGCACTACGCCGAGCTGATCTACGGGCGGCTCAAGGCGGCCGGGGACATCGATCGCCGCGACGTCGAGCAGTACTACTGCCCCAATGATCGACGGTTCTTGCCCGATCGCTTCATCCGCGGCACCTGCCCCAATTGCAAGTCCCCGGATCAGTACGGCGACGTCTGCGAGGTCTGCGGCAAGGCGTACTCGCCGATCGATCTGATCGAGCCCCGGTGCGCGCTGTGCGGAACGACGCCGATCCGGCGAAAGTCCACCCACCTTTTCTTTCGGCTCTCCAGGCACGGACCGTTTCTGCTGGATCTGATCCGGAAGCCGGATTTTCTCAATCCCGGCGTGGCCAGCCAGCTCCAATCTTTTTTCGAGAAGGGGCTGGCGGACTGGGACATCAGCCGCGACGGCCCGTACTTCGGCTTTCCCATCCCGGGAGAAGAGAACAAGTTCTTCTACGTCTGGCTTGACGCGCCGATCGGATACATCGCCGCCACCGAACGCTGGGCGAAGCAGACGGGGAAGGCGAAGGACGCGCTCTCCTATTGGGCGGCGGATGCGGACGCGAGGATCGTCCACTTCATCGGCAAGGACATCGTCTATTTCCACGCGCTCTTCTGGCCAGCGGTGCTCAAGGTCGCCAATTTCAAGATTCCCCAGCGGCTGATCGTTCACGGTCACCTCACCGTGAACGGCGAGAAGATGTCCAAGAGCCGGGGGACGTTCATCTCGGCCCGCCAATACCTCGGGCACCTGGACCCGAGCTACCTGCGCTACTTCTACGCGGCGAATCTCGGGGCCAGTCCCGAGGATCTCGATCTCTCGCTGAAGGAATTCCGGCTCCGCGTCAATGCCGACCTGGCGAACAACATCGGCAATCTGGCCAATCGCGCGCTGACCATGCTCGCCAACTCCCTCGAGAAGCGGCTCGCTCCTGCGGGCTCGGGTCCGGGGCGGGCGCTCGTCGAGGATGCGCTGCGGCGTTCCTCGGAGGTGCGCGCCGCGTTCGAGCGGCTGGAATACCGGGCGGCGATCAAGGTCATCGCGGAGATCTCCCAGGCGGCCAATCAGTTCCTGCAAGCGCAGGCGCCGTGGGCGAAGTTGAAGGCGGACCCGGAATCGGCCCGGGCAGTGCTCTCCGACGCGGCGGAGGTCGCCTATCTGCTCGCCGGTCTGCTCGCGCCGGTGGTTCCGCGGCTGGCGGACAAGCTCTTCGAGCAGCTCAACGCCCCGGCGCTCACCTTCCAGAGGATAGCCGACGCGAAGTATCCCCTCCTCGATCGGACCCGGCCGATCGGGATCCCCGGACCCCTGATCGGCCGCCTGGAGGAGGCGCAGGTCTCGGCGGTGATGGGCTCTCCAGACGAGAGCCCGCCCTCCGGTCCGCCGGCGAAGGTCGACGCGCAGGATGTCGCTCGCGAGGTCGAATATGCCGAGTTCGCCAAGATCAGCCTCAAGGTCGGAAAGGTCCTCTCCGCCGAGCGGGTGCCCAAGGCGGACAAGCTTCTGCGTCTTTCGGTGGACGTGGGGGAGGGCTCGCCGAGGACGATCGTCTCCGGGATCGCCGAGGCGTATGCGCCCGAGCCCCTGGTGGGCAGGAACGTGGTGGTGGTGACCAACCTCAAAACGCGCGTCCTGCGCGGCATCGAGTCCAAGGGAATGCTCCTCACCGCGGGGCCGGGCGGATCGAAGCTGACCCTGATCGATCCCGGCGACTTTCCACCCGGAGCCGAGGTGAAGTAGTGCCCGACTGGCGAGAGCTGCGCGATCGGGCGCTTTCAACGCTGGATCGGCCCGCGGCGGCCGACGACCGCGCTGCTGCCGCCCGACTCCTTCGCGACCTCGCCCGGGAGGAAGACTTCCATCCCGAGATCGGCGCCATCTGGACCCGGCTGCTCGCCGACGCCCAGGAGCAGGTCCGGCGGATCGGGGTGGAGATCGCGGCGCAATTCCTTCCGCCCGAGGATCTGGAGCGCCTGCTCTGCCCGCTCGCCGGCGATGCCTCCGCTCTGGTGCGCGTCCAGATTGCCGGGACCCTGGCGGATCTCGAACAGCCGTCCTGCCGCGAGGTGTTGCGGGCTCTGGTCCGGGATTCGGCGCCTGCCGTCCGCTTCGAAGCGGCCCGGGGTCTCGCGGCGATTGGGGATCCGGCCGGGATCGACGTTCTCATAGAAGCCCTCGATACCGGGGAGCTGCGGTTTCGGGCCCTGGGCGCCCTCGCGAACCTGGGCGATCCCCGGGCCATTCCCGCGATCCAGGCTCTCTTCAACCGCCTTTGGCTGCCGCCCTTCGAGCGCACGCAAGCCGCGGGCGTGCTCGCCAGATTTGGAGATCAGGCCGCTGCCCGTCACCTGATCGAGCGAACGCGAGCGGAGCGAAGCGCGGATCGCGCCCTGGCGATCGAGCTGAGCGGCGAGGTCAAGGCGCCCGGCGCCCTGGAGAGGCTCGAATCGATCCTCGCCGACGAGGAAGATGAGGAGTCCTGCCGAGGCGCGGCGGCGCGGGGGTTGGGACGTCTGAAAGACTCGCGAGCCCTCCCCGGATTGCTCCGGCTTTTGAAAGATATGAAGCAGTCGGACGATCTTCGACTGGATGCCGCCGAAGGAATCTGCCGCCTCGGGGTCCGGGAGGCTCGCGGCGAGGTCGAGTCGGCGCTTCGCTCGCTCAATTCCGCGGAGGCCCAGGAAGAGGCGAGGGAGCTTCTCGAGGAATACGCATGAGGGCGGTGGACTCCCATTGCCATCTCGAGCGGCCGGAAGACGTCGCCGCGACGATCGAGCGCGCGAAGGCGGCAGGGGTGGTTCACGCGGTGGTCATCGGTCAATTCCGCGAGCCCGGCGATTTCGGAAGCGCGTTGGAGGTGGCCCGCGCGGCCCCGGAGTTCTTGTCCCCCACAATGGGCATTCATCCGCACGATGCGGCCAAGGCGACCGAACGGGATCTCGAGACGCTTGCCGAGATCTGCCGCCGGCCGAACGTGGTGGCGGTCGGAGAGGCGGGGCTGGACTTCTATTACGACCACTCGCCGCGCGACGTTCAGGCTACGATGTTTCGAAGGCAGTGCGCTCTCGCCGTCGCGCTGGACAAGCCCCTGGTGGTCCACGTGCGCGATGCCCATCTGCGCGCCCACGAGATCATTCGTGGCCAGGGCGTTCGCCGCGGCGTCATCCACTGCTTCACCGGCGATCTCAAGGATGCCCGCCGATACCTTGAGCTGGGCTTCTACCTGTCGGTGTCCGGGATCCTCACCTACAAGAGGACCGAGGGTCTTCAAGAGGCGGTGCGCTTTGCTCCTCTGGAGTTCCTGATGGTGGAGACGGACACCCCCTACCTCGCGCCGGTGCCGTACCGGGGGAGGAAGAACGAGCCGGCCTACGTCACCGAGGTGGTGAAGAAGCTCGCCGAGCTGAAGGGACTGCCCGCGGAGGCGGTGGCGCTGGCCACCGCGCAGAACAGCGCCACCCTCTTCGGATTCAAATTGCCCCCGCCGATCGGCGCGTGAGTCTCGCCGTCGCCCTATCCGCGGTCGTAGTGGCGTTGGAGGAAATCGAAGACGAGATCCTTGGCGATGAGCGCGGGCCGCGTGTCGGCGATGTGCGTGCCGGGAGGCGCATCCGCCCGGAAGAAGCCATGCGGGGCCTGATTGTAGACCTCCCACTCGAAGGTCTTTCCGCGGGCGGCCATCTCCCGCGCCGTCTCGGCCGATCTCCCGGTAATGCTCGTCGGTGAGCCGTTGTCGAGGCCGCCGTAGAGGCCGAGCACCGGCGCCTGGATCGCGTCGAGGTCATCCAGCGGCGGCGTGCTGCCGTAGAAGACGACCGCGGCCCAGAGGTCGGGATTTCGGGTGGCGAAGGTGAACGAGCGCGCACCACCCCAGCAGAAGCCGACCGAGGCGATGTGGGTGGCATCCACGTCGGAGCGCTGGCTGAGGAAGATGAATCCGTCGCGCAGCTTGTCCTGCTCATCGTTGGGAACGACGGCGGTGCCCGTCCGGATGGTGTCCAGCATCCACTGCGCGTGCTTGCCGTCGGGAAGCGCTCCTCCGCCCTCGGGGAGGTGGGGCGCCAGAGCGAGATAGCCGTTGCGCGCGAAAAGGCGGGCCACGTCCTTCGCGAATTCGGAGAGCCCGAAGATCTCATGGATGACGATCATCGCCGGGAATGGTCCCTCTCCCACCGGCCGGGCCAGGTACGCGTCGACGTCCCCATCGCTGCTCGGGTAGGTGAGGTCCATCGTCTCGATGTCCCCGCCTTCGGCCTGGGCCTCGCGAACCAACCCTGGATCGAATCCGAGCTTTCGCAACACGTTCCCCGCGGCGACGATGCCTCCGGCGGCGATGACGACTCGTTGAATGAACTCCCGGCGGTTGACCTGTCCCTTCCGGAATCCTTCCGAAAGCTTCTCCAGTGACTTATCCATGGTGTGCCCCCTGTTTGGTGGAAAGCCCCGAACCTAGAGCGAAGAAAACGATCCGCGCAAGGCCCTCACCGCGCCGCGGCGGTTTTCCGTCGCGGCGGCGACAGGAGGTGGGCCAAGATTGGTGCTTCGTCGCGCCGTTACCCGATCGTAACCAAGCGGCTATTCCTCTGGACGCTGCCCCTCTTCGGGCGGGAGGGCAGGGGCAGGGGGAGGCTCGGCGGCGATCTCGCTCAGGGGCTTGAAGGTGACTTCCTTCGGCAGGGACGGCTCCCGGCGCGGCTCATCGCGAGGGGCTTCGTGCCTGGGTTCGTGGGCCGTGGGCAGCGGTCCGCCGCCTCGGCGCCGTTCAGATCCATTGCGGCGTCGAGGCTTTGCATCGACTGGAGCCTTGTTGCGAATGGTCGGAGTCGGGCCCTTCCAAAGCTGCCGGTCGAAGAGCCTGGAGCGCTCGGTCCATCGCTCGTTTGGATCTTTGGCCATCAGCTCCAGCCAGGCGCTTACCTGGGTATCCATCTGAACGATGCTCTGGAGCAGGAGTGCCTCGAGGGTCATCGGCGGCTTGGGAGATCCGCGCTCAGGCGAGCCCAGATGAGACAGGACGAGATGGGTCAGGTGGAGCTCCAGGGCGCGAGGAAAGCCCGGGATCTGCGACGCTTTGTCGTGGATCGCCTGCGCCGTCATCACCAGATGCCCGACCAGTCGGGCTTCGTCGCTCGACTCCGAGTCGCGCACCCTGCCGATATCGTGGAGCAGAGCGCCGGCCAGCAGCAGATCGCGATCCACCATCGGGTAGTGATCGGCGAGCCGGTTGGCGAGCTTCATCACCGAGACCAGGTGCTCCGCCACGCCGCCGAGCGGGCCTGCCTTCCCGCTTGGCCGCTGCAGGCCTTCGATGATCTGAGGGTCGTCGAGGAAAGCGACGAGCAGCGCCTTCACGTGAGGATCGTGCACCTTGCCGACGGTTTCGCGGATTTGATTGAGGGTCCGCTTTCCGTCGTGAGACGCGTGCGGAGGCTCGAACTCCTTGGGGTCGATCGGCTCCGGGTCCAGCCGCTCCAGCGAGGAGATCAGGATCTGCGGCTTGCCGTGGAAACTGATGACCTCCCCTTGGACCAGGACGTAGTCGCCCACCGCGAACTGGGGCTCGAGCTGTTCGATACCGTCGAAGATCCGCGCGTCGATCTCTCCGGTCCTGTCGGCGAGCACCAGAACCAGGAAGGTCTTGCCCGTTCGGCCGACGTTTCGGGTCTTGCGGGTGACCAGAAAGACGGTCTGGACCCGTTCCTTCTCTTCGAGGTCCCTGACGTAGACCTTGCGCACTTTTTCGAGGCGAAGCTCCTGCGCGGCGGGCGCGTTGGGCTCGCGGCTCGGGGGAGGGATGGGCGCTGCGGTTGGCTCGGAGGGACTCGCGGTGTTTTCGTTCATCGTCATAAGACTAGGGCTCGGTCTCGTCCGGGGCTTTCGGTTCGGCAGCTTTCGCCGCGGCCGGCCCGGCCTTGGGGGGAGGAGGCGCAGGACGCTCGTCGGGCCGTAGCTCGAAGTCATCGATCTTCCCGAGCTTCTTCATGTACTCCAGGCCGAATGTCAGAGCGTCCTCGCGGGAGTCTGCGCGGATCTTGATGCACAAAGGCACCGGCCAATTCTTGAATGGTTCGGCCGTCTTGATTCGGCGCTCGTCCGGAAGCGGGTAGACCTCCAGCGACCAGTTGTCGGCCAGGTCCTGAACCACGCGGACGTTGTGTTTTCTGCCTGCGACTGTTGCGGACGCCATCGGTTTGAACGCTCCAGCGGCTCACGGCCGACTGCGCTTAAAAGCCTTGTAGGTAACTTTCGTCAAGAGCAACCCCAGGGCCAAGGCGATCGCCAGCCCGTACCAGGGGTGACCTCGCGCGATCGAGTAGAGCGCGGCGGACGCCAGGATGATCGCGATCACGATCCAGGCCGACTGGGTTCCGCCCCAAACGGCATCTCCCTGGCGCCGCGCCCGAGCCAACACCGGAAAACTGGACGCTTTGCGCCATTTGCTCGTGCCTTCCTCCTGGATCTCGTCATCTCCGTCGACGAGCCCATTCAGCCAGGCGCGCTCAACTTCGCCAAAGCTGTTGTAGATCAGCTCTCCTTCTGGGGTTCGTACGGTGTATCGCATATCAGGCTCATAGCTCGGACAAACCGTCCAAACGACTGTCCTCGGTGCGAATGCTCGTATGCACCTGCATCCAAGCCTTGCGGGGCAAGGTGCGTAGCGCGTTTCGCACTCGAGGGAGCGAGGGTAGGACCGAGCCGACCGCGTAAGTACGCAGAAGGGATGGAATTCCGCCCCGCCGCGCGTTCCTGGCACATGGGTTGTATAAGGACCGGGTCTGTAGCGATTGGACGGTCACGGTTGGGAGGTCAGAGAATGAGTACCGATCACAAAGGCACGAAGATTCTCGCTCGCACCTTCTTTAATCAACTTCGCGCCGGTGGCTATACCCCAAACCAGATCATCGGGATCGCAACCGAGCTGATCGATCTCGTTGCCAGTGAGATTCGTGAGGCGGACAAGTCCCTGCCTGCTCTCGAGGAAGACGATCTGAGCTCGCAAGAAGCCTCCGTATAAAAAATCGCGCGTCACCGTGGCTTGCTGGAAGCCGCGATCCGCCGGCGTAGCCTCGCGCTGTCTCCGGCGACGATGAGTAAACCAAAGGTCATGCTGCTGAACACGTAGCTGGTCGACCAGCTTGCCAGAACGGCAAGAAGGCCGCAGCCGATCAGAAACAAACCGGCGTCGAGGGCCGGGGGCCTGGGGACGTCCATCATCAGCAGCGCACAGGTGGCTGCCACGGGAAGGCCGAGAAGGACCTGCCGGCGAATCTCCGGGCCGTGGGAGGTTACCGCTTCCCAGTTGTGGACCAGGATCGCCGCGAAAATGACGACCGTGCCGATGGCCAGGACGAGGACGCCGGCTGCGGCGGCGTCCTTGCTGCTGCGGGCATTCTCGTGGACCTCCTGGACCGCCAGGTCGACCAGGTGCTCGAGCGCGCTGTTGAGAATCTCGGCGAAGAACATGAAGAGCACGCAGAAGATCAGCGTCACCTTCTCCGCGAGGCCTAAGGGGATGCCGCTGCCGACCAGACTGACCAGAACCGCGGCGGTCACGTGAATGCGCATGTTGCGCTGGTCGACGACGGTGTGAATCAATCCGCTCCAGGCATGGACTACCGACTGCCAGAGGCCCCGTCCCCGCGTGGGAAAGCGGGGCGGAGGAGGAGTGTCCGTTCTGAGCTGTCTTGCCGGAATCCGCCCCATGATCTGCCGTGCTGGCGAGCAGGAGCTATCACGCTTTAGGCGCGGATGCTAAGCGAGCGCGGGAATGCGGTTAGCATACGTCATCGCCAGCTATCTGCTTTTTTGGATCGCCTTGCCCTTCCTTTGCCTCCACCGGAAGACGCGCCAGGGGTTTCTGCAGCGGATCGGCTTCTACGCCGAAGGGACCTTCCCCCGAAACGGGGGCCCGCGGGTCTGGCTGCATGGGGCGAGCGCGGGCGACCTCCAGGCGCTCTCGCCGATGATTCTGGAGCTTCGAGCCCGATTCCCCACCTGCGTGATCGTCCTCTCGACGACGACCAACACCGGCTACATGATGGCGAGCGAGCGACTGGCCTCCCACGTCGATGCCCTGGTCTATGGGCCCTACGATCTCTGGGGCGCCACCCGGCGCGCTGCGCGGGCGATCGAGCCCGATCTTCTGGTGCTCGAGTACACCGAAATCTGGCCGAACCTGATTCGCGCTTGCAAGGACCGGGGGGCCCGGGTCGCCCTGGTCAACGGCCGCTTCTCGCCGGTCCATCTGGGTCGATATCGAATGCTCTTTTCGATCATCGGCAACCCGCTGCGGGACATCGATCTGTTCTTGATGAGGGAGGACGAGGAGGCGGAGCGGGTGCTGGGCCTGGGGGCGCCGCTGGAGCGGGTCTGGGTGACCGGCAACACCAAGTTCGACGCGCTGGCGCCGGGGAGCAGCCCCGCGCCGGAGGACGAGGAGCTCCGGACGGCGCTCGGCCTTCCCCGCGGTGCCCCGGTGCTCATCGCCGGAAGCACCCACGAGGGCGAAGAGGAGGAGCTGATCGCGGTGTACCGCCGCCTGCTCAGGGATCACCCGGACCTCTGCCTGGTGATCGCCCCGCGCTACATCGACCGGGCGGCGCGGATCGTCGCCCTCGTCCGCGAAGCGGGTCTGACGGTGGGGCTGCGGTCGGAGGGTAACCATTCCCACGGTCAGGTCGTCGTGCTCGACACCATCGGCGAGCTCTCGCGCGCCTACCGGTTGGCCACCCTGGTGTTCGTGGGCGGATCGTTCACGACCCGCGGGGGCCAGAACATCCTCGAGCCCGCGGCGCAGGGGCGACCGGTGCTCTTCGGCCCGCACATGGAGAATTTCCACGACAGCGTGCAGGTGCTCGTCGGCCGGGGCGGGATCCAGGTCAACGATCCGGATCACCTCCATCGGGTGTTGGCCGATCTCCTGGCGCGGGCCGAGACGGTCGCCTCTCTGGGGGAGCTTGCCCAGGCCGCCGTCCGCCAGGTCTCCGGCGCGAGCAAACGCAACGCGGATCACCTCGAACGGCTTCTCAATGGCAAGCGAGCCTAGCGCCCCGAGCGCCAGGCCTCGTGCGAAGGACGGGCTCGATCTGAGCAAGAACTGGGAGAGCATCTGGTATCCGGATCGCCCGGAAGGCTGGGCCCGCCGGGCGGCGCTGTCTCCCCTGAGCCTTCCGGCCTTGCTCTTTCGCGCCGGCGTGGGTCTTCGAGACGCGGCCTACTCCCGGGGGTGGTTGCGCGCGGTGAGCATCGAGGAGGCGTCGGTGATCTCCATCGGCAACCTGAACGTGGGCGGGACCGGCAAGACGCCGGCCGTGATCTACCTGGCGAATCTGCTCGTGGACGCTGGGCGGCGGGTGGCGGTCCTCTCCCGGGGCTACGGGCGGAAGAGCCGAGGCGTGGTGCGCCTCACCGCTGCCGATGAAATCGAAGCGGAGACCTCGGGCGATGAGCCGTTGCTGATCGCTCGCCGTTGCCCGAAGGCAGTCGTCTGGGTGGGCCGCGATCGGGTCGAGCTGGCCCGGCGCGCCCGCCGCGAGGACGGAGTCGATCTGTTTCTCCTCGACGATGGCATGCAGTACCGCCGGCTGCGCAAGAATCTGGAGATCGCGGTCGTCGACGAGGCGGTCGGCCTGGGGAATGGAAGGCTCCTTCCGCGCGGGCCCTTGCGAGAGCCGGCCGCCGCCCTGGCGCGGGCCGACCTTCTCTGGATCCGAAGCAGCGGCGAGCGCCCCTTTGAGACCGCGGGGCGCGCTTCGATCCGGGCCCGATATGCCCCCGGCGCCGCTCTCTCGCCGGCGGCGGATGAGCTGGCTCCTAGCGCGATCCGCGATCGAGCGGTCTACGCCTTCGCCGGAGTCGCCCGGCCGAACCGCTTTCTGCGGACGCTGGGGGGCTTGTCCGCCCGGGTGGTGGGCGCCCGATTCTTCCCCGACCACCACCGGTTCAGCGGCGAGGAGCTCCAGCGCCTGCTCGATGAAGCGAAAGCCGTGAAGGCCGAGATGTTGATCACCACCGAGAAGGATCGGGTGCGATTGCCGAGAGGGTTTCCGGCCTGGGCGATCCGGATCGAAGTTGAGATCGTGGAAGGGGCCGATATCCTGTCCCAGAGGCTCGCCATCCTGTAAGGATCGATCCGGATGAGCTCGACCGCGAAATTCCAGGCCGTTCCCACCCTGGTGGACGTGGCGCAGGTCTTTCCGAAGAGGCGATTGCTGGTGGTCGGCAACCTCGTCGCCGATCACTACATCTACGGCCAGACCGATCGGGTCAGCCGGGAAGCCCCGGTCCTCATCGTTCGCTACGAGAGCTCGGAGGTAAAGCTCGGCGGAGCCGCCAATGCCGCCGCGAACGCGCGCAGCCTGGGCGGACAGGTGCTCGTCGTCGGAGCCCTGGGCGCCGACGAGATGGGCCAGGAGCTGCGACGTCAATTCAAGAGCGCCGGGATCAAGCTCCTCGCCGTCCGCTCGAAAAGAATGGAGACCGAGACCAAGACGCGGATCCTCGCCGGCGGGGTCAATACCACCCGTCAGCAGATGCTGCGGCTGGACCGGGGCGGGGGCGAGCTGGCCCGTCGACAGAGCAAGCAGCTCGCGCGCCTCACCGCGGAGGCGGCCAAAAGCGCGGACGCGGTGGTCGTCTCCGATTATTCCGTCGGCGCGCTCGGCGAGGAGTGCCGGCAGGTCCTGCGCCAGCTGGCCTCGGACGGCATGCCGGTGTGCGTCGACTCCCGCTTCCAACTGCGTTCGTTCACCGGGCTGACCGTCTGCAAGCCGAACGAACCCGAGCTCGAGAGCCTCGTTCGCCGGACGCTCAAGACCGAGCGGGATCTCCTCCAGGCGGGTCGCGCGGCGTTGAAGATGCTGGGGTGTCACGCCCTGCTCGTCACCCGGGGTCGAAACGGAATCGCCGTCTTCGACCGGGAGGGCCGCGCCGAGCTGATCCCGGCCTACGGCCCCGAGGAGGCCGTCGATGTGACCGGCGCGGGCGACACCGTGATCGCCGCCTTCACCCTGGCGCTCAGCGCCGGCGCGAGCACGCTGGACGCCGCCCGGATCGCCAACGTGGCCGCCGGCCTGGTGGTGCAGAAGCAGGGTACCGCGACCGTTCCCCGCGCCGAGCTCATCCGCGAGCTCTCCCGGGCCAAAGCGTGAATGCGGCCGGAAAAATCGCCCCCCTCGACCAGGTTGCGCAGCGGCTGCGCGACGAGCGGGCCAGGGGCCGGCGGATCGTGCTGGCGAACGGGGTCTTCGACCTGCTCCACGTCGGGCACGTGCGCTACCTCGAGGCGGCCAGGCAGCTGGGCGAGATTCTCGTCGTCGCCGTCAATTCCGATCGCTCCGCCCGGCTTTCCAAGGGCGACGGGCGGCCGCTCGTTCCGGAAAGGGAGCGCGCCGAGCTGATCGGCGCGCTTGCCTGCGTGGATCTGGTGCTCATCTTCGATGAGCCCGACGTGCGGGCGGTGATTCGGGCCCTTCGTCCCGAGGTCCACGCCAAGGGGACGGACTACACCCCGCTCACCGTTCCGGAGCGAACCGAAGTAGAATCGTACGGTGGACGGGTCGAGATCGTGGGCGACCCGAAGCGACACAGCAGCACGGAGCTGATCAACCGGACGACAATCCTGCACCGGGGCACGTCCTGAAAAAGCGCCGCCCAGCCGGCGCCGGTGCAAGCACGCGGCGGAGGAGACGGTGCTAAACGCGCAGCTGAAGCAGATCCTCGTTTGTCCGAAGTGCAAGGGCGATCTCGACTTCCATGAGGAGAAGAACGAGATCCACTGCCGGCGCTGCGCCCTGGTCTACGCGATCGAAGACGACATCCCGGTCATGCTGGTGGACGCCGCGCGCCCGCTGGATGAGAAGAGGTAGTTGCCTCGCGCGCTTTCTCAGGTTCGGGGGACCCGCCGGGGGAAGAAAGCAGCTGCCGCGCGAACTGCGACACCTCGGCGCGCACCGCGAAATCAAAGTCCGACCCGCTCTCCAGCGCCGAGGTCAGATCGAGCATTCTGTGGGGCGGGTAGCCGTATCCCCACCGCCGCGGATCCATCCTCAAGAAGAATGCCAGCGTCGGGGTTCCGACCGCGACGGAAAGGTGCATCGGCCCGGTGTTGTTGCAGACGGCCAGGACCGCCGACTCCATCAGCGCCGCCAGCTCGTCGATGTCCGTTTCCGGAGCCACCACGCCCTCGGGCGCGAGCTCGGCCACGGTTCTCGCCAGGCCGGCTTCGCCCGGGCCCCAGGTGATCACGGCGCGAAGACCCAGAGCGGTCAGCGCCTGAATCGCGGTGGCAAACGCCGTCGGCGGGACCCTACGCCAATCGAGGCGACCGCCCGGGTTGACCACGGCGTAGGCGGTCGTGCGCAATCGGTTGAGCAGCGGCAACAGCGAGGGCGCCGGACTTGGCCGCCGGAAGGAGAGACGCACCGGGCCGGAGGCGGTCGCCAGGGGGGAGAGGAGGTGCACCCGCTGTTCGAGCTCATTGCAGCCTCCCGGCAGCGCCCTCACCGGGATCGAAAAGAGCCCCGCGACCGGCCGCGCCGCGGGGCCGATGGTCACCGCGCGCGGACCGATCAGCCGCGACACCAGAGCGGAACGCACCGACGGATCCGTCCAGTTGCTGCAGTCCACGATCGCGTCATACCGCTCGGAGCGCAGCGCGCGGATCCCGGGCGCGAGCGGGCCGAGGAAGAGACGGCGCGCGTCGAAGGGGATGATCCGATCGACCTGGGGATGGTCCTTGAGTATCCGCGCCGCCTTCGCGTGGACCAGCGCATCCACCCTCGCGCCGGCGATCGCGCTCTTGATGATCCCAAACAGCGGCGTCATCAAGAGAACCTCGCCGAGCCGGTCGTCGATCCGCACCAGCAGAATCCTCTTCGCGCGGCTCAGCGCTCCCGCGTTCTCCTCACTCCCCGGGCGCTTGAGCAGGCGCGCGGCGAAACGTGCCAGGGCGGCCTTCGCCATCCGTTCGAGGCGCTTGAGCAAGCTCATTCCGGCGCAGCTTACAGGAGCGCGCGCTCGCGGCGCCAAGCGTCGCTACGCTTGACCTTGGGGTGAAAAGCCCCTAGCAAGCAAGAGTGCTCAGAAGCATGACGGGATTCGGCGCCGGGCAGGCCACGGTTGACGCGGAGGAGCTGTCCGTCGAGGTCCGATCCTGGAACCACAAGTTCTGCGAGGTCAAGGTGCGCCTCCCGCGCGAGCTGGCTTCGCTCGAACCGGGCATCGTCAAGACCGTCAAAGACCGCGTCGCGCGCGGCAGCGTGGAGGTGTTCATCAAGCGCCACCGCCTCGGCGAGAGCGGCGGCGCCCCGGCGGTGGACATCGGCCTCGCCCGCGAATACTTCGAGGCGCTGAGCACCCTGGCGCGTGAGCTGCGGCTTGCCGGAGAGGTCCGGATGCAGGACATCGCCGCCCAGCCCGGCGTGATCAGCGTCAAAGAGCGCGAGGTCGACCTGGCCAAGGCGTCCAAGGCGATGGAGACCTCCCTCGGACACGCCCTGGACCGGCTCACCGAGATGAGGGAACTGGAGGGAAAGGCGATCGAAGCCGACCTCCGCGCGCGGCTCGGCCTGATCCAGGATCTCGCCGGTCAGGTGAAGGCGCTCGGGCCCAGGGTGCTCGCCGAGTACCAGCAGCGCCTCTCCGACCGCGTCGCCGAGCTGGCGCGCGGAGTCGCCATCGATCCGCAGCGGCTGGCGCAGGAGATCGCGTTCTTCGCCGAGCGCTCCGACATCGCCGAGGAGATCACCCGGCTGTTCTCCCACCTGGACCAGTTCCGCAAGCTCTCCCAGACGCCCGAGCCGTCCGGCCGGAAGATGGAGTTTCTGGTGCAGGAGATGAACCGCGAGGTGAATACCGCCGGATCGAAGAGCCAACATCCGGAGATCTCCTCCCGCGTCGTGGCGATGAAGGCCGAGCTCGAGCGCGTTCGCGAGCAGGTTCAGAACGTGGAATGACGACCCAGACGCGCATCAGTCCCGGTCTGTTGCTGGTGCTCTCCGCGCCTTCCGGAGCCGGGAAGACGAGCCTCGGATTTCGCCTGATGAAGGAGATGGCGGAAGCGATTTTTTCGGTCAGCTACACCACCCGCCCGCCTCGCGCCGGGGAGAGGAATGGAGAGCACTACCATTTCGTCGATGCGCTGACCTTCCAGAAGAAGATCGATCTCGGCGAGTTCGTCGAGTGGGCCGAGGTCCACGGCCACTTCTACGGCAGCCCGCAGGCGAGCGTCGAGCGGGTTCGCGCCTCCAGCGGAATCGCCGTCTTCGACATCGACGTCCAGGGCGGAATCGCGATCAAGCGCAAGTATCCCGACGCCGTTTCGGTTTTCGTCCTCCCGCCGTCGATCGAAGAGCTGGAGCGCAGGCTTCGCGAACGCAGGACCGAGACCGAGGAGACCCTCCGAAGCCGATTGCTGGCCGCTCGCTCGGAGATCGAACGGGGAGTCGCATCCTACGACTACATCATCGTCAACGACGACTTCGAGCGGGCCTTCGGGGACCTGGTCTCGGTGATCCGCGCCGAGCGATGCCGCCGCGAACGGGTCGACCTCACGAAATTGAAGCTCGACCGCTCGCCCTAAGAGCTTCGCCACCGCGAAATTTCGATTTGACAGCGCACCCTTGCGCGCTATCTTCTCAAAACCACGTCGCACAGCGAGGGCGAAAAGCAGTCTGCCGTGCGAGCCGATGTGGGATAGCAAGAAGAGCGAAAGCGCTTGTGCCCGATCCGGTTTGGGGATAGAAGTCGCTTGGTTGACCCCCTCCGCGACGATTGTTGACAGGGCCTTTCGGGTCACATATAAGCCTCGGCCCCTTCGACGAAGGGGCAGAGCAAGAAAAACGGGCCGTTGGTGGGCCCCGCTCGGTCTTTGAAAACCAAATAGCAAGTCCAAGAAGATTGCGGAAACCGCAGTCAAATTTCTTGAGAGCGTTCACCGCGTTAAAAGCGCGGAGAATTATCTCTGAACACCGCACCCAAGAGCGGCAACGCTCGAAGGTGCGCGCCAGTTCAATCTCGAAAAAGAATCAATTGGAGAGTTTGATCCTGGCTCAGAACGAACGCTGGCGGCGTGCCTAACACATGCAAGTCGAGCGCGAATGGAGCAATCCTAGTAGAGCGGCGCACGGGTGAGTAACACGTGGGTAATCTGCCTGGAAGATCGGGACAACCTGCCGAAAGGCTGGCTAATACCGGATAAGCCCACGGGGTCCTCGGACCTCGAGGGAAAAGATGGCCTCTGCATGCAAGCTATCACTTCCAGATGAGCCCGCGGCCCATCAGCTAGTTGGCGGGGTAATGGCCCACCAAGGCTACGACGGGTAGCTGGTCTGAGAGGACGATCAGCCACACTGGAACTGAGACACGGTCCAGACTCCTACGGGAGGCAGCAGTGGGGAATTTTGCGCAATGGGCGAAAGCCTGACGCAGCAACGCCGCGTGTGTGATGAAGGTCTTCGGATCGTAAAGCACTTTCGACCGGGACGAAAACCCGCTGGCTAACATCCAGCGGTTTGACGGTACCGGGAGAAGAAGCACCGGCTAACTCTGTGCCAGCAGCCGCGGTAATACAGAGGGTGCAAGCGTTGTTCGGAATTATTGGGCGTAAAGCGCGAGTAGGCGGCTTTGCAAGTCGGGTGTGAAAGCCCTCGGCTCAACCGAGGAAGTGCGCCCGAAACTGCATAGCTCGAGTACCGGAGAGGATGGCGGAATTCCCGAAGTAGAGGTGAAATTCGTAGATATCGGGAGGAACACCGGTGGCGAAGGCGGCCATCTGGACGGATACTGACGCTGAGACGCGAAAGCGTGGGTAGCAAACAGGATTAGATACCCTGGTAGTCCACGCTGTAAACGATGAGAACTAGGTGTCGCGGGTGTTGACCCCCGCGGTGCCGTAGCTAACGCATTAAGTTCTCCGCCTGGGAAGTACGGCCGCAAGGCTAAAACTCAAAGGAATTGACGGGGGCCCGCACAAGCGGTGGAGCATGTGGTTTAATTCGACGCAACGCGCAGAACCTTACCTGGTCTTGACATC
>Ga0070708_100001492_pt1 | contig 17842 bp, 16 predicted proteins | sample KBSK5503metaG_FD_65469 | JGI IMG/M metagenome (GOLD analysis project Ga0070708, IMG submission 65469) | Corn, switchgrass and miscanthus rhizosphere microbial communities from Kellogg Biological Station, Michigan, USA - KBS K5-50-3 metaG | ecosystem: Host-associated > Plants > Roots >... | reverse complement strand
TTTGAAAGGTTTTGCGGTTCGTGCGAGTAGCGATCTGACAAGAACGCAACCACGTCGTTCATCGATTTTCCAGTATCACTGTAGTATCACTACTCTGCAAAACGGACCTGAATTTAGGTGGCCACACGCAAACTCGAAATGTTGAAAATGCTAATCAAAATGGACGTACGAGAACGAGGCGGAACTTGCGCGAAAAGCCTCGTCTAGACTGCAAAACCTTTATTCATCGGTTCGATTCCGATCGCCGCCTCCAAATCCTCAACAAAAGTAAATAGTTACGAGCACGACCGATGTCCGGTATTTTCGGATTGAGTTATGCAGTAATAGACGACCACACCCCGTGGCTTGCTCAGCATACGCACGAGCGTCGCGACCGTGTCGGTCGGCAGAAAAGTCCAGATGACGTCCTGTTCGAAACGCAGACTGCGGGCGGCGCGCAGGACAAGTGGCAGCAGTAAATGCCGATTCAGTCGGTGCCGGGTGCTCGAACCGAACGGCGCTAAGATCAGAGGCGAGCAGACGTAGAGGCCGGGCGAGCGGACACCCATGTTCTCGACATAGAGGACGCGGTTCCCTGCGCGCGCGAGGCGACTGGCAATTTCCTGGTGACCCTGCCAGTTGAACTCCCACTCGATGCTGGAGATCAAAATGATGTCGCGTCCACTCAACATAAGGGTTTACACGCGCGGCCCGCGGGAACATCCTCCGCACTAAGGAAGGATGTGTGTCGCTGGCTCACTCGTCTCCTACAACCTGCGGCCCGCCCCTCTCGGGGTTATTGGTGAATGTTCCCGCGGCGTCTCGGAGCCGGGCGATGATGGTCGGTATTTTCAGGCGCACGGCCAGCTCAGTTTTCACCGACTGGTATAGAAGAAGTCGGAGACGGTAGGCGGCCTCGCGCCGTGCGAGCGTGAATTTTTCGCGCCGGCTCAGCAGCGAGCGGAAATCTCGTCTGAAAGCGGGGCAGTCATGCAGGTGTAGTTTCTTAGCAGTTTCCGCAAAGGGACGCCCATCGTAGATGTTCCTCTCGTCGATGCGTTTCCTCCATCGAGGTCGGAGTGTGAATGCCGCGCGACACGGCCGATGCAATACTGTATCGAGGATCAGATACCAGTCGTCGGCGATCTGCATGTGCTCTCCCCACCCGGACACAATCGCGTCGCGGCGGATGAGGACGGAAGAAGAGGGGGCCGGGCACATTTTCAGAAATAGCTTTCTGACTTCGGCGGGGTCGAGGAATGACCACTCGCGCTGACGGCGCGTTTGGTACTTCCTCCACTTGCCATCGCGTAGCCACTCGCTTGGTAGAGTTTGACCGTCGCGGACTTTCACCCAATTTGTGATGACGAAATCGAGCCCGAACTCTTCGAGGCATTCAACGCTGCGGCTCAGGAAGCCTGCCTCCCACAGGTCGTCCGAGTCGAGGGACGCGATAAATTCGCCTGCGGCAATTCGGAGTCCGTGGTTGCGTGCCGCTCCCTGTCCGCGGTGGGCTTGGTAGCAGTATTCGACGTCGCTCATTTCGGCGACGCGGCGCGCAGTGTCGTCACACGACCCATCGTCCACGACTATGATCTGCGTGCGCGCGTAGCTCTGAGCTTGCGCGCTGCGCACCGCCTCGACCACGTAATCCGCCCGGTTATACGTGGGTATGATGACCGACACTAAGCCTCTAGTCATGCGCTCGAATCCCCCAGTCTGATGATCGCTTGTGAATCCGACGGGCTCGCGAGGTCCAACAGCGTGTCGGCGAAATCCTCGACGGGGTTCGCCGGCACCAGTTCGCGAATCCTCAGTGCCGCGCGCCGCCCCATCTCGCGCAGTTCCCCGCGCCGTGCCCACGCCTCTTCGAGCGCTGCGTCGATGGAGTCTTCGTCCGGGGCAGCTAAAAAGCCGGTGACGCCGTCCTGGACCACCTCCTTGTTGCCGCCGACATTCGTAACGACGGCCGGCCGGCCGCACATCATCGCTTCGACCAGCGCCAGCGGCAGTCCCTCGGCGCGGGAAGGCAGCACGAGCGCGTGATGTTCTTTCCAGATGCCCGGCACGTCTGTTGTCTGCCCCTCGAATGAGACGTTGCGGACGCCGAGCCTGGCCGCCAAGTCCGCGAGTGATTCGGCGTTGAGGCCCCGGCCGAAGAAGGAGACATGCAAGCCCCGTCCCTTCCACTTCTCTCGCGCCAGCACTCTCAGCAGAATGTCTTGACCCTTGTCGAGCAGGTACAGGCGCGCAACGCACGCGAGTCGCAAACAATCATCTCCCGCGTCCGGCCACGGGAACGGGCCGTCGGCAGGCACGAGGTACGGGTTCCTGATGACCGCTGCATTTGCCAAGTCCGCTCCAATCTGGTCTTCGGTCAGCCGACGGTTGTGCTGCGAGACGAAAAAGCACTTGACCGCCCCCTCGAAGACATTACGCCTGTACTGGCGAGACTTGTCTGGTGGCCAAAAATGATCGGCAGCTTTCTGGCTTACCAGCGCGTAGGGTATCCTGAGCTTTCGGCAGAGGTAGCCGAAGTGTAACCCGTCGTAGTTGTCGCCCTGTGAGATGATTACCAAGTCCGGCCGGCGGACGGTCAGGTGAACAGCCATCGAGAGAAGATGAAAGCGTGTGATCAGAGGTTGGGGTGCGGGGAGCCGCCGCAGGTTCCGAACCGTACAGGATAAAGATTTCAGTTGATGAACTGTCGGGTGTTTCTCGTCCAACGCTGTCTTGAAGGCTGAGACGTAGTGTCCCCTCTCGGCCAGGACGCGGGCTGCGCCCGACCAAAGTTCTTCGCTTCCACCCCAAGGCTCTGGGCAAGTGCTTACAATGGTGAAGCGGCGCGGGCTGCCCTCACCGATTGCTGCATGAAGGAATCTACTGTTGGAATCGCCCGCCATTAAAGATCCCTCCCCGGTTCGAAGACGGTGGCCCGAGATATCCAGGACCGTGCGGGCCGCCGAATGGTGGGAGTTTAAGTTCTCGCCGATCTTCGCCATTGCCTACGCGACCGCGTTCCTTCTAAAACTTTCGATCATATCTTTGTGGCCGCTGTTGCTCCTCTTACTCGTCGCCATGACAGCGTGCGCGGCCTACGTCAGCGTCATCAACGACGCCACCGATTTTAAAGACGACGAGGCGAGTGGTAAAACGAACCGCCTCGTTGGGAAGTCACGAGCGTTCATCACAACGCTGTTAGCGGGCTGTATTTTGTCGGGGTCCGCCGTGACAGTCTACTGGCGCGGCGAGCCTACGTTGGTGTCGCTCTACCTGGCGTCGTGGGTCGTCTTCACACTCTACTCGCTGCCCCCGGTCAGGCTAAAAAAGCGCGGCGTCTTCGGGCTGCTGGCGGACGCTTCAGGCGCACACCTATTCCCCACTCTCCTGGCAGTCGCTCTTGTATACAGCCGGCATGTGGGGCCGGTGGATAAACTCTGGTTTGCATCGGTGGCCGTTTGGTCGCTCGGTTTCGGCGTTCGCGGCATCTTGTGGCATCAGCTTAGCGACCTGCACAACGACGAGAAGATCGGCCTTGGCACATTTGCACGGCGACATAAAATAGCGTTGCTCCGCGGGCTCGGCAACTTCATCATCTTCCCGGTTGAGGTTGCGGCCTTCTGCTTCATGCTCTGGCAAGCCGGCAGCCGTCTCGCCATTGCCTTGCTCGGCTATTACGCGCTGCTCGCATTCTTGCGTAAACGAATTTGGGCTGTAAATCTCGTCGTCGTTGTCCCGCAGGCCAGAGCTTACATCGCGATGCAGGAATACTATGAAGTCTTTTTCCCCCTGGCGTTCCTGCTTTCGTCGTCAGGGCGATATCCGCTTGACGCACTCATAATTGCCCCCCACCTGCTTCTCTTTCCCCGACGCGCGCTTCAGTCAGTGAAAGACATAAAGATTTTCCGAGAGGCGTTCAAGATCATCATCATGCGAATCAGGGTAAATAATTGGCTGCGTTGAAAAAACTTCCGCACGCAGGATAGCTATGTACGGTTGAAATAGCGAGTCAGCGCCTCCACGGCGAACACCGTCGTCAACGCCTCGGATCCCCACCAAGGCGGCTTCGGTTGAGAATCAGGCGGCCTGCGACCCATGTGATAGAAGCCGGCACGTGGCCAGGCTCCTGACGGAAGCTGTGCCCCGATTAGGGGCCCGACATCGGGCACGCGATTCCACAGCAGCAACGTCGATGCCGCAACCGCGAGCTCTAGTGAGTTGACAGGCGCCGTGGCCTCGATACGCGGCACGATCATCTCCCCCGCCTCTGGTGCGATCTCATGAAGGGCCTGCGAAAAAAAGTACCAGACGGTGAAGCGACTCCCGTACCAAATAGTAGACATCATTTCGCGATTGCCGCGCAGGACCGCAAGCATGTGCTCAATCGCCGGCCGCGTCTCTTCACAAATGCCGAGATAGATGACGACATTCGCGTTGATCACCGCATCGACATCGCGCCGGTCCGCGACGTACCGGAAGAAGCGATAGGTCATGAGCGGATGGCGCCACCACCGCACGATCCAGGTTCGAAAAAGACCACTGCGCTCGCGTTGGGCCAGAAGGAGGGCGCGGTTGTTCGGGAACCGTCGTCCGGCGGCCGCGAGCGCTGCTGATGCGATCGACGTGTCATCGACATCCAGTGGAGTGTGGTAGTGCCCGGGGCTGTCGCTCGACGGGTGACGCCACAGACCATCGGGCTCCATTTCGCGCAGGAGGAAATCGAGCGCGCGAGATCGGACGCTCGTGGCGGAGGATGTGATCGACAAGGCGCGCGCGGCGAGCGCCGCGGGAAAGACCGCCGGCTCGCGAACGCAGTTACGAGTCATCTCGGGCGCAGGCGAGATCTCGATCGGAATCTCGCCGCTCGCGAGTTGCGCCGACTCGAGATAGGCAACACCCTTTTCAATGGCGCGACGGATTGCAGACGGTTCGCTCATCGGTAGCGTGCGCGCAGGTTCAGCAGAAAGCGCAGCGTGCGCAAGGTTAGCACAGGAGAGGAAAGACCGGGCGAACAGGTCTCCGAAAGACCTTGAGCGACATCATAGATACGCGTACCGTCACGGTGCTTCAAGTAGCTATCCGACATTCTCTATCGCTGCTCTCATTAGCGTCGTGGTATCTGGATCATCGAATTGGTCGATGGACTATCTGGAATCGGTTTGTTGCTGTAAAGTCTTGTCTAGATCGAATGAGCACAAGCGAACAGATCGGAACTTGCGCGAAAACGTAGGCTATCTCTGCAAAACGTTTATTCATCGGTTCGATTCCGATCGCCGCCTCTACTTCTAAACTCAATCACACAACAACTTTAGCGCTATCATGGACCACGTTGGATCAATCTTCACCTGAGAGTAAGTGTCCAACGTCAACCGCGTTGTGCTGTGGCCCAGGCGCTCGGACATTATCTTGATATGCTCGTCGGCAGACAACAACAGGGTCGCGTGAGAGTGCCTGAGGTCATATAAGCGGATCTGTGGGGGTTTGGCAGCTAACAGGATTGGCCGGAAGTAGCGATAGGTAAGGTTCGGGATTGAATGAGGTGTTCCGAACTCACTGCAAAAAACCAGGTCGTTTCCTTGCCACTCGCTGCCGATCTTAAGTCGGTGTTCGCCCTGGATCCGCTTGTGAGCTGCGAGCTTACGCATTAGCGTTGCCGGAAGTGAGACCGATCGCCGGCTGCCCTTTGTCTTCGGCGCGTCAAAGCTCCATTTCTTCTTATGGCGGACTAGTGCGGGCCTCACCTGCGCTGTGCCGCGATCAAGATCCAGGTCTCGCCACTGCCACTGCATACAGGCGTAGAGTCGCTGTGTGTCGCGAGTCTCTAACTGATTCACCCGCTTTGACCCGAGGACTGGCCGCACATGGCGGTCTAATACGCCCTGGTCTGGGCGCTAACAAATGCCCTCAGCAGCAAGTCAATCAAACTTGCCAAAAGAACCAAGACAAGAACAGAGCGCCAGTCTAAGACACGGCGAAGCCGCGCGTCACATAACCTCGCGCGGCTCGTCTATTTTCTTAGTCTAATCTCTGACTCACAGCTGAGATTTGCGTCGTCTGCGTATCGCACCGACGGCACCCACCAGCCCCGTGCCGAGCAGAAGCATCGTACTTGGTTCAGGTACCTGCGGGACGCCGGCTGGTTGAAACGCTGATACGGTCTGCGTCCCGCCATCAATCACACTCGCGTTACCTGCCGCAAATGAGGTGGCATTGGTACTGATAACCAAAACCATTGAGCTTAGGCCAGGGAGGATTTTCGCGGCGTCCGGGGGACTGAAGCTAAAACCGATCGTGGTCCCGGAAAAATTCCGGTCCGCTGTCACCGGTACTACTGACCCGACGACAAAGAAACCCAGCGACGCCCCATCTACTCTGAATCCAGTAGATGTAAGGAAGCCGGCGAAGTTGACGGCCGTCATTCGGTCTATGGCAGTGGCCGAATTCGCACTGTTGTTGATTTGATAATAGAAGTCCAACGTCCCGCCCGCCTCTCGAAAGACTGCCGTCAAAAACGTTCCAGAGGTAGTGCCGGCCGTCGTTGTGAATGAATAAGGAGCGAGCAGTGAAGCTAGAAGAGTGCCGGCTGGCGTTCCAGGAGGAACCAGACCCGGAAAGACGGTCTGGGTCGGCGCGGTCGGAACAGTACCAGGGAGAAAAGGATCCGCTTTGACCTGTCCGGAGGCGCCGAACAAAAAAGCGGCTGCGATTAGCAAAGAGAGAACGAAGTATCTTTTCGGAACCATTTGTGGATTACCTCCTAATAGTAATCGCTGATCGGTAAAAGACATTCTGAGTGGAACTGTTATCTTGCAATCACTGAGCCAGAGACCCGATAACGTCTCCTCTTCTAAAATGCCAAAGTTATTTAATAATTATTAACTTTTGATCATCTACAAAGGCCAGCTTTGTCCAAGACTTGGACAGACTTTCTAGACCTCGGACGGCACGAGTGGGAGTGTAATCTTCTACGTTTACGAAAAGAAAACAGAAAGCGGCAAAGCTGCGCCTTTACGTCGCCTTACAGCGCCGTCCGCTGTTTGGACGCGGCCTTTTTGGGTTTCTTGCTCCCGTCGGAAACTATACGGCAGACTGATAGTTTAAGTTCAAAAAGAAATGACGCGCTGCCTGATAGTTTTGCTATAATCCGTTCCCAATTGGAGCTAATCGGAACAGCAGTCGCGGCGGAGAGGTTAGGAGTAAGCGCGGATCGCGTTCGCGCACTCATCAAAGCAGGCCGACTCCCCGCGAAGAAACTAGGCCGCGATTGGTTTATTGACCCGAAGGACCTCGCCAGGGTGAAGGACCGCAAGCCTGGGCGACCAAGGAAGAAAACGAATGTTCGTTAGATGATGGAGGAGACGGTTAATGAGAGTAGGAATAAGGAGGCGATTGGAACTATTTTTGATGTGGCTTTCAGGCTTTGTGGTGGGCGCTTTAGTTGCGCTCCTTTGGCTTCGCAAGTTTTAGTTGTAAGCATTAGAGATGAGCAAGCGCCGCCGCTCACTCTCTCAATTAGGATCTCCAACCTCACACGGGAATCTTCGCGTTATATTTTCTGACGTCCGACCCGAGAACTCGTGGCAGTAAGTGTGCAAACGCGACTGTCCAGCGCTGGCCTCAAGCAGACAGATTGGTTCAGATGGGCAGGTATTGATTGACTGAATAGGAAGAGAGTGTTCGGCTCAAGATAGCGTTAGACAAGCTCTTTAAGAGTGCAAAACCTTTATTCATCGGTTCGATTCCGATCGCCGCCTCCAATCTACTCAAGAACTTAGAGACATGAACTTGCCGGGTTATCGCTTGCATCGGCTGAAAGGCAATCGCGCCGACACTTGGAGCGTCACGGTGAGTGGCAATTGGCGCGTGACGTTTATGTTTAAAGGGGAAGACGCATTCGACGTTGACCTTGAAGATTATCATTGAGGGATTGATTCGATGATGAACAATCGAAAGAGACGACCGACGCATCCTGGCGAGATTCTGCGCGAAGACCTTCTGCCAGCAGCGGGATTGACGCAAGATAAGCTCGCGCGTCTACTTGGTGTGTCGCGACGGACCATCAGCGAGATACTACACGAGCGTCAGCCTGTCACCACCGACATGGCGCATCGGCTTGCTCGCGCTTTCGGTACTTCGCCGGAGATGTGGCTGGGATTACAGCAGGACGTTGATCTTTGGGACACCCACCACGCTCGACGCAAAGAATACGAGCGCATCAAACGGGTCGCAACGCCGAGGGCCGCATGACGGATCAAATGAATTAGACCAGCGCCCTTCATCGTTCCTTCACTTCTGATAAGCTTGCCATGTTCTAGCGCGCTCAGGCTGACCCGGCTAGAATAAGGGTCTTATCTGTCCACGCTACGTTTCTGAATCGCGCCTTTCGCTGCTCCATAGACGTGACTATTCCTTCCGGCACAAAACTCGCTCGTTACGAAGTTCGGTCGCAGCTCGGCGCGGGTGGAATGGGTGAAGTTTATCTGGCGCAAGATATGAAGCTCGGTCGCAAAGTTGCGCTCAAGATTCTGCCTGCCGATGTAGCTGCAAACAAGGACCGTATGCGGCGCTTTGTTCAGGAAGCGAAAGCGGCGGCAGCGCTCAATCATCCGAACATCGCGCACATCTATGAGATTGGCGAGGCCGACGGTGTGCGCTTTATCGCGATGGAGTTTGTCGACGGTGTCACCCTGCGCGAAAAGATTCATCAAGAAAGGATCGAACTGACCAAGCTTCTGAGGTATTTGCAGCAAGTTGCCGAAGGACTATCAAAGGCCCATGCGAGCGGTATCGTGCACCGCGACTTGAAGCCGGACAATATCATGATCACGCGCGATGGCTACGCGAAGATTCTTGATTTCGGCCTCGCGAAACTTATCGAAGTGCCAGCAACGTCGGGCCCGAGCGATGATGCTATCAGTGAGGTGGCGACCACGATCATGAACCAACACTCTGCCGCTGGCATCATCATTGGCACGGTCGGGTACATGTCGCCGGAACAAGCGCAGGGCAAGACGAAAGTAATCGATCAGCGATCCGACATCTTCTCTTTCGGCTGCATTCTCTTCGAGGCCGCCACGAGACATCAACCGTTCGCAGGCGACTCCGTAATCAAATCGCTGCACAAGGTTGTCTACGAGCCCGCGCCACCGCTCACAGATTTCAATCCCGCGGCCCCTCCCGATCTGCAGCGCATCGTGCGGCGCTGTCTGGCAAAGGATCCTGAAGAGCGGCACCAGTCAATCAAGGACGTGGCGATTGAGTTGAAGGAGTTGCACCACCAAATGGAAGGCCCAATCGGGATTGATGGCACCATGCCGCCCACGGGCGACAGTAAAGCGGCGAGCCCCCCAAGTGACGACTCGGCGGTCAAGCAAACGGCTTCGACGGCCACTACGCAGAGCGTATCCGTGGCCGCTCCCACGTCCAGCGCGGAATACATCACCTCAAAAATCAAACGGCACAAACTGGCCGCGGCCGTTGCCGTCATAGCGATGGTCCTTGGCGCCGTCGCCCTCATTGCTTATCTGCATGCTCGCAACCCCGGGGTCGCAATTGAGTCAATCGCCGTTTTGCCTTTTCAGAATAGAAGCACGGAACTGGACAGCGAATATCTTTCCGATGGCTTGGCTGAGTCGCTCATCTATCGTCTTTCGCAGTTGCCCAATCTGAAAGTGAGTCCCACCAGCACAGTGTTTCGCTACAAAGGCAAGGACATCGACCCTATCAAGGTCGGGCAGGAACTTGGCGTGAGTGCCGTTCTGTCAGGAAGGATCGTCCAACGCGGCGACCAGCTAACAATCAGCGCCGACCTCGTGGACGTCCGTAACAACCGTTTACTCTGGGGCGAGCAGTACGACCGCAAGTTGTCAGACTTGTTGGCGACGCAACGCGAGATTGCGCGAGAGATTGTAGACAAACTCAAACTCAAAGTTTCCGGCGAAGAGAAAGTGCTTGCCAAGCACTACACCGAGAGCAACGAGGCTTATCAGCTTTACTTGAAAGGCCGCTTTTACTGGAACAAACGGACGGTCGAGACGAACAAGAAATCAATCGAGTATTTCAACCAGGCGATTGAAAAGGACCCTAGCTTCGCACTGGCTTACGCCGGCTTAGCTGACTGCTATGTTATACGGATCAACCCGCTACAGCCGAGAGAGAAAATGCTCAAAGCGAAAGCGGCAGCGATACGGGCACTGGAACTAGACGATTCGCTCAGCGAAGCGCATACCTCACTAGCGCGCGTCCTGGCAGTATACGATTGGGACTCGAAGGGCGCTGAGAAGGAATTCAAGCGCGCCATCGAGCTAAATCCGCGCAATGCGATAGCTCATCAATGGTATGGGGGTTACTTTGAAGCAATCGGTCGCCATAATGAATCTATCGCAGAGAGGAAACGAGCTTGCGATCTGGATCCTCTCTCCCTAAGCGCCAATTCTGAGTTGGGACTGGCCTTCTACTTTGCGCGCGACTACGACCAAGCGATCGAGCAATTCCAAAAGACGCTGGAGTTGCAACCGAACTTCTCGCTGGTGGACGCATTCCTTCCGGCGGCTTTTGAGCAAAAGGGGAAGTACGATCAAGCCATCGCCGGATTTCAAAACGGAATCGCACTGAAGGGAAGCACTGAATTGTCATTTTTGATGTCTGGGCTCGGCCACGTCTATGGGGTGTCAGGTAAGAAGGCTGAGGCGCGGGCGCTGCTCGACGAATTGAAGCAGATGTCGCTACAAGAGTATGTGCCGGCCGAGAGCATAGCTCTTGTCTATGCTGGTCTCGGCGAGAAGGACCAAGCTTTTGCCTGGCTCGAAAAGGCCTACGGGGAGCGGTCATTTGGAGTAGCCTGGCTCAAAGTGGAACCAAGATGGGATAGCCTGCGCTCCGACCCTCGCTTCGCGGACCTCTTGCGCCGCGTGGGGCTAGAGTTGTAGTTCTTATCAGGGAAGACAAATATCTTTCGGGCTCGTTCTGAACTGAGCGTCTCATCCTGGTAGTAAGATTTGAGGATGTTATCCTTCCAATCAAAGAGATCGGCGTTAGCCTCAACGAATTCTTGCCAGGTTTGATCCGGTCTACTTCGTTCCTTTCGCTCATGGATCAAGAAAACATATGACCAGGTGATCGTTTCATGGTAGAGATTGGGCTTGCCGTGCGCAGCCGCAAAGCGCTTCAATCCATCTGAAAACCTGACGAGTGTTTCGAGCAGGGGATAACGGCATAGATACAACCAGACTACTCGAACATGTTCGCGATGGTGAAAATCTTTGCTACTGAGACTACAGGCCTCGAAACGCGCTAAGAATTCTGTGTCTTCCATTCGCACCTTTCCCAAGTCCTCGAGATTGTGGTACATATGTATCTTAGTACCCATATCGCTGTCAACGCCTGTTGACGAGGTGCAGAAGTCTTGCAGTCGTAATCAATTTGGATTTGGAGAAAGGCTCATTTATGGCTGCTAAGCAAGGAGCACACGAAGCAATGGAACAGGGCAAGGGCATTCTGGTTGAGCGCGTTCAAACTGGAATCCGCCTGGAAAAGCGGTTACTTAAGGTGCTGAAAGGTCTGGCAGAATACCACGACATGACACTCGGCGATTTGCTGGAGGGCATCGTGCTACATGCTTTTGACGGTAAACATCCATTTGGCGTGGAAACTCGTCAGCGCATAGCAGAACTTAAACGGATTTACAGATTGGATCTCGACTCCACCGCGAGCCATAGGCTCCTGGAGAAGTTAGATCAGAGAGAGACTCAAGCACAGCCCGAACGCTTGAGACGCAAGATAAGGTAAACACACTTATTTCTGAGCACGGAAATCGATTTCTCTGAAACCCTCTTGCCATTAGGTATTTCCTTTTAGGCATAAGAACAATTTCGCCAGGACACGAGAATCGAGACAAGCCTCATCATCGATAAGCGTGCGTGCCGCCAAGTCTACTGCAGCCATGCCGGCCTTCTAACAAAGAACTGCGCCTGGGACACTTTTCTAATGATCGTGAAAATGCCTCTTCAGGAGATTATCAATCATACGGAAGTCTATCGGCTTACTCACACACTCGACGCACCCAGCTTCAATCGCCTTATGTCTGTTGTATGAATCGCAAAAGGCTGACACCGCCACGATGGGAGTGGCTTTCAATGCCGGTTGCGAGTGTATCCGTCGCGTAGCCTCGAATCCATCCAACACTGGCATTGATAAATCCATTAATATCAGCCCCGGTCGCAGTCGTGGTGCAAGCTCAACGGCCTCCCGACCGTTTGTGGCTTCAGCTACTTCGAAACCCTTCATCTGCAGAGAATATCGCAACAGTTCGCGTATATCCGGCTGGTCATCAACGACAAGAACAGTGTTGTTACCTACCTCGGTCGACATCGTACCCACTCCTTAATTACAAGTCCTCAATCAGCAGATCGGGGGAGGGATTAGTAGGCCAGACAAAGGTGGCGGTTGTGTGCGCGCGGACTGGCGTTTTCTTTTCAAAACTGCGAACAAAGACAAAAGCTTATTACTGAATCTCAATGTTGTGGGCTCTTCCGTCATCAGGGATGCGAATGATCAAAGTGCTACCACTTTTGAACCAACCTGTACCCCCATCTGCGACCCGCGGAATAGGTTGACGGTCAAGCAATACCGTTCCGGGAGACAGGGTCGTGGAAATAACGAAACTAATGGTCCTTGGTTGAGGTCTAAATTTTCCTTCCGGCGCACTGATACTAATCTGGATCTGTTTCTGTTTACCGGAAAAGCGCAAAGAGGTTCGCCGGTAGACACCGTTGGCATATTCGGTAGTCAGACCGTCGTCCTCGTAGAGAGAGGTCGCTGCCTCACCTTGCTCGTCCGGATAGATGACGAAAGACGGTTCCGGGATTTTTTCACCGACATAATTCATTTCCGGACCCAGCGGAAGTATCGAGCCACCGCGGACAAACATCGGCACAGTTTCCAGCGGGGCGTCGACGGACACTACGCTTCCGCCTTTGTGTTCCTTGTTGGTCCAATAGTCGTACCACTTGCCTTCTGGAAGATAGACCATGCGCCGCGTGACGTCAGGCCTCAACACCGGGGCAACAAGCAAATCGTCCCCGATCATGAATTCATCGTCGAGGTTATATGTGCTGGCATCATTCTGATAATTCAGCACCAACGGCCGGAAAAGAGGCACTCCGGTTCGATGTGCTTCTTCAAGAGTGGTATAGAGAAATGGCAAAAGCCGATAGCGCAGCTTCAAATACTTTCGAATAATGTCTTCGTAGTACTTTCCGAAGCGCCAGGGTTCCTGGTCGTAGGCGTCGATCACTTTGTGATTTCTGCAGAATGGCGCGAGAAAACTTACCTGATAAGATCGCACAAGCAGTTCGCCATTCCCTCGACCCATGAATCCGCCGACGTCACTGCCGATAAACGGCTCGCCGGAAAGGCCAAGCGTCGTGAACATCGGAATGTTCAGCGCCAGAGAATCCCACGTACTGTTTGTATCGCCCGTCCACATTGTCGAGTAGCGCTGGATACCGGCGTAAGCTGCTCGGGTGATTACGTACGGACGGAGGTTGGGTCTCATTCTTGCCAGTCCCTCATAGGTGGCTCGCGCCATCAGCAGTGCAAACACATTTCGATTCTTGGCATGCGATGACCTCTCACCCTCGTCGTAGCTGATGACGTCCAACTGGTTCTTCCCAGTCTGGTCTACGAAGTCGGATGGTTCGTTCATATCATTCCAGATACCAGCAACGCCGTTGTCTAAGTAGGCGCGATGAAGATCACCCCACCAGGCGCGTGCCTCCGGAAGAGTGTAGTCGACAAAAACACTCTCACCGGGCCATACCTTAGGTATGAATAGTTTCGCGTCTTTGCGATGTTGGAAGTAGTTCTTTTCCAGGCCCTGATCAAAAACGTAGTAACTCTTGGGTTGCGGTTCCAGTTCCGGATTTCGCGAGTTGGAGGCTTGTTCTCTTGCAACAGGAGAATGGGGCTGGTATTTGACGCCCGGGTCCACAATGGTTATGACTTTGACGCCCTGCTTTATGAGTTGCTCGCTCATCTCCTTCGGCCGGGGGAAGCGTTGAGTGTTCCAGGTAAACACGCGATAACCGTTCATATAGTCGATGTCCAAGTGCACCACGTCGAGCGGCAAGTCCCTTTGTCTGTACTCGCTGACAACCCTTTCAACCATCGTATCGGGGTAATAACCCCAGCGGCTCTGTTGATTGCCAAGCGCCCACAGCGGAGGAAGCGGCATGTGGCCCGTCAGATCTGCATACCGACTGAGGATCTTCTTTATTGCAGGGCCATAAAAAAAATAGTAGTTCATCTCGCCGCCTTCGGCGCCAAACCAGGCCCGCTCCTGCGAGTTGCTGCCGAAGTTGAAATAACTGCGATAGCTGTTATCGAAGAAAATTCCGTAAGCACTGCCATGCTCCAGGCCAAGGTAAAAAGGGATGGTCTGATAGATAGGATCCTTTCCCTCCGTATAACCAGGCGTATCGGAATTCCAATTAACAAACGAACCGCGCCGCTTATCAAGTCTCGCGGCCTTTTCCCCCAGCCCATAGAAATGCTCATCGAAGCCGAGTTTCTTCGCGGCTGCAACGAACATGCCAGCGTTTGGATCAAACATCATTCCAGCTAGCGTGCCCTTCGCGTCGTACATCATTGGCCGCTCGTCTGCGTTGATGACCTCGCGCGTGCGCGCATCACGAAAGCTTATCAGCAATGGTGACCTATGAATTACAACTTCGACCTCTTCAGTTGTAATCGAGATCGATTCTGGGGACTCCGTTAGCCTCCACCGTGTCGTATCCCAATTGTCTCGGGCAATCGCCCAGGAGTGGTCGTGGGGAGACATAGGTTTGGCAAAAGACGCGCGCACGCGAATGAGGTCGGGAGCGAGCATCGTCAACTTGACTTGCGAACCATCGGCGCAGTTCAAGGTGACGGCATTCACACTTTTTGTGAAACTGACGACCGGCCCAATCTTCTCCAGACCTGTAATGTCCTGGGAGTGGGCACAGACAGCCATTGATGTAAGACAAAAAGCGGTTGTTAGCAGTCTACTCATTTTGCGATCTGTTATCAGAGACGGTTCAATTTGTCTAACTGCGAGGCAAACGCCAAACGCGCGGCGCCGAGCAGGCCCGCGTCGTCGCCGCATTCAGCTCGCGCTATCTGTACTCGCGCTGCCGGCAGTGGAAAGGCACGTTGGGCTACCTCTTGTTGCGTATGCTTTTCAAATAGTTTCCACCCATCAACGACACCGCCCCCCAGAACAATTATCTCGGGATTCAAAAGATTGATTAGATTCGCCAGACCAACCCCCAGGTAGACACCCATGCGACGAAAAACTTCCTGGGCCAACTCGTCGCCTTCGATGCCGGCAACGAAGATCTCCCGCGCGGTCAAGTCATCACCTTGTCTGACAATTGAATTTGGATAATCCGACCGGGCTTCGCGGGCCATACGCACTATCGCCGTGGCCGACGCATAAACTTCCAGGCACCCTCTGCTGCCGCAAGGACAAGCAACACCAAGAAAGGGGTCGACAGCCATATGACCGATCTCCGCAGCTGAACCGTCGGCCCCGCGCCAAAGCTTATCGGCGAGAATTATTCCGCCCCCAACTCCTGTCCCCAAGGTTAAACAAATGAGGGAATGGCGACCGCGACCCGCGCCCTGCCAAAGCTCTCCAACTGCCGCGGCGTTGGCGTCGTTTTCTATGAAAGCAGGCAACTTGAGTTCACGCTCAAGCGCTGCTGATAGACAGAATCTATTGAGAGACGGAACGTTTGGCGCCCTAACAACTGCTCCCTTCTCAACGTTGACAGTTCCGGGAACGACAACTGAGACAGCGCTTGCCGCCCCATCCAGTTCACAACTGCGCACAGCTGCAACGATCGCCTGCACGATATCATCCGGGTTTTCCGTGCGGGGTGTGTTTTGTTTGAAGCGAAACCGAATTCTTCCATTTTGATCCACGAGCGCGGCGCGGAGGTGGGTGCCGCCAAGGTCAACCGCAAAAACCAGGTCTGAAGAAACGTTCTTATCGAGGGGATTAGAATTTGTCATCTTATTTTGAATTGCCGTTTGTCATAACGCCGCGCGACGACAGATGGAGTATCAAGGTTACGCTTTTTCTGCAGGTTTACCGCAAGCCGAATAAATTGGCCCATCGTCCATGCTAACGGCGTTGCGGATCCTGTGCCCTTACCAAACTTGACTGGCGCAGGCCCACTGCGATCCCATACTTGCTCCGGGATCATCAGACCATCATTCGCGAAGTCGGTCATCGTATCCAGGAGACGGCGCGCCTTAGATGTATTACCCGAAGCCAGCTCAAATTCGCCTCGTTCACCTGTCAATAACGTCCATAGTCGTCCAACCCCAGTCCGGCCATCGTAGGGTTCGCCGTCCAATCGCTCGCCGTAGGCATCGTGATTATAGCGATACCAACCTGGACCAAACGGCGTCTCAATCTTGATGGTTTGATCAACTACTGCAAGTGACTTGCCGATTAAATTGTCGTCGGCGCCTTTGATTCCCAGGCGGACTAATTCGAGGAACCCGGCATCGACGATCTCACGCTGATCATAGGAACCGCCGCCACTATTGATCTCAATCGTCGTCGCCTCATTTGGAGTGCCCTTCTCCGTGATGCGCAAGTAACAATGATCGTCACCATGTGGTCCATTCGAGGTAGCTGTCCACTGGTCAACCTTAGCCGCCCAGTTGTCAGCCGTTTTGAGATAGGTGGCGGCGGACTTGGTGTCGCCATGAGACCCGGCGATACTGGCGGCGCAAACCAGCCCGGCAATCTCAGCGGCAATAGTAGCCGGTGAGTAACCCGGCTTCTCTTCCCAGCGATCCTGACCGGTAACCGGACCGTTGCCAACCATAAAGTCCGCGGCCGGCTTGATGTGTTTAAGCCAACTCTCTAGATCCACGCGTCCTAGTTGATAAGCGAGAACCACCGGCAACGCTACTTCGTCCAATTGCAAGCCGCCACCAATCGGCCGGCCATCAACCCATGTGTTTTGTGGAAAACTTCCGTCGTTGCGTTGCTGAATGTTGAATAGATAGTTAAGCGCACGGTTCGCTGTCGCTTTGTCGCCCATCAAATAGAGCGCTGTTGCTACCTGATAAAGATCGCGAGACCAAACGGCATGGTAGCCACTGATTGTAGCTTCATTTGCGTTTGGTCCACCTCCCCACGGTGTCGAAGGCGAGGCGATAATCGCGCCGCGATACGTCTTATCTTCCAATCCTTTTAGGACCATCGCTGACATATTGAACTGCCGTTGATACTTCGCGCCGACTTGCGGCAAAAGTGCAGCATACTTGTGCCAGCCTGTCTCGTATTCGCGACGCACGCGCGCGAAGCCCTTGGCCAGTGAAGCCCTGGCATTCTTGAGCGCCTGGGCTGTGGTCGCGCCGAAACCGAGAGCTAAAGTGCAATGGGGCTTGGCTGTAGGGGCGTCACTAGGTGGACGCCCCCTGTCACCCCACGCGGGGCGCCCACGGAGTGACACCCCCACATTTTTGAGCGCCGCAACTTGAACGACATTTCCGTTTTCCGCGCGAGCATATGGCGTGAAGCTCGTACGATTCCAATTCTTCTTCAATTCGGTTAATCCATCGCTGGTCCCCAAATAGCCGTTCGTGGCCTCTAGTTCATTCGCGCCCTCCGGCACTCTCCCAAGAGCCCGCATGGCCTCGTCTCGAAAAGCAAATCCGGAGCTTGAAACTAAAGCTGAAGCCTTATTACCGTCGATCGCTACGAGCGCATCCCCTTCGGTCCAGGCAGAATCGTGCATGCCGCTGTTATTAAGAGACGGATCGTAATAGACATAGACACTGGCTGCCATCCTGCTAGCAA
>Ga0070708_100001491_pt1 | contig 17870 bp, 13 predicted proteins | sample KBSK5503metaG_FD_65469 | JGI IMG/M metagenome (GOLD analysis project Ga0070708, IMG submission 65469) | Corn, switchgrass and miscanthus rhizosphere microbial communities from Kellogg Biological Station, Michigan, USA - KBS K5-50-3 metaG | ecosystem: Host-associated > Plants > Roots >... | reverse complement strand
TGGTTGATACCAGCGTGGCGCCCGGCATCAGCCGCTCGAAGTCGTAGGTAACCTTCTTCTGGCCGATGGTCTTCTCCAGCGAGGCGATGATCAGGTCGGCGGCCTCGTGCCAGCCGAGATGCCGGAACATCATCTCGCCCGACAGAATGACGGAGCCGGGGTTGACCTTGTCCTGCCCCGCATACTTGGGCGCGGTCCCGTGCGTCGCCTCGAAGATCGCGTGCCCGGTGAGGTAGTTGATGTTTGCCCCGGGGGCGATCCCGATGCCGCCCACCTGCGCCGCCAGCGCGTCCGAGATATAGTCGCCGTTCAGATTCATCGTCGCGATGACGCCGTACTCCTTCGGGCGGGTGAGGATCTGCTGGAGGAAGGCATCGGCGATCACGTCCTTGATCACCACCCCGCCGGGCAGGCGGCACCACGGGCCTCCGTCCACCTCGGTGGCCCCGTATTCCTCCCGGGCAAGCTGATAGCCCCAGTCGCGGAAGCCGCCCTCGGTGAACTTCATGATGTTGCCCTTGTGGACGAGGGTCACGCTCGCGTACCCCTGGGCCACGGCGTAATCGATCGCCGAGCGGATGAGCCGTTTGCTCCCCTCTTCCGAAATGGGCTTGATCCCAATGGCGCTCGACTCGGGGAAGCGGATGGTCTGGACGCCCATCTCCTCTCGGAGATAGCGGATGAGCGCACGGGCCTCCTGGGAGCGGGCCTTGTACTCGATACCGGCGTAGATGTCCTCGGTATTCTCCCGGAAGATGACCATGTTCACGTCCTGCGGCGCCTTGACAGGGGACGGCACGCCCTCGAAATAGCGAACGGGCCGCACGCAAGCATAGAGGTCGAGCTTCTGCCGCAGGGCGACGTTGAGCGAGCGGAAGCCGCCCCCCACGGGCGTGGTGAGCGGCCCCTTGATGGCGACGAGATGATGGGCGAGGGCGGCCAGCGTGTCGTCCGGCAGCCAGCTGTCCAGTCGGTTTTTCGCCTTCTCGCCGGCCAGAACCTCGAACCAGATGATGCGGCGACCGGTGCCGTACGCTTTGCGCACGGCCCCGTCGAAGACGTGCTGTGCCGCGCGCCAGATGTCCGGCCCGGTGCCGTCGCCCTCGATAAACGGAATGATGGGATGGGTCGGCACCTGGAGGCGGCCGTCGCGCATGACGATCGGATCGCCTCCGGTGGGGGCCTTGAGCGTCTTGTAGGTGGGTGCGGAGAGCGCGGGCATGGCGGAGTCAGCGAGAGATGGGGGAGTCGTGAGGCGTAAGTTAGCAGCCCGCCCATGAACGGCAACGCTCATGCGGACCGCGCCGCCGCCGTGCTCTTCGGGGAGTACGAGACTTGGTGCGGCGCGTTCGCCGAGGTGACTCGCCGGGCCAAGCGGCGCTTCGAGACCCGCGACTGGCACGGGACGCAGGCGGACGCCGCGGAGCGGCTGGCGCTGTACCGCCGCCACGTGGACGCGGCGGTCGCGTGCCTGACCGAACTGCTGGGCGCCGACGTTCGCCGGCGCGCAATCTGGGCCAGGGTGCGCCCCGTGTACGCCGGCCTGCTCGAGGCCCGGCCGGATGCCGAGCTGGCGGAGACGTTCTTCAACTCGGCGAGCCGCAGCGTGCTCGGCACCGTGGGCACGGATCCGGATTCGGAGTTTCTCGAGTTCCCGGCGAGCGGCCCGCTCGCCCGATCAGGGCCGATGGTCTTCGACACCTATCGGGGCGAGGGCTCGAGCCGCGACCCGATCGAGCGGCTCCTCGCGGCCTGCGGCTGGCAAGTGCCGTACGTGGACGCCGAGGGCGACTCGGCGCTCGTGGCGCGCGCCGTGGACGCCCGGCTCCGCGAGGTCGGCTGGCGCGGCGGCCCCCTCGCGATCGACGTGCTGCGCGCGCCCTTCTATCGGAACAAGGGAGCGTATCTCGTCGGCCGGATTCACGGCGCACCGGAGCTCGTGCCGTTGGTGCTGCCGCTGGTGCAGTGCGACCGGGGTGTCGTGGTGGACGCGGTGCTGCTTACGCAGGACGAGGCGAGCGTTGTCTTCGGCTTCAGCTGGTCCTACTTCTTCGTGGACGCGCCGCACCCCCGCGGCTTGATCGCGTTTCTCCAGTCGCTCATGCCCCACAAGCGGGTGGACGAGCTCTACACCTCCATCGGCTACAACAAGCACGGCAAGACCGAGCTCTACCGCGCCTTGCTCCGCCACCTCGAGCGACCCGATGCCCGGTTCGCGTTCGCCGAGGGGGACGAGGGCATGGTGATGTGTGTCTTCACGCTGCCGACGTTCAACGTGGTCTTCAAGATCATCAAGGACCGGTTCGGCGCGCCCAAGACCACTACTCGCCGCGGCGTGATGGAGAAGTATCACTTCGTCTTTCAGCGCGATCGGGTGGGCCGGCTGGCGGATGCGCAGGAGTTCGAGAACCTGGAGTTCCGGCGACGCTGCTTCCCGGCCGACCTCCTGGAGTATCTGGAGCGGGAGGCGGGCGGGAGCGTGGATGTGAAGGGGGAGAGCGTCGTGGTCCGGCACCTCTACACCGAGCGCCGGGTGACGCCGCTCAATCTCTTCCTCAGGCAGGCGGACGCCGGCACCGCCCGGGAAGCGATCCTGGACTACGGGAATGCCATCAAGGATCTCGCCGGCGCGGATATCTTCACGGGCGACATGCTGCTCAAGAACTTCGGGGTGACCCGGAACGGCCGGGTGATCTGCTACGACTACGACGAGCTCTGCCTGCTGGGCGAGTGCGTCTTCCGCCGGCTCCCGCCCCCGCGGTCCCCCGAGGACGAGGTGGCCGCGGAGCCGTGGTTCCACGTGGGCGAGCACGATGTGTTCCCGGAAGAGTTCAGCCCCTTTCTGGTCCCCGGGGACCGTCTACGGGCCACCTTCCTCGGCGCGCACGGCGATTTGTTGAGCGTGGACTTCTGGACCGGCGTACAGCGCCGGCTGGCGGAGGGCGAGATCTTCGACTTCTTCCCGTACCGGCAGAGCCGCCGGCTGCACCAGCGCTACTAGCCGAACACGCGGAAGAAGAGCGCGAAGATCCGGCGGACGCGGGGGGTCAGCTTGCTCCGGCGCCACGCGTCCGCCGCCTTGCGGAAGACCTCCGCCTGCGTCGGATAGGGATGGATCGTCCGACCGATCCCGCCGAGCCGCACCCCGTTCGCGATGGCCATGCCGATCTCGCTGATCATGTCCCCCGCGTGCTCGGCCACCAGCGTGGCGCCGAGGATGCGTCCCCGCCCGCGCTGCACGTGCACGCGAAAGAAGCCGTCGCTCTCCCCATCGAGAACGGCGCGGTCCACCTCGTCGAGCGGGATGGTGAACGTCTCCACGTCGTGCCCCGCCGCCCGCGCCTCCTCCTCGTACATCCCGACGTGGGCGACCTCCGGGCTTGTGTACGTGCACCACGGCAGCACGAGGCGACTGATCCGCCGGCGTCCGAAGAAGAGCGCGTTCTGGATGGCGAGCCGGGCCTGCTCGTCGGAGTTGTGGGTAAACTTGAACCGGGAGGCGACGTCGCCCGCGGCGAACACCCGCGGGTTCGCAGTGCGGAGCCGGTCATCCACCATCACTCCCGCCGGCCCGTAGCGCACGCCCGCGGCCTCGAGCCCCAGCCCTTCCACGTTGGGCGTCCGACCGGCGGCTACCAACAGGATGTCGGCCGGCAGCCGCTCCTCCCGTCCCGCGCCCGCCACCACAACGAGCCGGGTCGGGCCGTCGCGCTCCACCCTCGCGACCCTGCTCTCCCGGACGAGGGTCACCCCGTCCCGGAGCATTGCGCGCTCCACCAGCGCCGCCGCATCCCGGTCCTCCCGCGGAAGGAGGTGCGGAGCCTGATTGACCAGGGTGACTGCGCTCCCGAAGCGCGCGAACGCCTGCGCCAGCTCGCAGCCGATCGGACCTCCGCCGATCACCACCAGGCGCTGGGGCAGCTCGGTCAACCCGAAGATCGTCTCGTTGGTCAGGTAACCCGCCTCCGCGAGGCCCGGGATCCGGGGCACGGCGGGCCGGGCGCCGGTCGCGATGATGGCACGGCGGAAGCGCAGCACATGGCCGTCCACCGCGACCCGGTCGGGCGCGACGAAACGGCCCTCACCCAAGAAGACATCCACACCGAGATCGCGGAACCGGGGCGCCCCGTCGATCCGGCTGAGGCCCGCGCGCAGCTCGCGCATTCGCGCCATCACGGCGGGGAAGTCCCCCGCGCCGCTCGCTGCCGGCCCGCCGAACGCCCCACGCGCCCGGGTCGCCTCCCGCCACGCCCGTGCGGCGCGGATGATCGCCTTGGAGGGGACGCAGCCGACGTTCAAGCAGTCGCCGCCCATCAGGTACCGCTCGATCAGAGCGACCTTCGCACCCAAGCCGGCGGCGCCGGCGGCGCTCACCAGGCCGGCCGTCCCGGCGCCGATCACGACGAGGTGGTAGCGCCGCCGCGGAACTGGATTGGCCCAGCCCGGTGGATGAACGTTGGCGAGCAGCCGCCGATTGAATTCGTCGAGAGGCTCGACCAGCGGCGGCTGCGAGTCAGGCACGCGTCTGTGCGGGAACGCCGGGGAGAGTCGGCTGGACGGTCGCCTCGGCTAGGGCCCTGCGGGCCGTGCGGGTGATGACCGCGGTCACCGCGATGGTGGCGCACAGGCCGAGAGCGAGCACCGCATAGTATCCGGCGCTCCGCGGCGGGGCCGCGCCACCGGCGACGGCGGCAACCTCACCGGCGAGCTTGCCCGAGTAGACGTACAAGAGTGTCCCGGGGAGCAGTCCTGCCATCGCCAGCAGGTAGTCGATGAAGCGCACCTGCGTGAGCCCAAGGCCGTAGTTGAGCAGGCTGAATGGAAAGACGGGCGACAGACGGAGCAGGAGCACGATCTTCCGTCCTTCCCGGCCGATGGCCCGGTCGATCGCCGCGAACTTCGGGTTGCGGGCGACGCGTCGCTCGACCGCGCCGCGGGCCAGGTAGCGGGCGATGAGGAACGCCGCCGAGGCCCCGAGGGAAGCGCCGACGAACACGATGGCGACACCCTTGGCGACCCCGAAGAGCGCGCCCGCTGCGAGCGTGAGAAGCGATCCGGGAATGAACGCGACGCAAGCAACGACGTAGCCCGCAATGAACACAAGCGGGCCCCACGGCCCGAGACCGTTCACCCAGCCTGCGAACTCGGGCACCAGCGCGCCGGCCCGCCGGCCACCAATCACGACCCCCGCGATTGCCAGTCCGACCAGCACGAGCCGGGTCAGCGCGCGCCGGCCCGTTCCCCGCGTCGCGGCCGGGGCGTGGTCCGAATCCGTTGGCGTGCGCTGGTCGCCCGGCATTGGCTAGATGTAGGGGGAGCCGAAGCCGGCGCGCAAGCGGGCCGCCGGAGCGTCAGTGCCGGCGGGAGGCCGAGTCGGCGGAGACGGAGAAGCTCGCCCCGGTGGAGTCCGCGCGCAGGCGCAGGACTTCCTTGCCCGAGCGATTCCGGATCCGAAGCAGCGCGCCGTGTGAGTCCGCCTGGACCTGGACCAGCGATTGCGCGGAGTCGCCCCGGATATCGATGACGGCGCGGGACGAGTCGGCCCGGATGACGACCGCTCGCGCAGTCGAATCGGCGAGCCGCTCGGCTTTGAGGGCGGCGAGCTCTGCCTTCGCGGCGGCCGTGTCGTAGAGGCCGCGCCGCCACCGCTCCGCGTGCCCGGCCGGCGCCAGGATCGCCCGGACCAGACCGCCAGGCTCTACGACCAGCTCCCCGATCTGCTGGAGATGCTCGGCGGCAGAGTCCGCGGCCGACGAGCAGACGAAGCCGTCCCGCCCGCCGAAGGCCGGCTCGCGCACCGTAACCGTGCAACTCTCCAAGTTTGTCACGTCGCTCGAATCTTGGAGCTTCACGGTGAGCCGGACGCCGGTCACCGTCTTCGGGGAGCTCCGGAGCAGCTCGAGCCGTCGGACGGTGCCCAGCTCGTCTCCCTCGAGCCGGAACGGCAGGAGGGCGAGCGGGATTCCAATGGGGCGGTCCGACTTGGCCAACGCGTCGAACTTGGCTATCCCATGGCGCGCCAACGTGATAGCAATCATGCCAACGAAGAAGATCGCCAGAGCCCCAAAGGCAATCCGGCCCCAGTATCGCTGCATAGGAACCTCGCTGTTCTGGTCGAGCCGGCCGCCAGCAGAGCAGCCGTTTCAAGGAGAAACGAGAGTTCCGCACCGAATGTTTCACTTCGCGGTCGGCCTTGCTTGATTTGACGCGTGTCTCCCCCCGCCTCGACCCCAAGGGTGACCATCGATCTCAACGCCGACGTCGGCGAGGGCTACGGCGCCTGGCCGGCGCCGGCGGACTCGGATCTGTTCCCGCTCATCTCGTCGGCCAGTATCGCCTGTGGATTCCACGCGGGCGATCCTGGCCGAATGCGCGAGACCGCCGCGCTGGCCGCCCGCCACGCCGTCGTGGTCGGAGCTCATCCCGGCTATCCCGATCTGCTGGGGTTCGGACGCCGAGAGCTGGGCGCCTCGCCGCGCGAGGTCGCCGACTACGTCGCGTACCAGGTCGGCGCGATGCTGGCCTGCGCGAGCGCGGCCGGCACCCGCGTGCGGTACGTTAAGCCCCACGGGGCGCTTTACAATCGTGCGGCGCGTGACTCGGAGATCGCCCGGGCCATCGCCGAAGGCATCCGGGCTGCCGATCCCGGTCTCGCGCTTCTGGGCCTGGCCGGTAGCGCACTCATCGCGGCGGCGCGCGACGCAGGACTCCGCGCCGTCTCCGAGGCGTTCCTCGACCGCGGGTATCAGCGCGACGGGTCGTTAGTGCCCCGCGGGAGCCCGACAGCCCTGTTGGCTGACCCCCAAGCCGCGGCCGCCCGAGCGGTGCGGTTGGTGCGCGAGGGAACCATCGACGCCGTGGACGGCACTGTGCTCCGCGTGGAAGCCGAATCCCTCTGCGTCCATGGGGACGGGGCGCGCGCGGTCGCGGTGCTCCAGGCCGTTCGCGCCCGTTTCGCGGCCGACGCCATCGCCGTCGCCCCGTTCATCCGGTGAGCAGCTTCCCCCGGGTCGAGCCGCTCGGGGACTCGGCGCTGCTCGTCGTGCTCGGGGAGGGGACCGACCCCGCGCTCACCAGCCGAGTGGTCCGGCTCGCGGCTCGGCTTCGACGCGCGGCCCGCGCCGGCGTCAGTGACATCGTCCCCGCGTATGGATCGCTCGCGGTCTTCTTCGACCAGACGGTGGATGCCTCGGTCCTCGCCGAGGAGCTCAGCCTCGCGGCACAACGCCCCGAATCGCGCGCGCGGGACGAGGCACCTGCGCGGGCGGTGCATGTTTTCCCCGTCCGCTACAACGGGCCGGATCTCGCGGAAGTGGCTGAGCGCACGGGACTCTCGCGTGCGGAAGTGATCCGCCGCCACGCAGAACCCGTCTACGACGTCCACTTCCTCGGGTTCGTCCCCGGGTTCGCCTATCTCGGTCCGATCGATCCGGCTCTCGTGCTGCCGCGCCGGGAGGCGCCGAGGCGGCGCGTGCCGGCCGGCAGCGTCGCGATCGCGGGTGGACAGACCGGCGTCTATCCCCTCGAGACACCGGGAGGGTGGCATCTCCTCGGGCACACCGACACTGTGTTGTTCGACCCGGGCCAGGACCCTCCGAATCTCTTGACGCCCGGCGACCAGGTGCGGTTCGCCCCCATCCCTCCATGATCACGGTCCTTCACCCGCCGCCGTTCGCGACGGTGCAGGATCTCGGCCGCCCGGGGTACCTGCACGCCGCGGTCGCGCGGAGTGGCGCGCTGGACCCATTCGCGCTGGCCCTGGCCAACATTCTCGTCGGCAACGACCCGGGAGCCGCAGGCATCGAGTGGGGTCTCGCCGGCGGCGAGTTGCGCATCGAGCGCGACACGACGATCGCGCTCACGGGGGCGAAAGCGCGAGCCACGCTCGGCGGGCGCGGGGTCGCGAGCGACCGGGCCGTTCACGCCGCGGCCGGCGATGTTCTCAGGATCACCCTCATCGAGGAGGGAGCGTGGCTGTATCTCGCGATCGCCGGCGGGATCGATGTGCCGCCCGTGTTGGGCAGCCGCGCCACGTATCTCCCGGCGCGATTCGGTGGACTCGAAGGCAGGTTGCTCCGGGCGGGGGACCGATTGCCGACCGGAGAGCCGGGCTCCAGAGTCCCTCCGACGGACGGTCGCGGGATGGACGGCGCCGCGTCCTGGGGCGCCCAACCGATCGCGGTTCTGCCGGGTCCGGATCGGCATTTGCTGCCGGCCGCCGCATGGTCCTGGCTGACACAGACGGAGTTTAGAGTCTCCCACGCGGTGAGCCGGATGGGGTACCGGCTCGAGGGAAGCCAGCCGCCGTTCTCCTTTCCGGGCGACCTGCCCTCCGCGCCCGCGTGCATCGGCACCATACAGCTGCCGCCCGGGGGAGAGCCGATCGTGCTGTTGCCGGACGGTCCCAGCGTCGGGGGCTATGCCCGGGTCGCCGTCGTGGCGACGGCTGACATCGGCCGCCTGGTGCAACGCCGCCCGGGGGAAGCGATTCGCTTCCACGCCATCGGGTTGGAGGAAGCCCGGACGCGACTCCGGGATCAATGGGCGGCGCACGGCCGCCAAGGTTGATCGGCACGAACGTTGCGAGCCTAAAGGCCCGCCATGTCTACTTTGCCCTCTGCGCCCGCGCCCCTCCCAGACCTACGCCGCTTTATCGACCTCCACAGCCACCTTGTCCCGGGCGTGGATGACGGGGCGGCGACGGTGGAGGAAGCGCTCCAATCGCTCCGGGCGCTGGCTGACGAGGGGGTGGGGACGGTGGTCACCACTCCACACCTCCTGCTCCCCCAGCTGGACACTATGGCCGCGGTCGAGCGGGAGCTCGACCGGCACCGGCGAGCCTTCGACGAGCTGTTCGCGGCGGCCGATGGGGACGACGGCCTGCCCGAGCTGGGTCTGGGACAGGAGATTTGGGCTCCGCGGGCTGCTCTGATCCGCCCGATCCTGGAACACGACGGGGTGGGTCTCGCCGGCACGCGGTATCTGCTCGTGGAATTCGGGTTCGAGCTCCGGGGTACCCACGCCGACGTGATCGACGAGGTACTCGAGGCGGACCAGCGGATCGTGATCGCCCATCCGGAGCGCTATCATTTCCCGCCGGGCCTCGATCCGCTGGAGACCATCGCGGCGTGGAAGGACCAAGGCGCGCTGCTCCAGGTGAATGCTGGCAGCCTCACAGGGCACTACAGCGAGTCGGCCCCCGGCTCCGACCGCCTAGCGTGGCGCCTGGTCGAAACCGGGTTGGTCGATCTCATCGCCACCGACCATCACGGGTGCCGCCGGCCCGGCGTGTCGCTCCGGGCGGCATACGACGCACTGGTCGCCGCGGGTCGCGAGCTTCAGGCCCGCGCGCTGCTGGGTCAGGCACCGGGCCGGATCCTGGAGGGCTCGGCGGTCCCGGCGTCGTGAACGACGCGGGCGGGCCGCTTGCGCGACCCGCCCGCCCCGATTCCCCACATCTCCCACCCGCTATTCGGTAGCAGCCGCGGCCAGCTTCACCCGCTCGATGCGATACGCCTTCGTCTGTGCGTTGTAGATCCTAAGAGTCACGATGTCGCCGGCCTTCATCCCCGCCACCGCGCTCCGGAACGCCCCGGGCGAACCGACCGGCTTTCCCTCGACGGACAGGATGATGTCGGGACCGCCGTTGTCAGGCCGGGCGAGCGACTCGGCCGACGGGCCATCGGGCCGCACGTCGGTGACGACCACGCCGTTCAAGCCGCTCGGGAGGTCGAGCTGCTGTGTGGTGTTCCGGTCGAGGGGCGCCACCGTGACGCCCAGCGCCGCCATCGCCGCGCCCTCGCCAGCGTCGCCGCCGCCGGACTCGCCGCTCGAGGCGACCTGCGTCCGCTCCCGGACCCGCTGGAGCGGGACCGAGTACGTCTTCCGCACGCCGCCCTTCCGGGCGACCTCGACCTTCACCATCTCGCCGGCTTTGCGGAAAGCGATGATCTGCTGGAGTTGGGCGACGTATTCCACCGGCTGTCCGTCCACCGACACGATGATGTCGCCGGGCTCGAGCCCGGCCCGCTCCGCCGCTTTCCCTTCGGCGGAGAAGTCCTGAACGAGCACGCCCCGGATATCGGGCAGCCCGACGTACTGTGCATCGTTGGCCGTGGCGTCCCGCACCAGGATGCCGAGGGCGGCGCGCTCGACGTGGCCGTTCCGGATGAGCTGGTCCATGACCCGGCGGGCCAGGTTGATGGGGATCGCGAAGCCGTAGCCGGAGTAGTAGCCGGTTTCGCTCGCGATAGCGGAATTGATCCCCACGACCTGACCGCGCACGCTCACCAGCGGGCCGCCCGAGTTGCCGGGGTTGATCGCGGCGTCTGTCTGGATGAAGTCCTGGATGCTCCGGTCGGTCCGATTCGGCAGGTTGAGCACGCGGCCCTTGGCGCTGATGATGCCCTGGGTCACCGTGAACGTGAGGTTGTCGCCCAGCGGATTGCCGACGGCCAGAACCCATTCGCCCACGCGTGCGGCCTCGCTGTCGCCGAGCGGCGCCGGGGTCAGGTTGTCCGCGTCGATCTTGAGCACGGCCACGTCGGTGGCCGCGTCGATGCCGACCACCTTCGCCCGGAACTCGCGCCGGTCGAGCAGCCGCACCGTGACTTGCTTGGCCCCATCCACGACGTGGGCGTTGGTGAGGATGTAGCCATCCCGCGAAACCACGAACCCGGAACCCGACGCCTGCTCCAGCCGGGGCTGCTGATTCCGGAATCCGGGCCCGAACTGGAAGAACCGCTCGAAACCCGGCGGCACCTGCATTCGGGGAGAGGCGCCGTCGTCATCCGCGCCGGGCTTCCGTTCCGCCTTGATGTACACCACGCTGGGTTTCACGTGCTCGGCCACGGAAGCGAAGGCCTCGCTAAGGTCGTAGAGCTGGCGCGCGGATGCCGCGTCGGCCGGCGGCGGCGCGACCGACGAGGCGGCCTGGCCCCGCTGCGCCACCTGCTGGGCGCTTCCGAGATGAGGCAGATCGAGCAACCCGGCGAGCATGAGGCCGGCGACGAAGGCGCCGCCGACGAAGCCGGTGAACCTGAGGCGATTGCGATTGATAGGCGACATTCAGCGAGCTCCCGCGGTGATCCGTGGCGGCCCTCCCGGGCCGGAGTATTCCGACGATGGAGGGATGCCCGGGGGAGGGCGAGGGTCGCAGGTGCGGACCGCGGCGCGCGGCGGGCTGCGCCGCGGCTTACGGAGTGCCCGCTCCTTCCTGGATGCCGAACACGCCCGCGGCCAACCCTCCGCCCAGGAACGGCCCTACGAGGTAGAGCCACAGGTGCGTGAGGGACCCTCCGCCGAGCCCGGCCTGTACCAGGATCGGACCGGTGCCGACCGCGGGGTTGAACGCGCCACCGGAGATGGAGCCGCCGGCGAACGCCGCGACCACGATGGTGAACCCGATCGCGAGCCCGTAAAAGGAATTGCCCTGGGTCTTGGCCGACACCGCCGAGTTAAGGACCACCAGGGCCAGGGCGAACGTGAAGAGGGTCTCGACCAGCAGCGCTCCGAGCGCGGACGTGGAGTCCGCTGGTGCGGGCGCGAAGGTTTTCCCGGTGATCACGTAGGCGACGACCGCCGCCGCGATCGCGCCGGCGAGCTGGCTCACCACGTAGGCCACGAACTCGCCGGCCGACGCCATCTTCCCGCGGAGGAGCACGGCCAGCGACACGGCCGGGTTGTAGTGGCCGCCGGAGATGTGGCCGCCCATGTAAACCATGATCATCAGTGAGGCGCCGATCGCGAGCGGTGCCATCGGGACGGCACCGATCACGGTAAGCCCTACCGTGAGCACGAGAAAGAACGTGCCGATGAACTCGGTGAGGTACTTGCGCATGGGGTGCTCCGTGAGAGGGGCCACGATTCTAGCTCCCCACCCCGACGGCGCGTAAGGGGCCGCGCCGCTAGGTGCCCGTCCGCCGGTGCCCGCCGGGCGAGCGGATCGTCTCGGGTACCTTCGCCCACTGCTCCGGCGTCAGCACCGTGCGCGCTTGCTCCAGGGCCTTACGGCTCTGGTCCCGCCCCTGCGCAAGCTTGGGCCGCAGACGGGCGAAGAGCACGGTCGGATCCGGCCGGTCGCCCGCCCGCTCGATCTGGGCCTTGATCGAATCCGACAGGACCTGGTGCTCGGCGTCCAGCGAATCGGCGATCGGCTGGAGGCGGCTCACCTGGTCCTCGGAGAGCTGGATCGAGTCCTTGAGCGCCAGGATCGCCGCGACCGGGTTCGGCATGACCTGCGCGAAGTGGGCGGCGAAGTCGGGCCCCGTCGGGCCCCCGCCAGGACCGCCCCCACCGGCGTCGCCCCCGCCGCCACGCGAGCCGAACGCCGAACGCAACCGGGTCCGCACCGGATCCGGACCGATGGTGAAATGCGCCTGAAACCCGATCTGGAACGGCGCGATGATGCCCGCGTTGGCGCCTACCGTCGAGCCGAATCGCCCGTTGACCGTGTACTGGAACTGCTCTGTGGCGGGGTTGAAACCCTGCACGTACAGCAGCACCGGGTCCGGCGCGGCGGACGCTCCCCAGCCGTGGAGATTCGCCTCCCCGTGCAGCAGGTCGTCGAGCCCTCCGAGCAGATTCACCGTCAGCACGGAGATCGTGAGCCGCCGATCGAGCCCGAACCAGCTGGGCCGCCAGTTGAGCTGGAAATCGAGAGCCGGTTGCCAGGGTCCCGTGCACGAATTCCGCGCTGCGATCGCGTCGAGCTGGCTTTCGAGGCAGTCGCGGACGGCCGACGGCGCGCTCGCGAGCAGCGCCTGCATCGCGCCCGCGACCGCCGGATCGACCGTCGTCGTGGGGTCGAAAACGAACGCCCGGTCGTTGCGCGCCCCGTCCCCGTTGATGTCGGAGCCCACGAGCGGAGTGAAGGGAGCCCCGGAGCTGAGCCGCCCGATTGCGGTCACCTCGAGGGCGCCGGTGACGGGATACGTGATCGTTGCGAGGAACGAGTGCCGCCGCTCAAAATTGCTGGTGGCCCACTCCGCGACGTTGGGATTGCCGGCAGTCGTTGGCGCGGCGAAGCCCTGGCCGGCCCCGCCGCCGGAGAAGGAGGACTGGTCCCGCGCGCGGGTATAGGTGTACGACAGGCGGAAGGCCGCGCCGCGCCCGGTCACACCGCCGAAGCCGACGGTAAGCTGCCTGGTCTCCGATGCGAGGTCGGACTCGATCTCGAGCACCTGCCCGAACTGCGGGTCCACCCGCGAGTTCGCCATGCTCAGCGCACCGGTCGCCGGAACAACCGCTCCCACGGGCACGTACACCGGGCGACCCCCCTCCGCCGGAAGGGTGAAAGCCGGCGTCGCCGCGAGGTTGAGGTCGCGGAAGCCGTATTGGCTCACGCCGCGCGCGTAGCTGGCGTCAACGGACACCGAGAAGGTGCCGAGGACGGGCCGCTGGAGACCGAGCGATGCGCGCCAGGCCCGTGGGGCGGTGAACCCGGGGTCGAACACCGTCACGTTCGGGCTGGGCGTGATCGCCACGGTGGTGACCGTGTCCACGCACTCGGTGGGGATCGCCGCAGCGTTCTGCACGTAGCTCGACCAATCCGGCACCGGGACGGCCGCACCCACGCAAACGAGTTGGGCTTCCGCGTTCGAGAGTCCCGGCGCGGCGAGCGCCGAGCTGTACAGGCCGGTCGGGGTCGGGCTTCTGAATTCGCCGATGCCTCCGCGCACGATGGTCGCCCCGCCTCCGAACCCTCCTCCTCCGCCACCGCCGGGCCCACGACCCCCTGCGCCGCCGAGCATCCGGGTGAAGCCCACGCGGGGGGAGAGATGGATCTCGCTGGGCACCTGATCGGTGCGGAGTCCGAACACGGAGTCCACGACCGCGTTGAAGGCGGGGGCTCCGCCGAAGGTCGAGGTCTCGAGGCGCGCGCCGTAAGCGAGCTGGAAGCCGCCGGATCGCCAGGTATCGCCAAGGTAGGCCGCGCCGTTCCACGCGGTCCCGGACTGCTCGAGCGGCGCGAGGTTGCGGGTGAACTGCGCCGGCTGCTCCGACCCCAGTGCCCCCAGCGACGGATAGACGAACGTACCGAACTGGTTGGGGGTCTGGTCCTGCCGGAAGTGGGCGCCGTTGAGGTAGAGCCCGAACTTGATGCGGTGCGTCGCCGCGCCGGGCAGCCAGGACAGCTCCTCCGTCAGCTCCACGGCCGTGTTGTCGCTGCTCTGGGGGAAGCCGGCGTTCCCGCCGAAGCCGAACGTGGTTACGCCCCGGGTAGTGCCGGCGGCGTCCGAAGCGACCTGAACGCGGGCCTGGGGCAGCGCGAGAAACGCGGACCCGTCGCGATGGTCGGTCGAGACGTAGGTCCGGAAGTCGTTCACGAAGTTGTCGCCGAAATACGACGTGAGCGAGCCCAGCACGCCGCCGCCGTGACCCGAGTTGGTGCCGCCGGTGGCGGGGAGCGATAGCGACGCCACGCGAGTCGGGTCCTGCGAGGCCCAGTGACCGTCGAACCGGAGCGTCACTGTCTGTGCGTCGGAGACCTTCCAGTCAAAACGCGCCAGGCCCGTGGCGTTGTCGGTGGCGCGGTCGTCCGGAATGCCGGGCAGTGTCAGCGGGACGCCGGTCGCCCCGGCCAGCGACAGAAACCGCGCGACCGAATCGGCGCTCACGCCGAGCCGGCCGAGCGTCGCCGGATCCGCCGAGCTCAGAGACGTGAGCCCCTGGCCCCGCCAGCGGCCCTGGAGCGCGGCGAACACGAACAGCCGGTCGTGCACGATCGGCCCGCCCAGACCGCCGCCGATCTGGTTCTGGGTGTACCCCTGCCCGAAGGGCGAGGAGGTTGCCCCGCCCCAGGCGAGGTCCCGGTCCCGGAGCGTGTAGGTGTAGGACCCCTGGGCGACGTTGGTGCCGCTGCGCGTGGTCGAGGCGACGAGCCCTCCGCTGAATTCGCCGCGCGCGACGTCATACGTGCTCGTCACCACCCGCGTGTTCCGTACCGCGTCCTGGGGCACGCTGCCCGTGCCGAAGGACGCACCGTCGAGGGTCACGTTGTTCGCGTCCGGCCGAAGGCCGGCCACCGAGAACGCCGCGCTCGTAGAGTCGGTCGCGCCGATGGCCACGACGCCCGGCGCCAGGCTGGCGAGAACATTCGGGTCGGACGCGTCGATCGGGAGGCGGTCCACCAGCTCCTGGCTCAGGTTGCGCTCGGTCGAGCCCGGACTCGCCGCTTCGTCCCGTGGACGAGGCGCCCGCCCACGCACCGTGACCTCTTCCAGGGTCGTGGCGACCGGCGACATCCGGACGTTCACCACCAGCCGGTCTTCGTCCGCCTGCCGCGCGATCCCGACGCGGACCGGGGCCATACCGATGTACCGGACGACGATCTGGTACTGGCCGCCGCCATCGGGAAAGACGATCGTGAACCGTCCGCGCGCGTCCGTCGTCCGGTGGCGGGAGATCTGGCTCTCGGCCGCGACGGCCTCGACGGTCGCGTCCGCGATCGGCTGGCTGTCCGGTCCGGTGACTGTGCCGGTGATGATGTCGGTGTTCGCGCCGACCTGCCCGGGCGCGGGCCGAACGATGCCCATCAGCAGAAGGGCGAGCAGCAGCAGTCGCCTCAGGCGGGTCACGCGGAGCGTCCTGTCGAAAGATCTCTTCGATATACGGACCAGTCGGCCCTGGCGTTTAGAGGCCGAGTCCCTCCTTGACGCCGGTCAGGACGAACTGCACCGCGACCGCCGCGAGCAGGAGTCCCATGATCCGGGTCATCACGCGGATCCCGGTCTTGCCCAGGCGGGACAAGAGCGGCTCGCCGATCCGGAGCGTGACGTAGGACACGATTCCGGTCACGACGATCGCGGCGTACAGCGTGGCGGCGCGGGCCGGCTCGTGAGCCTGGCCCGCCAGCACCACGATGGTGGAGATCGCCCCCGGCCCCGCCAGGAGCGGGATGGCGAGCGGGGTCAGCGCAACGTCGTCTTTGTCCCGCCCCTCCTGGAGCTCGATCCGCCCTTCCTGGCTCGGGCGCTCCCCCCGCAGCATGTCCATCGCGGCGAACCAGAGGATGAGGCCGCCCGCCGTGCGGAAGGCCGGCAGCGTGATGCCGAACGCCCGGAAGATGAGGGTGCCCGTCGCCGCGAAGACCGCGAGCAGGACAGTCATGGCCACACACGCCCGGAGCGCCGTGCGCCGCCGCTCCGCCGCCGTTTCGTTCTGGGTGATGACGAGATACGCGGGGACGGCGGCCACCGGGTCCACGATGAAGAGGACCGACGTGAACGTGACCAGGGCGAACCGCGCGAAGTCGCTCACCGCACCAGGGGTCAAAGACGGGCGAATGTTGCAGGGATCGCTCGGCAGGCGCCAGCCCCGCGGGCTGTCCGACGGGCCGCGACGCGGTATCTTCCCCTTGACCATGCCGACGGTTCCCATCCCTGACATCCGTGCCCGGTAGCCCCGAGACGCTCGGCGTCTTCGAGATGGCCGCGCGGGGCAGCGGTTTTCTCCGGCGCCGGGAGACGAGCTACCTCCCGAGTACCGGCGACGTGCACGTCGGCGACCGGGTCGTTCGCCAGCACGCGCTCCGCACGGGCGACGAGATCGCGGGAGAGACGCGCGCGGGCGGTAAGGGACGCGGACCGTCGCTCGAGCGGGTCACGGCCGTCAACGGGCGCCCGCCCGAGGCGGTCCACGAACGGCCCGAGTTCAGCCGCCTCAGCGCGATCCACCCGACCGACCCCCTCCGCCTCGAGTGCGGGATGGTTCGCCAGGGCCAGCCCGACTTCACCAATCGCGTGGTGGACCTGCTCTGCCCGCTCGGGAAGGGGCAGCGGGCGCTGATCGTTGCACCCGCCAAGGCCGGCAAGACGATGGTGCTCGAGGCCATCGCGGAGGGCGTGAGCACCAACTATCCCGAGGCTGGACTCTTCATCCTGCTGGTGGACGAGCGCCCGGAAGAGGTGTTCGAGATGGAGGCGGCGGGGTTCGGGGAGGTCGTCGCCTCGAGCTTCGACAACCCCGCCGCCCGGCACGTGGCGGTCGCGGAGCTCCTGCTCGAGAGAGCGCGCCGGCGGGTGGAACTGGGCGGCGATGTCGTGCTGATCGTGGACTCGCTCACCCGGCTCGCCCGGGCCTACAACACCGTCGAGCGGGGAACGGGGCGCACGCTCTCCGGCGGACTCGATGCCCAGTCGCTGGAGAAGCCCAAACGCTTCCTCGGCAGCGCGCGGGCGGTGGACCCGAGCCAGGGAGGCGGATCGCTCACCATCATCGCCACGGCCCTGGTGGACACGGGCAGCAAGATGGACCAGGTGATTTTCGAGGAGTTCAAGGGCACCGGCAACAGCGAGCTGGTGCTGAGCCGGGAGCTGGCGGAGCGGCGGATCTTCCCGGCGATCGACCTGGTGGCGAGCGCCACGCGCCGGGAGGAGCTGCTTCTCCCACCGGAGGCGCTGGCCGTGTCGCGGGCGCTGCGGCAGCGCATCGCGGGCATGAGCCCGGCGAACGCCATCAACGATCTGCTCAGCGATCTCAAGGGGACGAAGACCAACGTGGAGCTGATTCAGAAGCTCGCCGGCGCCGAAGCCCGGCGGCCTTAGTCGCTCCCGGCGTCGTCGGACGAGAGTCGGGGCTCAAAGGGACCGCTCCGCCGCGACGCGCCTACGATCCGCACATCGAGAGCGCAGGCAGGCCGGTCGGGCCGGATCCACTCGCGCTCGCGTGCCACGAGGTCCAGCTCGACCGTTTCCAAATCAGTGAGAAGGACGCCCGCCGGAGTGAGCGGCTCCAGCGTCGAGACGCTTTTCAGATAGCCTCGGCACTCGGTGCAGGTCTCGATCTTTCGGCCGTCGAGCTGCCCCTCGGATGCCAGCGACCCAAGCCGCTCGTGCCGCCGCTCGCCGCAGTAGGCGCACAGGAGCCAG